>Ga0315904_10000863_pt1 | contig 48410 bp, 46 predicted proteins | sample LakEriMetagenome_6_FD_203529 | JGI IMG/M metagenome (GOLD analysis project Ga0315904, IMG submission 203529) | Freshwater fungal communities from buoy surface, Lake Erie, Ohio, United States - Buoy 12 MA120 | ecosystem: Environmental > Aquatic > Freshwater > Lake | place: USA: Lake Erie, Ohio...
ATTTTCATCCATTGAGATTTTGACCAACCTCTTTTTACGCCACAACAAGATTTCGAATGCCCTGCTTGAACATTTGCAACTAAACTTTCCCAATGGTTTTTACAAATAGGGCATTCAAATATAGCTCTTTGTTGGTGACTTGTTGTGCCGAGAGTTTTTATAAACTTCACACCGTTTATATACTCTCCCTCTTTGTAATCTTTTGGCTTATGTCCCTTTTTACATCCGCAACTTGTCCTTTTATTTGATTTAACGTCAGAGAGGCGAGATTTAAATTCATTCCCACATTCGCATTGAAACAAACAGGCTCGTCTTTTTCTTGTATTCTCAATAATTGGATCTACATCTATAACGTATGAAATCCCATGTTTGTTTAATATCTGTCCAGGTATATAGTCTAATCTCCTCATATTGTAATTTTACATTACAAATATAAGCAATTTTTCCTTATTCGCACATTGTTATGTCACTCATCTCCAAATTTTTCGTTGTAGTATGACTCTGCATTTCTATTATAAAATGAATCGCTTGAAGACTGTTGGTCGGTTCTACCTTCACGATAAGCCTCAATTATCTCCTCCTTGTGCATTGATTTGGCTTGTTCGAGTATCTTTTCAACGTATTCATACACCTCGCTCTCAAAGCCAAGTTTCTCGCTAATTTGTTGGAAAAAAAAGTCTAGAGAAGTTTCTTTTTTATTATTCATATCTTTTTGCTTAATTTCATAGTTTTCACCATCGTCACATTTCTCGCACATGGCAAGTTGATTATTAGCACACGAGTCGAATCCAAACTTACACTCCAACCCACTTTGTTTTGTTTCTAAGTGGACTACCCGGAGTCCCCACATTAGGTTATACATCGCTGCTGATCTTCTTGCGTACTCTTTGGAGAGTCCCTTCTCCTTTTGGAAAAGGTCTACCATCCAGTCCATCCATTGCTGTTCCTGTTCGGGAGTCATGTCCCAGTCGTAATACCATTGGTCCTTACGTCCGAGTACATCCTCGTAGGTTACGTTGTGTCCTGCTATCGAGAACATCTTGTCTACTATTTCCTTGATGATTTCCTGATCGGTCTTTCTCTTGCGTCTCATTATTCAAATGTATTTGTGTAGTATTCCTCAAATTGCTTCTCGAAGATCTTTTTTAGGCGAGGGACTTTGGTAACATGGGCGAGGTACAGGTCCTTCATCTCCTGCTTATGCATCTCCCTTACCTCCTTGAGTACGGCATTCCACTCCCACTTATCTCTTGGGGTTTCCCATAGTATTTCGAAGAGGACATCTACCGAGGTTTGCTTCTTGTCACTCATAGATTTTAGTTTTAAAGTTACACCCGACTTTAGCTTGGTGTTGTGTTCAAGCACTACCTTAGCAATCTTAAACAGCTACTTGCAATGACTTGTACTTCGTCTGCAAGGGACTCTTCGTGGCGCTTCTTTCGAAGTGAAGGTACAATTATTAAAAAATGCTGTTAGCTGTACTCAAGGGTAACATACACCACATCTATTATGAGGAGACGCTCTGTGTGGCTGCATTTTTATTTTTCCTTCTTATTCATTTGAGAGAGTACCCACGTCAAAACCTCTAACTTAATCTCATCAGAGATATCTTCGCTAAAGGTCTTGCGGAGCATTCGCTCATAAATCAGTTGCTTCACTATCTTCACTAGAAGGTGCTGTTTTTATTGCGTTAAGGAAAGCCACAGCCTCTTGTTGGAACTCCGGATCTTCTCTCATAGCGTTTAGAGCATCGTTTGCAACAGAGGTCAACTCTTGAGTTAGTCCTGTGAAAGATTCGAGAATTTCCTCGTTGGTTAACTCCATGTTGAGTGCCAACAACTCCGTTAACAACTTGTGACACGAGAGAGCAAATTCTTGCATGGTCTCGTTCGTTACTCTTAATTTTTGCATTTTGTGTATTATTTTCACAAATATACAAAAGACATTAAAATAACAATTAATAAGTTTTCAACAATACGGATTATAGATTTGGAGGAAGTTTGTATTCCTCTCCGCTGTCCTTTGCCTTTTGGTAGTCGTTGACAATGTCACAGAGTTTGACTTTCTTCCCAACCTCGGGACATCCAAGTTGGTGAGCGTTGTAGTACCCACAGACAGGGCATTTATACTTTGGCTTTTTCATGATCCGCAATATAAGCACGTTTCGTCATCATCCTCAATAGAATGTGCCTCATTATTGATACGGATTGCTTCCATTTCGATTTGAGCGTCTGTCCACTCTGGGTGGAAGGCTCTGATTTGTGACTTGAGGAATAGTAACTCGTTCATAGACTTAAATTTTAGGTACACAAAGATACGGAGAGAAATATATTTCTATATCTTTGTTTAGATAAAAAATTACACTATGGCAAAGGTTCAGTCTACAAGCAGTTTTAAGAAGAAGCCGAAGGTTAGAAGACCCGGTGTTATCGCAAAGACAAAGTGTTCTTGCTCAAAGAACTCTAAGAACTATGTTAAATCATATAGAGGTCAAGGGCGATGAAAAAACAGATGCTTAAAAGAAAGGATGGTAGCGTGTCTCCAAGAGGACTTTGGGACAACATTCGTGCTAACAAAGGATCAGGCAAGAAGCCTACTGCCGCTATGTTAAAACAGGAGAGGGTTATTAAGTCTCAAACCAAAAAGAAAAAGTAATGGCTAAGACACCAGCGTGGACTCGTAAGGAAGGCAAAGACCCAAAGGGTGGCCTCAACAAAAAGGGGGTGGCCTCTTATAGAGCCGCTAATCCCGGATCTAAGTTACAGACCGCTGTGACTACCAAACCATCTAAACTAAAACCAGGTAGTAAGGACGCTAATAGACGCAAGTCTTTTTGCGCTAGAATGTCGGGTATGCCAGGTCCAATGAAAGATGAAAAAGGAAGACCGACAAGAAAAGCACTTTCTCTAAAAAAGTGGAACTGTTAATAAAAAAATAGTATATTTGTGTAAATATTTAAAGAGATGGTTACAAGTACTACAGGTTTAGAAGGATCTACAAATGCCAAAAGAGTAATAGCTTCTGGAGCTACAGGTTTATATGACTTCTACAAAATAAAATATATTAAATCAGTCATTGTGCAAGGAATCACAAGCACAATACCAAACGTATCTCCAACACAGGGTTCGGTTGTTGCTGCTAACGATGGGTTGGATGCGGATGTTGAAAGTTATGTTGCAAATAACTTCCCATTTGACGTTGACTACATGAACACCACTAGTTATTTATGTTACGAGGTAGACAGAGATGTAATGAATGCTGCAGGCGCATCTGTCACCTACTTACACGCTCAAGTAGACGTGTATGAAGTGGTTCAGTCAACTAATAATTTAATTGTTAAAATATAAATAAAATGAAACAACCATCAGTAAAAACACGCAAGAACCTTTTAGGTCGTGACGTGAAGATTACTCGCGCAGGTAATGAGAAAACTCGTGAAGTAACTGGCAATCGTGTAGCCAAAACAACAGTAACTAAGGACATTAAGACTGGAGGAAGAAAAATAACTACAAGTAAGATGGTTGTTTCTCCTAGAGAGCAAATGGTCGATGTTATTAACAAGACCAAGTACACTGGAGCAGCAGGCAGAAGTCGTATGCTTGATGTTAATCCTGAGACAAGTAGAAAGAAAAAGACTGCTAAGGCGTTTAATGTAAACCCTGAAAAAGCAAAGGTTACTAAAAACAAACTCTCAGTTAGAGAGAGTGCTAAGAAGGCGTATAAAGGATCTAACTTACCTCGTAGATACAATGGCTAAAATAATTACACGAAAAAACTTGTTGGGTCGTGATGTTAAAATCACAAAAAGCCCAAATACTAAAACTCGTGAAGTTACAGGAGACTTCGTTGCTAAAAAAAAGGTTAAGACTAATTTGAAGGGAACAACTCAAATTAGAAACCCATTTACAGGCACGAAGCATTTTGAAAAGGTGGATATCGGTAAAAGAGTTTCTACTAGTAAAATAAAGGTGAATAGAAAAAACGATTCTATTGACGTTACTAATAAAACAAAGTATACTGGATCTGCTGGTAGGACTAAAAATTGGGATGATAACCCAAAAACTAATAGAAAGAAATCTACTGTAAGAACTTACATGGAAGATCCTAACACTGTAAGTAGAGTTAAAAAAAATATACCTTTAGAGGAAAAGGCTGCAAAGGCATATAAAGGAAAAAACTTACCAAGAAGATATTAAACTATGGCTACAAGTATCGACAAGAAGAAAAAGGCTGAAAATCCAAATAAGGACTATAGAGGTAGAAGAAATATCTTTGGTCAAGTTAAGGATAAGCAGACAAACATCACAACTGAAAGAGATAATAAAAGAGGTACAACTACTACTCGAAAAGAAGTGGTTAAAACTCGTTCTATCTCTCCAAAAAGAACTGTGGTTGTTAGAAGTGGAAATACAACCAACCCTGAACTTGGGTACAAGGGTATATGGAAATCAAAGGGAGATGTAAAAGCCGTTAAAACAAAAAATGTAGATAAATTCTTGAAAAGAAAAGATGGAAAATATATGCCTTCATCTAATCCTAATCAAAGAGTTTTGGTAACCAAAAAAGATATAGAGGTTACGAAAAAAAGAGACGCTTTTGCTACAAATAAAAAAGCACAAGAGAATGCTCGTAAGAATAACAGCACTATTTTAGATAGTGATAAAGTTAACACCATGAGTGGTAAAAAAGTTGAAAGAAGTGCTTTGAATAAAACAAGGACATATAAAGCAAAACAACTTCCTAAAAGAGTTGCTGTAGGTATTCAAAATGCTGTTGTGGCTTATGGAATGGGATCAGGATTCAAACCTTTATACGGAAAAAATAAAAAATAACATGGCTATTAAAAAAATATCAAAAATGAGTGCAACTCCTAAAAGCAACTCTCCTAAAAGCACACCTACTCCAGGAAAAAGAGTTGTAGAGAAGAAAGTAAATCCATACACCACAAAACCAGTAGTAGGGAATAAAACTTACATCAGAGGAGGCGTTAAGTTTATACAAAACTCAGACGGAACTTATAGAAAAGGTTAAAAAACATTAAACAATGGCAACAATGAAAACAACTGCGAAGACTAACCCTATTACAGGAGATCCAACATATCCAGGAAGCACCGGGTCAAAACGTGAGCAAAGAAAAAATGCTGCTGGTGAATTAACTAGAAGACAAAATAAAGCGGTAAACCAAGGTATTGAAAAGCAAAAAGGTAAAATTGAATACAAAGGTGTACCTGAAACTAAAAAACCAAAAGATTGGAGAGATAAAGTTAAGCCAGATAAAGGTGGTAAAAAGAATATGACTACAACCAATCCTAACAAGAAAGGAAAAGGTGGTTTCAGTATTGTTCCAAAGTCTTGTCGCGGTCCAAAAGAATGGACTAGATAGAGTCTCGGTTCATAAAGATAGACTTGATTGAATCGTAAGAAGTTTTGAATAGGCGTGGGTTTCCCATGCCTATTTCTATTATAACGTAATCCGTAATCAACTCGTCAATCTGTCGTATAGACATCACGTCCCGAATGTCGAACATAGTCCTCACTAACTGCTCTGTTGGAGTTAGGTCGAAGAAGGTTATATCACCACTATTGGTTAAAACCTCCTCTGCTTCGATATAATAGCCTTTAATCAACATTTGGTCTTAGTATATATCTGATTAATCTTCGTAGGTTCTTTGCGTCTCTATAGGAGAGAGGAATCAATTGTCTGCCCTTGTCGTTGGTTATGGCAATATCAACCCCTGCGCCATTGGCCCATTCTGACACTTCTAAAAACTTTCCCTCCTCCTGATCGTGGAAGAAAGTCTTCTTAATTTTTTTTGTGTGCATTTTCTTTAAATTTTAATAGTTGATGTTGGTCGAGAACATACGAGTCACCTGTCCCGAGGTTTCGGATGTTCTCTTCTTTTTTCACATCTTCTGAACGAGAGTATCCAGCGAAACGGATCGTGTAATCATTTTCCACTATGGCAAGTACATACATATCCATCGGCTGAGAGTTTAACTTGACAATCATGCGACCTTGAGGAAGGCGAGTGCTTTTGATATCTATTGTCAAATTCTTATACACGCAGTCTGGTTGACCTGCTGTATCATCTCCAAAAGATAGGCTGAAGTGAATGTTATGCCACTTGCAGAATGCGTATTCAGATAGGCATCCATCGAAGTCTATTTCATACCCCGACTTATCTGAGGCGAACTTCTGATCCACCACATTCTTCTTCCTGCTTACAAATGCTCTTGTAGAGGCGAGAGTTCTCAAAAAGTGAACCTCTGATTCGTTTAATGTAATTGTCATGACTGGAATCCTTTTTCGTTATCATCACCTCCAAAGTAGGAGAGGAATACTATTACTGCTGTTATGATTACAGCTGCCATTAGAAATTTATTCATAGTGTTTGTTTTTTATAGTCCGCAATATCCAGAGTCGCAGTCGTTGAAGTCCTCATCAAAAAGATCCAACTGCATCTTGTAGTTCTTTATCTTTTCGTATGTGATTCCGTTTTTAAACGTGCAGTTGTTTTCCTGCTCCATTCTCATGAACCAATCAAACTGCTTCTCATCCCTCTTGCTCATATGGTTGAGGAATATCTCGTTACGATGGAAACAACCTACGCAATTGTTCTTATAAGCGAAGCGAACAGGCTTGTCCTTCCAGTAAGTCTCTACAGCGTCCTTGAATATTCCGTCTTCGATCAGGGGGAATGAGACACTTCGATATGGCAATGTCTTCCACTTCTTCCTTCCGTTCTTTTCGCCTACCTTGAACTTAAACATCTCAATTCCGTCTTCAGCCTTATTCAGCATAGTCCTAGCACGACTCATTTCGTTTGCTCGGAATCCAATCCTCATGTCTACAGGAAGTTCTGTGTTCTCGTAGCACCATTGGGCAATAGGCTCAACCTTCATTTTAGAGGTGCAGAATCTTCTTGTCACATTGGGCAAGTAGCCTCCAGACTTCTTAATGACTTGCTCAAATGTTGTCTCACTTAGCCATATGATTTCTTGCCCAATAAACTGCTCGAGGTCCAACATTGTGTACACAATTGTATCCTCTTCAAGAGTTCCAATGAATTCCTTTCCGATCTTGTCCGAAACAATTTGCCTCACCTTCTCGTCAGGAAACAGAACTCTCTTATCATCTGTACGCACGAGAGAGAAGACATTGTAGTCAGCCGGGTAGTGAACCGCTAAATACGAAGATGTCTTCCCTCCGCTTAAACTATTAACTATCTTCATTCAGGATCTGTTGTTGTGCCTACAGTTGTTGGGTCTACATACACTGTGTCTCTTGGTATGTAGGTAGCCTTAAACATTTGGTGGTCTTCTTTTTGTACTGGGTGGTAGTTACTTATATCGCAACCTAATGCAAGGCAAGTTATGATAACCGACAATAAGAATATAAATATTTTTTTACTTTTTGTTGACATTATTTTGTTCATTAATTAAGTCACTTACTTCTTGAATTCTACCTCCTATCCAAGCCATCACAGGTACAGCCATTGAGTTGCCCATTGCTTTGTACCTTGGCCCATCTGGGGACTCTGGTTTTTTTCGGTATGGGATGTTTGTAAAGTTGTCGGGGAATCCTTGTAACCTCTCACACTCGACAGGAGTTAGTCTTCGAACTCTAGAGTTTTGGATTGTACCACCAGTATGGTTAATGTCAGAAGCGGAAGACGAGATAGTTTGAGAAGTTCGGTCATTAACGCTCATGTTGTACATATCAACGGCAATACCTTTTTCAGAAACAACTAAGCCTCTTCCGTCTATCAAATCCTGGTTACCCATTCCTTTATAATCTCGCGCTAATAAAGATCCCATTGTTTCAGAATCATTTGGTGGCAACCACTTTGTTTCAGAAACTATTGGTGTGTTACCACCGCCTGTACCCCAACGAGATGTTACTGTACTACTCGTCTCTCCCATTTCCTTAACTCTGCTGTCATTAGGATGATTTTCGTAAACATCTTTCTGAATTACCGCAGAGAAGTGTCCTTTGTCAGGCATATATTGATCGTGACAGCGAGTGGTTAGACTTGCGGCTGTTTGCCCACCATCCCACCATGAGTCTGGTTCTACAACAGATACGGTTGATCTAACATCCCCAACATCAAAACAATTCAGAGTATTTGACACATCATCTTCAACCCAAGTTTCTAATCCGTCTTTGGTTGTTGCTCGGCTTGATTTACGGTATGTAGCAGGGCCTCCTTCAATCGATCGGGTAACTTTTTCCCTCTTACCTCTGCTCTCCGCAATATGCCTGCACAAGCTTTCTGACTCAAATAGAACCGCTGCGGCAGGTCTCCAGTCTCCAAGATATCCGACAACAAAGATTCTTCTGCGTCTTTGTGGGATTCCAAAGTGTTGAGCGTCAAGAATTCTGTAGGCGAACCCATACCCGAGTTCCCCCAACGCCCCGAGGAGGGAAGCAAAATCTTTTCCTCCGTTACTTGACAAGACACCGGGGACATTTTCCCAAACGATCCACTGGGGTTTTGCTTTGTTAGCAATGCGACAGAATTCAAGGGCCAAGTTGCCACGAGGGTCTTCCATTCCTTTTCTGAGACCTGCAACGGAGAATGATTGGCAGGGAGTTCCTCCAACGAGAACATCGATAGTTGTTTCATTAAATATAGGGTTTGAGTGAATTAAAGTCATGTCCCCTAAGTTGGGAACTTCTGGATAATGGTGCTGTAGGACAGCTGATGGGAAAGGTTCTATTTCTGAAAACCATTGCGCCTTCCAACCTAGTGGATGCCAAGCCATCGTAGCGGCTTCTACTCCCGAACATACTGATCCGTATCTCATTTGTTTTTTATTTTTTCGATTGCACTTTTTAAATAAACAGCCATGTCAAGGCACTCCTCGTAGGCTTCTTGTAACCACATGAGGTGGTCATAATCAGTTCGGTCCACCGTTGTTCCGTATTGGAGATACCCTTTCTTCTCACGAATTCTAAGGTCATCCATTAACTTGGTAAGTATCTTGGAGTCCTTAATCTCGTAGTGAGGTTCTATGTTGTGGGTACTATTCTGCTCCATAAGTCTCATAGTGTTTACGAATAATATCTTGAACAAACTTTTGTTTTATTTCATTCCAATCACTTGTATCCGTCTCGTCCTTTGACAAATGAGCAGACACTCCGTAAATTGTTCCTTCCGCAGTTACAGATTTAACCAGGGTGTATTCATACTTCACATCTAAAGTGATTTCTCCTCTAAAGAAATATTCTGTCTTGTGTGGCTTTTGAATTGTGATTTCCATAGTTTATTTTTGAATTTTAAGTTTAAAGTATAGGTCTGAAAGTGCTTCTTTAGGCTGAGGATATCCGTTCTCTTCCATCTTCTCAACAAAATATTGTATCAACATCCTATCCTTCCAAGATGTCTCAACAGTGTCTTCAAATGTTCTAATGCCATGCAATACTGTAGCGTGGTTTTTATTTTCAAACTCACTACCAATACCCCCTAGTGTAACTGGCAATGTCTTGTGCATCATCCAATAAACTAGTTGTCTATAAAGAACATTCTCTCTCTTTCTATTAGAATCACCTGGCGAGTTATAAACCTTCATAGCAATGTCTTTCATTAGGTTAATATAATTCCTCATATTAGTCCCTATTGAGACATTGTAAATCACATGGCTAATTTTATCAGCCTCCTCCTTTAAATGAGGGACGAAGATTACCAAGTCATGAATAAACATTTCTTTCTTTTCGTTTGGCACATACTCTAAAATGTCTCCAAAACGAACTTTTCTTTCTTTTACTTCCATTCTTATTGTTATAGGTTATTAAAAATTTCTTTAACTTGTTCTAGTGTGTGTCTTTGGATGAAATCCCAGTAGACGAACTTGTACAGATTTTGAAAATATTTGCGTTTGTAACTTTGAGTGTTGATCGGCTTGTCGATGCCAAGTTCTTTACAAGTCCTTTTATTCGCTTTAGTCTTAATTTCATCATTTACCTCTTTGTTGATTATGTTATTGTTTCGCAAATATCTAACATTCTTTTCACAAAATCCAAATAAAACTTCAACTATTTCAACATATTTTTTATCAACACAGATATAAACAGCCTCAATGTTTTCGTAGAAGTCTTGTTTTGAGCCAATTAACTCTCCGTCCTTCAGTTTAGTTATTGCAACTTGACGAAGGCCATACTGAAATGCTGGATCAGAATGGTATGTCTTCGTCTTCATATTCTTGTTGTCTTGTTTCGTATTCGTCTAATAGGATTCCTCTACTATCATCACCAACCTCTGCAAACCTTTTTGTCTTCACATCGTAAATGAAAGGAACTTCTCCAACCCGGCCAATGAAGGACCAACGTATCTTTTGAATGTTGATGAGAGTTTGCCCAGACACATAGTCTCGATATGCAACGAAGCCATTGTCACACTTGTTGAAGAAGTGAGCAGATCCGGCTATGTCGTAAAGAGTAGGCATAACATACACTCCGTTCTCCTTCCTGATCTTTGTAGGGTGTGCAATGACAAATACATGGACTCCGTAACGATCCTTGAATCGTTTAACCTTTGTGAGTGCCTCTGAGATATACTGTGTCTCACTCATGCCCTTTGGGACTTGGTGTTCTACATAGTTCCAAGGATCTATCACAAGGCAATTGATTCCGTTCCTCTTCACAAGTTCAGCTGCTTTGTCCAAGATGCCGTCAATGGTAACATCCATCTCGTCAATCTTCATGAAGAAGAAAAACTCTTCCACAAAGTCACGAGCCTTATCCACCTCCTCTTGAGACATCTTTGCGGTAGGTACAAATGAGAAGAAAGGCTTACCGATAAATATCTCAGCAAGTTCAGAAAAAAGTATCTCTGTAGGTTGCTTTTCTGGGGAAAACATTGCTATCTTCCACGAATGTTTCGCAGACAATCTGACAAGTAAATTGTTCAGAAAAGTTGACTTTCCTGCGTTAGGTGTTCCTGTGATGATGGTGAACTCTGAGCCTCGAAACGAGATGTGTTCATCAAATTGATTAAAACCTGCTTTCAACCCATGAGGAAACCCATTAAGATATATGTCAGATATTTTCTCCTTCACGTCATTTACTTTCTCAATGCCCTCTATTGGTATTTGATAGGCTTCGGCAACTACCTTCTGAAGAAGTTCTACTCCGTAATTAACTAAGATCTCGTTAGCGTCCTTACAACCATCGGGTATGTTTACATACCAAATCTTCTCGCGTCCCAATCTTCGTGTTAATTCCTCACGAAGAGAGAGTCCTGCTGAGTCATTGTCGGTAAAAATGATTACTTTATCCTTGTCCGCAAATGCGTCAATGCAGTTATCTAAATACTTTAGGTTCTGATTTCCCTTCGTTGCCCCATTAGGAACGCTTACGACAGGGTAAATTTGAGCTTCCTCCAAAGATAGAGCGTCCATTTCACCTTCCACAATTACACACCAATCATAGCCTTCTATGGAGTTCAAGTTGTATAAAATCAATTCGGCATCCTTAACCATCCGAAAGTTCTTTGCCGCGTCTCTGTACTTGATGTTAACCAGGTCACCACCTCGGAAGTAATTAAAACATATGGCGTTTCTATTCTCTCCGGCTTGAGGGAAGAAACATTCCTCTTCCGTAACTTTAAGTTTTAGCAAAGTGTTGTTGGAGATCCCTCTCTTCTCAAACCAAGAGAGGACCTTGTCGCTCACCTTTTGAAGTTTGGATGTAGGGATGAAGTATTCAACCTTGCGGTCGGACTTGTTTACACTCTTACCCATAAACGCTTCGCAGTTTGGGTAGTGACACTTGTACACACCTAACTCGACATTTACAGATAGACTCTTGTCTTTCTTGTTACTTCTCGTGTCTTTGCAGAACGGACAGTTTACTTTTTGTTGTGCCGAGGTATCCTTGCAGACAATTCCAAGGGCAGATAATTTTTGGTAGTTGCTCATATTTTATTGAAAAATCCTGGTTCAGCTTTGTTTATTTCATCTTGAGTTTTTAAGTGTGTTCCTCCAAAGATGTCTCTCACTTTAATTTTTTCTTCTTGAATCTTATAACCATCCTTAAACCAAACGTGCATCTTGAGTCTCCAATTTTTAACTGGAGATCCACTCTTGTCATGCCAATTACCATCGGTGTAGTAATTAAACGCTTTGATGGCCGCATCCTCTCTGTAACCCTTATCTCTAAAAAACACCTTCACTTCTTCTAACGTAGGTGGCACAAAACTATTTTTCGGTTTTTTTGCCAATGTATCTATATTAGTATTTGTATTAATATTAGTATTTGTATTAGTGTGTCTTTGTATAGGCAGACTTTGACCGACATCGGCTTTTGTCGACCTCGGCTCTTCCCTAATGTCGGATATCTCTAATGTCGGTTCTTCGTAAACAACATGATTCCATCCCTTGAACACTTTTGTCTTAGGGTCAATCACCTTTACGCTAAGGATATACCCCTTCTCTTGAAGTTGTTTAAACACTCGGTCAATAGTCCCTTTTGTTTCCATGGTTCTTTCTGGCAAACTCTTTTTGTAAAGCACCCAGTCAGTAGGTAGGCTTAATAGATAAACAAGCAACCCCTTCTCTTCGATGGTGATGTTGCAGTCTTGCAACAATTTGTTGCTTAACATGGTGAAATCTCTTTCAGACTTCGCTCTTACAATTTGTCCTGTATTCATAATGTGAAAAAAAATGCCCCGAAGAACAGGGAGGTAGAGGACTCACCTATTCAACAGGGCTAGTATTTATTTATTTTGTCGGCCTCTACTCCAACGAAACAAAGATAATAAAATTACGCTGCTCTCCAAACACGAACTCCACCATCCATTGATCGGGCCGTTAGTTCGTAGTTCTTCTTTTTCTTTTGGTAGAAAAGTTTAGCAAGGTATTTTGATGTTTCTCCAGGAACGAAGAAAGAGTCTCCAACTTCCATATCTGGCAAAACATATTCGGTTTTTCTACCTCTCCCACTTGTGCTTGGGATTGGTATATTTTTATCTACGTTCATTTTTGTTATGTGTTAATTATCGGCAAATATATAATGTTAAAACCAAATTTGGAAAAATATTTTATTAACAACAAGGTTAAAAAGTTATTGAAGCGCATTTAAAGATAATTCATACATTTGTGAAAATTATATAACAATGAACGTAAAAGGAAAAATTAAGTCGGTAGGTAACACCGAAAACAAGAGTGCCAAATTTTCTGTAAGAACATTTGTCCTAGAACTAGAGGGTAAGTACCCTGAATTAGTAGAGTTCCAATTGATAAACGACAACACACTCCTAATCGAACCATTCTCGGAAGGTGATGAAATCGAAGTTGATTTTAACTTAAAAGGAAGGGAGTACAACGGAAGAGTATATAACTCTCTTCAAGTTTGGAAAATCACAGGAGAAGCAAAACCAAAAGATGAACCAAAACCAAAAGCAGAAGTTCCGCAGGGAGAGTCCAAGGAGTCCGAGGATGACCTCCCCTTCTAATACAAAAAGAAAGTCCCCCTTATTTAGGGGGATTTTTGTATTTTTGGATAAAATTAACTGTATGTTCTTTAAGTCCAAAAAGAAAAGAGAGGAAGAAGAGGATGAAAAAAAACCGCTTCCTGTTCTTTGCAGTACCACTTGCGTGGTATGGAATAGCGAAGAAGAGATTGAAAGCAACCCCGGACAAGGACTCTACGCAGACTTTGTCCCTATCATTTTTGACATAACAAAAGTGGCTGCTATTCAAGCCGATGTAGAATTTCGTAACGATGGTTCAGCATCAATAGGTTCAAGAACTTTAGTATATATCACAGGATCAACAGAGCCTCTAATCATAGACGCTCCATATAAATCTTTTGTGGAATATTTTACACTATTAAAATCTAACGAATTCTATAATAATGCAAACTATTAAGTACGGCAGAAACATCCTAATCACAGAGTGTGACACAACGGATAAATTTCTTATGATTTCCGATGTTCATTGGGACAACCCTAAATGCAAAAGAGATACATTAAAAAAACATTTAGACGATGCCGTTAAAGATGGAGCTTGGATTGTTGTTAACGGAGATTTTTTCTGTCTAATGCAAGGCAAGTACGACCCTCGTAGAAATAAAAAAGATATTCTTCCCGAGCATAATGTACACAATTATCTTGACGCTGTAATTGAAGACGCTGTTGATTGGTGGTCTCCATACGCAAAATACATTTTGTGGATTGGATACGGAAATCACGAAACGGCAATTATAAAAAACACAGAAACAGATCCTCTCCAAAGATTTGTTGACTTGTTAAACTACAAGAACAAAACTAGCGTTCAAGTTGGAGGTTATGGTGGTTGGTGGAAGCTTCAAGTTCAACATAAGAAACACGCTACATTTGCTTTCAATGTGAAGTATTACCATGGATCAGGTGGAGGAGGAGTGGTTACTAAGGGAGTAATTCAGAACAACCGTATGGGAGTTATGATTGCTGGAGCAGACTGCATTTGGATGGGACACGTTCACGAGTTGTACCACGTCATTGATGGGCAAGAGTCTTTAGAGCATCACTCAAAGAGAGGTTACTTTATTAAACACAAGTATGTTCACCACATCAGAACAGCGGCATATAAAGAGGAATACGGAGTAGGAGACTTTGGATACCACGTTGAAAAGGGAAGACCTCCAAAACCAATCGGTGGTTACATTCTGTCATTTGATACTGCCTATGAGACAGAAAATGGTAGAGAGGCAATATTGTTGCTCCCTACGTTTACACAAGTACGAGATCACTAACAAAAAATGGGAACCGTTGCTCCCATTTTCTGCACACAAATAAAGAACACAATAACAAAAATCAAGCATCAGAACGATGCTGTACAAAAGTACATCAATTCACGCACAAAAAACACACTTAATATTTTCAAAATGAAGTATTTGAATTATTTGCCTGTAGTTATGAAATCAAAGGAGCATCTAGCCGATGGTGTTGATGTTGGAGACACGAGAATTCACATGGTAATTAGAACCGCTTCAGAAGAGGCTGACTATTGGACAAACACCGATTGTATTGTTTTTGAAGACTACGGTAAGTGGAAAAAAGGAGACGAAGTGTTTGTTAAGTACGTTGAAATTAGAGAGGTTTTTGGAGCATATAGTGAAGGTAAAAACAAGCGTATTATTGATGTTGGAGATCAGGAAGTTTTATTAGTTAGACCCGACCTTGTTTATTTAACAATTAGAGACGGAAAACTTATTCCTCAAGACGGATGGTGTTTAATTAAACAAGTTCCCGAAAAACCTAAAAGTTCTCTATTGATAATTCCAGAAGCTTTTGAAGAAAAATACAAGGAGTTTGAGTGGGAAGTTGTTGCGGTTGGAGGTTCTTCACCATCACATGAAATACTGTATGGAAAAGATGCCGTTCCTGAAGTAGGTTCAATTATTTTAGGGAAAAAGAATTGTGGTATTCCTTTGGAAGCAGGTTTGAATAAGAAGTTAAAAGAAGAATACTATTTAATTAGACACAATGAAATTCTAGCGTATGAAGTTTGAACATAATGAATTTAACAAACTAAAATACCCAATACACAAGATACCATTAGGCACACCTGTGCTTTTTGAGTTTTCAGACTTATCTAAGTTCTCTATAATATTTGCGGCAAACGATTTACCTAAGAAGTTAGATCCAGATATCGTTATGCGATACCTAATCTATATGTATGACTTAGGTTCTCCGGGTCAAGGTATTCCCGATTTGAAGAGACGAAAAGTTTGGGCGTTGCAATGTTTAAACCTTGAGCCTCCATACGATGATGTGATTAAGGATATGCTCAATTGGAAAATTAAAGGAGTAAACAGAAGGGCAATCTATTTCCTTATGTTGATGGGTGGTGAGCAGTATATGGTTTGGAAGTCTGCTGAAGAAGCACTCTTGCGTTATACAGAATTAGAGATTAAATTAGAGGCTGAAGATGAAGTTGCTCAAGCTAAAATAGTTCAAGCAGAAAAGACTCGAAGAGAAATTATTAACATGACGATGTCACAAATTGCATCCTCAAAAACAGATTTCTTACAAGGTGAAAAAAGCAAAGAACTTGAAGAGGAGTTGACTGAATTTACATTGTTAGATTCTTTAGGCATTAGACCTGAAGAGTATATTCGTGAGTTTGAACAAAAAGGAGATGTATTCCCAGACATAGATGCGTGAAGTAAAGTATAAATATAATCCACAAGAGGAGTTCATTATTGTAAACGATGGTGACGAGGATTTGTATCCTATAAAAATTAAAGTTCCTTCAGTTGAGGAATATTACAACCTACCTTATGAAGAGGCTATAAAAAAAATTGAAGGTTACGGACTTCCTCCCGAAAAACAGAAGTTTACTTATCAAGAGATGCCTTCAAAGTTGTCTGAGATTGAATCTGTTATTCGCAGAAAGAAACAGATGAAGCCAAAGGATGTAGTGAAGTTAGAGGATATTGACGAGGAGTTGTTCAACGATGTCTCTTATTACTCAAAAGAAATACAATGGATTAAGAGACAGATCAAGAGACACTACAAGGGTTATTTCTTTTTCAACAATGGTACTCCAACATATATGCCCGGTTGTCAATACACCTACTTAAACTATTGGCCAATTGGTAACGGAAGAAATACAAAAGGTTTAGCAGAGTACCGAGACAGAGATAGAAGATGGTTCTTAACCGTTATGTATGCCTACACAACTAAGGATGCTTTCTACAAATTCAAAGTAGTTTACCTCGAGAAGAAAAAGAGTTATGTTCGTTACTTTAATATGCAGAAGAGCGTGGATGAGTTTAAAGAAAAACATCCCGACTGTTATGTAGAAAAAGGCGAGTACACAATAGACACAGGCGAGAGAACAACTTACGGAGTTATCTACCCGAAACACCGAAGAGAGGGAGCGACGTCTCGTGCAGGATTTATGAATTGGTATATTACGGCAACTATGGGTATCCAAAGGTTTGGCGGTATCCAATCGATGTCTGACTACCACTCAACTCAAGTATTTGTGGACCACATTGCAAAGCGTCTACGAAGAATGCCCTTCTTCTTTAAGTTGATGACTGAAGGATCTTCTGTTCCAAAAGAAGCAATACAATTTACTGCTCCTGCAAATAGAACGGCAGGTGGTGTGGGGACAACTTCTCTCCCTCCACACGAGGGTTGGATAAACCACCGACCATCTGGAGAGAGGGCGTATGACATGGAAAAACTACATTTCATTCACCACGATGAGGTTGGAAAGATAGACCCGAAAGCAGGTATCAACATCAATGTTGTTGACAGATGGAGGGTCGTTATGAAGTGTCTCGCACAGGGACCGTACATTCATGGCATAGGTCTCCTTACTTCAACATTAGGTGAGATGGAGAAAGGTGGTGGTGAGCAGATGAAGAAACTTATCCTTGGTTCTCGTTTTAACGAAAGGAATGATAACGGACAGACAATGACAGGGTTGTTAACTCTATTTTTTCCTGCACACGATGGCTTAGATGGTTTCATTGACGAGTTTGGAAACTCCATCGTTGAAGATCCGGAGAAGCCAACGAAGAATGTCGATGGTAAGTTTGTTTCTATGGGAGCAAAGACGTATCTCCAAAACAAGAGAAGAGCATTCGAAATGAACGGAGACCAAACTGGACTCATTGAGGAGATGCAAAACTTCCCAATGAATCTGAAGGAGTGCTTCATGTCGGCATCAAAAGACTCTTCTTTCCCTGTCCTCAAGATAAGAAAAAGAATTACAGAGTTGACTTTTGAAAAACATAAAACTCGTAGGTACAATTTTGAGTGGGAAAACGGAAGATGCTCTCGTGTAAAATTAGTTGAGGATGACGAGGGTAAGTTTAACATATCTTTCCTCCCCCCAGCAGGAGCGAGAAACATAAAAGAGTGGGATTCGGAGTTAGAGTCTTGGAAACCTGGCTGGACCGTTATGAACAAGTTCGTGATGGGAGCTGACCCTGCCAAGTACGAATCTCACGAGGTGAGTGGCAAGAAAAAGTCTTACAACGCAGGTGCAATGTACTACAAAAAGGATGAGCATCTTGACGGAGACACAGGACTGCTCATTAAGCCAAGAGGTATGTGGGCATCAGATAAGTTTGTCCTCACTTATAAACAAAGGGATGTTGGAAGGGAGGAGTATTGCGATGATATGGCAAAGGCTTGTATGTTCTTTGGAGCAATGCTATACCCCGAGATGAACATCACCTTTCTTTACGAGAAGTTTTTAGAGTGGGGATTACGAGGATATCTGTTATACGACATGGATGAAAATGGATTCAGAAAGCCGTTGCCGGGTAGGATTACTACGGACGGTTCAAGCAATTCTGCAAAGCAAGACATCTTTGATAGTTGGGAACATTACCTAAAAAATGGTGTGGAAGGAGAAAACCACATCGAGATTTTAGAGGAGTGTGCTAATATCGATGGTAAACAAGAAATGACAAAATACGATTTATTTGCGGCAGGAGGCTACGCACTTTTGGGAAGTAAGTCAGTTTACCCTAAATTTGTAGAATTAAATGAGCAATCTATGAATATAGATTCAAAACTTTTTGATACATTTGATTATTATTAAAGTATGAGCGAATATACTATCTTGTGGCCAAAGGATGATATCGATCCTAAAAAGAAAGACAACAATTGGTTGTCACAAATTGGTCGTGCTATTTTTTATCGTTACGAAAATAACAAAACATATTTTGGTAGACAAGATATTGCTCGTCTTTTTGAGATAAGAAACTATTCTGAGGGAAGACAAAATCAGCAGAAGTATATTGATATGTGGATTGCTCGAGGGGAAGAAAAGGCAAGTATTTCAAGTCCCAATCCACAAGCGCAACGCATTCGCAGGAAAGGGTACGCAAACATGAACTTTGAGATTTTCTCAATTGCTCCAGAACTTAAAAGAATTATCCATTCTGTAATAGGTACTGACAATCAGCGTGTTCAAGTTGACTGTATTAATCCAGAGATTAAAAACAAGAAGGCTTTAGATAAGGCAACTTTATATGTCAAGTCTAAAATGGAACCGTTGATGAAAGAAATTGGAATGCCTCAAGTTGGTGAGGGCGAATTTCTTCCTGAGAACAACGTAGAGTTAGATGTTTTTGAAAGTCTTGGTGGTTTTAAACAAAACCTTGAAATCACTCTAGAGAAGTTAATTGAGTTTGGATTTACAAACAGTGATTGGGGTAAAATTGAGCGTCAACTTAAAGACGATGCGATTAACTTCAACTTTATGGTTTGTAAAGACTACACCGATGCTCATACAGGTATGGCAAAGGTTAAGTATGTTGACGTAACTAAGTTTATTTGCGCTTGGACTGATGACTCTCAAGGGGATAATACTCCATTCGCAGGTCACTTTGAAAAATATAGCATTCCTCAAGTTCGTGACTTGCTCATCCAAAATGGATGGAGTGAGGAAGATACTGAGAAACAAGTTAACAGAATTGCTAAGTGGGCATTTGATTTAACATACTCTAATGACAGATATGGCTGGTCTTGGTACGCACAACGTGACACTATTACAGACCGTATGCGTTATGATGATTTCTTTGTAGATGTTCTTGAGTTTGAATACATTTCAAAAGATACTCAGTTCTACAAAAAGAAAGATCGTGATGGTATTCACACATTCTACTCAGATAAGTTTGGGGAATATGTAAATACAGACAAGAAGAAAACAGTTATTGTTGATGCCCATGTTATTTACGAAGGTTACTTCCTTCCCGGAGCAAACATTACTGTAGGTGGAAAGCAAAAGAATATGAAAAGAGTGAGCAAACAAAAGCCTCAAATCTCTTATCGTTTTGAAAAAATACCAGGCAAGTCAATTACAGAGACTGCTATTCCAATTTACGACTCTCTTCAAATCAATCACCTTAAACTACAAGCAGCTAAATTAGCCGCTGCTCCAAAAGGTATCGCTATTGATATTGGGGCGTTAAACATTAATAGTATCGCAGGTTCAATGTACACACCATTTGACCTCGTTCAAGTATATTCTCACACAGGTAACTTCTTCTACAAATCTTCTCTTCTTGGGGGCAAGGTTAACACCAACAAGTCTTTTGAAGAGTTAGAGGGTGGTATTGGTAAACAACTATCTGAATGGATTCTTGCGTACCAACACGATGTAGAGAAATTATTGCAAATCACAGGTATTACTCCTACGATGGCAGGATCTCCTGCAAAAGGAGAAAAGTTAGTTGGAATTGCTGAGATGGAAGTTGAGGCTACCAACAATGCATTGTGGCCATTGCAACAAGCGTTAGAGCGTTTGAAGGTTAAGGTGGGTCAGAACATTGCTCTTCGTGCCATGACAACTATGCGTTTTGACAGCGAAGTAAAGGCTTACTACGAAGAGGTTTTTGGTAAGAACTCAATAGAGTACATGATGCCTGCCGCTGACTTCACGTTGGATGAGTTAGGTATTTCAATTAGCAACAAGATATCGGCAACTCAGAAGTTTAAAATTGCAGAGGCGGCTGAAACAGCATTGAAGGTAGGTCGTAACGGAATGCCAGAGATAGAACTTTCTGACTACACTATGATTCTTGAGATGTTAGAAAAAGGTCGTTTGAAAGAAGCTACATGGTATTTGACATACAAGAGCAGTAAGAAGCGTCAATATAACGATCAAATGGCGGCTCAAAACCAACAGGCTCAAGCACAATCTCTGCAAGAGTTGGAGTTAATGAAGCAGAAGGGAGAGATGGAGTTACTTCAAATGGCCGCGAAGATTGAGGTAGAGAAAGAAGCTGCTCTCTCTAACATTAGAATTAAAGAAAAACAAATGATTATTGCTGCTGAAACTCAAGGTTCAATCGAAGAGATTAAGGCAGAGGCATATCTACAGGAACAGACTGGTACAGAAATTACTGGTAAGTTCCGCAAACCAAGCGCATAAACACAAAAATAACAAATATGGAAAATCAAGAACAAGGAACGCCTACAAGCATTTTTAGTGCTTTAGGTTTGGAGAATCCTGCTCCAGAACCGATGCCGTCTCAAGACGAGCCTATTGTAACACCTAATCCTATTACAGATGGTGGTGAACCTATTGTCACCCCTGAACCTGTAATTACAGAGGACACTACATTTAAAGCATCAGACTTAAAGGCAATCTTTGGAGACTTTGAATCTATCGACTCTATCAAGCAGAAGTATTCGACTTATGAAGAGAGAGCAAAGAAGTATGAAGAGTTTGAACCCCTTATCTCTCAGCAAGAAACTTTAATCAAAGAGTTAGAGTCTCCATTTGCAAACGAAAGACTTGCTAGTCTAAACTCTTTCATAAAGAACACAGGGGTTAATGACTTGGAAGTTGCCAATAAATTTGTTGGTAAAACTTCTGAGGAAATTAAACAAAACCCAATTCAAGTCATGGCACTTGCTCAAGTGATTCAAGAGCCAGATTTATTGAAGGACATGACCTTTGAGGACTTGTGTGAGGCAATTGCAGACGAGAACAACACCTATGCTGACGTTACATTTGAAGACGCTCCAAAGGTGATGAAGATGAAGATTGGAAAAAACATTGCCGTAGTAGAAGAAAAATTGCAAAATATTGGACAAAATAAAGATTTTGTTGCATCTTTGCGTAACCAATATAACGAGTCTAAAGAGACTGTTGCAAAGGCTGTACAGGAATGGAAGCCGACAATTGACAAACTAACTGATTTGAAAGAGGTGGAGTATGACCTTGAAGGATATAAAGTGAAGGCGCAGGTGTCTGCGGAAACCCGAACTCAACTCCAAAAAGAAATTACTAATATCATCGCTTCAAATCCATCTTTACCAGACGATCAAAGTATTGAGCTTATAAACACATATGTTCGGAGTCGAATAGAAAATTTAGAAGCGTCCAATATTTATAAATCTCTTATCACAGCCGCTAAAGGGGAGGCCCTAGAAAAATCGGTTAAAGAGTTTCATAACGGATCGCCTGTTGCTAGACCGGAAAGGCAGGGTGGAAGTAACGAGAAGAGTCAATTATTGCAATACTTTGAAAGACAAATTTAAAGGTTGAAAATAAATAAATTTTAACATTTAATACTTTACCAAAATGGCTTTTGGAACTGCTTCAAATACTCCTGTTGGTTCTTCAGCAGGTTTAAATGGTTCGTTGCTATCTTTATTCGATGCTTCGTATACCTCAGGGTTGCTTGTACCTCACTACTTGCGTACTCTTAAAAACAAATTCGGTGATAACGGTCTTTCTGACTTCCAACTTTTGATGGGATTAGGAATGAAGCGTGGTGTTCAAAACGTAACAGGATGGCACTGGGAAAAAGGTCTTTATGACGCTCCAGTTGTTGTTGACGCTACAGTTGCTGCTCCAGGTGCAGGTGTGTCTTTGACATTTAACTCTGACGTTACTGCTGGTGGTGCTGTTGCTCCTGCAAACTTGTCTTTCCCTTACGTTGATCAACCTGCTGGTTACACTTACGCTAAGGCTGGACAAATCTTAATGAACACTAGCAACGCAACATTACCAATGTATGTTGTTACAGGTGTAACAGGTGTTGCGGTTACTATTCGCCCACTTCTTTCTACAACTAACGTCGCTGCTACAGCTGGTGATATCTATGTTGTAGTTGGTTCTGCATGGGATGAAGGAACTGACCAACCAATTTCTTCTCAATCTTTCTGGACTAAGTACACTTGGAAGACTCAAATCTTCAAAGAGACTTATACTCTTTCTGGTACTCAAAAAACTAACGCCCCACAGTGGATGGAAGTTGAATACGGAGATGGCAAGACTAAAAAGATGAACGGATTCTTCTACGAAGGTCAAGACGAAGCTGAATATCGTTTGATTAAGCAAATCGCTTTGTCAATGATTTTCGGAACTTCTCAAACTAACTCTGCTGTTCCTCAAACTTTCTCTGGTCTTGACAACGAGATTACTTCTCGTGGTTATACCCATAGTGTTGGTGGTGCAGGTAACTTTGATGTTTCTGACTTCCGTACTATTGCTAACGTAATGAGCCGCCGCTACTCAAGTAACTTGTTCTTGGCTTGGTTGACTACTGAATTGTATTCTGAGTTAATGCAAGATTTGAATAGTGCTTCTGGTTCTTACATCCAAAACGCTAACTTGGTTAACGCTACAACTCAAGCTATTGCTGACGTATTCTTCGGTGGTAACATGGAGCAAACTGAGACTTTGTTCTCTACTTTCTCTTGGAACGCTATCAACGTAGATGGTTACAACTTCGCTTTAAAGAACGCTCGTTTCATGCAAGACCCAGCAACTACTGCTGCTAATACCACTTCAGCTCTTCGTAGACGTGGATGGATTATCCCATTGAACAAGGTTCAAGACGCTGAAGGAGTTCTTCGTAATCGTATCGAGTTGGTTTACAAGGAGATGGACGGATATAGCCGCTTCATGGAAATCACAGACGATGGTCGTGCTTCTGCTCGTAAGATTGGGCCAACTGACGTTGCTCGTCTTTACTTGTCATCTGACCTTGGATTTGACTTCTTCACATTGGAGCAATTCACTCGTATCACAGACTAATCTTAGTCTAAAAATATGTAAAGAGGGGAGGGAGGAAACTCTCTCCCCAATTTACTAAACACACACAAAAAATAACAATAATAAAAACACAATTATGCTATTTCAAGATGGCCAAAAATTTGTCCTTGATGAAGAGGATTTGAATCAGTTGAGACAAGTGTTTCCTGATTACATGAATAAAAACAAACTACTTCGCATTACTTACAACGAGGGTGTTATTCAAAAAATTGAAACAAACAATCCGGCATCCCCATATGTTTTTTCTAAGCCTACTCACAATATTTTACTTGTAAATAAGTGGGTTGACTATGAGACAGGTGAGCAAAGAGAGATTCGCTTCTCTAACCAACCTGCAAGATATCGTGGTGATGGATCTTCTTACTTTGCCGAGAAAAGCACTGTAATAGACACTTCGTTTGTTTTTAAACCAAAAGAAGATATTGAATTACTTTGGTTTTGTTACAACTTCAGCAAGTTGTTTGCTAACGGATTAAAAGGAAACGATATTTCTCCTTTCCGTTTCTTAGTTCAACACGCTGACGCTGCTGTTAAGGCGAATGATGTAATTGCTGAGGCAAACGCTAAGGTTGCTTTATCAAACTTATCACTTGACAAATTAAAATCATTTGCTAACGCATATGTTGCTTTAGAAGAGGATGATAGTAAGGAGATTATTCTTGCTAAATTATTCTCTACAATGGATGGCAATAAGAACTTCAAGAGTTTAGTTATTAAGAAGTTTACTGACAACGATATTGATTCAGACGCTGAGTCTATTGTAAACAAAGCCATCGCATCTGGTATCCTCAAGTCAAACGAGGATGGAGATCAGGTTCTTATGGTGATTAACGGCAAAGAAACCATTGTTGCTGACATTCCATTTGACGAGAAAAACCTTTTGATTACATACGTCTCTAAGGAGAAGAAGTTGTATAATCAACTCAAGAAGGCTTTATCTTAACCAAAACTATAAATAATCTGAAATGGGGTACATTTTGTACCCTATTTTTTTTATCTTTGTGTATAATTCGTAAGTAAAAATGGCTACAAATCTTATCTTTAACCTTTCTACAAAAAAGTATCAAGGTACAACATCTCCCTCTGCAACTATTTACGCAAGAGTGTATGACCCAGCAGGTAATCTAATTTTAGATAAAAGTGCTTTAGGTAACGCATTTATTACAGCGTCAACTACCTCTGCATTTTACAACTTACCTTTGGACACATCTTCTAATGTTTTGCAAGGTTCTTATACATTTGAATACAGCACAGTAGCAGGAATGGGTTCTGGAGTAACTACAGATGTATACAACTTTTTAGGAGTTGATATTGCCTGCCTAGAGTTTAATGTAACTAACGATTGCAACTTTTATCCTAACGGACAAGTCACAGCCACAGACACTACGAATTATGGAGATTGGACTGTTACGAACAAGAGTATAAAACTTTATTTTCCTAATGGATTAAGTCCTGCTCCAATTGCTCCTTACATTGAAACAACAACAGCATCTACTCTTGTAGTTAACACTCTTGCTACAGGGATGTGGACAGCAATATTGACAACAGACTTGTCAATCACTCAAAACGACAATCTTGTAGTAATTACAGAATTAAGTAAGACTTTAAACCATAACGTAGCTTGTAACGCTCAGTTATGTAGTGTAAATAATGCACTTGACCAAATTACTGCGGCATATGCAGCTGATGTGGCTTGTGGGTCAACAACTCCTCGTTACGCTCAAGAATTAACATTAGCCAATGCTTACTACACTCAATACCAAATTGAAAGAGCGTGTGGGGACACTCTTGCGGCAGCTGCCTACGCTGAGAAAATTACTAACCTGGTTGGTCAAACATCTTCTTCTTGTGGTGGTTCTTGCGGTTGTAGCGGTTCTAGTTGCAGTTGCGACACTACTTGTGGTTGCAGCGGAAATGACGCTACTCCTCAATGGGTTAATAACACAAGCAGCGAATCAGGATACAAATCATATGTAGCGTTGATGTCTCAGACAGGAACTGCTGCTCCTACTGCTGTTGAACTAGAAAATAGTTTAGGAAATATTGTTTGGACTAGAAATTCAATAGGTGTATACTACGGAACTCTTACTGGAGCGTTTCAATCAGCAAAAACATTTGCTAGAGTTAATTCCTCAGTTAATTTTGGAGCAACTGTAAGTTGCTATAGATTAAATGATAATGTCATCGTGTTAACATCTGTGGCTAGTGATTCTCAATTGGCAAACAATCCTATAGAAATTAGAGTTTATAACTAATAGAAGATTATGAATCTTAACGACATACTAAACCAAGTTTACAACAAGATAGGTAAGGATGCTTATGGCAACCTTATTACCCCCGATATTTATAACGAGGCTATTGAGTATGTTAACATAGATAAGATCAATGACTTTCTAGAGGTGTACGAAGAGAACCAAGAGATTACTGATAACCTACGTCCCTTCATAGTTACACTTGGGGACAATGGAATCACTCCACTTCCCCTCGACTCTTATGGGTACGGAATTCTTCCTTCTGATTATTTAAGATACGGAAGAGCGAGTCGTTATGATTACGAGAACACTCCAACCGGATCTAATCAGATTTATCGTCACATTGAGATGCTGTCTAACAAGGATTTTGCATACAGACTTTCGACATCTCTATTCTCACCAAGTTTAGCGAGACCTGTAGCGACAATCCAAAACCAAAAGATTTTGGTTAGACCACAAGGCATACCTACAATTAACTTGACGTATGTTAGATACCCAAACACTCCTGTGTTTGATTACGATATCATAACAGCGACAGGAATGCCATATTATTTACCTCCCGGGACTACTCACAGTAACTCTGCTACATTAACTTGTAACCCAAACTTCTCTCCTGGTGACCCTAGTGAGAGTGTAGAATTTGAATATACTGAAGATGTCTTGAACGACATTATCAACGAGTTGACTAAATACTTTATGATTAATCTTAAAGACCTTAATTCACTCGGTGTTTTAGAACTTGAAAAAGGATTAATGCCATGACGAAAAGACAACTGATAGAATTGATACAGGAGCGTCTTGCTTCAGGCGATGTTCCAAACGATATCTTAGGGAGGTATAAGTACAATACTGTCGCTGCTCTTTTGGATATTATTTTCCAAGAAGCTTCAACAGCGGATAATGAGTTGACTCAAAATATGGCAACTCCTTATGTAGTTAGTGTGGCTTGTGCCAATGGTAAGTACACTAGCACATTGCCTGTGTCTCCTATAGCAGGAAACAAGAGCGTGAAGTATGCGACTGACGATTGTTGCAACAACTACTTTGCTCGTCAGACCGAGGATCAAAACATCTTCTTGAAGACAATCAAGAACATGGCAAAGCCTGAGTTTTATGTTAGAGGAAGACAAGTTAACTGGACAGGCAAACCTCTCTCAGACAATATTACATTCTACATCATCCCATCTTTTTTAGATTCAGCAGAAGACGATGAGGTTGTTATGCCAACGGCAATAGGCCCTATCTTTTCTCGTGTTATTGAATTAATCAGAGCGACAGATGTAAGACCTGAAGAAGTTATTAATAATACGGTTGAGGACAACACTCCTAGACCTGCTAACTACTCTGTATAATGGAAGGTACTCCAATTAAAAATATCGAATATGTTGTTCAATCTTCTTTGAACAGGGTTAAGGGACAGACGGCTGAAATTCCTCGTGTGGAACAGATTGCTATCGAGTGGATGACAGAAGTTGTGAGAGGAACTACAGCATTTCCTTGTATGAAGGTTGCTCACTTGCGAGTGAATAGTTTAATGCAGGCAGCTCTTCCTGGAGACTATATGAGATATTCAAAGATTGCTTTGAACTACGGAGGTCGATTAATTACTTTAGGATTGGATGTTAACATGAACATTCCAACTACAATGCAGGCTGCGAATTTTGAGCAAGTAAATAATAATGCGGAATCTACTAATCAAGGTGTGTTTTTTATTAACCACACATGGAGAGGAACTTATTACCCTGCGCTTTTCGCATTGGGGGGTGGTTTTAATGAGGCTTATTACAGAATTGATCCTACTAATACTTTTATTCAATTGAGTAATGGTGTTGATGGAGGGGAAGTTGTGTTGGAATATTTAAGCACAGGAGTGGACGTGAACTCTCAAACTCTTGTCCCCCCCTATTACATCGAGCCAATGAGAAATTACATCATTTGGCAATTAGCGGAATTTGAACCTCAAAAATATCCTGTTAACGCAAAGGACAGAGAGCGTATTTATACAGAGTCTATGGCAGAAGCAGCGATGGCTCAAGGAAATACAATTGATGAGATTTTGGACGCATACTACTCTGCTCCTGGACTAAAACTACGATAAGATATGTATCAACAAGGTGTATTTTTTAACGGAGGTATGAATACAGACGATGAGGATCGTCTTATACCTAATGGAGATTATAGATACGCAGCTTATTCTCGTAACTATGGGGTAAATACTCCTTTGGAAGGCGCGATACAGTCTATGACTGGAAATTCTATCAGAGAAAATACAAATCTTCCCACAGGTGTTAATATTGTTATCGGGTCTTGTGAAGACATAGAGCATAAGGCGATTATCTTATTTGTATGGAATGATTTAGATAATCACTCTATTTGGAGATATGAAGTAGAAAATTTTACTTACACATTAATATTGCAAGACGCTATATTAAACTTCAAAAAGAGTAATCAAATATATCACGCGGCTGTTGTGAACAACTTGCTGTATTGGACTGATAATTATTTTGGCCAATATGTAGATAATGATTTTAACCCTCCTCGTAAGATTAATATTGAAAAGGCAATATTATATACTTTCTCAGGAGGAACAGATCCTAATGGATACTCTGAAATTACATTCAACAACTTAGATTGGATTAAACACCCACCTCTATTCTCTCCGACATTTGTATACGGCACAGATATAACCGAAAATTCTAACAACCTAAAAAATAAGTTGTTTCAATTCCGTTATCAGTATGTGTATGATGATAATGAAGAGTCGGCATGGTCTCCAATATCTGAATTAGTTCTACCTAACTACTCTGAGTATATTAATCAGACAGTAAATATCGACCCTTATTTAGACAACACAATAAAGGTTGATATTGAGACGGGTTCATCAATTGTTCGTTTAATTCGTGTGGCATACCGTATTGGAAATACAGGAGAATTCTTTTTATATAAAGAATACGATAAAAATCAATTAGTATGGTCTGACTATTCAACAGAAACAATTGACTTTAAAAACGAAACTTCTGGACCTGCAATAAGCAACTCTGAAAGGAATTACGACCTAATACCTCAGATTGCAAAAACAATTGAGTATTTGCCCTCTAATGAGTTTGCTATAGGTAATTATATCGAAGGTTATGATAAGCAAGAGATAACCGACAGCGATGTTGCTTTTTCTGTTTCAAATTATCCCATAGAAAACACAGCTTTCACTAACCCATTAGCAAGTTTTGCTTGTTATGCAAGTGGAGTTACTAATATGCTTTTCATTTCGTTTAATCGTATAGGTTCAATTGTGAAGTATAGGTATGAGCCTGGTGATGTTATAATTCTTTCTTTAAAGGATTTTTTTGGACCTGCTTTGGCATCCACAGTAAATCCAGACAGAACTATATACTTTACAGTCCCCTATATAAATCCAACGACATACCCAACAGATTTATTAAAAATAAATCAACTGAATGTTGAACTGCAAAACTATTTGTATTCAATAGGTATTTCATCTACTGTTGTAGCCGCTGGTTATTTTGATCCTACTGTAACATGGACAACCTTACGAATTTTAAATAAAACTTGGTTCGATAGAACTGAATCTCAATTAAGTACTGATACAAAAGGATCTGTTTACGTTCTTAGAAACAATAATTGTAAAAGAACATTTAAATCAGGAGCAAAACACGAGTTTGCTTTTCAGTATTACGATAGAGCAAATCGTGATGGAACTGTATTGACTGTTCCTGCTGGAGAGATTTATGTTCCTTTTAATACGGATTATACAGACAATCAATTAAATCAACCTATTGGTTTAAATCGAAAACCTTATTATAGTAACATAAATTTATTAATTTCCTCCACATATCAACCGCCAATTTGGGCAGATACTTATCAAATACTTTACAAGCCATCTACTAACATTTTAAATTTTCAGCAAAGGTCTGTAAAACAAATTATTTTTAATCCTGATACAACGGCAAAACTTGTTTTAGAGAATTACTACAAAAATAATATTTTAGGAGCTTCTATAAATCAAACCCCATCCAAGGGAGATTTTGTTAGGTTTGTTAGAAAAAGAGCCTTATTCAATAGAGATTTAGTGACGTTAAATTTATTTAACGCTAATTTTTCATCTGTTTCTGTGCCTTATGCAGGTCCTTATTCATTAAATCTAAACACCTACATAAACGAAACATACGATCCAAATGGAACAATGTCTTTAGGTGTATTTACTGCTCCTTCAACTGCAAATTATAGAGTTAGTGGTAATGCGAACATTTCTGTCACTTATGTAGGTACTGCAACTATAGCTACTGTAAGTATTATTGCTAAAGTCAATGGTGCTACTGAGTATTTTGTTTGTGGGTCAACTACTATCTCTCCACCTAATACATTTACATTTGCAGATTTAAATAATACTAGTTCAGATATACCTTTAACTGCATCAGATACTGTACAATTTATTTGTCGTGTAACACTTACTGGAGCTTCTCCAGCAACAATAACAGTTACAAGCAGTAATACATCTTATAACATTTCACGAATAGGAGTTGATTATGATGAGTCGCAATACTACCCGGAATATTTAACTCAAGAATCTAATTTAGATCAAGAGTTAAATGTTATGAGCTATGATCCGGCAGGTGGTCCTAATGGTGAAGAGGTAATTGTTTTAAATAATTTTGATCCAAACTTATTAGGTGAATATCTAGTATTTAGTGGAACAAATCCAAACCGAGCTATTTGCACAGGTGGATTTCAAATTGAGATTTACACTCCTAAGGCTGAAAGTGAAAACGACCCTTGGTATGAAGTGGGTGTTGAGTTTCCTATATTAAACCCTCACACAAACACAAGACGCCATGGTGGAGATGTAAATCAAGTATACGGAATTACCGAAGGGGAAGTTTATTTAAATTGCGGAGATGTTTATATCCGTCAAAGAATCATGGCTACAGGATACGATTATGAAGGAGGATTTGAAAATGTTGGAGATGCTAACGACACTACTGCCGCCTGGTTTTGTGAAGATCCCCACTACTCTGACTTTTATGTTTCAAACTGGAACAACAAAGGTCGTGTTGGATTATTTTCTCCTTTTGCTAAACAACAACACCTAAAGGCATCAATTTATCACACAAACGCTCTTATCGATAACACTCAAATAAATGGTTTGAGCAGAGTTGAGTTTTTCAACAATGTAGCATTAAAAGATGAGCATGGGGGTATTAATAGGTTAATGCAAATTGGAGACACTCTCAAGGCATTCCAAGATAAAAAGATTAGTTCTGTTTACATCCAAAAGACATTTGCTCTTAACGGAGACGGAACTAATAACGTAATCCTTTCCGACAAGACTTTTGCAGGTGTTCGTCCTCATGACGATGACTACGGATGTATACACCCAGGATCTATTTCAAAAGTTGAGAACAACATATTCTTCTACGACTTTTACAACGCCGCTGTAGTTCAAGCAACTCAAGGTGGGTTAATTAATATATGTGATGGTGAGCGTAAGTTTTCTGTTGGTATTAGAAATTATACTAATAGTATTAGAATGTACGAATCAGATAATTCAGAGCCTATTAACATAACTTCTCACATCAATAGGTCAAATGGCGAATATATTTTATACGCAGGAACTAATTTAAGCCAAATTCCTAATAGTTCAGAGATTACAGAATTTATAATCGCTGTAAAAAACAAAGTGATTTTAAGTGGTGATTACACCTCTATATTTACTCCAGGAAGTATTTTTACAATAAGTGGTGCTAACAACCCTGGTAATGACGGAACTTACACTGTAGACACTTCGTCTTATGACGCAGGTGATGATGAGACAACTGTTTTTGTAGACCCTACTTTTGCAGGTGGAGAAAATCCAAGCGGAGGAACTATTACAATAATGCCTGCCGCAGATATTTCCACAGAGGCAATCATTTACTCGTTTAACAGACAGAGATGGTCTTCTTATATGAATCACCCTGTTTTGTGGGCAACTCAATTTGGTAACAGAGCGTATGCCGTTGGAGGTGTTGCTACAGCCAACATGGGTAAATTGTATGAGGAAGATGGGGGGGACGAATTAACTTTCTTTAGTTCGGTTTATAACCAACAAGTTAGATTTCTATTTAATGCTAACCCAACAATAGTTAAACGATTCTTGACGTTTATGACTCAGTCCAATATGCCTTTTCAAGTTCAGGCTATTATACCTCCAACTAATCAATACCCAGGTGGTATGTTCACTAATATGGTAATTGATAACTTTAGGAATCAAGAGTCTTACTATGTCTCTAAATATTTTAGAGATATGTCAGATCCTAATCCATTTTTACCAAACGCATTGAAACGATTAAACGGAAGAGAGTTAAGGGGATATGTTTTAGACCATAGTTTGACAAATACATCGACAACAAATAAGATGATTTTGTTCTCGGTAAATGTCAACTTCGTGCCTTCAGAGCCTATCCTACAATAAAAATTTGTATATTTGATAAAAATTTAAGTCATGGCAGTAGGAGGAGTATTAACAGCAATACAAATTGCAGAAGCGTTAGGCACAGCAGGTTTAGGTGCTTCCCAACTTATTAAAGCAAAGAAGCTTCAAAATAAACTTGGAGATAGACCTGTCTATGACTATACACAAGCAAAGGCAGCTAACCAAGGTCAACTTGCTTTGGCTCAAGGTGAAGCTCCTGGACTTGCTCAACAAATGCAAGGAGTAAACCAAACACTTGCGAATACAACGCAAAGTATTGCTAATATGGCGCCGTCAGGAGCAGCAGGCTTAGGTGCTTTGGTTCAAGCAGGTGCAGGTACTCAACAAACCGTTGCTGATCTTCTTGCAAATGCTGCTCAACAAAAGTTAGGTCTTCAACAGAATTATCTTCAAGGAAAAGCAGGTCTCCAACAATATGCTGACACAGCGTTCCAAGTTAACCAAATGGACCCTTACACACAGAAGGTAAACGAAATTGCTGCTATGAAACAAGCTGGTCTTCAAAATATTGGAGGTGCTGTAAGTGCTGGTGCAGACATGGCATCAGCCGCACAAGCTGCTGAATCTTTAAAACAAGGCAACATAAAAGACAGCGAGGCTATAAAGAAGTTATTAGAAGAGTTGTTAGGTAAAAAATAAACATAAGAGATGGCATTAACACCGGGATTATATGTACCTCAAGGTCAAGTAGGAACAGGCTCAGCTTATGTGCATGAGATTAAAGATAGGTCAGATTATTTAGACACTATAGCTAAGGCTAATGAGAAAAAAAGACTAAGCGAGGAAAGGCAAATTGCTAAACTTAAAGGTTTTGATTACGGAAAAGTAACGGACCAAACAATGAAAGAGCATATCTCTCAAAAATATAAAGAGGGACTCGAGACTTTTTCTAAAATAGTTGCCGCAGGTGGTGAAATTGATAATATCTCTACAGATGAGGGAATACAATATACTACATGGCAAAATCAAATTAAAGATGAGGCTGATACAGCAGCTCTTGCTGAGTCTAAAATCATAGATTTTCAAAAGCAAGTTTTAGCTGGTGCGAAAGATTTTGATACAGATTTATACTATGCGGTTTTAGATAATTATGAAAACGCGAAAACCCCTGATGAAAAATTAGCAGCAACATTAGACGCTGATCCTTTATTATTAAAAACATTTGATTTTACCAAGTGGATTAAAGAAGAAATTGAGCCTGCTAAAACGGATAAAGAAATTACAGATTTAGGAGAGGATATTACAAAATATCAAGAGGTGTATAATAAAAAACTTGATGAAGTTCCAAAGATATTAGCGTCAAAAAGAGGGGTTGGATTGGCTAAAATAGCATGGAAAATGTACCACGACAGAGGTGATGAAGGGTTTCAACAAGCTAGTTTTGATGACTATGTAAAAGAAGCTATTGACTCTCAAAGAAAAATAAGAGAAAGTAAAACAGAATCTCCTGCTCCTAAGTCTAATGTATTTAATATAAACACTGGCGGCGCAACTCCGTCAAAAGCCACTGTAGTTGATGTGCCTGCCGTTGATGTTGTTAAAATCAACATAGATGTGGCTAAAGCTGCTCAAGAGGGTTCTTTATTTAATTACGAAAGTGACAATCCTAAAATTCCAAACGTAGTTATTAAAGGGAAAGGTAATAGACCAGAGGATTACGGTCTAAGTAGTGACTATGCTTATCCTGATCCTTCAGATAGAAATGCGATTATAATGCCTGCTGACCAATTACATAGATTAGAAAGTAATCACGTTACAGCAACCAGTATACAGCCAGACGATAAATTTGCTACAGCTTTTGCAGGAAAAACATTTACTGACGAGAACGGAAATGCTACAAAAGGAAGTCCTTCTAAAATACTTGAAGACCAATTAGGCAACACTTGGTTAGTTTTAGTAGATGAAAAAGGAGGACAGAAAAAAGTTATCCTTAGGGTTGGTGGGTTGATGCAAACTTACACTAATAATAAAGGTGAAAATCAACAACATCCATTTGTTGGAGTAGCTGCCCAAAACCAACAGGCAATTGAAAAAGCTCTAGGTGTTAACTTTACTGACTTCATGAAAGAATACGGCCCAAAGTCTAGCCTTAGATAATAGCAAATCGTTAAAAAAATAAGGGTTGCCTATTAAATGAAATTAGTATATTTGTATATACAATTTTCATATGGCAAATTTACAAGACCTCTTTAACGAACTTCAAGCTGACGATAGAGTTTTAACTCCCGATACATTTGAGGAGTTTCAATCTAAAATGGAATCTCCTGAATACGCATCAAGAGTAAATGATGTGTTGAATAGATACGGATATGATGCAAATGCATACGAGGGTTTAAAAAAAAAAGAGGAGTCTATGGTCGAATCTGCTCCGCTATCTCAGCAGGATTCAGAGCAGCCAAGCGAGACTACAGAGCCAACCCAAGAGGTTGGTACTGAGCCTGTAGAAGAAGCAATGAACCTTAATGAGGTTGATGTAAATCAATTCTCACAAGCCTTTAAAGCACCCGAAATCGAGATGCCTATTGCTGCTGTGGGGGTTAATCCTATTTCAGATAATCAAAATCAAAATGTTGTTAAGCCAGTTCAGAATCAAGTTGCAGAAACGCAACAAGATTTAGACCACCCTGTCTCTAAAATTGCTAACCTAGCCAAGAATTTAAAAGGCAAGTTAACAAACCATCCATTCATGTCTATGTCTAAAGACATTGCTTTGGGTACTGCTGCTTTTTCTATGGAAGAGGATGAGGTTGAAAACACTCTAGACGCTCAAGAAGATATTGATAAAGACAAAGAGCCAAAAGACAAAAAGTTAAAAAGAAGAGATGCTAAAAACATTGCTGATGAAACAGGAATGGATTATAGTAACTACAATTATTTTTACAACGCTTTAGGTAAAACTAAGATATACGGTATAAAAACGAATGCCGAAAAAGGTACTGTTGAATTGATTTATAAAAATCAAGATGATCCAGGTTCAAGAGCAATAAAAACAGAAGTTCCAATTGGAGGTGCTACTTACAAACAATGGATTGAGCCGCAATTAGGTGGTGGCGGTACTAGTTTCTATGATTATAACGGAGATGAAAGTGGTTGGGATGATTTGAAAAAAGCTACACTTACCGTTTCCGGGTATAAGCCTAAAGTTCAAGGGCAGGAATATGAGGATAATCTTGACATTAACTACTCTTCACACTTAGAAAAAACAAATAGACCTTTAACATATATAACTAATCCTGTTGCCATTCCAAGTGAAAAAGAAGAAAAAGATAAGACATTTATTGAAAAGGTAGTTGATTACACTAAAGGAAAAATTAGTGATGTAGAAAAGGGTGTTTCTAGAGCTAATGAATACCTGCAAGAAAAAGCAAAGAAAAGACAAGAGGATATTGAAACATATAGAATTGCAGAACAAACTGTTCAAAACACTTCTTATGTAACAAAAGCAGACGATTCATTTAGAAACTCTCCATACAACAGCAGTTGGACAAATGACATATTGGAGAAATATCAAATTCCAATCAGCGAATTACTTTTAGATGGTAACAAAGAGCAAATCTTAAACAAGATTGAGTTTGACTACCTAAAAGATTTCAACCCTAAAATAACAGCAGGTGATGTTAATGCTACAGGAATTCCTGGTCAAGAGTTAAGTCCTTTTGCTGAAGAGACAAGAGATGAATATGCGAAAAGATTAAAAGAAGCGAAGAGAGCAGAGGCTGAGAGATTATATAACATGGCAAGGAGAGATGCTCAATTTCATTTAGCAGAACTTGCTATTATGAATCAAATTGAGAAAGGAAATCCTAAGTTTAGATATGAGGATGTAGAAAGATTAAGAAAGATTAAGAACCAAGGTTTAGAATCTGCAAATGTATCTGACTATGCTACAGGCTACGAAGATCAGGCAGGTATTCATGGTTTGACAGATTTAGCAGAAGAAAACTATAGTGCCGATATTAATATAGCAAATGCAAAATTTGCTAGAAACATGATAGATTACGCTAATAGCGAGTATACTGGTTATTACAAGTCCCTAGCAGGAATAAGTGCTATGAACTTAGAGGAAAAGGGAATCTCTAATGATTCAAGAGCATTGAACGGAAGAAAAAAAGAACTTGCTAGTAAAGTAGAAGAGGCTAAGAAAAGAAACAATATTCCCGATGATGCTGTTGTAAAAAACTCTGTAAAAGGTGCAAAAGCTGTTGTAACTGAAATGACAGCAATTGACAAACAGATTGAAGAGAAGACTAATCAATACAACGCAATGTTGGTTGAAGAAAACGGTCAGAAAGTTTTTAAAAGTGAGGATGATTTTGCGGCAGGAGAAAAGATAAGAGGTGAAGTTGAGGCTCTTCTTCAAAAGAGAGAGGAGGTTAAGTTGAAGATGAATGAGTTTAGTCCTGTACTTGATGTTGTACAAAAATATTCAGATGAGACGAGAGACGCTTATAATGAGATGATGACCATTGATAGCGAGTTAAGCAGATTCGGATCTGATAAAGATGTTAAACTATTACAAGACTTATCTCCAACACTAGAACTTATTGAGGGTTATGACTTGAATAGAGAGATGACCATTGACCCAAAGACAGGAAGACCTTATGCCTGGGTTACGGCAGGTAGAAAAACAAGAGGAGAACTAGGTGAATTTACCACTTTAAATACATACGAAGATAATTTAGAGGCATCTGAAAAGGCAGAGGCTGAAAACGACACTTGGGTTGAAGCGTTTGGTAAAGGTGTTTGGGGAACTGTGAAAAACATGGGGGGGAGTACGTTGCTTACAGGAGAATACTTATCTTCTTTTGTAGTGCCTGGTGAAAGCTTTTTAAATGACGATCCTACCACATGGACTGCTGTGGATAACAGAAAAGCTATGTACGAAAACAAGATGGAGAGAATAGGTCGAGAGACTGTCAATCCGGCTTACGAAACATGGGGTGCTAAATGGATTGTAGGGTCTTTAGGAAGCATAGCACCTTATATATATGCATCTTGGGCAGGTGGTGGTAGTGGAGGTTTTTTCCAAATTGCGAAAAGCCAAGGTTTAAAGGCAGCAGCTAGTAAAACATTGACAAGCCAAACAACTGCTTTTTTCACTACACTTGCTGTAGGTAATTACACTAAAGAATTTGAAGACGCGGGTTATGATCCGGCTACAGCGTTATTAGGTGGGTCGATGTTAGGAGCAGCAACATCTTGGATGGAAAGTTTATTCCCAGAACTTCCAGAATTTGAAAGACTTGCCATGCAAAGTGCTGTGAAAAAAATAGTTACAGAAGGTATCAAAAATGGATTATCTCCACAACAAATCACTAGACAATTGTTAAATGGTTTTTGGAAAACAACCGGGAAGTCTATTGTTAATGTAGCTACAGGATTTGCTCAAGAGGGTGGTGAAGAAGGTGGTACGTTTATAGTTGAGCAAGGAGTAATGTCAGCGGCAGGTGTTAGAGAGAATGAATTTATAGACCCAATGACAGGTAAATTTGGGTCTACAACAAAAGAGTTTTTAACAACAGTTGGTTTAGGTGGTATAACAGGAATATTCACGTCAGGTGGTAGTGTTTTAAAAACATTAATTCAAGAAAAAAGTACCAATCTTGTAGGGAAACAAGCTCAATTATCTATTGCTGAAAATTATGATGATGCTGTTAGTTTAATGAGTTCAGATAATGATAAATTCAAAGAATCTGACGCGTTTAAACAAGTTAAAAACATTAAGGATAGATACGATGAGATGGCATCTAATCCTAAATTCCAAGAGTTTGATGATGTGGCGAAGGGAGAGATTCTAAACGCTAATATTGAACTCACTAAAATGATGGATTCCGACAAGACTTTGCAGTCGAAAGGAATTACAGACATCAAATTGCAAGAAGATATTAAAAACACTCAAGATGCTTTGAATAAATTATTTGAAGTTTCTCAAGAAAGAGTGGACCAAAGAAATGAGTTGAACAGCCAGTTAAAAGAATTGGGCGTAACAGCGTTTCAAGTTAATGCTGAAGGTAAGGTATCAGGAATGCAGTTTGACGAAATGACTACAACAGAGGAGCAAAATGAAAACACTCCAAAGGCTGTTGAATTAATTGAAAAAACAAATACTAAAACACAAGAAGATGCCGTACAAAAGCCAAGCACAACAGAAGTTCTTCCACGCCAACAAGGCGAAACTACAGAGACAGGGGGTAAACGTGAAGGAGTGGGACCAAGCGTCAAAGGGCAAGAAACTGCCCAAGAAGGTGGGAAGGAAGAAATAATAGCGACTCCTCAAGAGAAGAAAGAAACGGAGGCGATGCAAACAGACATCGACCAAGTTCAGCAGTCAACCGGGACAGTTATTAATTTAAACGAGGATGGAACTCTTACTATCAACGCTCCTCAAAAAGGTGGTCAGTCTAAAAAAGATGCAGCCATTGAGAACGCTAAACAAGAGTTAGCAAACCTCGGGTATAACGTAGAGAGTCGTGTTACTCAACCTGCTCAACAACAAACCGAAGTAAGTGAGGAGGAAGTATCTCCATTAAAAGATGTGGAGAGTACGGCTAAAGCATTAGAAGAATCTGACCTTGAAGCTTTGTTCGAAAAAACAAAAAACAAAAAATACTTTAGAGGTCAACAAACAGAAGACTTGCCAGAGAAAGATATTTTCATATCACCTAATGAGTTAGTTGGTAAGATGTACACAAAGGGAAAAGGTGTGTTAAAAAAATTAGCATTAAAAGCATCTAACCTATTTGATATAGATACTAAGGTTACTGAAGATTTAAACAATAAACTTATTGAATCTTACAAAACCTTGGGAGTTCCAGTACCTAGCGATATTCTAAATGGATCGTTTATTGGCAAATCTTACGATCAGTATTTAAAAGAAAACCCTGAATTCAGAAGAGCTTTAGAATCAATGGGATTTGACGGCTTGTTAAATAATTTCACTCGTTTGAATTTACCTTCTCCAAAGCAAGAGGTAATTGTTTTTGACAAGGCTAATGTATCCGAGATAAATTCAAATTTAATTTCAGAAGCCTACCATGCGGCTAAAGCAGACGGAAGTAATCCTGAGTTAGTAGAAGCGGTAGAATCTCTACTAAATGAAAGCAAACCTCAATTCCAAAAAAACAAAGAAACTGTAGAAGATAGTACAGAGGCTATTGTTGATGAAATGAATAAGATGGGGGGTGTGAATATTGAAGTTGATGTAAATAAAGGTTTGAGAGATAAAGGTAAATTAAACATTAAATCTTTCCTCAATAGAGTTGGCATCATGCTAAAACCTAAAGAGGTTAAGTTATCTGATTTTGCAGGAAAACCAATCATGGTTACTATATCAGATGAGTTAACTACAGGAGAAATTATCAATCCAATTACAGGAGAGAAAATTGACAATCTAAAAGGTGGTTTAGGGTTTAACTACTCAGAAGGAAATGAAGGACACGCATGGGCATATACTAATGAAAAAGTAGCGATGGATGTATTAAATGTTGCAAAACAAATGTATGCCGCAAACCCATCTCTATACCCTGACGGAATTGTTCCAGTTGCTGTTGTTAAAATGGGTAAATCTGCAATGATTTCAAATGAAGCTGTAGTTAGACAGGTAATTCAGAATCTAAAAACATCAAAAATACCAAGTAAAAACAAGAAGGAAGCCTTTAAACTCTTGAGTCAAGATATTAAAGCTCAAATTCAAGTTGTAAAAGAAAGAATTGATAAGGCGCAATCGCAAGACAAACAAGCAAATCAAGCTGATGCAAACATATTAAAGGGGTACAATGATATATTAGATTTAATTTCTAAATCAAAAACATTTGATGAGGTTGTTAACAAGATAACAGATTTGAATATAGGTGTAAGACCTTTATTGATATCAAGAATTACATCAGGAAGTGCAGATTTAATACCTAAAGATAATGCACTTTCAGCAGACAAGCCAGTTGCTAAAGCGTTAATGAATGGATTGCCAAAAGCAGAATACAAAAGAATTCACCTCGGGCATCTAGTTAGTAATATTACGGAACCTGCTCTTAAAGAAGTTCCCGATAAACACATCATGGCTTTTGTTGGAATAGATGCAAGAGCAGAAACTCCTATAAAGTCAGATACACATCCTAACTATCCATATGTATTGAAAGGAAAAGGGTTAGGAATTTTATCTGAAACAGTTCACATAGCTAATGCCATACCTGCGGCATATGGAAATATTGTAGGTAAACTTATAGCAGCAGAACAAAAAGGAGGTCGTGTTTCACAAAACGAAGCTGTATCAAGAGCTTTGCCTGCCGCCTTAAACAACGCTATATTCAGAAATAAACCTATAAGTGAAATTGATGAGAACGTAAGTAGGCTTATTGGGTTCCTTCAATTATCATTTCCGAATACTCAATTCTTTACAGATAAAGAATCTTGGAAAGATATCATGAATTCTGACGGTGTTAAGAAGTATCTGAAAAAAGGAGATGTTGTATACGGATTAACGATGGATGGTAAAATCTATTTGAATCCTAACTTTTCTAACTTCAATACCCCTATTCACGAAACAGGTCACTTGTGGGTAGATATGATTGAAGAGTCTAGTCCAGAGTTATTTCAAAAAGGTTTAGAATTAGTTGAAGGATCTAAAGAATTAGCGAGTGCAATTAAAGTTTACGGAGATACCGTACAAGCAAGAAAAGAAGCCTTGGCTATGTTGATTGGAAATAGAGGGGAAACATTAACAAACGCTGCTCAAAAAAGTAAATTTAAAGAGTGGTTGTTAGCGTTGTGGAAATATGTTCAATCAAATTTCCCATCTCTTCGAAATATGAAGCCAAGTGAAGTTGAAAATTTAACATTAGAACAATTTATCAACGGAGCTTTACGAGATATCTTAGGGGCAAAAGAATTAGAAACAGAAAAAGCCGCCAAAAAAAGAGCTGGAAAAGAAACAAAACCTCAATTCCAAATTGATATCGAGGCTCAAGAAAGTCCTCTGTACCAAAGAAGAACTAAAGAGGATGTGCCATTTGTAGCGGATAGCGAAATTAAAAATTTGGTACAAGACGGAAAAGGTTTAGAAAGAGAAAGGGATATTTTAAACAAAGGATACAAGTTAAAAAAAGGGGAAGTGGTGACTTCTCGAATCAATTTGAATTTCTTGAGGTTTACAGGAATACCAGCCTTGTCTATTCATAAAGGAAAATTAGGAGAAGTGTTGACTTACGCTGGAAGCATTACTCTTAAAGACGTTACTTTCCCTGTTCAGCAAGGTGCTAGAGAAGCAATTGCTAAAGAAGCTGCTGAAAAAAATACTCAAGGTGGGTCTAAAAAGACTTCAATGGCAGGAGGTCAAGGTTCTTATATTGAAGTAGAACCAAACTTTGATGGAGTTGAACTTTCCTTCAACCCTGCTGTTGGACATTTATTTGTAGACTCTGAAGGGAGGGCAGTAATGTCTGCGGAGGAAGTTACATTTGTAGGATTTAAGGCTTACGCTCGTGGTAAGATATCTTACTTCGAAGACTTTGAAGACCCAAGAAACCCCAAGTATACAGCACCATCTCAAACCAAGTTTGCTAAAACAAAAGACGAACTTGTTAGAATGGCTGACGATGTAGAGACTGGCAACACAACCGTTGAAGAGGTTGGAGTTCCAGAGGTAGCACCTGAAGTTGTTGCCGAGGCAATTACCGCTTTCTCTGACGCTATTGAAAATGGTTCTACTATTGAAGAGGCTACAGAAGAGGTTGCTATTGTTTTAGAAAATAGTGCAGAGGAAGGTCCTCGTAAAGTAACTCCTCCAACAGAAAAGACAGAGCCTGTTTCTGCAAATAAGAAAGAGGAGAAGCCTAAGACAGAAAAGAAAGAGAAGACAGAAGGTCCTACACTTAGTGATCCTGAAACTATCGTTGCCTTCACCATTGCAGGAAACGCTAAATCTATCATGGATGTCGAAGGTGTTTCTCAAGCAGATGCGGTTAATAAGGCTGTCCTTGAGATGAGCAATGGGGACCAAGAGTCTGCTAATAGATACTTGGCTCAACCAGGTGTTAAAGAGACTATCGAGAAGAGAATCAAACAGATGAAGGCGAAGACCGCTAGAGAGTTGGAGGCTGAATCTAATAAAGTTACTATTAGTGAACGCAAACTTCTTTTGGATAGAGTTAAGGCTGAAATTAAAGCTGCTCTTGAAGGTCGTAAGGAGGGTAAAAAAGAAGGTGTAGAACAAGCGCAAGAAAAGGCTCAAAAGACTATTGACTCTTTAAACAAGAAGTTGGAGGAAGGTAAGATAACCAAGAAAGAACTTCAAGACAGAATTAAAGAACTTGGTTACAACATCCGATTTGAAGCAGGCCTCGCTAGACTTGCAGGTGAGAAGACCGGAAAGTCTTTGGGTAAAAAGTTCGGAGAGTTTGTTGGTTACTTTAAAGGACTGAAGGCAGGAAGAGCAGAACAGAGAGGTTTAGGTGCTTTGGTATCTGAATATATCAAAGATGTAGTGGATAACGAGTTCGGTAAGAAAGGAGCAATTAGTCCTGCTACTCTAAAAGCAATTTCTCGCAGAGCTGCAACCATCTCTAACCAAAAACAATTGGATGCCTTTGTTTCTTACTTAGATAAAATCATTGCCAACAGAAGATTGGCAGAGGGCATCAATGAAATCCAAAGACAACAAAAGAAATTGTTGAACAAGATTGGATATCAGTACACAACACAAATGAAGCAGTTTGCAAAGTTTGATTTGTACACAGCGGATGGTGACTTGGCTTTTGACATGAATACTTTAGAGCAGTATTTACAGGCTCTTCAAGACTTGAATTTAAAAGTACCTAACATTGGCAAAATGGTGCAGTTGTTTGATGGAATGAACGCCATCAATCAAAGCAATTTACCTGCTGATTTAGATGCTGTTGAAGAGTTCAAGAAATATCAAGACGCTTCTACTAAACTATTTCAAAATACCGTTATTAACAACTTTGATGACTATAAGAAATTCAAAAGAGAAGTTAATAAATATATCAGAGCCGTAAACAATTTACTTGATTTAGGAGCAATCACAGAACTTCAGCACCAATCATTCTTAAACTCAGTTGTTGATGGAGATGCAAAATATAATACATATGCTGGTCAGTTTCAGGATGAGATTGACGCATTGAAAAAAACTATCATTGATGGAATTGTAGACAAAAGCACTAATAGCCTTTGGGATTCTATTAAGGATTGGTTGACCAACTCTCCTAACAACTTCACTCGTAATCAGAAGAAACTAATCGAACAACTTCAAAGAGCAAAGGCTGATAACTTAATGACTTTAAGTCTTGACGATCTTGACTTATTAAATCAAGTAGTTACTCAAATTGCAGAGAATGGATTTGTTGATGAGAAAAACTTGCGAAGCATTTTGGATCGTGCAGAAATCAGAGGGGAGAAGATAGGTGAACAACTAATCTCTCAATCCAATAAAATGAGTTCTAAATACAAAGGTGTAAATGCCTTTATGAAGATGTCTTTAGACCTACTTAACAAGAGTGTTGTTTTCTGGGAATCAAGATTAGGCATGAAAGAGAATGGTGCGTTCAGAAAGAATGTCATTGATCCTATAACTAACGCTATCAACGGATGGACTGAAGACACTCAAAGAATTCTCAAAGGTTACCGCGACTCTGTTGTTAAGTTGAAACTAAAAGGAAGTTACAAAGTAAAGACAACAAAACTTGAAAAGGGACAAGTGGTTCCAACTGGCAAGACTCGCAAGATTTCTAAGGAGGCTTACAGAAGAGTTAAGATAGGTGTTATCGGTCACATCCTAGATAACGCTTGGAACGCAAAGCAAAAGAAGAAAGTTGTTAATGATTGGTTGGGAGATCAATTGAGAGACAACTCTGCAAGAAATGCTATGGCTGACGAAAGTATTGACGAGTTAGACATCGTGCAAGATGTTTACAACGATTTACTTCAGCAGTTTTCTGACGCAAACGGAAATCTTGACCATATGGCTATTTTGGAAGCGTTTGAAGATCCTCAGAGTCAAAGTTCTGTTATGAGTGCAGATGAACTTGAGTATTATGACGCTGCAAGAACTGCATTACAGGAGTCTGGTGAGTATATCAATAGTGCCAACTCAATCAGAAACAAGCAACACGAATTGAATCCATACTATATGCCTCGTCAAAGCGTAGGAGAAGGAATGAGTTCAATCACATCTAATGACGTTTCGTACAACCAGGAATTGGGTACAGCTCTTCGATCATCAGCATCTTACGCTCGTACATTACAAGTTCCGAAAGAAGCAATCAGATTTAATGTTGATAGACTTGTTTCAGTTAACGTAACTGAAGGTCTTCGTGATTACTATTTAACTGATGCAAAGAGATATGTGAATGAGGTATTCTCTAACGCTAGAGAAAATGCTACAAACGAGGAAATGGATGTGTTAAGAAATCTTCAAAGATTAAACAACACTCGCATTCCGTTTGCTTTAAACAAAGTGAAACCTGTGATGATTGCATCTCCTTTAATGAATTTGTTCTACACAAATGCTTTGATTGGAGTCCACAGAACTCCTGTTGAATTTTTAAACAACGTAATATCATATTCATTGGGCAATAGAAGTTCTAAAAGTCTTACACTTCGATTGTCGTCAAAAGAAAAAGAGCAAACAAATAATTTGCTGTCAGAGTTTCGGTCATCAGTTCAATTCGATAGAACTATGTTTGAAGATTCAGAAAAAGAAACTCGTTTTATAAGCAAAAAGTGGTATCAGTCTTCTAAGGGATTAAATGGAATGATAAGCACTCAAAAAGCAACTCAATTATTGATACCTGCCCTAAACAATATAACCGCATTTATGCGGAAGGGTGAGTGGAAGACTCAATTTGATAGAGCCTTTGAAAATATTACAGGTGAAAAGTTCAACTATGAAAAACACTTTGTTAAAGAGAAGGCAAAATACTTTGACGACATGGAACAAGCCGCGTCTGATGCTGACTTTAATGTAAGAAGAATTATAAAAGGTGGTAACAAATCAGAACAAAGACAATTTGTTCAATGGGTACCGTTTGTTAAGAAAGGAAGAGTTGAAGCGGATGGTTTTGCGGCTTCATTCCTTGGAATGTTCTCAGGATTTATTGGGCATGACGTTGACAATATGACTATTGGTTTACGCAAGGCTGTTAAATCGGGTGAAGTCAAAGATGGTGTGACTCAGTTCTTAGGTGCGGCGATGAGACTTTCGTTATATCCTACATTAATGTTGGTTGTAAAGTCTTTAAGCAAAATGTACTTTGGGGATGACGATGAAAAAGAAAATGGAAAAGAAACATTAGACCGCTTAAAGACTCCTGAAGGATGGGCAGACTTAGGTATATATACAGCAAGACAATTAACTGCTACAACAGTCATGGGTAAATATGCCTTTGGTGGTAAAGTAATTGGAAATTTATTATTACATCTTTCTTACACTATGACAGAGGACAGAAGGCAAAGAAGGTTTATAGAAGATACAATGAGAGAATTGTATTTCACAGACCCTATTGACCTCAAGTATTTTAACAAAGATGACTGGCAATTGCAAATGACAGCAAATTTAGAGCCTATATCTAAAATGTTAGCTGATGACATTAAAAACCTTGTTGATGACATTAACAACAAGGGAAGAGAAAAAGTCACTATCTATGACATATACGAATGGACTCAACAAACAGATGAAGGTAAGCAATGGTTATACATGGCTAATAGCATCCTGACATTAGGTCAATTAGCTTCTGTAACATATTTTGGAACAGCAATTCCACTAGTTGATGATACTATAAAATTAATAGAGGATGAGCTTTCTAAAAAAGAAATGAACAAAGACACTACATATGAAACACCAGGAGGTCAGAAAATAGACATGAGGGACTTGGTCTTAGACTCTGACGGAAGAGTAGAAATTAATATCCCTGGTATCACTCCAAGAGATCGAGATAGAATGTCTGACCTAGCAACTGAAAAGTTTAATAATATACTTAAATCAATGGGTGTAGCAGGATCTCCAGGAAAGATATACGCAAAACTAAAGTTTATGACAGACTTGGCTAAATATGAAGCTGCTAAAGAACTTGGCTACTCAGACAAGAAATGGAGTGACTCTGAAGGAGAATTAGTTTCTGCTAAACCAGAATGGGAATCTTACGCGGCATATGAGGCTGAACCTGAGGATTTAAAAGAAAAACTTCATACAGACATTGCTAAAGGAAAACAATTAAGCTTTACTCAAAATCTTAAAGAAAAGAGAAGAATTGAAGACTTTATGTTTAAAGCAATGGATAACAACCCTCAGTTGAAACAAGCATATAAAGATGCTCCTGATGGCGGTAAATTAGGTGTAAGGGAGTATTACAAAGACTTATATTTATACGAAAAATATAGAGTAACCGATAGACCTAAGGAGAGAGATTATTTCAAATATGATACTCAAGGTAAAATAAAACAGACTGAAAGCATCCCACAAGAAGAAAATTAAACTAAATTTGTAACACTCATACTATCATAAAAATGAAAAAACCAGAGAAATTATCTCAACCAGTTATAAACTTACTCCTGCCTCGTTTGCAGGATGAGTTTAATGCGGCATATTTTTATCGCTCTGCATCTAACTGGTGTAAAAATGTAGGTTACTTTATAGCCGCTGAGTTCTTTGCAAAGGAGTCAGAGGATGAGTTTGGTCACGCCAAGAAGATTGAGAACTACTTAGTCGATTGGAATGTGACTCCTGCTCTTCCAACGATTCCAAAGCCAACACTTGATTTCTCTAATTTAGAGCAGGTAATTATCATGGCTTATGAAATGGAGTACGCTCTTTACGAAGAGTATGAAGACACGAGCATGAAGATCTTTAAGACAGGAGACCTTTGCGTGTTTGACTTCCTCCAACAATATCGTGTTGGTCAAAAGGAGTCAGTTGCCGAGTACAGCGACAAGTTGAATATGCTTGAGGGTACAAACACAGGAAGTAAGTTCGAAATGTTAATGCTTGAGAAAAAATTATTCTAATGAAAGCACCGAGTTACAGAGAGTTAAAAGAAGTTGCGCTAAAGAAAGGATACCAATGGTTGCCTTTCCAACTTGTAAACATTCGCTCCGTTGCGGACAAGCCAAATGAGTTCGATGATTTGTTGGGGATTGTGGATGGTACAAATGTTATATGGCACACTGGGACAACTAATCCCGGTGTTCATTGGTTAAAGAATCTTCTTAACCCAAAGGGTGCTGCTGTTCTTGCAGAAGGTCAGCACTTAAACGCTTGGGTAATTGGAAAGCATAAGGGTCAGTACGAGGCGTTGGTTCAGTACGCTCCTCTTCCTGTTTACAGAGACGGAAATAAGAACGACAAGAGTGAGCAGGTAGGCAAACCTATCTATGGTCAATACGGAATTAATATCCATCGCGCAAATCCAAACGCAATTAGCAAGATAATTGACAAGTGGAGTGCAGGATGTCAGGTAAGAAATAACCCAAAGGAACACGATGAGTTTATGAACCTTTGTAAGAATAGTGGGGTTAAGTATTTTTCATGCATATTGTTTAACGAAAAAGATTTTTTATAATGAGCAACCACCAACAGCAAATAGCGGAAGGAGTAACAGGTACGATCAGCAGCATTCTATTATCTATTCCAGCGTGGCTGTTGAATGTAGAGTTTGCTCTTAAAATGTTTTGCCTTGTACTATCGGGTATAGCGTCTATTTATACCATTATCAAAATGGCCAAGAAGAAGTGAAATGGTTAAAGTCACTATTTAGCAATGAAGGAGATGCAAGTTCAAAGAGATTTAGTGCAATACTCTCTCTACTCGTTTGCATTTCGTTGGCGTACATTGCTACATTCACTCCCTATAGATGCCCTGACTATATGTTTGAGGGACTTCTCGTTATAGCAGGAGGAGGTTTGGGACTTACAGTTATTGAGAGTATCTTTACACGATATAAGAAGAAGGATGACACACCATCCGAACAATAACAAAACACAAAACAAATGAAATGTTCTTTACCATTCTCTCTCTCCAAGGAGGAGAAAAGTCTCATTGAATTATATACAGCCATTAGTGACTCTGTGAATACAGGAGAGATTAGGTGGCAACTTTTTAAGGAGGAATCGATTGCTCCAAAGAGCGTGAAGGTTACAGG
>Ga0315904_10000865_pt1 | contig 48344 bp, 39 predicted proteins | sample LakEriMetagenome_6_FD_203529 | JGI IMG/M metagenome (GOLD analysis project Ga0315904, IMG submission 203529) | Freshwater fungal communities from buoy surface, Lake Erie, Ohio, United States - Buoy 12 MA120 | ecosystem: Environmental > Aquatic > Freshwater > Lake | place: USA: Lake Erie, Ohio...
GACGAGGCCGTCAAAAAGATGTTTGCGCCGGAATTCCGGAACCGTCTGGATGCAACCGTGCCATTTGGTTATCTGCCCACCGACGTTGTTGCGCGCGTTGTCGACAAGTTCATTCTGCAACTTGAACTGCAACTCGCCGATCAGAATGTGCACATCAAACTGGACGACGAAGCGCGCGCATGGCTCACCGAACGTGGCTATGACAAGCTATATGGCGCACGGCCAATGGGACGCCTGATCCAAGAAAAAATCAAACAGCCGCTGGCTGAAGAGCTTCTGTTTGGAAAACTCGTGCATGGCGGCGAAGTGGCTGTGCACATGAAGGACGGCGCACCAAGTTTTGAAGTAACGCCCGCTGCGCCCAAGGCCACAAAGCCCAAGCCGCCGAAGAAGAAGGTCGTGAAAAAGGCAAGTAAGGCCGAGTAAGGAACCTAGGTCTGCCCGACTGGTAGCAGTTGGGCAGAAGGCCCTATACCGTTAAATAATTCGGGCTCGGTTCCGGTCATCCAGACCTGCGCGCCGGTTTCGGCCAGTAACGCAAACAATGCAGCGCGTCTTGACGGATCGAGATGCGCTGCAACTTCATCCAAAAGCAGGATTGGCGGTGCCTGACGCTGCGCGGACACCAATGCGGCGTGCGCAAGGATGAGCGATAGCAACAAGGCTTTTTGCTCGCCTGTCGAACACTGCTCCGCCATTTGGCCGGAATCCTTATGTATGACGTCGAGGTCCGCGCGATGTGGACCAAATAATGTGCGCCCGGCGGCGGCGTCACGGCGGCGGCCCTTACGCCAGATCACGGCCAGATCATCCTCTGTTGGACCGGCCTTATCGACAAGGCTGATCAGCGGAACTGCAAAGGGCCCCGAAGGCGCACTTTGCAATTGGTCGCGTAAGGCATCAACCAAGCCGGTACGCGCAGCTTGAATGGCGTGGGCGCTCTCCACCATCTGCTGTTCAAGGGCATCCAGCCAAAGCGGGTCAGCCGAAACGGTCCCCGACAACAGCTTGTTGCGTTGCTGCATAGCCTTTTCATATCGGCTGCTGTGACGCGCATGCTGAGGACTGAGTGCGAGCACGAGGCGGTCCAGAAACCGGCGCCGCGCGGCGGAACCATCTGCAAACAGCCGGTCCATTGCGGGCGTAAGCCAAATGACCGAAAGCCATTCGGCAAGGCTGTTAATCGACGCATTGCTCTCGTTCACACGGACTTTGCGGCGCTCGGGCTGCTCCGCGCTCACACCGGTTCCAATGACATTCCCCGACACTTCAGCAACGATAGCAAATCCCCCGCCACCGCCAGCGCGGACCATATCCGACATGGCAGCGCGGCGAAGGCCACGCCCCGGTACCAATAGCGAAACGGCCTCCAGGATGTTCGTTTTGCCCGCGCCATTTGACCCATGAAGAGCAATGAACTGCGCATTGGGACGGATCTCAAGCGCGGCATGGTTGCGAAAATCATTCAAGGACAGGCGGGATAGGACCATATACCGTGCCTGCTATAGTGGCATGTTCTGGTCAAGCCGCTTGTCGGAAATTCGCTTACCCAAATATTGGTATTTTTTCCCAACTTGTGAAATTGTTTCACGCTCGTCTGATACCAAGAACGGACATAACTATATGATTTTATGAAATACATCCAATTTGGCACGGCCTGTGCAAAGTATCTGGCATAGCCGGAATGTTCCGGTAAATTTTAAAGGAACATGACATGACACAATATGCCCGCACCCAAATTCTTTCAGTGTTCGCCGCTGTAGTTTGCGCTTTCATCACTATCGGTATCAGCATTGCACCGGCCGTCGCACCTGCTGCGGCTATCGTTGCCTAAACACATTAACGCAGTTCAAAACAAGGGAGTGAAGAAATGGCACGTTTAACATTGGACAAAACCAACAAGAAAATTCTCGGTGTATGCGCCGGATTAGCGAACTGGTCCGGGATGGACGCGATGATCATTCGCCTGATTTTTGCGGTCGCGACCGTGGTTGGCTTTGGCTCGCCCGTCCTGATCTACATCCTGCTGGCGATGATACTCGACTAAATTTGATTATTTCGCTACCTTCTATTGGAGGATCAAGGGATCAGGAGCCACCGATGGCGGGGGACGTTTTTGACAGTGGAGGTCACGACGATCGCGCATTTACGCGTAACGGCGTCTCCATCACGGCAAGCGTCCGCGAACACGGCGGGGGTCGGCAACAGGTTGACGTTGTCGACCTATCGCAAGCTGGGTTTCGCATGCGGACGGGGTCATTCATTGCCCCTGACCGGATAATATTCCTGACATTGCCAGGATATAATCCGCTCGAAACGCGGATCGCATGGCATGAGAGTGAATATTATGGCTGTGAATTTGTCCAACGGCTGCATGCGGCCGTGTACGACGACATCGTCCGCAGATATCCGTTATTCAAAGTCCCCGATTAAGCGGCAATGCGTTCCCGCCTGTTACAGGCGTTATCGCCCCTAGCCAACCTTGCGCACAAAAACCGATCCCGCCGAATAGCCGGCACCAAATGAGCAAATAAGGCCAAGGTCGCCTGCTTTCAGGTCCTGATTATGCTTGTGGAACGCGATTATCGAACCCGCGCTTGAGGTGTTGGCATAGGTATCAAGAACAGTTGGACTCTCATCCTCAACAGCTTCATGCCCGAGCACCTTTTGCGCGATAAGCCGGTTCATTCCGGTATTGGCCTGATGCAGCCACAAACGACGCAAATCTGAACCTGACAGGCCCAGGCTTTCGGCGTGATCAAGGATCATCTGCCCAACCATTGGTACGACTTCTTTGAAAACCTTTCGGCCTTCCTGAACGAACAATTTGTCATTGCGCGGTCCGCTCTGATCGACCGGGCCATTGCCATCCGCGCGGTTCAAAAACCCGAAGTTGTTGCGGATATTGTTCGAAAACTGGGTTTTCAAACGCGTACCCAATATTTCCCAATGTTGCGCTGGCGCCAAGTCCTTTGCTTCGACCAAAATGGCTGTTGCCACGTCACCAAAGATAAAGTGGCTGTCACGATCGCGCCAGTTGAGATGGCCGGACGTGATTTCGGGATTTACGACCAATACAGAACGTGCGTTACCGCTGCGGATATAGTCGGCAGCCGTCTGGATGCCAAAGGTGGCCGACGAGCAAGCGACATTCATATCGAAACCGAAACCGCGCTCCATGCCCAATTCATGCTGAATCTCGACCGCCATAGCAGGATAGGCACGCTGCATATTGGATGCCGCACATAAAACAGCGTCAACGTCGGCAATGTCGCGGCCAGCCATAGCCAATGCGTCCCGGCACGCCGCCACACCGATTTCCGCCATAAGCGAAATCTGGTCATTCGGACGCTCTGCGTAGCGTGGCTCCATAATGTCCGGATCTAATATCGCGGTTTTGTCCATGACATGGCGCGACTTTATGCCGCTGGCCTTTTCCACAAACTCAACCGAGCTGTGCGTCAGTGGCTCTGCATCGGGATGCGCTGCGTTATACCGATCGGCATAAGCGTTAAAGCTGGCAACAAGCTCCGCATTGCTGATGGTATCGGTTGGCGTGAATAAGCCAGTAGCTGAAATGACCGGTATGGCGCCGTGCGCTGAATGCGACATGTTTATTCCCGCTTGTTTTTGTAATTGCGTCCGCGTGCCTAGCGCTTGCGTATTTATGAAACAAGACGTTTGAAAAGCTTTGTAACGCAGTTATGGATGCAACGGGGGAGGAAGACAAAATATGTCTTTGAAGGAACGTCAGCCTAGCTGGTTGTCCCGGCTGGTCAGGCGGGTATTGGTAGGGATATACAAACGCGGCGGATGGCATGCCCATGGCGTCGTGCCCGAATCGCGTAAATTCGTGTTGATTGCGGCGCCACACACCAGCAACTGGGATTTTGTGTATTTTCTGGGGTTAACAGATGACCTTGGAATAATGCCGCATTTCATGGGGAAATCTTCTCTCTTCCGTTGGCCATTTACAAACTTCATGCTCGATATGGGCGGCGTCCCGGTGGATCGCACATCGAACAAAAATTATGTTCAGCAGATGATTGATGAATTCGGCCGTAGAAAAGAATTCATGCTCACCATCGCGCCTGAGGGCACACGGGGCAACGTCAAAGCATGGAAAACCGGCTTTTACCATATCGCCATGGGCGCCGGCGTGCCGCTGGTCGTTGGCATGATGGATTATCAGTCAAAGTCCGGTGGCTTAGGGCCAGAGATTTGGCCCACGGGTGATTATAAGGCTGACATGAAAAAGGTCGCCGAAATCTATTCTACTGTCGTGCCGAAATACCCGGCAAAAGGGATGACCGGCATTTTTGCAAAGGATGAAACATGACAGCTATCGGTCAAACACTTGCAATCAACGCGACTGCCCTGCTTGCAGTCATAATCCTGCTCTGGGCGTATTCGGTCAAGATCCGCGATGTTTCGTTCATTGACGCGTTTTGGGCGTTCGGAATGGTGCTGCTCGCGTGGGCAAGCTGGACGCAATCCGATGCACCGGGCGCGCTTTCGCATGTGCTGCTTGGCCTGACCACATTGTGGGGGCTTCGGCTTTCGCTGCATTTGTGGACACGCTGGCGCGCGCATGGCGAAGATCCGCGTTATGAAAAAATCATGCGCAGTGTGATGGAGAAAAAGGGCTGGAGCTGGAGCAAAACGTCACTGCAGTCGGTTTTTCTGACCCAAGCCCCATTGCTGTTCATCACCTGCCTGCCCGCACAGCTCGGCATTGCGTACAGCGACGGCGCGAACACAGCTTTAGGTCCGCTTGCATTTGCCGGCGCGATTATTGCGATCATCGGCATATTGTTTGAAACCATTGGTGATGCGCAGCTCAACACATTCCGGGCCGACCCTGCCAACAAAGGCAAGGTGCTCGACACTGGCTTATGGCGCTATACTCGGCACCCCAATTACTTTGGCGATGCCTGCACATGGTGGGGTATCTGGCTCATTGCATGTGAGACTGGCCTGCCAGGTTGGATCAGCATCATTGGCCCGATCTTCCTGACCTTCACGCTCACGCGCTGGTCGGGCAAGCCGATGCTAGAATATGGCATGAAGAAAACGCGGCCCGGCTATGCGGAATATGTCGCGCGGACCTCAGGCTTCTTCCCGCTGCCGCCAAAGTCGCGCTAAGCGGTTAAAGGCGGACGCGGGTTACGCTCATTCAAATGCCCTGAATCAAGCGACAACGCCAAACAGGTCGTGCTCGTCTGCGTCTTCGATATCGACCTGCACAATGTCGCCCGCCTTTAAGGTCGGTGCAACCTCACGCAAATAGACATGGCCATCGATCTCCGGCGCATCGGCTTGCGACCGTCCGGTGGCACCAACGCTGCCATCTTCATCGGCGTCGCCAATCTCGTCGATAATGACGGGGATATTGCGTCCAACCTTTGCGGCAAGCTTCGCAGCGCTAATCGCCGCCGTCTTTTCCATAATCCGCTGGAACCGCTCTTCCTTCACCTCTTCAGGAACAGGGTTTGGCAGATCGTTCGCTTGTGCGCCTTCCACAGGTTCAAAACGGAAAGCCCCGACCCGGTCCAACTGCGCTTCGTCCAACCAATCAAGCAGATATTGGAAATCCGCATCGGTTTCGCCCGGGAATCCGACCACAAAGCTTGACCGGATAGCGATATCAGGCGCGATGTTGCGCCAATTGCGGATGCGCTCCAGCACCTTCGCTTCATTGGCGGGGCGCTTCATCGCTTTTAGGACATTCGGCGCGGCATGTTGAAACGGGATATCGAGATATGGCGTCAGATACCCTTCTGCCATCAACGGAATAACGTCATCCACATGCGGGTAAGGATAGACATAATGCAGCCGCACCCAAGGCGCGATGCCTTCGCTTGTTCGCAAGCTGCCCAATTCGCGGGCGAGGTCAGTCATATGCGCGCGCACCTGACGCCCCTGCCAATCGCGAGGTTCGTGCCGCGTATCAACGCCATAAGCAGACGTGTCTTGCGAAATAACCAAAAGCTCTTTGGTGCCCGCCGCGACCAGCTTCTCCGCCTCACGCAACACGGCATCAATCCGGCGGCTCGCAAGCTTTCCGCGCAACGACGGAATGATGCAAAAGGCGCAGCTGTGGTTGCACCCTTCGGAAATCTTTAAATAGCTGTAATGGCGCGGGGTCAGCTTCAATCCGCCTTCGGGCACCAGATCCACAAACGCACCGCGTGTCGGTGGCGCAGCTTCATGAACCGCCGAAACCACGGCTTCATATTGATGCGCACCGGTAATCGCGAGCACATCCGGGAAGCGCGCACGGATGACGTCGGCTTCATTGCCCATGCAACCTGTGACAATCACGCGGCCATTTTCCGCGATCGCCTCTCCAATCGCCTCAAGGCTTTCTTCCTTTGCGGAGTCCAGAAAGCCACAGGTATTGACCAGCACAACGTCAGCGCCTGCATAATCGGGTGACAAGCCATAGCCATCGGCACGCAGCTTTGTGAGGATCCGTTCGCTATCGACCAGCGCCTTGGGACAGCCAAGTGATACCATGCCGACCTTCGGCGCTGCTTTGATTTGAGTTGCCATGATGCCGGGCCGCATAGCGGGTTTCGGCAGGCTTGTCACGGGCAGTATGGATTTGCGGTGCGCGCCAGGATAACAATCCAACAATGATTATCAAAATTACCAAAGGCACCGATCGCGATTTTCTCGCTATTGTTCGGAACGACGGCTCGACCGAGACCGCAACCTTCCCGAAAAAAGGCGTCACGCCGCATGATGCGATCCATTATTTCGTCGAAACCGAGTTGAATTTGCCAATGGCATTTTGGGGACTAGTGGCAAAAGGACATAGCCCCGCAGATATTCAGGAAATTGCAAAACAGGCGGGTCACGCCAGCGCGTCACGGGCGCAGACGCCGGACGAACATATTGTGCAGTTGCTTCAGGCAGAACGCTTGGTGGAATGTTTCGAATCCGACGCATGGGGAACCCCGGCAGATGCCGAAACCTTTATTGCTATTGCGGCAACGGCCTGCGAGGCGTCATTTGTACCAATGCCTGCGCTGACGCCACAATCCATTGAGGGCGTACGCACGCGGATTGCCGCGTTTCAGTCCATCTGGTCGGTTGCGAAGGCTGGCCATGTGGCCGAATTTCAGTGGGATGAACGATGATCCCGAACGCAACGTAACTGGCACGCTGCAGCGAATAGTTTTCCCTTACCCGCTGTAAGCGCTCCGCAGATTGGCGAAGGACTCGCTATGGGTGAGGTCAAGCTGCAGCGGGGTCACTGCGATATAGCCATCCTCAATCACCTCAAGGTCGGTATCATGGCCCGGCGTGTGCACCATTCCATGAAGCCCAAACCAATAATAGTCGTAGCCACGTGGATCCGTGCCCTTGACGATCGAACCGCGGCTATAGTCATGGAAACCCTGCCGCGCGACTTTGATGCCTTTGACATCCTGCGGCGAAAGCGGCGGGAAGTTAATGTTGGTCAGCGTGCGCGGCGTATGCGGCGTGTCCAATAACGGACGAAGCACGCGCTCGCCCCACGCTTCAGCAGCTGAAAAAGGTACAGCGTCCGCCATGCCTTCTTTGCTATATACTTGGCTCAGCGCAATGGACCGGATTCCCGCCAACGCCCCTTCCATCGCCGCAGCGACCGTGCCCGAATAGGTAATGTCATCACCAAGATTGGCACCACGATTGACGCCGGACAAAATCAGGTCGGGCTTGGCATCTTTCATGATGACACCAATACCGAGCATCACAGAATCCGTCGGCGTCCCCGCAACCGAATAATGTTTTTCGCCATGTTGGCGAATGCGAACAGGTTTAGTCAGCGTCAGCGAGTGCCCTGCCCCTGAATTTTCCTCCGCCGGTGCAACAATCCAGATGTCATCGCTCACGGTGCGGGCAATCGCCTCCAACACCTTAAGACCCGGCGCATTCACACCATCATCATTGGTCAATAAAATGCGCATCAGGCCGCAATCTCCAGCTTCGTCAGGCCGCCCATATATGGCAGCAGCGCGGCTGGAACGGTCACACTGCCGTCGGCTTGCTGATGATTTTCGAGGACGGCAACCAGCGTACGGCCAACGGCCAAGCCAGAACCATTCAACGTGTGTACGAACACATTGCCTTTGCTTTCCGCAGGGCGGTAGCGTGTGCTCATACGGCGCGCCTGCCAGTCACCGCAGTTCGAACAGCTTGAAATTTCACGGTACAGCCCCTGCCCCGGCAACCAGACCTCAAGATCATAGGTCTTGCGCGCGCTGGCACTCATGTCACCCGTGCACAGCAGCATCTTGCGATATGGCAACTCAAGTGCTTGCAAAATACCCTCGGCACTTTCGACCATGCGTTCATGTTCGGCGGCACTGTCTTCGGGGCGAACGATGGAAACAAGCTCCACCTTTTCAAACTGGTGTTGGCGGATCAGGCCTTTCGTATCGCGTCCCGCCGCGCCTGCTTCGGAACGGAAACACGGCGTTAACGCGGTCATACGGATCGGCAACGCGCTCTCGTCCAAAATCTGTTCGCGCACGCTATTGGTCAGCGACACTTCGGCGGTCGGGATAAGCCATCGGCCGTCGGTCGTCTGGAAATTGTCTTCGGCAAATTTTGGAAGCTGTCCGGTACCAAACAGCGATTCCTGACGCACCAGATAGGGCGTGGCGCATTCTGTGTACCCGCGCTGTCCGGTCTGGTAATCCAGCATGAACTGACCAAGCGCGCGATTAAGCCGCGCCATTTGTCCGCGCATGAAGGTAAAGCGTGCGCCTGAAATCGCAACGCCCGTTTCGAAGTCGAGGCCAAGCACTGGCCCCAAATCGGCATGATCACGCGGTTCAAATTCAAAACTGCGCGGGGTTCCCCACCGCGCAACTTCAACATTTTCTGTTTCGTCTGCGCCGTCGGGTGTGTCGTCGGCAGGTAAATTGGGTAGTCCGGCGAGCAGCGTATCCAATTCTTCGCCTGCCGCGCGTTCCTGCTCTTCCAATGCCGGCAAAGTGTCCTTCAACGCGGCAACTTCGGCTTTCAGCGCCTCTGCCGTCGCTGTATCGCCCTTGCCCATGGCAGCGCCGATTGCTTTGGACGCTTCGTTGCGGCGTGCTTGCGCATTTTGCATTTCAGTCAACACAGCGCGGCGATTTTCATCCAGCGCCAGAACCGATGCAGCAACGGGTGCAGCCCCCCTACGGATAAGGGCGGCGTCAAAGGCTTGCGGATTTTCGCGGATATATTTTAGGTCATGCATGGTGGCTGGCTATGCCGTTCGCGCATCGGTTTCGCAACGAAAAAGGGCAGGCCCATTATTTCGCTAAAGCCATGCGCACGGACATAATATGGACCTTTTCATTCTTGGGGCCGTTTAGAGCGATCAAATGTGTGAAGGCGCGCCGTTTCCACAGCTTTTATGGATTCCATGACTTTCTGTAACATTTGCCGCTTGTGCGGGTTTTGACGTGAGTCTATAGCGCCGGCGAGAGTGGATTTGGACGCGGCAACCTTGGTTTTGCGGGGCCCGCCAGAGGTGGAGAATCTAACATGGGCGCGAGCGCCGAGCCTCAAACGAATACCGGAGAATTGAACAATTCCGGTTACGATATTGACCCTTCATATATCCCCAGCGACGACGAGCCGTTTATGAACGATCGTCAGCTGAAATATTTTGAAAAACAGTTGGTTGACTGGAAAAATAGTATCTTGGCGGAATCGCAGGGGACGCTGAATCAGCTTCAGGATGGCCCTATGCGCGAACCTGATCTGAACGACCGCGCATCGAGCGAAACGGACTGGGGAATCGAATTGCGAACCCGCGACCGTCAACGCAAACTGATCTCCAAAATCGAATCCGCACTTCGCCGCATCACCGAAGGTGAATATGGATATTGCCAAGTAACTGGCGAGCCGATTTCACTTGCCCGTCTGCGTGCCCGCCCCATCGCAACAATGACGCTTGAGGCGCAGGAACGACACGAACGGCAGGAACGCGTTTCGCGCGACGACTAACACCGCGACGTTCAATGATCATGGTTGATGCAACCATATGAAATCCATCAGGTTGATCCGCAAATTAACCTTTTGGCTACACTTAGGTGGCATTGTCTAAGCCTGAATTGTTCCCAATTCTGTGCTTGGTGCTGCATTATGAATGACTCATTCGGCGAAGTTAACATGTCGGCTGCAAAGCGGAGCATGGATCGCGACAGCCTTTTTCTGAAGGCAGTTCTGCGCTTTCCCAACACAAAAGATGAGCACGAAGTGCGCATTCGCAACGTGTCAGCCGGTGGGCTGATGGCTGACATCCCGACAGATGCACCGCGCGGTGAACCGGTGGAGATAAAGCTGCGCAGCATCGGTTGGGTCAGCGGTCACATTGCATGGGCAACAGACGGCCGTGTCGGAATTGCGTTTGATCACCACATCAATCCGAAAGACGCGCGCAACCCTGTTAACACTGGCGCGCTCGACCTGCCCCTATATCTTTAAAGGCTGAACACGACGCCGCCTGTGCTTGGCAAGCTACGCCGCGTTTAAATCAATCATCCAAGCAATAGATGTCGACGGGGACGGCAATTTTGTCGAGCACGCGGCCAACGGGGTAAGCTGACTTACTTCCCTGCTCAATCGCGGCCTCAAGCACGGCACGTTTCTCTGCGCCATTGATTACCAATATCGCCGTACGCGCGGTACCGATTGCAGAAGCTGTCAACGTAACGCGGTTGACCGGAGCTTCGGGCGGGAGCGGGTCTGGCGCAACACCGACCGCGCGCACATCTTTGCCACCTTCGAGCGCGGTTTCGAGATCGGGCCCAGGGAATATCGATGCGGTATGCCCATCCGTGCCCATACCCAGCCAGACGAGATCGGGCGGCCAATGCAGGTCCGCAAGCCGGGCATTTGCTGCCCCTCCGGCCAATTTATAATCCGCCGCATCGCTGGTGATCGGCAAAACGCGCGCGCCTTTCGGAATGAATATCTTTGCAATCATCGCAACATTCGACAGCGCATTGTCGACGGGAACCAACCGGTCATCGGTCGGAATGATTGTAACACTTTTCCAGCGGATATTGGCTTGCGCCAGCTTTTCCAAAATAGGCTTTGGTGTCGAACCGCCCGGAAACGCGACCAACGCTTGGCCACGGGCATCAAGTGCACTTTCGATGATGAAGCTGACGTCGCCGACAACAGCGTCGATCAAATCTTCTGCTGCGTCAAAGTCCCACCATTCAATTTCTTCGGCCATGTGCCTTGCGTCTCCGTTAGTTGCGTAATGCCGATGCTGCGCGCGCTGCAGATTCTATCGCGGCAACATCAGGAACGCCTTTACCAACAAGCCAGCTTCCACCAACACATAAAATTTCGGGAACCGCGAGCCAGTCTGCCGCCGTTTCCTGTTTGATGCCGCCGGTTGGGCAGAATTTGCACTGACCGAACGGGCCGATAAGCGATTTCAGCGCGGGAAGACCGCCATTTGCTTCAGCCGGGAAGAATTTGAAATGGGTCAGGCCAAAATCAAGACCGCGCATGATATCGCCTGCGCTTGCGACGCCGGGCAGGAACGGAATATTCTTGGCAACGGCGGCTTTGCCCAAATTGTCTGTCAGGCCAGGCGAAACGATAAATTCGGCCCCAGCGGCGATTGCGCTGTCGAGGCCTGCCACATCAACAACGGTGCCTGCACCAACAATTGCACCCGGCACCTTCTTCATTTCGGCAATGGCGTCCAATGCAGCTGCTGTGCGCAACGTGACCTCTAGCACCGGCAAACCACCTGCCACCAATGCCTCCGCTATGGCGCGCGCATGCGCCGCATCTTCAATCACCAGAACGGGGATAACGGGCGCAGTGCGCATGATTTTTTCGACGGGCGTCATTGGCTATTCTTTCTCGATATATTGCTGGGCATAGGCCGCGGCGGCTCCGAAAAGGCCGGGCTGCGGATGGGTGATCAGTTTAACGGGGATGGAGGCCATCAATCCTTCAAAGCGGCCTTTGGCGCGGAAACGTTCGGCAAAGCCTGAACGGACAAGACTGTCTTTGATACGCAACCCAAGTCCGCCCGCGATGACGACCCCTGCAAAGCCGCCCTGGGCCAGCGTGATGTCACCCGCAACGCTGCCCAGCGACAGGCAGAAACGGTCAACAGCCGCCGCGGCAAGGCTATCTTCACCGGACATCCCCATTTGCCAGAGCGTCTTGTCATCATATTGCTGAACAGCGCGGCCTTCGATAGCGGCGAGCGTTTCGTAGAGATCAACCAAGCCCGGACCAGACACCACCCGTTCAATCGAAACCCTGCGGTAGCGTTTGCGCAAGCGCGCCAACACGGCATCTTCAATCGCATCGAGTGGCGCGAAATCGATATGCCCGCCTTCGGTCGCCTGCACATGATAGGCGCCGCCGGTGCGCGCGACATGTGCAACGCCAAGACCGGTTCCCGGGCCAATGATGCTCAGCGTGCCTTCGGGCGCAAACGCCTGCTCAGGGCCAGTTAAATGGTGGAAATGTTCTGGCCCCGCTTGCGCAACTGCATGGCCAACAGCGCCGAAATCATTAACGATAACAAAGGTATCAACATTCAGCTTTTCACAGACCATCGACCGGCGGATGATCCACGGATTGTTGGTGAGCTTAATCACGTCAGCATCAACGGGCCCCGCAATGGCAATGGCGGTTGCGCGCGGAAGCGGCGCACCGTTCATCCGCTGAAATTCCTGCCACGCGGTTTGGAAACTGGCATGCTCTGCTGTTTTCAGCGTTACCGCCTCACCCAGTTTAATCACCTTGCCCGCGTCCACTTCAGCAAGGGCAAAGCGCGCGTGGGTTCCGCCGATATCGACGGCGACAATCGCGGTCATAGCCCTGCCGCCGCGAGCATGGCTGACCCGCCCTTTTCCGCTTCATCGGCCGTAGCGCGCATCATTGCAAACAGCTCGCGTCCAGTTCCCATTTGCGCCACGGGCGTCGGGGCTGGCGTGCGATCTGCCCATTCGCTGTCGTCGACCAGCACGGACAATGTACCGTTGGTGGCGCACAGGCGCACGACGTCGCCATCCTGAAGCTTCGCAATGGCCCCGCCACGTGTAGCTTCGGGACTTAAGTGGATCGCCGCGGGTACTTTGCCCGATGCGCCCGACATACGCCCGTCGGTCACGAGCGCGACGTTAAAGCCTTTATCCTGCAGCACACCCAATGGCGGCGTCAACTTGTGGAGTTCAGGCATGCCGTTGGCGGCAGGCCCCTGAAAACGAATGACGACAATGACATCGCGATCAAGCTCGCCCGCCTTAAACGCTGCAAGAACATCATTTTGTTCATGAAATACCCGCACCGGCGCTTCGATGGTACAACGTGCGGGATCAACCGCACTGGTCTTGAACGTCGCGCGACCCAAATTACCCGTCACCAGTCGCATGCCCCCATCGGGGCTGAACGGCGCGGACGGCGGGCGCAGCATTGTGTCATCGGCGGTCACCGCAGGGGCATCACGCCACACAAGCTTGTCCTCTTCCAACATGGGCTCACGTCCATAATCCGCCAAATCCTTACCCGCAACGGTCATGATATCGCGGTGGAGAAGCCCTGCGTCTATCAGTTCGCGGATCACATAGCCTATTCCGCCTGCGGCATGGAAATGGTTCACATCGCCCGAGCCATTGGGATACACGCGGGCGATTAACGGAACCACTGCGGACAGCTGATCCAAATCTTCCCAATCGATAATAATACCGGCGGCGCGGGCGATGGCCGGAATATGCAGCGCATGGTTCGTCGATCCGCCTGTTGCCAGCAAACCCACACAAGCGTTGACGATGGCTTTTTCATCGACGCACAGGCCCAAGGGCCGGTAATCGTCACCATCCCAGCCAATTTCGCTCAACCGGTGCACAGCAGCCCGCGTCAATTCGGTGCGCAGCTTGTTGCCCGGATTGATGAACGCGGCACCGGGGATATGCAGCCCCATGACCTCCATCATCATCTGGTTGGAATTGGCGGTGCCGTAAAAAGTACATGTGCCTGCGCTGTGATAGGACGCGGCTTCCGCCTCCAGCAATTCGGCGCGGCCAACCTTGCCCTCTGCATATAGCTGACGGACACGCTGTTTTTCTTTGTTGGCGAGGCCCGACGGCATTGGGCCTGCGGGCACGAGGATCGTCGGCAAATGGCCAAAGCGCAACGCGCCGATCAGAAGGCCGGGGACGATCTTGTCACAAATGCCCAACATAGCGACGCTTTCAAACATCCCGTGGCTCAGGCCAACCGCGGTTGCCATGGCGATGACATCGCGGCTGAACAACGACAACTCCATCGAATCCTGCCCCTGCGTCACCCCATCGCACATCGCGGGCACAGCGCCTGCGACCTGCGCCGTCGCGCCAACTTCGCGCGCGAATATTTTCATCTGCTCGGGGTAGCGGCCATATGGCTGATGCGCCGACAGCATGTCATTATAGGCACTGACAATGCCGATGTTCATCGCTTTGCCGCCGCGAATGGCGGGCTTATCCTCACCGCTCGCGGCAAAGCCATGCGCCAGATTGCCACAGCTTAACGCGGGCCGGTTTACGCCTGCATCACGCTGCTTGGCGATCAGATCGAGATAGGCCTGACGCCCGGGCTTTGACCGTTCGACGATGCGCGCGGTGACGGCTTCAACGGTTGGGTGCATTTTACTCATGCCAGCTCACTCCATCACGTTCGGTGAGTGCAATCGCGGCATTGGGGCCCCAGCTGCCGGCACCATAGCCCTTGGGCTTCAACGCCGTGGCGTCCCACAGCGCCCGTATGGCGTCGATCCACTTCCACTGGACCTCAACCTCGTCACGGCGGACAAATAACGTCTGGTCGCCTTCTATGAGGTCGAGAAGCAGGCGTTCATAGGCAATCCGCCGTCGCGATCCGACAAAGGCGGCGGTCAGCGACAGATCAAGCGGTACTTCGCGCAGGGTGACCCCGCCGCGATCGAGCCCGGGTTCTTTCGCCATCACCAACAGCCGGACATATTCCTCCGGCTGTAACCGGATCACCAGCGTATTCGCCTCCAGCCGACCGCCACGGTCCTTGAACACATTGTGGGGGACGGGTTTGAACTGGATCACGATTTCGCTCCGGCGTTCGGGCAAACGTTTCCCGGTGCGCAGGAAAAACGGCACGCCCTGCCACCGCCAATTGTCGACATAGGCTTTAATCGCGACAAAGGTTTCGGTGTCAGATGGCTTGCCGAGGTCCGCGTCATAGCCTTTGACAGCTTCGCCGTTGACCGCACCTTCATTATATTGCCCGGTCACGACGTCACCTTCGACCACCGGACGCAGCGCGCGCAGGACCTTTACCTTTTCATCGCGAATGGCCGTCGCATCCAGACTTGCCGGTGGCTCCATTGCCGTCAGCGCGAGCAATTGCAGCATATGGTTTTGCACCATGTCGCGCAGCGCGCCGGTATCGTCATAAAATCCGGCCCGCCCCTCAAGCCCGACGGTCTCGCTCACGGTAATCTGCACATGCTCAATGGCATTGGCATTCCACAGCGGTTCAAACAACATGTTGGCAAAACGAAGCGCCATCAGATTCTGGACCGTTTCCTTGCCCAGATAATGGTCGATGCGGAACGTGCGTGTTTCCGGGAAAACCGCGTTCACGGCGTCATTAATATGCTGCGATGACGCCAAATCATTGCCCAATGGCTTTTCAAGACCGATGCGCACATTTTCACCCGACAGGCCGGCATTATGCAGGCCCTTGATCGTTGGCTCAAACAAAGATGGCGCGGTGGAAAGGAAAATCGACAATCCGCCCGATATGTCGCCAATCTTGTCCGCCAACGCGGCAAAGCCTTGCGGATCGGAGGCATCCAGCGCAACATAGCAAAGCCTTTGCAGAAACGCGTCAATCAGGCCCTCCGCCTTGCGGTCATCGGGCAGAAATTCACACAATGCCGCGCGCGCCATATCGCGAAAGCCATCATCGGTAAGTGTGCTACGTGCCGTGCCGAAAATACGTAGGTCGGGATTAATCAGGCCGTCGGCATGCAGCGCATATAAGGATGGCAGCAGCATCCGTCGTGAAAGGTCACCCGTGGCCCCAAACAACAGCAAGGTGGAACTGTGCATGCTCATTCTGTCCGTCTCCATGCAAGGCAACGGTCGGTCGCCTTACCAATCGCGTCCCCCTTTATCCTGAAGGGCACAAGCGTCTAGCGCTTATTCGTATGCAACGTTTAACCTGTTGCCCAGGCGCGCTGTTCGTCCATACCCATGGAAAGCAATATGGGTTCGTCCTGTTGCCGTGCCTGAAAGTCCGCTTTGCCCGAAAGGCCGCGCCAACCCGATGCAATGAGCGCTTGTGCCGTTGGCGCGCCCAAGGTGGTTCCGGGCCCAAGAACAATCACCACGTCCGGCGCGAATTCTGCTGCGGCAACGTGCACTGCGCGGCTAAAATCATATGTCTCGGTTAATTGCGCGCCAAGCGTGTAGGCGTAGATCGCGTCCGCGCTAAAGGCATGCGGCGACCAAATCTTGCCCTGCCCGTCAATCGCCGGAATGCTGCCCGCGCCGAAATCCGCCACGGGATTCTGCGCTCGCGCCATCGGCACGATATGCTGCAGCAACGGGCTATGGAAAGCCGCATGGTGCATCAACCGCAATGGGAAGCGGTCGTCCTTCGGCAGTTTTTCGGCCAGCCATTTCAGTCCGGCTTCGTCGCCTGCGAACACCACCATCCCGCCGAGGCGTATCGACACTGATATATTTATATCAGAAATATTCTGCGATTCTTCTATTAAAGCATTCGCAAAATTTACTTTTTTTGCGTCAATATTCCAATCAGCATCAATAATCGGCCAAACGATCTGCCCACCGGTGCCATTTTCATGCATCAACAGGCCCATATTGTTCACAAGCCGCGCACCCGCCGCCAGATCGACAATGCCCGCACAGGCAAGCGCGAGATACCAGCCCATTGAATTGCCCGTCACCGCAACAATATCAAATTTATCCCGATCAATCGCAGCGAAATCCGCGAGGGCAGATGCGTAAATCAGCGGGGATGCATTATCGCCGGTCATATGTACCGATGGCGCGTATTTCTCGGCTTTATCGAGCTCCGAGACAGGCACTTGGCCCTTTTCCGCCCGGACCGCATCGACAATGCCGACAACATCGGCGCGCGCCGAATGATGCTTCTGCAGATATCCAAGCTCGGACGCGTTATAGGTGCCGCGTCCGGGGCAAACGACCAATGCGCGCTTCTTCATGCGACCGCTGCCTTGGCGGCTTCCACGATCGATTGCTTGCTTGGCAGCACCAGCTCAGCCGCGGGGCCAAGCGGGATGAAGCAATCTTCGGCGGTAATCCGGCTAACAATGTTTCCGCGCCCGGCCTCCGTCAATATGGTCATCAGCTTTTCACTCAAGCTTCCCGATCGGCGGCTTTCATCCACAATCAGGATATGCGAACAATCGGCCACCGCAGCCACGATTGCGTCCGCATTCAACGGATGTAACCAACGCAGGTCAATGATGCGTAGCTTGATGCCCAACGCTTCCAATTCGGGCGCAGCCTGACGCGATAAATAATAACCATTTCCATATGTTATAATCGCAAGTTCAGTTCCATTGCCAAATTGCCCAAGCGCGCCAAAGCCAATGTCATTTGCCTCCGCCGGCGCTGTATATTCCGCAGACCACGCGCCATCATCCGCGCCATGAAGGTCGGTTGTGTGATACAGCGCGATGGGTTCAAGGAAGATCACAACACGGCCATCCTCATGCGCCAGCCGGACGCATTCACGCAGCATAGCGGGCGCGTCAGCGGCGTTGGACGGGCATGCGACAATGATGCCGGGAATGTCGGTGAGCACAGCGATGCTGTTGTCATTGTGGAAATGCCCGCCAAAGCCCTTTTGATAGGGCAAGCCAGCGATGCGCACGACCATAGGGTTGCGATATTGCCTGTTTGAAAAGAAGGACAAGGTCGCCGCCTCGCCCCGGATCTGGTCCTCTGCATTATGCAGATAGGCCAGAAACTGGATTTCGGGAATTGGAACAAAGCCATTATGCCCCATGCCGATGGCAAGCCCAAGGATGGTCTGTTCGTCCAGCAACGTATCAAACACACGTGCTGCGCCAAATTTTTCCTGCAGCCCCTGTGTCACGCCATAGACGCCGCCCTTGCGCGCGACATCTTCGCCGAACACCGCGACATTGGGATATTGCAGCATGATGTCCGCCAAGGCGAAGTTGATGCTCTTGGCCAAAGTGACAGGTTTAGCCAAGTTGCGCGCGTCTTTGGCAAAAAGGGTGTCGCGCGATGCGGCATCGGGCAATGGCGGCGACGGCTTGACGCCTTCCTCTGGTAGGATGGATGCCATCACCTCTTGCGCGGTGACGAGCCGTGGCTTGGCGAGCGCATCCAAGGCAACGCGGTCCACCCGCGCGCGCATATCTTCGTAGCGCGCAACAATCTCCGCGCCCGACATGCCCGCTTGTTCATGCAAAATGCGCGCGCTGTGCAGCAATGGATCTTGCGCTTCGGCGGCTTCGATCTGCGCAATCGGTGCATAGCTCAATTCAACATCGGCCCCCGCATGCCCCATGAGACGCACCGTTTGCATATGCAGAAATACGGGCCTGCGCCGCGCACGCGCATAGGCAACGGCTTCGTGGCAGCCACGCAAGGCATCATTCAGGTCCGCCCCGTCGCAGGCAATATATTTCAATGCGGGGCGATGCGCGAAGTTGGCCGCTATCCATCCACCGGGCGTCCGCACCGAAATGCCGATGCCATTATCCTCACACAGGAAGACGATGGGCATGGGCAAATGTTGATACGCAGCCCAGCAGGCGGCGTTGAACGCACCTTGCGATGTCGAGTGGTTGGCCGACGCATCGCCGAAGGAACATAAAATGATGGAATCGTGCGGGAGAACCGCGTCATCGAGTTGCAGGCGCCGTGCCAGCCCCAAAGAATGCGCGGCACCGACGGCCTTTGGCAAATGCGAGGCAATGGTGCTGGTCTGCGGCGGGACAAAGGTGTGTGCGCAGCCCAGAACCTTGTGCCGCCCACCGGAAATCGGATCGTCTGCCGAAGCGGCGAAGGACAAAGCCATGTCATATAATGGCGTCAGGCCGCCCGCTTGCTTTTTGCGCTGAATCAGAAACGCACCATCGCGATAATGCAAAAATGCCATGTCGGTCGCGCGCGTGGCCGCCGCCATCGCCGCAGTGCCCTCATGCCCCGAACTGCCGATGGAATAAAATGTCTTACCCTTTGACCGGCGCGCCCAAAGATCGAGGTGACGGTTCATGATTTGCGTGTCGAACAAATCCACCAGCATATGGGGCGCTGCTGTTTCAGCCACGTTTTCTAAGCGCGGAGCGGGAAAGTCATGGGCAGCAACACGCCGCAGAAAAGCCGCGTCTAATATCGTAGGACGGTCAAACATAGACCGCATAATTAGCGTCAAAGGGCACAAAAGCCACTGTAAAGTATAAATTTCAACTGCACGATTAAATTGCTGGATTTGTTAAAATTCGGCAATAGGATGGTGATTGAGAGAGAGCTTGCTCGCCCGACCATCCCAGTCGGTGAGCGTGTCAAAACGGGTATCCCGAAGTGAGCAGCAAATGCCACAAGGGGTGTCGGTTGAATAGGAGGAGAGAGTATAATGCGTCGATTTAATCGTGTAATCACGGCTGCCTTGTGCAGCACCATCTGCAGCGCGATGTTCGTGCCTGCGGCTTACGCCCAAACAGCCCAAGCCGAAGAAGATAGTGGTGATGAACCCATTATCGTGACTGCAACGTTGCGCGCGATGGATGTGCAAGACATTCCGCTTGCCGTGACCGCGGTCGCGCCAGAGGCGCTGGAGCGTCAGGGCGTAAACGACATCAAAAATCTGGCGTCGATTTCACCAAGCATCAACATCCAATCTTCGCAGACCGAAACCCAAGGTACCTCGATCAAGGTCCGCGGCGTCGGCACGACCGGCAACAATACGGGCCTTGAAAGCTCGGTTGGCGTATTCATCGATGGCGTTTATCAGTCACGTCCAGGCGTTGCATTGGGTGACCTTGTCGATATCGAACGTCTTGAAATTTTGCGTGGTCCTCAAGGCACTTTGTTTGGCCGCAACACTTCGGCCGGTGCGCTGAACGTCTCGACAAAGCGCCCAAGCCTTTCTGAGGTCGAAGGCTTTGCAAACGCGAGTTACGGCAATTACAATTTCATGAACCTTCAAGCTGGCGTCAGTGTACCTATCACCACTGATGTTGCGGGCCTCCGGGTGTCCGGCACATGGCGCAAGCGCGACGGCTATCTCAAAACGGCATCGGGCGCTGAAAGCAACAACCGTGATCGTTATATGCTGCGCGGACAATTGTATATTGAGCCTAACGCCGATGTAAGCATCCGTCTGTTGGCCGATTATGCCAAGACAGACGAACAATGCTGCGAAGCTGTCATTGTTCGCGAAACCGAACTTGCGCCCTTCGCCGCTTTCCACGGTTTGGCCAGCGATGGCGTAGACCAGTCCGGAATGAGCGCGCTGAAGAATCTATCGATCAACGGCGGACCTTATCTGAACGGCTCCAAACAATGGGGCACTTCAGCCGAACTGAAATGGGACCTTGGCGCGGCAAAGCTGACGTCAGTTACTGCATATCGTAAGTTTGATTCGAGCTCGACAACGGTCGGTGGCTTCACCGCCAACGACACCTACACAGTGGGTAATGGCGCACCGACATCACGCCCCGGCATTTTGCCATCGGGTGACCATATCAAGACCTTCACCCAAGAACTGCGCTTGCAAGGCACCGCTTTCAATGATGGTCTCGACTGGTTGATTGGTGGTTTCTACTCGAGCGAGAAAATCCGCGCTGACCAGACGATGACGCTCAATGCTGATTTCCAGAAGACGGGCAGCGCGTTTAACTTTGCCAATGCGGCAGGGGTCAACCCGTTGTTCACATTGACCGCGTTCGGCAATGCCGGCGTTCCCGTCAATGCCAATGGCAACTATGCCGAAAACCGGTTTAACCAGGATGCAAGCAGCTGGTCGGTATTCACGCATAACGTTCTTAATTTCACCGATAAGCTTAGCTTGACGCTCGGTGCCCGTTACGTAAATGAAACCAAGGACGCATCGTTCAACCAGCTTGCTGGAACGACCGGTGCAGGCGCCAGTGCATGCCAGGCCAGCGTGAATGGTGTTTTGACCGGCGCCGTACCTGCCCCACTTCGTGCGGGTATGATTGGTATCAACTGCTTCCCGTTTGCAACGTCGGTTGCCCTGACTGCGCCTGCAGCCATCGGCGGCGGCCTTGCGAGCGCCAAGCTTCCATTGCCGCGTGTATGGTCGCAAGAGTTCAAGGACGACGAGATCACCTATACGGCGCAGCTCGGATATAAAGCGAACGAAGATCTGTTGCTCTACGCCGGTTACAGCCATGGTTTCAAATCGGGTGGTTTCAACCTCGATCCACAATCCGCAACCTTGCAAAACTCGGGAGCCATTCTTGCCGGTTTAGCAACGGGTACTATTGTGGCACCGGTTTATGCTGATCCAAGCTTCAAATCCGAAAAGGTCAACCAAATCGAAGTTGGTGTAAAGGCAACATTATTTGGTGCCATCAAAGCCAATTTGGCCTTGTTCGACATGAAAATGAGCGACTTTCAGGTGCTTGAATTCACGGGCGTCCAGTTCCTGACCTTCAACGTCAATTCGGCGCGGTCGACAGGTGCTGAGCTTGAGTTGTTTGGTAAGCTGAGCGACAATATCTCGGCCAATGCATCGGCAACATATGCCAATGCCCGCTATCCCAGCAACTGCGCGGATGGTGTAGCCGTGGCAGCCCTCCCATCCACATTGCGACTTTGCGGTCAGGACCTGACGAACGCGCCTAAATTTGCGGGCGTAGTCGGTGTGACGTACGATGGTCCTTTGACGGACTCGGGTTGGAGCATCCTGGTCAACGGTAACGTGAACTATTCCGATAGCCGCACGACCCGGACAATCGACACCGATACGAACGGTCTGCCCGTGCCAATGGCTCGGCAGGCAAATTACTACAAGATCAACGCACGCATCGGCCTGACCACGCCAGATGAGCGTTACACGTTCGAGCTTTGGGGTACGAACCTGAACAACGAAATCACGCGCGGCATCACCGCCAACACCCCACTTCGTGGCGGTGCTGGTACGCGTTCGCTGATCGGTTTCGTTGAAGAACCACGCATGTACGGCATGACCGTCCGCGCCAAGTTCTAAACCAACAACACAAACAAAAAGGGCGGCCTCCGCGGAGGTCGCCCTTTTTTGTGCCTTGCTTGCGGGTTTTTATGCCGCAGCTTTATACAGCGTCTCGCCCTTGTCCGCCATGTCGCGGAAGCTTTTGGGTGGTGCAAAACGGTTGCCAAATCGCTGTGCCAAATTGTCGGCCGTACGGACGAAGTTCTCCAAGCCGACAGTGTCGATATAGCTCATCGGGCCACCGGTGTACGGCGCAAAGCCCCAACCGAAGATTGCACCTAGATCAGCGCTCTGTGGATCGCGCACGACCTCTTCTTCAAAGCATTGCGCTGTGGCAATCAACTGGATGTACAGCAGGCGCTGTTTCACTTCATCGACCGAAGGCTGGTCTTCAGCGAGCGGGTAATGCTCCGCCATGCCCTGCCACAAAGTCTTGCGCTCACCCTTTTCGTCATAGTCATAGAAGCCAGAGCCGAAACGGCGCCCCTTACGGCCAAGCTTAACGACCATCAATTCCATGAAGTCTTCGGTGCCGCTTGGTTGATACGCGTCGCCCAACTCCTTCTTGGTCGATTGCATCACGTCATAGCCAAGCTGCAATGTGGTTTCATCCAGCAACGCCAGCGGGCCAATTGGCATACCAAGCGACTTGGCGGCATTTTCGATGAGCGCAGGTTTTACGCCTTCGGTCACCAGCTTCATCGCCTCCCCCATGTACGGCGGGAATACGCGGTTGGTGAAGAAGCCGCGAACGTCCTTTACGACGATCGGCGTCTTCTTAATCTTTGCGTTATAATCAAACGCCGCAGCCATCGCCCGCTCGCCTGTCAATTCACCGGGAATGATTTCCAGCAACGGCATTTTTTCAACCGGCGAGAAGAAGTGCAGCCCGACAAACAGTTCCGGACGTGACGAATTCTTCGCAAGACCCGTAATCGGCAATGTCGACGTATTCGACGCGAACACAACATCGGGACCAATCACCGCTTCTGCCCTCTTAATGACGTCTGCCTTCACATCAGGACGTTCAAACACGGCTTCAATGATCAGATCGACATCTTTCAAATCGTCATAATTGTCCGTCGGCGTGATGCGCGCCATGAACGCATCGCCCGCTTCCTTGGTCATCTTGCCACGGCTGACGGCCTTGTCGATGATCTTGCGGCTATAGTCGACCGCCTTGTTGGCATCTTCAAGGCTGCGGTCGAGAACGACAACTTCCATGCCGCCCTTGACGGTAACATGCGTGATCCCGGACCCCATGAGGCCACCGCCCAATACGCCAACCTTTTTAATGTCAACCGCAGGGACGCCTGCGGGGCGGCCAGCGCCCTTTTCAGCGGCCTGTTTATTGATGAACAAGGTGCGGATCATGTTCTTCGCTTGGCTGCCCGAAAGCAGTTTCGTGAAATATTTGGATTCCACACGCAGCGCAGTGTCGAACGGCAAAATCGAACCTTCATACAGACATGACAAAATGGCCTTAATGGCGTCAAAATTGCCTTTGCTTTCCTTATGTGCCATCGCGTTCAGGCCAACGAACAGCTGAACCGCACGTGGGTCCATCGCGCCTGCACCACCGGGGAATTTGAAATCCTTCTTGTCCCAAGGCGCCGTCGCCTTCGGATTGGCCTTTACCCAAGCCTTGGCATTGGCGATCACATCCGCAGCCGGCGCAACGTCGTGTACCAGTCCCTGCGCCTTCGCCGTTGCCGGGTCGAGCGACTTGCCTTGAATAATCATCATCGCTGCGTTCTGCAGGCCAATGAGGCGTGGCGTCCGCTGTGTTCCGCCGCCACCGGGAAGCAGTCCAACCATCACTTCGGGCATGCCGAGCTGGATTTTTGGATTGTCCGCAACGACGCGGTAATGGCACGCAAGCGCGAGTTCCAAACCGCCGCCCAGAGCAAGACCGTTCAGCGCGCAAGCGACTGGCTTTGCCGACGCCTTGCCGCTGCTCAGGTCCTTGGCGGAATGACCGCCGGATTCCATTTTGCGCAGCAACGCGTTCAAAGCGAAAGCCTGATCGAACGCCTCTTTCGTGCTGCTCGCCTTTGCGCCGCCCAACATGGTCAAGTCAGCACCGGCGAGAAAGCCGGATTTCTTCCCCGATGTAATGACCGCGCCCTTTAAGGCTTCGTTCGTGGTGAAATCGTCGACCCATTTGCCGAATTCTTCGATCAGTGCGCCATTCCATACGTTCATGGATGCATCAGGAAGGTCAATCGTCAGAAGCGCAATGCCATCGGCGTCAATATCGACGGAGAAAGTTGTGTAAGTCATGTTTTCGTTCCCGATCAATTCACGCGTTCGATGATGGTTGCAGTGCCCATTCCGGCACCAATGCACAGCGTGGTGAGCGCAGTCGACTTGCCGGAACGCTCCAGTTCATCCAGCACCGTGCCGAGGATCATGGCACCTGTCGCGCCAAGCGGATGTCCCATGGCAATGGCACCACCGTTGACGTTGATGTCGCTATGGTCGACGTTCATCGCTTCCATGAAGCGCAGAACGACCGAGGCAAAGGCTTCGTTCAATTCCCACACATCAATATCGCTCTTGTCCATTCCGGCGCGCGCCAGCGCCTTTTGCGCGGCGAATTCGGGGCCCGTGAGCATGATGGCGGGTTCGGAACCGATGGAGGCCATCGATACGATACGTGCACGCGCCTTCAGGCCATATTTCTCGCCAGCTTCTTTCGTGCCAATCAGCACGGCGGCCGAACCGTCGACGATGCCCGAGCTGTTGCCGGCATGGTGGACATGGTTGATCTTTTCGACGTCGGGATAGCGCATGATGGCAATGTCATCAAAACCGGGCATCATCGTGCCCATCATCTGGAATGCAGGGGCCAATGCGCCCAACGACTGCATATCGGTTTGCGGACGCATCAATTCATCATGGTCGAGGACGACTTCACCAATGATATCCCGGATCGGCAGGATCGAACGCGCGAAACGCTTTTCAGCCCATGCCCGGCCAGCCCGCTTTTGGCTTTCAACCGCATAAGCGTCGACATCATCGCGGCTATAGCCATATTTGGTGGCGATAAGGTCTGCGGAAATGCCTTGCGGGATGAAGTAATTGGCAATCGCCGAGCGCGGGTCGATGGGCCACGCGCCGCCGTCTGAACCCATGGGAACGCGGCTCATCGATTCAATGCCGCCGCCGACAGCCAAATCGCATTCGCCCGACTTCACTTTGGCCGCAGCGATGTTCGATGCTTCAAGGCCCGATCCGCAGAAACGGTTCACCTGAATACCCGACGTTGTGTGCGGATAGCCCGCAGCCAAAACGGCGGTACGGGTGATAACTGCGCCCTGCTCGCCCACTGGCGATACGCAACCAAAGGCCACGTCTTCAATCTCTTCACCAGACAGACCATTGCGGTCGCGAATGGCAGCCAGAACCTGCGCCGCGAGGTCGATGGGCGTTATTTCATGCAGCGCGCCATCGGGCCGCCCCTTGCCACGCGGGCTACGCACCGCATCATAGATATAGGCTTCGGTCATATTCAGTCCTTATTTGTGACCACGGCGCCTGCCGCGATCAGTTGGGAGATGTCATCGGTGCTGAGTCCAGATTCAGCCAATATGGCCGCGTAATCTGCACCTTTTGTTGCGATGTCGAAATGGGATGGCAAAGGCTGTGTTGCAAGACGCGGCGCGACTTGAGGGTGCAGCCACCGACCGTCGGTTACAACCGCGTGGCGTTCCGCATTTACAGGATGTGACGCCGCCTCAACATAGTCGAGCACCGGCGTTACGCATGCATCGGTACCGGCAAAAATCGCTTCCCAAGCATCACGCGTTTTGGTGGCAAACACATCCTCCAGCATTTCATGCTGCTTCGCGAATGCGGCATGGTCATGCTGCGCGCCATAGGCCTCACGATCGATGGGCAAGCGTTCCATCATCGCGGCAAAGAATTGCGGCTCAATGCAACCAACCGCCATGAACTTGCCATCGGCCGTCATGTAGCAACGATAAAATGGCGCAGCGCCGTCGAGCAAATTCGCCTCACGCTTCGTCCGCCATTGGCCAAGGCCGGCCATGCCGTGGACAAAGCTCATCAGGCTATGCGTGCCATCAACAATCGCAGCATCGACGATATTGCCACGGCCCGTCTGCGCACGCTCGATTATTGCTGCAAGGATGCCGTTGACGAGGAACATGGAACCACCGCCAAAATCACCGATCATATTGATCGGCGGAACGGGCGGCTGCCCATCTTTGCCAATCGCGTTCAATACACCGGTCATACCGATATAGTTAATGTCATGGCCCGCCATCTGGCTCCATGGGCCGGTTTGTCCCCAGCCGGTCATGCGGCCATAGATCAAGCGCGGGTTGATGGCGTGACAGACATCAGGGCCAACACCCATGCGCTCGGTCACGCCGGGCCGCAGCCCTTCAATAAGGACATCGGCAGTTGCGACAATCTTTAGCAGCGCCGCGACAGCTTCGGGCTTTTTCAGGTCCAGAACCATCGACCTTTTGCCGCGCGCATCAATCGCCTTGGGAACAATCGAGCCGCCGGGCCGGTCAATCACAATGACATCAGCGCCCATGTCGGACAGCAGCTGGCCAGCATATGGCCCCGGCCCAATTCCAGCGAGTTCAACGACCTTAATGCCTTTTAAGGGACCCGTTTTTGCTGGAGAATCGGTCATGAAGCTTTTCCCAATATGGCGCATTTAATCGCGCGATTAAGGCGCATCTGTTAAGGTGTCGCGGCACTTGACGCAAGCGTCAAGTAAAGGTGAACGCGGGAATTCTAACGCTTTACTGACGTCACTGGTTCTGACGCCCCTCAATAAGCGCATCGACAACATTTGGGTCAGCAAGCGTTGACGTATCCCCTAAGGCGCCAAAGTCATTTTCGGCAATCTTGCGTAATATGCGCCGCATGATTTTGCCCGATCGCGTTTTGGGCAGTGCGGTCGTGAAATGGATATGATCGGGCGACGCAATTGGTCCGATTTCAACGCGCACCTGCTGCCGAAGTTCCGCGTGGAGTTCGTCCGACGGCTCTTCGCCGACATTCAGGGTCACATAGCAATATATGCCCTGCCCTTTTATATCGTGCGGAAATCCAACGACGGCTGCCTCTGCGACCTTGTCATGCAGCACGAGCGCGCTTTCCACCTCGGCAGTGCCCATGCGGTGGCCCGATACGTTGATGACGTCGTCGACGCGGCCCGTAATCCAGTAATAGCCATCTTCATCCCTGCGGCAGCCGTCGCCTGTAAAATATTTGCCTGCATAGGTCGAAAAATAGGTCTGCACGAAACGGTCGTGATCGCCATAAACGGTGCGTGCCTGGCCCGGCCAGCTGTGCGTAATGCAAAGATTACCAGACGTTGCGCCGCCAATATGCTCATCGGCAAGTACGACGCCCTCATTATCCACGAGCTGCGGCTGAATGCCAAAGAACGGCCGCCCTGCGCTGCCCGGTTTCATGCCGTGCGCGCCGGGCAAGGTTGTAATCATCACGCCGCCGGTCTCTGTCTGCCACCATGTGTCGACAATGGGCAATTTGCCTTCGCCCACGGTCGCGTGATACCAGCGCCAAGCCTCGGGATTGATGGGCTCACCCACCGTGCCCAACAAGCGCAGCGACTTTCGCGAGCGCGCCAGAACCGGCGCATCGCCATCGCGCATCAACGCGCGCAATGCCGTTGGCGCGGTGTAGAATATGTTCACCTGATGCCGGTCAATAATGTCCCAGAAACGCCCGCTGTCTGGGTAGCTTGGGATGCCTTCGAATATCAGGCTGGTTCCGCCATTTTGCAACGGCCCATACACGACATAGCTGTGCCCCGTGACCCAACCAATGTCTGCGGAGCAAAAAAAGACCTCGCCGGGGCGATAGTCAAAGACATAATGGAATGTGCTTGCGGTCCAGACCGAATAGCCACCGACGGTGTGCAACACACCCTTTGGGCTGCCCGTTGATCCTGAAGTGTATAATATGAACAACGGGTCTTCAGCGTTCATGGGTTCGCAAGGGCAATCCTCCGACGCGCCAAAGTCGTGATACCAATGGTCGCGGCCAGCCTGCATCGCAACAGGTTCGCTTGTGTGCTGCACAACCAAAACGGCATCGACGCCGTCCACTTTCGTCAGCGCCGCATCGATATTTGCCTTTAACGGTACCGACTTACCACCGCGCAACGCCGTGTCTGCGCAAACGACAAACCGGCTACCGCAATCCTCTATGCGTCCAGCAATAGCCTCCGGCGAAAAGCCGCCAAAAACAACGCTGTGCACAGCGCCGATGCGTGCACAGGCGAGCATCGCAACCGCGCCCTCAACACACATGGGCATGTAGATTGTAACGCGGTCCCCTTTGCCAACGCCAAGGGTCTTGAGCGCACCAGCCATGCGCTTAACCTCTGCCAGCAACGCGGAATAGGAAACCCTTCGCGCATCTTTGGCCGGGTCATCAGGCTCAAAGATAAAGGCGATCGCGTCGCCCTTCCCCGCGGCAACATGGCGGTCAACGGCGTTGTGGCAGAGGTTTAAAACACCGTCTTCATACCATTTGATCGACACGGGGTCGAACGACCAGTTGCCCACTTTCGTTGGCGGCGTGAACCAATCGATCCGCTTGGCTTGCTCCGCCCAAAATGCATCGGGCGCGCTGATGCTTTGCGCATACATAAGGTCATAATCCGCAGCGCTGCATTGCGTGTTACGGGCAGCCGTCTCGGGAATTGGAAACCAGTCCTGATGCTCACTCACTTGCTCTCTCCCGTAACGCTGTTAATCCTTGTGGCCTGCTTAAGTGGAGTAGGTCCAGTGATTCAAGGCTAAAGAGTGCAAACGCCCTTCACACGGCTCAGATAGCCGCCACACAGCGATGCAGTGGTCAAATATCCTTTGAATACAGGAAACGCACCGAATTGGCGGTGCTGCAATTGCCCTGATGCTCGCGTCCGATGATGCCACCTATATGACCGGAAGCGAAGTGCATCTGGACGGCGGCCTATTGGCGGGGTCTTCAGCGTCTCCCGGCGATTAAGCGTCAATCGACATCGTCGACGGAAACAGCCTCGCCTGTCACGCGCTGGGCCAATGCTGCGGCGATGAAATTGTCTAGGTCGCCGTCAAGCACATCGCTAGGTGTTGGCGACGTCACGCCGGTGCGCAGGTCTTTGACCATTTGATAGGGCTGAAGCACATAAGAACGGATTTGGTGGCCCCAGCCGATTTCGGTTTTGGCCGCATATTCGCCCGATGCGACTTCTTCACGCTTGCGAAGCTCGGCTTCGTACAAGCGCGCCTTCAGCATGCCCATCGCGGTTGCGCGGTTCTTGTGCTGGCTGCGGTCATTTTGGCTGGCGACGACGATGCCGGACGGTTTGTGGGTAATACGCACGGCGGAGTCGGTCGTATTAACGTGCTGCCCACCTGCGCCTGACGCGCGGTAGGTGTCGATCTTCAAATCGCCTTCGTTGATTTCAATGTCGATATTGTCGTCAATGACAGGATAGACCCAGACGCTGGAGAAGCTGGTGTGGCGCTTCGCTGCGCTGTCATAAGGCGAGATGCGGACAAGGCGATGGACGCCGCTTTCGGTCTTGGCATAGCCATAGGCATTTTCGCCTTTGACCAGCAACGTCGCCGACTTGATTCCGGCCTGATCACCGGCCTGATAATCCACCATTTCGACTTTATAGCCGCGCTGTTCGGCCCAGCGATAATACATGCGCTGCAGCATTTCGGCCCAATCCTGGCTTTCCGTGCCGCCTGCGCCAGCGTGAATTTCAATAAAGGTATCATTGCCATCGGCTTCGCCCGACAGCAGCGCCATGACCTTGTCCTTGTCCGCCCGATCCGCCAACGCCTTAAGCGATGCGGCACCTTCGTCGCCCAGCTCTGCATCGCCTTCCATTTCGGCAAGCTCGATCAGTTCAACCGTTCCACTCTTGTCGGCGTCAATTTCGCGCACAGTGCTGATGGCGGCATCAAGGCGGCGGCGCTCGCGCATAACCTCTTCAGCAGCTTTGGGATTATCCCACAGGGTCGGGTCTTCAACCTTTGCGTTCAACTCATCAAGGCGGCGCAATGCGCGGTCCCAATCAAGCGACATCTTGACCAGGTTAAGGGCAGCATCAATGCGGGCAACATAGCCTTCTGCGTCGGCGCGCATGGGGAAACTCCAAGGGAATGAAAAAAGTCAGGCGCGGCCTTTAACCGAAACGCCCGCGAAGTCAAAGCCAGCTAATTGCGCGAACGTTCGTCGGCTTACCAATTTGGCGCCCCAATTTAGGACGAAACGCCCTACATCAGCCGAACAATCAGTATATCCCGCCCTCTTGCTGAATAAACTCCTGATCGCGCTTTGTCCCGACGCTGGTGCTCGCCGATGTCGACGATCGCGTTGCGCTATTGGACTGCGTCTCGGATGCTTCCTTGGGCTTGTCTTCGCGGGCCGCTAGCTCCTCTTGGCGGATGGAGCGTTTCGGCTCGGTCTCGGCCTTAAATGCTTCCCAAATCACCGCGCTCATGGGGTCTCTGCCCGGCCAAGCGCCATAGACGCGCTTGCCGCTCTTACGGTCGATGCGCACTAACCGGGTTCCCGCGGGCGCGATAAACGGTGTCTTTGGCATGCCAGCCATCGCGGACCGCGCAAATTGTTTGAAGATGGGGGCCGCAAGTGAACTGCCCTGCGCATAGCCACCCATATTCCTTGGCTGGTCAAAGCCCAAATAGAGCCCTGCGACAAGATGTGGCGACCCGCCAATAAACCACACGTTGGTGGGGCCAGTTGTCGTGCCGGTCTTGCCAAATAACGGGCGGTCCAACTCGCGCAATGTGACCGCCGTGCCGCGTTCAATGACGCCTTCAAGCATGTGGACGACTTGATACGCGGTAATTGGGTCCATGACCTGCTTACCCGCGGCCGCAAAGCGCGGCATTGGCTTACCGTCCCAATCCTTTGCGCGGCAGCCCTTGCAAGGTTGCCATTTGGCCGGAAAAATGACTTTACCTTTACGGTTCTGCGCAAAATCGATGAGCGTCGGCTTCAATTCGCGGCCGTGATTGACCAGCATCGAATAAGCATTGACCATCTTCAGCACGGTGGTGTCACCAGCGCCCAAGGCATAAGAAAGATAATCCGGATAATCGCCGATGCCGAAATCACGGAAGGTGTCGGTCACATTGTCCATGCCCGATTCCGCCGCCGCACGCACCGTCATCAGGTTGCGCGATTGCTCCAACCCCCAACGCATCGTTTGCGGTCCTGCGCCATTACCGGTGAAGTTCCGGAAGCATTTTTGGCCAAGCGATGCCCCTTGCCACACGCAATATGGTCCATCGACGATGATGGATGTCGGCGTCATGCCGTTATCCAGCGCCGTCGCATAGACGAATGGCTTGATCGTAGAGCCCGGCTGACGTTGCGCCTGCGTTGCGCGGTTAAAGCTGGAAATGCGGTTATCAAATCCGCCTTGGATCGCCAAGACGCGGCCATTCATTGGGTTTTGCACGACCATGCCGCCGCCGACTTCTGGAACGCTGCGCACGGCGTAGCTATTCGTGCCATTTGGCGCGATAGCAATAACATCGCCGGCTTTCATCGCCGATGGAGCGCCGTCTAACTGCGCAATGCTGCCATCGGCAAAGCCCACTTTGCCTTTGCCCAAAGCAACGCCAGCGCGCCATTGGGCGTAATCAATGGCGATATTGGTAGCTGCAAATCGTGACGCCCATTTGTCGTCCGACACGTCGATCGTGCCCATATTGGCTTTCCACGCTTTGCCGGCGTTGTAGCGCAGCAAACCGTCGCGCAGCGCCTGGGTCGCAAGTATCTGGTAATCGGCGTTCATCGATGACCGCACCCACAGACCGCCTGAATAGACGCTATAGGGTCCGTCAGCATCGGTTTCACCGAAGCGCTCAATCAGTTGGCGGCGAACCTCTTCCGCGAAATATCCGCCGACATTTTTATATCCGGTACCGCGCTGCGCAACGAGACCAAGCGGCTGGGCACGGGCGGCCACGAGTTGCGCGTCGGTGATCCACTCATTCTTGCGCATTTCGCCAAGCACCCAGTTGCGACGGGCAATGGCAAGCCGTGCGTTCTTTGCGCGACCATAACGTTCTGGCGCCTTGGGCAAGATGGCGAGAAAGGCCATTTCATGCAGCTGAAGCTGATCCACGCTTTTGGCGAAATAGGCCTGCGCGGCGGCTTCCACGCCGAACGCCTGCCGACCGAGCGCAATTTCGTTAAGGTATAGCGACAGGATTTGCTGCTTGGTCAGCGCACTTTCAATACGCTTGGCCAAAATCGCCTCTTTGACCTTGCGGGTGTAACTATACTCGTTCGTCAGCAACAGGTTTTTGGCGACCTGCTGCGTTATGGTCGAAGCGCCGCGCGAGCGTTTGCTGCTGAAAATATTGTCAAAAATCGCCGAAACGATACCGGGATAATCGATACCGCCATGGCTGAAGAATGTTTTATCTTCTGCCGCGAGATAGGCCCGGACCAGTAATTTGGGGAAGTCGGCATATTCCAGCTGAACGCGGCGTTCGCGGGCGTAGCTGTGAAATGGTTCTCCGTTAACGTCGCGTACCACCGTTGGCAGCGGCGATTCATATTCGATCAACGCTTCGGCATCGGGAAGATTGCGCGCAAAAAGCACCCAAAAGAGCAGGAGAAACAGGACAAACGCGCCAACCGCGTAGGTCGCGCGCCGAAACCGCTTGCTTTGCCACCAGCCCTGCCACTGGCCGATAAATCCTTCGGCTTCGCGTTTCAGCCGGTAGCTGATAGCAGTTGGCTCTTCAGAGGTCGGAGACGAGTTATCCATTATCGGCCCTCTCTAGCCGATTTGCCGTACAGGTCCAGAATCTTGTTCTGTAACTTGGCGCGATTTTTATCGCACCGGCGGGTTATCGGGTCACGATCCTGCGTGCAAAGTGGATCTGAATGGCATTTGCCACTGCCCGCGCGACCTTTTGGCGTCCGGTTGATGATGCCAGAAAGCTGACATCGGATGCATTGCTCAGATAACCCGTTTCGAACAAAACGGACGGCGTATCCGGCGCATTGAGCACAATAAACGACGCAAAGCGGTACGAATTTCCAAGGATACGCATGTTCGGCGTTGCCTCTCGCAGCAACAGCTTTGCGAAATCAGCGGACACATTCATGGTTTCGCGCTGTGTCAGGTCAATGAGGATCGACGACACATTGGCATCAGCACCGCCCAGATTAACGCCGTTGAGGATGTTCGCCTTGTTTTCGCGGGCAGCAAGCCGCTGCGCCTCGCGATCAGATGCGATTTCGGAAAGCGTATAAACGGTGCCGCCGCTGGCTTGCGGATTATCGGCGCTGTCCGCGTGAATAGAAATGAACAGATCGGCATTCAGCTTGCGCGCGATCTGATATCTGTCCTGCAACACGATAAATTTATCGCTGTCACGCGTTAATGCAACGCGGACACGGCCGCTTTTAAGCATTTCATCGCGCACCGCCTTGGCAATTGCCAATGTGACGTCTTTTTCGCGCTGCCCGCCATGTGGACTGATGGCACCCGGGTCATGCCCGCCATGCCCCGCGTCAATGACGACAAGGGGTAGGCTTGCATCCGCAGGGCCGCTTATTTTCGGCTGGCCTTTGCCGACGTTCGAGCGAATGGGTGCGGTAACTTCGTAACGCCGCCGTGGCGGTTCAGAGCGAAATGCCATTGATGGCGCGATATGGCTGACCCGCGGTCCTAATGCCCCCTGCACCGAAACGTGCTGAATGGCGCTGCCAATCGCGGGGGACGCGAAAATCGGCAAGGTGGCAAAAAGCGCAGCAGCGCGTGCATACCGCTTATGGGTTTTAGCCCTTGCACTCGTCCAGAAAATTTTTTTGCCCACGCCGCGGCTCCGCCTACCTGATGAATGGATAGTAAGGCGTGGGCGGGTAAAGGCTGGTGTCCAGACGAGGTTAATGGCGCATTAAGGCTAAAAACCGGTTTTTCCGTCCATAATAGCAAGCTATCTCGCGCGATACCCTTGCCGACAACCTGCAGGAGTGCTAGCGAATAGCTACAGGGAATTTCATCTGACCTTCCCGCCAATCCGCCTTCGGTTCTTTTCCGCTCGGCACATTAACAGGTTGACGCTGCATGAGGCATGATATTTCCACCAACGCCGCCCGCAATGGGACTGGCGCATGGGCTGGAAATCAAGCGCGCGCGATACACGCCCGCCATGCACAAGCAGCAGACGCAATTCTTTCATTCCCACCATATCGCCTTGCCGACAGGAGCGCTTCGCGTCCCGTCTGGCATTGCATCAACAATAAAGCGAGCGGCCTTTGGCTGACAACCGGGCGCCATGCTCGCTGGAGTAATATCAATGACAACGCGTATGCTAATCGATGCGCGGCACCGGGAGGAAACCCGGGTCGCAGTCGTCACAGGAAACCAGATTGAGGAATTTGATTTTGAATCGGCCGAGCACAAGCAGCTCAAAGGCAATATCTACCTCGCAAAAGTAACAAGAGTTGAACCTTCGCTTCAGGCGGCGTTCGTAGACTATGGTGGCAATCGCCATGGCTTTTTGGCGTTTGCCGAAATCCACCCCGATTATTACCAGATCCCACGCGAAGACCGCGAGCGTTTGCTGGCTGAAGAAGCCGAAGCCGCCGCTGAAGAAGCTGCGCTGCGTGAGCAGGAAGAGGAAGAAAGCGACGAGCCTTCCGACATCATGCAGGGTTCTGCAGAGCGCGAAGACGACTCAACTGACCTGATTGAAGTCGATAGCGACGACAGTGTCGACACCATCGACATGACCGAAGGCGAAGAACCCGACCTTGGCAGCAATGGCGACGATGCGTCAGACGAAGGCGAAGGCGAGCGCGGCGAAAATGGCCGTAACAACCGCCGTCGTCGTGGCCGTGGTGGCCGCAATGGCGAAGCCCGCGCACCAAAGGCCAGCGACGAAGTTCGTGCAAAGCGCATGAACTTGCGTCGCCGCTACAAAATTCAGGACGTCATTCATCGCCGTCAGGTTTTGCTGGTTCAGGTTGTAAAGGAAGAGCGCGGCAATAAGGGCGCTGCTCTGACGACGTATCTCAGCCTTGCCGGTCGTTATTGCGTTCTGATGCCAAATACGTCGCATGGCGGTGGTATCAGCCGTAAAATCCACAGCGCGGCGGACCGTAAGCGTTTGAAGTCGATTATTTCGGACCTGACGTTGCCATCCACCATGGGTTGCATCATCCGCACCGCTGGCCTTGCGCGCACGAAGCCTGAAATCAAGCGCGACTTTGATTATCTCGCCCGCCTTTGGGACGAAATTCGTGAGCGTACGCTTCGTGGTGCAGCACCGATGCTGATCCACACCGACAGCGACCTCATCAAGCGTGCCATCCGTGACATCTATAACAAGGACATTGACGAGGTATTCGTCGAGGGGCCTGACGGATATAAAGCCGCCAAGGACTTCATGAAGTTGCTGATGCCAAGCCACGCCAAACGCGTGCAGCATTATGCAGACCCGGTTCCGCTGTTCCAGCGTTACCATGTCGAAGATCAGCTGAACGCCATGTATCAGCCCATCGTCCAGTTGAAGTCGGGTGGCTATATCGTCATCAACCCGACCGAAGCTTTGGTATCGATCGACATCAACTCAGGCCGTTCGACCAAAGAACATGGTATTGAGCAAACCGCGCTTTCCACCAATTTGGAAGCCGCCCGCGAGATTGCCCGTCAATTGCGCCTGCGCGACATGGCTGGCCTTGTCGTGATCGACTTCATCGACATGGAGCATCATTCGAACGCCCGCAAAGTCGAGCGCGCGATGAAGGAAGCGTTGAAGCACGACCGTGCCCGTATTCAGGTCGGCCGTATTTCCAGCTTTGGCTTGATGGAAATGAGCCGCCAGCGTTTGCGCACCGGCGTGCTCGAAGCGTCCACCCGCGAATGTCCGCATTGTGAAGGCACTGGCCTTGTCCGCACGGCATCATCTGCTGCGTTGTCCGCCCTGCGTCTCATCGAAGATGAAGCGGCCAAGGGTCATGGCAGCCAGATCGTTCTGCAGGCAAGCCAAGAAGCCACAATCTACTGCCTCAACAACAAGCGTGCCGAACTGGCCGCGATTGAAGAGCGTTATCACGTCCGCGTGCTGATTGTGCCCAATGGCGAAACCGAAGGCGCGAAGCTTGCCGTATCCAGCTCTGGCCCACGTCCAGAGCGGCCTGCCGCATTGCCGCCGATTATCGACATCGAAGAAGATGATATCGAAGACGAAATCGACGATTTCGACGACGAAGTCGAAGCCGAAGAAGCGGAACGCGAACCACGCCGTGCGCGCGACGAGCGTCCACGCGAAGAAGGCGAAGGTGGTGAAGGCCGCAAGCGTAAACGTCGTCGTGGACGTCGTGGTGGCAAGGGCCGTGATCGCGATGGGCGTCCGGAAGGCGAAGATGCTGTTGCGGGTGAAAACAACGCTGCAGATCGTCCAGAAGGCGAAAGCAACGCTGAAACAGTCCAGACTGAGGTCGAAGGCGAAGCCAAGCCAAGGGCCCGTCGTGGTCGCCGTGGCGGCAGAGGCCGTGATCGCGACCGTGAAACGGCTGTGGGCGAGGCAACGACCGAAGCGCCAGCATTGGCTGACGCTGAAGTTGCTGAAGCGCCTGTCGAAGCACCCGCAAAGCCAAAGCGTGCAAGCCGGGCAAAGCCAAAGGCTGAAAAGGTCGTTGCAGAAGCAGACGCACCGGAAGCAAAAGCAACTGAAGCACCAAGCGCTCCAGAAGAAGCACCTGTTGCCAAGGCGAAGGCACCCGCAAAGCCACGCAGCCGTGCAAAAGCACCGGTAGCTGAAGCTGAAGCGGTAGCTGACGAAACAGCGGAGGCGCCGAAGGCCAAAGCCAAGACGCCGCGCAAGAAAGCCGCTGCCAAAGATGTTGCACAGGATGTAACATCAACAACCGAAGCAGGCGGGGCCGACGATGGCCCGCCCCGTTCAGGTTGGTGGCAACGCACGTTCGGTTAAACCCGATTTACTGTTTACACATAGCCCCGCTGGTCATGGACTGGCGGGGTTTTGTTTTGCCCAACTTCTTCATTGCGCGTTCATCCAGTTCGCGCCATTCACTGCATATGAACAATTCTGCAATTCGTGCCCTGCGAACAGCATTGGTGCTGTTTCTTGCTATATGGATATCAGTGCGCCCGGTTATGGCGCAGTCCGTTTTGCGCGATGCCGAAACCGAAGCTTTTTTCAAAGAAATTTCGGCGCCGTTGATTACCGCGGCTGGGCTTGACCCGAACAATGTCGACATCATCTTGATCAATGACAAATCCGTCAACGCATTCGTCGCTGGCGGGCAAGCGGTCTATCTGCACAGTGGGTTGATTGATGCCGCAACCTCCGCAAACGAAGTGCAGGGTGTCATTGCGCACGAACTTGGGCATGTCGTGGGCGGCCATGCCGTGCGCTTCGACGAAGGCGCCTCTGTGGCGAGCGGCATCAGCATTGCCAGCCTCATATTGGCCGCTGCGGCCATGGCGGCTGGCGCGGGCGAAGCGGGCATGGGTATATTATCCGCGGGCCAGCAAGCCGCGATGGGCAAGTTCCTCGCCTACAGCCGCGGACAAGAAGGCACAGCCGATGCGTCGGGCGCACAATATCTTTCCACCGCAGGCATTTCGGGCCGGGGCTCCATCAGCTTTTTCAAAAAGCTGCAGAATTTCGAATTCCGCCTCGGCATCCCGCAAGAGGATAGCTATGGTCGCACCCACCCCTTGTCGGGTGAGCGTATTTCGGTGCTGCAGGACAAATATTCCGCCGATCCGGCGTGGGATGTGCCGCTAAATCCGAAGTGGGAGAATGATTTTAAGCGGATCAAGGCAAAGCTGACAGGTTATCTCTCTGACCCGACGGCGACGATGCGCGATTATCCCGAAAACGACCAAAGCGTTCCTGCCCGCTATGCGCGTGCCTATGCGTGGCATAAGTCTGCTTATCCGCAAAAGGCGTTGAATGAATCCTCGTCCCTCGTCGCATCGGCACCCGAAGATCCCTATTTCCTTGAATTGCATGGGCAAATATTGCTCGAATCCGGTCGGCCAGCCGACGCGATTATACCCTTGCGCAAAGCGGTAAGCCTGACGGGCAATCAGCCGCTGATCGCCGCCATATTCGGGCATGCGTTAATTGCAACCGAGGACAAGACAAAACTCGATGAGGCAGCTCAGGTCCTTAAAGCCGCCGTCACAAAGGATAATCAAAATCCTTTTGCCTGGTACCAATTGGGCGTTGTCTACGAACAAAAGGGCGATAGCGCGCGCGCGGCCCTTGCCAGTGCGGAGCGTTACCTGATGGAAGGTGCACCGCAACTCGCTTTGCCGAACGCACAGACCGCAATGGCTGGCCTACCGGAATATTCCCCCGATTGGATCCGCGCTCAGGACATCAACATGGTTGCCGAAGCAAAGCTTGCGCAGCTCAAGAAGCGGAAGCGCTGAATTGGCTGGCAACGGGGAGCGGCGGGAGCTAATCGGGCCGCTATGAACAACCAAATGACGACGCGTACGCCGCTTATCCTCATTCTTGCCGCTACACTTTTGCTGGCCGCCATCGGCGCGTATCTGTTTTGGCCAAAAGATAGCATGTCCGTGCAAGAACCAGCAGGCGCTGCAGCAGAGGAGGCCGCCACGGCTGCCGCCGCCGCAGGTATGAACGCCGACGACCGCAAAGCGACCGAGGCGATTGTACGCGCATATATATTAGAAAATCCCGAAATTATCACAGAAGCCATTGGCGTGTTGCAAAAGCGTGAGGCAACACAGCGCCTCAGCGCTGCTGGCGCTAAGCTGACCGAGCCCTTCCCCGGCGCGGAGTTCGGAAACCCCAATGGCGATGTCACGCTCGTCGAGTTTACCGATTATAATTGCGGGTTCTGCCGCTCCAGCGTTGCAGATGTACAAAAGCTTATCGATAGCGACAGCAACATCCGCGTTGTCATCCGCGAGGTACCGATCCTCAGTGCGACCAGCCGCGATGCAGCCTTATGGGCACTCGCAGCGGCCAAGCAAGGCAAGCATAAGGCATTTCATGACGCCATGTTCAGCGGTGGCCGCCCTGACGCCCAAAGCATCCGTGCCGCCGCTTCAAAAGCAGGGATGAACCTTGCCGCTGCCGAAAAATTTGCGCGCTCGCGTGAAGCGATTGCCGAGGTCGAAAGCAACATTGCGATCATGCAGCAAGTTGGCTTTGGCGGCACCCCGACCTTCATTATCGGCGACCAGATATTGGAAGGTGCGGTTGGCCTAGATGCCCTGAAAGCCGCGGTCGCGAAAGCGCGTAAAGCGGGTTAAGCTTTCTTTCCCTGCGCAATCACATACCATTCCACCGATCCTTTGCGGCTTGCCGGTGGTTTGGCGTGTTTGACCGTGGTGAAGTTGTTTTTAAGAATGCTCAGCATCACCGGGTCGGTTCCTCCCGCAAACACTTTCGCGACAAAATCGCCGCCGGGTTGCAAGACCTGAATAGCAAAATCGACGGCCGCTTCGACCAGGCCCATTGTGCGTAAATGGTCGGTCTGTTTATGACCAACGGTGTTCGCCGCCATATCTGACAAGATCAGGTCCGGAGCGCAGCCGAGTTCGGCAATCAACCTATCCGGCGCGCTGTCGTGCATGAAATCCATTTGGAGCAACACAACGCCTTCAAGCGGGTCGACCGGTAACAGGTCGATACCCACAATCGCTGCCTTTGGCTGTTGCCTGCGCACCACTTGTGCCCAACCGCCCGGCGCGACGCCCAAATCCACCACGGCTTTCTTACCGCGCAATATGTGAAACTTCTCGTCCAACTCGACCAGCTTATACGCCGCGCGGCTGCGATAGCCCTCGCCATGCGCGCGCTTCACATATGGGTCGTTCAACTGCCGCTCAAGCCAGCGGGTTGATCCAGCCGTGCGCCGCTTGGCGGTCTTGACCTTCTGTTTACCCGCCAGTGTCCGGCCGGAATCTTTACCACCAAATAAATTGTCTGCCATTTTCAGTTCCGTCGATTTCTGCGCTTGGCGTCGCTCGCCATCAGCGCACGCAAAATGCCTTCGCGAATTCCGCGATCCGCAACGCCCAGCCGCTCACCGGGCCATATATCAAAAATAGCCTCAAGGATGGCGCAACCGGCAACGACTAAGTCTGCGCGCTCATGCCCAATGGTCGGGAATTCAGCCCGCCCGTCTATATCGCGGCGGGCAAGCTCGCGGCTAATCTCGCGCATGGCGGCGGTCGGCAAATACAGCCCGTCCACAGCGCGGCGGTCATAGCTGTTCAGCTTCAAATAGACGCTGGCAAGCGTCGTGACCGTTCCCGAAGTCCCCAAAAGCCTGCGGTCTCCGCCATCCTCCGGCAAACGTGCGGCGAACTCGGCAAAGCTTGCCATCACCTTTGCACGCATCGCTGCGTAAATGGCGTTTAGCTGCTCGGGCGTCTCGGCCTCGGCCCGTTCACTTTCGGTCAACGAAACCACGCCCCATGGAACGCTTACCCAGTCCAATATTTCCGGGACAACGCCACTTGTCGACACCAGCACAAGCTCGGTCGATCCGCCGCCAATGTCGAATATTAACGCTGGGCCCTCCCCTTGCTCAAGCAAGGTATGGCATCCCATGACGGCAAGGCGCGCCTCTTCCTGTGGGCTGATGATGTCGAGATGAATGCCTGTCTCACGCTTGACGCGCTCGATAAATTGCGCGCCATTGACGGCCTGACGGCATGCCTCGGTGGCGACGGACCTTGCCAGAACGACATTACGTTTTTTCAGCTTCTCGGCGCACACAGAAAGCGCCTCAACCGCGCGGTCCATGGCCTCATCGCTCATCCGGCCCGTCGCAGTAAGCCCCTCGCCCAGCCGGACGACCCGGGAAAATGCATCAACGACAGTAAAATCATCGCCGCCAGCCCGCGCGATTAATAATCGGCAGTTGTTCGTCCCAAGGTCCAGCGCAGCATATGCTGTCCGATCAAGCCAATTACGCCGCAAAGCCGCGTTATCGGCAGCAGCAAAGCCATTGGCGGGTTTCGAAGACGGGTTGGATGTGTGTGCACGCGCTGCGCCCTCAGCCGAAGCCTGCTGCAGTTTTGCAGCCTTGGGTGCCGCATTCTTGCGACGGGGCGGTTTTTTACGTTTACGCCCGCGTCCCTGTTGCGGCGATGGCGCGACATTCTCGCCCATAGCCGTAAACTCACTTCTTATTTTCTATCCGGGCAGATGTGCTGCCGGTACCTGACACCTTGATACGCGCTGCACGTTAAAAATTCAACATTTTTGAATATCGTCGCAACCGGCCAAATTCAGCGGCTTGACCGTGCACGGGCACCAGCATATACGCCCGCCTTCTGTTCCCCGGTCGTCTAACGGTAAGACTACGGACTCTGACTCCGTCTATTGAGGTTCGAATCCTTACCGGGGAACCAACTAAACGCGTAATCAAGAAGTCCCTTGGTTCCGTTTCGTTTCCGCCAAATGTCAGACACGCGATGAAGCTGCGGTTCTCTGCGAAGCGTTAAGAGATGGACGTTGCGCGTTCCTATTTGACGCGCCCGCCCGGCCAACGTTACGGTCAACAACATGGCACTTGGAACGCACGATTTCGTCTCTGATTCGCGCAATGACGCGATCCTCATCAACGTTAATGGTCAGCTTACGCCCCGTGCGCAGGCAATGGTCTCTGTCTTTGACAGCGGCTTCATGCTGGGTGACGGGGTGTGGGAGGGAATCCGCGTTCACGCAGGACGCATGGCCTTTTTGGACCAACATCTTGACCGTTTGTGGGAAGGCGCAAAGGCGATTGCCATGGACATCGGCATTTCCCGCGCGGAAATGAAGGCGCGCCTCTATGCGACCATTGACGCGAACCAGATGGACAAATGCCATATCCGGCTGATGGTCACGCGTGGCATACGTTCAACGCCGTACCAAGATCCACGTGTGGTCGTATCACCCGCGACCATTGTCATTATTGCCGAATATAAAGACCCGCTTCCCGCAACGGTTGATCGCGGCCTGTCATTGTTTACCGTTCACGTCCGTCGAGGTGATCCGGCGGTGCAGGATCCCAAGCTCAATTCGCATAGCAAGCTCAATTGCATCACCGCTTGCATTCAGGCGGCGCAAGCGGGCGCAGATGAAGCCTTGATGCTCGACCCGCACGGCTTTGTCGCCACATGCAATTCGACCCATTTCTTTATCGTCCGCAAAGGGGAAGTGTGGACCTCAACCGGTGATTATTGCCTCGCCGGCATCACGCGCGCGAACGTCATTCGCCTGTGCCGGGAGAATGATATTCCTGTGTTCGAACGCAACTTCTCCATGACCGATGTCTATGGTGCCGATGAAGCTTTTGTCACCGGAACCTTTGCCGGGGTTGTTCCTGCGCATACCATCGATGGCCGTGTCTTAACCGATGGAAAGGGGCCAGTCGTCGAGCGCCTACAAAATCTCTACCGCGCCTTCATCGAGCGCGACGTCGCAGGCCAGAGCCGACCTTGACACAGCGGATATGCATGTGGTCGGGACCACGCAACATCTCGACAGCTATGATGCGCAGCTTTTCGTCGCGCGCGGATTGCGCGGTCAGTGACGAACCCTTTTACGGCTGCTTCCTTGCACATAGCGGCGAGCCGCACCCCATGGCAGCAGAAGTCATCGCCGATATGGATTGCAACTGGTCCAGCGTAGCAGCCCGCCTTTCCGGTCCGGCACCGGGAGGTGCGCCCTTGTGGTATCAAAAGCAGATGACCCACCATATGGTCGGCCCAATCCAACCCGATGATTTGACCAACTGCCGCCACGCCTTTCTCGTTCGCGAACCGGCGAATATGGTCGCCAGCTATCGCGTTAAGCGAGAGAGCGTGAACGTCGAAGACCTTGGTTACGCAACCCAGCGTGCGTTCTTTGATCGTATCGCCGACCGGACCGGCTATGCCCCACCCGTCGTCGACAGCGCGGACATTCTTAAAAATCCCGCGAAGACGTTGGCTTTGCTCTGCGATGCACTCAACATCGCATGGGACCCAGCCATGTTGTCATGGCCCGCTGGCATCCACCCAGATGACGGCATTTGGGCAAGCCATTGGTATGACGCGGTCGCGGCCAGCACCGGCTTCCAAAAACCAGATATACGCCCGCTCAACCTCGACGATGAAGCGCGCGCTGTCGCCGATGCCTGCATGGCCGACTATGAACACCTTGCCCAACATCGCATTGTTGCACCGTGATTATTGGACGCGCGCGTCGTGCAACGGCGCCAATGGCAAACTTATCGCTCGTCTTTGAATGCGCTGAACAGCTCCGGCAGGAAGGATGCCAGATGCGGCATTTCTTGCGCGCAATGCACCAGCAAGGCACGGGCGTCAGTCTCGGTTAGGCGCAAAACGCGCTTTGCGGCGGCTGCGGCCAAGCTGCCGACGAGGTTGCGCCCGCCGACATGGCGTCCGCCCATCCAGAAACGCGACCGCATCTCGCTGCCGCCGGGAACCGCGCGGACATGGTGCGCCAGATAGCCGACATCGATCGGGGCGTCGCCAAGGCCGATCCGCGCGCAAATGATGGTGGCCTGTTGGTCGTCATCCAGACTCTTGTCGGTAAAGCCAAGCGTTGCGGGCGGCACAAAACGGATCGCGCCACGGATCAGGCCGCTGCCGATATATTCGTCAACAATTGACGTCTGCCCAACATAAAGGGCGCGACCGCTGGCCCCTGCAGGCGGCGTTTCGCGCCAGCCGACATGGACATGTGCCTGCGGGTGCCAAAGCTTATATTTGGCGGCCGCATCGCCATGCCAGCCGAACCACCAATCCACCATCGCCGGGGTGACACCGGGCATGGCCGTGCGCACGCTGACCCGCATGCCGCCGTCTTGCGTCAGGACCCAGCCATCTTCCAACACAGCCTCCGCGCCGAACAGGTTGCTATTCGCCTGGTCAATGCCGGGGATCAGAACATCGGGTACGCCGCCGCGATCAAGCGCCGCGCACACATGCGGTGCCAACGGGGCAAGTTCTGGGTTGAAAAATCGGGCATAGGGCTGGGCATCGTCCGCCTCGCGATAGCCCAGATAGCGCCCGACAATTGGCTTACTATTTTTCATGATACACGCCCCATATAATTATTGAATCGGCCATCGGGATCAAATTCGGCGCGCAGTGCGTCCAGCCGTTCCAGATTGGCTGTGGCCATAAACGGCATCGGCCGGCGTCCCAGATTTTCATCGGCGAGCTGAATGCCGACACTGTGCGGTTGTAACGCGCGCATATGGTCGGTTGCCCAGCTTTCATCGGCGGGTGTCGCCGCCGTGCCGCGTAACCCGCCATACAGCGCGAGATAGGTGCGTGCTTCGAGCGAAAAAGCCATGTCGGGTCTGGACGGCGGGGCGTTCCAGTTGAGCCATAAGGCATGGCTTGGGGCCGCCGGCTGGCTGTCTGCAATCTTGCGTAGCGCGGGCAACAGCGGATCAATCGGATCATTCATCCACATGCTATCGGCGGTCCAACGTGTATTGGGCAGGAACAGCGTCTTCTCACCGGTATTCATCATCATGTTGAGCGACATCGGCATCAGCGGCAGATTCAGACTGGCCTTGGACCGCAATGGAGTATCGTTGATGAAGGCAACCGCGTCCCGCGCCTCGCGCCAGCTATCGGTCAGGACCGGCGCCAAAACTTCAATGCCGTGGGAGAAGATACCGGTCGCCTTTCGGTTGAAGACCATTTGAAACTCGACAGTAGGCGACACATCCGGCCCCACTTTGTCTGCCCATGCCATCACCTCTTCCAAATGGCGCATACGAAAAACTTGCAGCTTCAACCCGACAAATTTGGGGCGGCGGTGCAGCTTTAGATGGAAACGAACCACGACACCGAAAAAGCCCGGCCCAGCGCCCCTTGCGGCCCAGAGTAATTCCGGATTTTCCCGTTCGCTGGCATGCACCAAGGTGCCATCGGCGAGAACGACATCAATGCCGATCACACTCTGGCACGCCAGCCCCAACGCGCGGCTGTTCCAACCAAAGCCGCCTTGCAGCAGGAAACCGCCCATGCCGACCGTATAGGCATGTGCGACAGGAAAGAAGAGTTTATGTTTTACCAGCGCCGCATTGAGTTCCCCTGCAAGGCAGCCCGGGCCAATGATTGCAATGCCATCTTCGCTGTCGATCGCGATACTGTTCAACCGCGACAAATCAAGCAGCATCCCGCTGTCGCGAATGTGGTTTTGCGCCCAGCTATGCCCGCCTGAACAGATACCGATTGTCAGGCCTTTTTCACGCGCGCGCTTTACCGCCGCGATAACCTCTTCCACGTCATTCGCCTGTACAATCCTATCGGGACGCCGCCCCGGGTCTTGCGCATTGAAGCTGGTACCGAGCAGCGCCGCCTCGAAATCGCGCGCACCCTTGTCGATCACGATGCCGCGGCGTGCTGTACGCTTCATTGCGTGTTTCCTGTGTGTGATTGCGGGGACGTCGGCAGCGCCAGCCAACGCATCGGCAATTGGGGTGGCGGTGGAAAATCAAAAGCCGCATGTGCTAACCGCTCCGCTTCGGCGGCATCCAGTCCCAAATATTTCAGAAGCTGGGCGGTTGCGGGATCAATCTTGTCGAAGCCTAAGACACCCCGATGCAGATCGAGTGCCAGACCCGTAATGGCCCCCGCAACGATCGAGGTTGCAAGGTCGACGTCAGCCACCGTGAAGAGACCATGCGCAACGCCCTCTTCAATGTCCATCTTTAACCGCAAACGCAACTCGGTAGCCAGCCGGTCAGACGGCAAGCCAATGTCGAACATCATCCGGCCAAAGTCTGCCTGCTCCACCACAATGCGCAACGTCTGGCGCGTGATCCGTGTGAAGCGCCATGCCGCGTCTTCATCGCCTTCGCTGGGCATTGCCATCGCTGCGGCATGGGTCGCGCCGAGCAGCTCGCCCAAATCACCGAGCAGCGCAGCCACGTCCGGATAATAATTGTAAAAACTCGCATGTACCATACCGGCATGGGTCGTAATCTGACGCAGGCCGAGCGCCCCGGCGCCTTCGTGCATCAACAGCGATTGCGCCGACACCAACAACTGGTCGCGGGTGCGTTCACGCTTGGTGCCCGATAGGCTATCGACTTTGCTTTTCATATATTTGACATATCATCAAATATGACATTATGTCAATTTATACAATTGGCGCAGCCAGACGGCGCATGAAATCATCGGTGGAGGGCGCGGAGGGAGACTTGCCGGCCCTCATCAATAGGCTCCCCGCCGATATATTGACATTGATAATGTCAATAGGACGCTTTACAGACGTACACCCGCCATGACGGAAGGAACGACGGCCATGTACACGATCAACGGCGCACTCGGTTCGCCCTATTCGATGAAGATGCGCGCGCTTATGCGCTATCGCCGCATCCCGCATCTGTGGGTGCATGGTGCTGATTCACGCGATGCGTTGAGCAAGGTCAAAGCGCCCGTCATCCCCGTGATGGAATATCCCGATGGGACATTCCACAATGATTCAACGCCTTTGATCTATGATCTGGAGGCGCGGCACACCGAACGTTCGGTCATCCCGCCCGATCCGGCGCACGCCTTTATCGCGCATTTGATTGAGGATTTCGCCGATGAGTGGGTGACAAAGGCGATGTTCGGCTATCGCTGGCTGGAGGAGGTCGACCAGATCCAGATGAGCCGCTGGCTCGCGTTTGATGCCATGAAGGGCGGCGGCCTGACGACAAGTCAGGGCTATGCCGAACAGTTCCGCGCGCGCCAGGTCGGCCGCATGGCAATTGTCGGCTGCGCGGCTGAAAACTTCCCGCTGATCGAAGCGTCAACCCGCGCAATTCTGGGTGCGCTGGAAGCGCATGTGGTGGACCAACATTGCCTGTTCGGTTCGCGGCCTAGCATGGCGGAGTTCGGGATGTACGGCCAATTGTCCCAGCTTGGCGTTGACCCCACGGCGCAGGCGATGATGCGCAAAGATTTTCCTTATAGCTTCCGCTGGCTGCTCCATATTGATGATATGTCGGGAATAACGGGCGAATGGGATAAGGCGGATGCACCCTTTGCGCCTATTATAACCGCTTGGCTGCAACAGGTGGGCGAAATCTACATGCCCTTCCTGCTCGCCAACGCCGCCGCGATTGCGGCAGGCGAAGATAGCTTCCACATCACCGCGATGGGCCTGCCCTACACACAGGGTGTTTTCAAATATCAGGTGAAGTGCCTCGCCGATTTGCGCGCGCGCTATGCCGCGTTGGATGCAAATGCGCGGGGGCGCATTGATCCGCTGCTCGCGCAGACGGGCTGTCTTGAGGCTTTGCGGAACCAATGAAGCTGAAAGGACCGGCAACGCTGTTGACGGCGCTGGCGCTGCTTTGCCCGACCACGCTTGGCGCACAGTCTGCGCCCGCAAAAGCCCCCAATATCGTCATCCTTTTAGCGGATGATTGGGGCTTTAGCGATGTCGGGGCCTTCGGCGGAGAGATTGCGACGCCCAATATCGACGCGCTTGCCGCCAAGGGTGTGCGTTTTTCGAACTTCCATGTGGCAGGGTCCTGCTCGCCAACGCGCGCGATGCTGCAAACCGGCGTGATCAACCACCGCGCGGGTCTGGGCAATATGCCGGAGACAATTCCACCGGAACATCTCGGCAAACCGGGTTATGAGTCGCATCTGAACAACCGCGTCGTGACCATTGCGGACCAGCTGCGCGCGGGTGGTTATCGCACCTACCTGACCGGAAAATGGCATCTGGGCCACACGCCCGATACCTTGCCCACAGCACGCGGCTATGACCACGCGCTCGCGCTGGCGCAATCGGGCGCGGACAATTTTGAAGATAAGCCCAATCTGCTGATTTATGACAAGACCGAGTGGAGTGACGATGGAAAGCCGGCCAAGCTGCCGAAACGCTTTTACTCCTCAACGCTCATTGTGGACAGAATGATCGGCTATATTAATCGCGGCCGGGCCAGCGGAAAACCCTTTCTGGCATCCGTCAATTTCATCGCGAACCATATTCCGGTGCAGGCACGCGATGCGGACATTGCGGCTTATGCCGGGCGCTACAATGCGGGTTGGACCGCGCTACGCAAAGAGC
>Ga0315904_10000866_pt1 | contig 48306 bp, 36 predicted proteins | sample LakEriMetagenome_6_FD_203529 | JGI IMG/M metagenome (GOLD analysis project Ga0315904, IMG submission 203529) | Freshwater fungal communities from buoy surface, Lake Erie, Ohio, United States - Buoy 12 MA120 | ecosystem: Environmental > Aquatic > Freshwater > Lake | place: USA: Lake Erie, Ohio...
ATGATGGCAATGATCTGGCTGACACCCGGTTGGCTCTCATCGTGCTCGTGCTCAGCGCAGCGGTGCTCGTAATCGTAATCGAACGCTTCGCGTGCATGGCATCAACCCGACTTGCGTTACGGCCCATAAACTTCCGTTCCCCGACTCGCGGATCATGCTCCTTTTCCCCGTCAGCCTATCCATTACCAAATTCCTGCCCGAGCATCGCGTTGACCGGGATGGAATGATACGATCGCATAATCGATCGAGCACGAGCACGGAGCACGGAGCACGGAGCACGAGCACGAGCACGAGCACGAGCACGAGCACGAAGAAAAATGGGGGGGAGTTAGGTCTTTAAAGAGAGGGGCTCTTTTCCCATTTTTGTAGACTCAAAAGAAACTCTGTATCGGCAACACTGCAGCCGATGCGCTGTGCGATTTCAGCCATCGAAAAGCCTTGATCGGAAAGCTGATGAGTTCGCAGCAGCAAAGAGTGATCAATAATTTCATTTGCCGAATCGTCTTCCCTCTTGCTAGCCGCAAGTTCACCGCTAGGAAGCTCTCCAGCGGCTGGGATACTGAGCGGATCGTGTGGAGACTCTAGCGTTCGTAGTTGTTCGATTCGAGCCTCTAGGCGTTCGGATTCCTCGCGGGCCATCTGAACCAAGGATTGCAGCACGGCCGCTTTCGTTTGTAGTTCACCCTCCCAGCTGCGAACTTGATCAAGTAGTTCGACGCTCCAGCGTGTGATTTCGTCGGGTGCATGATTGAGAAACACACCGGAATTGGGAGCGGGGGAAGCGGGAATGCTCGAGGTCGCGTCACTTCGAAAGCGACGCGATTCCTTGCGGTAGGTTTCCTGTTGGCGACCAATTTGCCGCATCAGAAACCAACTGGCGATCGCGATACCAGCAACAAAAAGTAGCGGCTGAAATTCAGCAGGTAGACCCATGAAGCCCTCGAAACAGCGGAAACCATTGCTGGCAGAACACCGTGTTTCTTATCAATCGATGAACTAGAGGCGACAAGTTTAGGTCATTCAAAGCGTTGACTGGAAGGTTTACGAAAAGTGATCGGATTGCATCGAATGTAAGGAGAGTAAAGGTCTCTTTTGTAAGAAGACGCATCGATTTGCAATTTCGACAGCTGCTAGCAAATTCAAACAGTCATCAATTGGGAAGCACTTAAAGATTTTTAGCAACTTTTTGCAAAATCCAGCGTAATTGATGGTGAAAACGATAGGGATGTGATCCAAGCAACGACTTTGGCACACTCCTTGCAACGATGAAGATACAAGTGCGATGGGGTTCATCGCGTTTACCAACGGATTGGAGCGAATGCCCAGCTGTTGGCCAGGATGGTAACGGTTTTTCAAACGAAAAAGGATTGTCACATGTTGATTTTAACACGCAAGACGGACGAAACGATTCAAATCGGTGATGATGTAGTGATCACGGTTGTGCGGGTGAAGGGCAATAGTGTGCGGATTGGAATCGAGGCTCCTAAGGGAGTACGAGTGGTTCGCTCTGAGTTGCTTGAAACGGAAATACCAGTTGCAACTCAAATTGAATCTAAAAAGCCACAAGTGGAAAAGCTACCAACTTCCCGCATCACCAAGAACTTGCAAGCGCTTGCAAACAAGGAGTCTATTGATTCCGCGTCCGGGCCTCTCAGTTCCTACGTGCTTTCCGCTCGCATTCCTATGGTGGATAAAAACCCAGGTGGTGAGTCGATGTTGGGCCTTGGCGGTACCTTGAGCAGTCGCGTTGGTTAAGTAGTTATCTTTGCAATGTTGATGATGTTGTTGTAACGCCGCTTGATGGAGCAGGCGGCGAGTGGTCTTTAGAATCCTGCTCGGTTTTGGTGCTTGTTATTTTTCTTGTGCCAGATAGAGTTGCATCTGAGGCTGAGGATATTTTGGGGTTAGTCGCTTCGCTACTTCCGTCGCGAGCGGCGTAGCGTGTTTCTCCTCGAATCGAATCGAGATGTTCTTTGAGGATTCGGCGTACTTCAAGAATGGCTCTCGGGGTACGATGTATCGTTTGGTGTTCCGCTTCGATCACGATTTCACTTTCGGCGGCTTTCATCTTGGCACTTGCTAATTCAACAACGCCGTCGCTGCCGGCTGAGATACGTCCATAGATTCCCTGTTTTGGTATTGTGCCAACAATGTTGTGGTACTTTGTCCATGGTGCTTTAGGAGCTCGCTCCATCGCATGAAAAATCGGTGATGAAGGACTGAGCGAATCGATAGCCGTTTGGGTAGTCAGTAGATCTGTGTCTCGAAAGAAATCTGGGTTTTGTCGAACGAGTGCATGTCCAGCATCCACCATAGCAGTGGGCAGTTCGATGAATTTTCTACCTAGCCAGCGTGTGTAGTCATTCGCATAGCTGCTTCCTTGGTGTGGCGTGCCGATTGTTATAACGCGCTGGATCGAACGATTGGGTTCAAAGAAAAGCATCTGTTCGAGTTGTTTTTTCGCTGCCGTATCCGCTTTGAGATCTTCAAACGGATGTTCGCTGAGAATACGCCAAAACTCATCGCCGCTTTGAATCGTTTGCATGCGACTGACTAAACCCCCCATGCTATGGCCGACCAATACCATTTGATCCAAGGCAGGCATTTGCTGTTCTGGATCAAATTGCATTCGCAGGTCGGTAAGATCAGAACGGAGTTGATCAGCGCTTGCCCAGAAGGGTTGGCCAGAAGGGTATTGATAAAACCAGAACTGGTAATTCTTGCGCAGTTCAGGAAAGCTGCGTAGGTCATTGAACATGGGCATCCAAGTTACTGGACTGGACATAAGACCATGGACCATGAGGACAGGAATGCGGTTTTTATCAAAGGGCTCTAACATATAGATGCCGCGCCGGTTCTGCGATTGATTCGGATAGAGGAATCCGAGTGTGGAGTTAGACTGTTCTTGGAATTGTGGGCTATTGAGAAAGTAAGCTAAGGGTGTTGCCAGGTCGACCTGCAATGGGACCAAGCGATTGGCCATGCTGATGTCCGATGCTGTCAGCGGATCATGGAACTCAAGAATACACGTATGGCGATGTGCCGAATCGGCGTGAGGGGAAGCTTCTTCATCGACGACACGTAGTAATGCTGTGACTGCGAAGCTGAGTCCATTGGGATAAAATTTTTCATCCCCTGTAGCGTTATCAGATCGTTTGCGCACAGCAACCAATGGAACCCCTAAGCCGTAAGTGACGTTGGGGTTTGGCAGTCCTTCGACTTCGAAAGTACTGCAGAATTCAAATCGATCAAAGTCGCTGGAACGCCAAGGTCCTAAGACAACCGAGCGAACAAGATGCGATTTTTCACCCACTTGAAAGCGATAGCTCCCACCAGGTTTAAGCTCTCCCTTGTTTTGAACCAATCGTAACGTTTCTTCAAGTGATTCGTTGTAGAGATCACAAGCACCTCGAAAACGCGGATCGTATGGATTTCGAATGGCGTCCAATCGAGGCGAGAAAAGGTAGAGATAAGCATGGCTTACGGCGACCCCGAACATATCGAGCGCATCGGGTTCATTTCCTTGCCGTTTCGATTTAACTCCGAGGATATAGGCTAATTCGGAAATCGCATAAATGATCTCAGCTTCGGGTTCAACTTCCGAAAGTTTCTGTACCTCGCTGAGACATTTGCGAATGTCGGCCTGGTAGGTTGGTAGAAGGTCGTATTTGCGTAGCAATCCAATCGTACGACCGGAAGCTTTGGGGCCTTTGGAAGATGAAAGGTCTAGTTGCGAAGCGAGTGGGTTAAAGGGTATCGATCGTGTTGTAATGTAACGCTGTGTCGCGCAGCCACACAGAAGAACAACGAGCAAAGGAATCGCAAAGAGCGGTTTCAATCTTAAGTAAACATATGAAAAAGAAGCTTGCCGACTTGAGTGGTAAGGGTATCGACTCAAGCTAACAACGGCACTTGAATCACTGGAAATGGCAATGTTTGAGAGGGCGCATGGCGCAGCGGGATCGCCAGAGCCAATTGGCTCCAATCGGTTTCTCGATGTCCCGGCCATCATCGTTAGATCATCCCGCCTCTATTTAAATCGGTAGGCACTTCCAGACTGCGCCGAGAGGGTAGAAAATATCGCAAAATGACGCAATCGCAGTGGTTAACGATTCATGCTGCTTACGCTAGCATTAAATCACTCGTGCCAATGGAGTTGGAGAGATTTCAAGGTAGGTTGAAAGTAGAGGTTTATCTCGGGGATAGCTTTGAAGTCGTTGAGTGGACTGTGTTTGAGCAAGCGATTTGGGCCCGATTAGGGAGCAAACAAAGCGTTCGAGCATCGAAAGGTGTTTTAGTTATTAGTGATCGCTTATTCCTCGGGCGATCAGAAATCAAATTGTGATAGTACGAAAGAAGTCTGAAATGATTCTGCTTAAAAAAGGACACGAAGTTCGGTTCGCATTTCTGACGTTGTCCGTACTGATTGTGAAGCTATTTGTTATCGGAGAGTCGCTAAGGGCCCAGGAGGACCAGTCGCGAGCCGAGGAACGCCAGCAGCGATTGTCGGGGCAAACTGGAGAAAGCTCTTCAAAGAATGAGAAGGAAGGGAATTCGCAAGACATTGAGGCGAAGGAGGTTGGATCTGGAGGCCAGGATAAGATTGTGGGAAGGGTTGGAAAGCAACCTATTCGCTGGAGTGATGTGAAGTACCGTTGGAAGAGTAAGTCGATCGAAGCGATACCGCAATTGGAGAGCATCGATCCAGTCTTGCTGCGCGAGTCGATTACAACCATTGCCCAACAACGAATTGCGATGGCTGAGTTAGATCGACGTAAGCTTGGGATTACTGATGCTGAGGTAGATCAGTGGATTCAGCAACGGGTGACAGCGATTGAAGGAGCTAGCGTGAACGCAGATGACTTAGCTGCTCGCGAGGGTCTACCATTATCGCAGTGGCGTCAGGAACTCCGTTGGCAAATGTCCTGGCAGCGATATCTCAAGGATCGGATCAACGAGGAAAGGTTGAAGGAGCATTTCGAGAGTCATCGAGAGCGTTTCGATGGAACGGAGTTGGAAGTGTTTCATGTTCTCATAAAGTGTGAAGCTAATCAGCTTACGCAACGCCAAGAAGCTAGGAATCGTTTAGCTGAATTCCGTGAGAAGATTGCTAACGGTGAAATGACTTTCGAGGAAGTTGCTCAGTCGACTTCTCAGGGAGCGACGGCCAAGGAGGGTGGTAGGCTTGGTTGGTTAGCATACGAAGGGGCAATGCCTCGACCATTTATTCGTGCAGCATTTGATTTAAAAGAGGGAGAAGTCAGTCAGCCTGTAGAGACCATCTTCGGGGTACATCTGATTTGGGTAAAATCAATTCAAAAGGGACAGAAAGATTTCGGTCGTTCGATTGCAGCGGTACGAAGATCGCTGCTAGAACAACTTTTTGAGGAGGTAGTGCAAAGCTATCCCAATCCTCCAGAAATAAGTTATTTAGAATAATATCGCTCGATCGTTTGATTCGAACTTTAAAAGTAAGATTAGCTACACCATCGTTTGGTAGAGTTAGTTCCTAAAGCGACTCCACTGGAGCCCTATTTTTCTCATGCGTGCTCGCAGTGTATGAGGGTTGATATCCAGTAGAGCGGCAGCGCCATTTGGTCCTTCGATACGTCCCTGTGTAGCAATGAGCGCCTGCTCGATATGTTGCTTCATGGCGTCTTCCAGGGTTAGCAGAGCAGTTGGTTCCGGTAGGGGCATGCGCGGATGAGACTCGGGGATAACCTCGTAAAAAGTTGGTTCATTGGAAAGATCGACGGGCGTCGGTGATTGCTGGGTCAGGCCGAGTGCTTTGTTAACTTCAAGAGATCTTCCGTTCCCCAAAATAACAGCTCGATCGATGACGGCGCCAAGTTCGCGGATATTGCCTGGCCAAGGGTATTTAGTAAGGGCAAGCAGATCTTGATTCGTTGGTTCGACGGCAGGTAAGCCGAATCTGGATGCAGCACGTTGAGCAAAGTGCTTAGCCAGTAGAGGAATATCGACTAGGCGGTCACGTAGGCGTGGTAGCATGATCGGAAAGACGTTGATGCGGTACCATAGGTCTTCGCGGAATTGTCGCTGTTTCACCATGTTCGAAAGATCGCGATGGGTAGCGGCTATGATACGGACATCGACGTGAATAGATTTTTTTCCACCAACGCGTTCAATCTGATGATCTTGTAAGACTCGCAATAAGCGGACTTGGGCTGCAAGTGGCAGTTCACCTATTTCATCGAGAAAGAGAGTTCCGCCGTCGGCACGTTCGAACCATCCCTGATGCTGTTCTGACGCGCCAGTAAAGCTTCCTTTTTCATGTCCGAACAATTGTGAGTCGATCAATTCGGTAGGAATAGCGCCGCAATTAACACGAATGAAAGGGCCATTAGCGCGTCGGCTGCGATGATGAATCGCGCGAGAGATGACTTCTTTGCCTGTTCCAGTTTCACCCAAAATCAAAATCGGAACATCGGAACTCGCGACCAACTGGACTCTTTCCATGACCGTCTTTAATCCGCTTTCCGCTCCTACCACCTCCTCGTCCTGGAACTGGTGGCGACCGAGTCGCGAGAGGAGCGAATTGCGTTCTGCTTCGGCAGCAGCTTGCAAAACTTTGAGTTGATTCAATCTGAGATCATTGGCCACAGCCAAGGCAAACGGCTCAAGGAGAGATTGAGAGACTTGGGCGATGGGGCGTTGCGGGGATTTGTTCCAGTACAAATGAAGAAGGCCTGCCAAAGACTGGTTTACAATCAGAGGGCCAACGGTAATCCATCCCTCGGGTGTTGCACCGAGGATCGGTTCAAGGACACCAGCTGATGGTCGATCTTTCCCCTGCCAAACTTCTTGTTTTTCTGCCCACTCGATGAGTTCACGTTTGATTTTGGGTGAGGCTTCCAGGGAGCAAGTGGGCAGTTCTTTGGAACTGACGAAAATCGTATCGATTGAGTCGGTGTTAACGCGATCGATACGCAGACCATTTAAGCCGGCGTCGAGACGAAGTTTAGTAGCGATGGTTGCGGCCGACTCGCGTAATTCCAAGTGCCGGCAAACCTCTCGCCAAATGTACAAAAGTAAAGATTCATCCATGGTCTTATTCTACCAATTCAGGCTGAAGTTAAACCGTTAAATATCCTGGACCATGATATTTGATGGATATCAGCCGTGCTGTTTAACGGTTTAGGGGGCTTAGTGATATCAGAATTGCGGACCACGACGAAATTCTGTGAGAAACAAAGTCGGGAATTGACCGCAGATTCAATGAAATCGGACTCCAGCGAGCAAGACGCAATTTTAGTGCCAGAGTTTTGGCACTCGGGTTGCTTACGGGTTGTATATGGGTAGGTAAGTTGCTGAGCGAACGATCTCGTTCGGTGGCATTGAGCCGATTCTTTCCTGAATCTCTTATTGAGAATGGAATCCGTCTATGTTTGCTCGTTTGATGTATTCGGGAATCCTTTTCCTTCTCGTTGCAACTCTAGGTTGCACTTCTTCCACCGATTCATCGGGGGGAGGAGAGTCAGCAAAGCAGATTCGGTTACTCAATGTTTCATACGATCCAACCCGCGAATTCTATCAAGAGTTCAACGAGGCTTTCGCTGTTCAGTGGCGACAGTCGCATTCTGAGGAAGTCGTGGTCGAGCAATCGCATGGTGGCTCAGGTAAGCAGGCGCGAGCTGTAATTGATGGGCTGGAAGCGGACGTTGTGACGTTGGCTTTGGGTTACGACATCGATGCAATCGCTCGGAAAGCCAAATTGCTGCCGGAGGATTGGCAATCGAAATTACCCAAGAACAGTGCGCCGTACAGTTCGACCATTGTCTTTCTCGTTCGCAAAGGAAATCCAAAAGGAATCAGAGATTGGGGAGATCTAATTAAGGAGGGAGTGGAGATCATCACACCCAACCCGAAGACGGGAGGAGGTGCGCGATGGAACTATCTGGCGGCTTGGGGTTATGCGGTAACGAAGGAACTCGGTGGGTTGGAGAAGTTGAAGGACGCTACGCCTGAACAGCGAATGTCTGCAGAGGTGAAGGCGAAAGAATTCGTGAGTCAGTTATTTCAGCGCGTACCTGTTTTGGATTCCGCTGCGCGCGGTGCGACTAACACTTTCGTGCAACGCGAGCTTGGTGATGTTTTGTTGACATGGGAGAACGAAGCGTTCTTGGCGGTCAAGGAATCGGCAACTGCAAATCCATCGGGTTCAAAAGTAGAAATCGTGGTCCCATCGATCAGCATTTTGGCAGAGCCACCGGTAGCGGTTGTTGAAGAGGTGGCTAAGAGGCATGGAACATCGGAGGTGGCGAAGGCATATTTGGAACATCTCTATTCACCTCAGGGGCAACAGTTGGCGGCCAAGCACTTTTATCGTCCGACTTCAAAAGAGTTGTTGTCTCCCGAGCAGCTAGGGAGTTTCGCGCAAGTGTCACTTTTCTCCCTGACAGAACTTTTTGGTTCTTGGGACGAAGCTCAAAAAACTCATTTTAACGACGGCGGAATCTTCGACCAAATCTATCAGCCTTCTCGATGACGAAAGCGAGATTAGCAGGGGGATTACTTAAGTTCCCCAACTCAAAAAATCAGGGAAGAACTATCAGTCGAGTATGTAGGACGGGAAGGTGAGGGCGGTGATTCTTAATAAGTTTCGGTCCTACAGTGTGTTGCCGGGATTCGGATTAGCTTTTGGCTACACGATTGTCTATTTGAGTCTTATTGTCTTGTTGCCATTGGCTGCTTTGGTCGCTAAGGCTGCCACGGCGACGCCATCGGAATTTATTGCGGTAGCTTTTCAACCACGAGTTTTGGCTTCTTACAAAATAACGTTTGGAGCATCGTTGGTCGGCGCGTTGGTGAATACGGTTTTTGGATTTGTGATCGCGTGGTGTTTGGTCAGATATCGATTTCCTGGCCGCCGCTTGATCGACGCATTAATCGATCTTCCTTTTGCTCTTCCAACGGCAGTTTCTGGTATTGCACTGACAACGCTGTATACAAAAAACGGTTGGCTAGGACGCTGGCTAGAAGCGCTGGGGATTAAGGCTGCTTTTAGTCCTTTAGGGATCTGTATCGCGCTGACGTTCATCAGTCTCCCCTTTGTTGTAAGAACTCTGCAGCCCGCACTTGAGGAATTGGATGGCGAAGCAGAAGAGGCAGCAGCCTGTTTAGGGGCAACGCGTTGGCAAACATTTCTTCGCATAATCGTACCATCCATTCTTCCCGCAATGCTCACTGGTTTTGCTCTCGCATTTGCTCGCGCTTTAGGTGAATACGGATCGGTTGTTTTCATTGCAGGTAACATGCCGATGAAAACGGAGGTTACTTCATTGTTAATCATCACTAAGTTAGAGCAGTACGATATGGTCGGGGCAACGGCGATCGCCGTTGTGATGCTATCAGCTTCGTTTGTCCTGCTGCTACTTATCAATGGATTGCAGTGGTGGGTCAACAAGCGATATCGAGCGGGGGTTTGAAATGGCAGGTAGTAACCAACTGGCAAACAAGGAAGCGATCAAGGATCCTCTGTGGTTAAAAATTACTCTGATTTCGATCGCACTTGTCTTTCTGACACTCTTTATCTTTCTCCCGTTGATCGTCATTTTCGCCGAAGCGCTTCGCGGTGGTTTGGGAATTTATGCAAAGGCATATAAAGATCCAGCGGCTTGGTCTGCGATTTGTTTGACATTAGTTGTGACGGGAATTTCTTTGCCTTTAAACCTGATATTTGGTTTAGCCGCATCATGGGCCATCGCAAAATTCAATTTCATAGGGAAGTCATTATTGATCACGCTGATCGATCTTCCTTTTGCCGTTTCACCTGTGGTTTCCGGATTGATTTATGTCTTATTGTTTGGTGCCAACGGCTGGTTTGGGCCTTTGTTGGCTTACTACAACATCAAGATTATCTTCGCGGTACCAGGAATCGTTCTCGCAACTCTCTTTGTTACTTTCCCTTTCGTCGCTCGCGAATTGATTCCGCTTATGCAGGAGCAGGGTAGCGATGAAGAGCAAGCGGCTATCTCTCTAGGGGCGGGCGGTTGGCAGACCTTCTGGCGAGTCACATTGCCCAATGTAAAGTGGGCGTTGTTGTATGGTGTGATTCTGAATAACGCTCGAGCGATGGGGGAGTTCGGTGCCGTTTCTGTGGTCTCAGGACACATTCGCAACAAGACTAACACGCTCCCGTTACATGTAGAAATTCTTTACAACGAATACAACATTCCAGCAGCATTTGCGATGGCGTCTCTGTTGGCAATGCTAGGGCTTTTTACATTGGCAGCAAAGACGGTGCTTGAATGGAAAGTTCGCAAGGAATTGTCAGCAGGTCAAATGGAATAAATCGCTCACCGAAATAGCGAATGGTAGAGCAAAATACGGCGAACGAATTTGAGGTATACAAGGAATCGAGAGCGATGAGTATCGAAGTCCAGCAGGTTTCGAAATCTTTCGGAAACTATTCAGCGCTGCAACGCGTGGATCTGAAAATCAATGATGGTGAATTGATTGCCCTGCTAGGTCCCTCTGGATCTGGTAAGACGACTCTGCTGAGAATCATCGCCGGTCTCGAAATCCCCGATGCTTCTCCAGAGACAAGGATTTTGTTTCATGGTGAAGATGTTTCTGCAAGTCATGTGGCAGAACGTAAAGTGGGGTTCGTCTTCCAGCATTACGCCTTATTCAAGCACATGACTGTCTTTGAGAATATTGCATTTGGTTTACGAGTACGTCCCAAGAAGCAACGTCCATCCAATCAAGTTATCAAAGATCGCGTGAACGAATTACTTGGACTAATTCAGTTAGATGGATTTGGAAATCGACTACCAACGCAACTGTCTGGCGGTCAGCGACAGCGAGTGGCGCTAGCCCGCGCGCTGGCGATCGCTCCTAAAGTATTGTTGCTTGATGAACCCTTCGGCGCGCTAGATGCGAAGGTACGACAGGGGTTGCGCAATTGGCTAAGACGCTTACATGATGAATTGCACATGACCACGATATTGGTAACTCATGACCAAGAAGAAGCTTTAGAGGTTGCTGATCGAATTGTGGTGATGAATCAAGCTCGTATCGAGCAGATTGGGACACCTGAGGAAGTATTTCACAACCCAGCTTCGGAATTTGTCATGGACTTCCTGGGGAATGTTAACGTCTTTCGCGGCCGTATGGAAAATGGGCGAGCGCAGCTAGAGGATGTGCGTGGTAAAGCAGGTCGGGGGCAGAATAAAAAAACCGTAGATGCAATTTATGTTCGGCCTCATGAGTTAGAAATCAGTCTTGTTCCTAGCCGCGAGAGTTTCCAGGGCAAGGTCAAACGAGTGAATCTGGCCGGGGCCGCGGCCAAAATTATCGTGGCATCAACGAATGGTGAAGAGGTGGTTGCTGAAATACCTCTCGAACGCGTTAAGGAACTAGGCATCGAAACGGGACAAAATATTTTTCTCAGCGCTCGAGCTGCTAGAACCTTCACCCCAGAATACGAAATCTAATCGAGCGAAATGTCCTAAGGTCAGCTTGAAGTTGATTTTATGGATTCGATGTGGCTGGAATTTGCTTTCGATTTCTAAAGATTGCTCAGGTTTCGCTCAATCGAGTAAAACCTTTTGAGAAGACGCGGTCGGTCTTATAGATCGATCATAGGCAATTTCGTTTGTGGTACGAATCTGCTGCGTATTTAACGAAGAGACACACGCTAGGTCTGATAACGGCAAAAGCCGTGAAATGTAACACTCTTCCGTGTTCTGTCACGGTCTTATTGAAGCTCGTGTTTGGCAGGCTTGTTCGACCATTTTTAATTTGTTCGATGAGCAAAGAAGTATACGGCCAATTCCCGGGCGTTATTCAGTAAATGCGATTCTTTAGGATCGCACTCTCTTGCTCTTGCGATTTGTGGTACGCGTATTGCTTAATCGGTGTATGACAGATTTAAGGAACGTGCCGCTGAGATGTTGTTAGGACGGCGATATTCGCGACCCGTTGATAGAAGGCTTAGCTGCGAGGTGATCGATGTTTTTAGGGAGTGAGCGTTGTGACGGAAATGTATTACGCTCAAAAAGCGGCGTGGGTTTCGTATTGTTGATCAGTGTTAGCCTTGGAATGTTAGTGGGCTGCAGTGGAGAGACACGACTACCAGTAGTCCCCGTTCAGGGGCTGGTGAATTACCAGGGAAAGCCTTTGGCCAATGCGTTAGTGGTCATGCATCCTGTTGATAAATCAAACCCAGCAGCAACCACTTGCCGAGCGACTACGAAAAGTGACGGAACATTCGAAGTGACAACCTACTTGGCTAATGATGGAGCACCGGTGGGTGAGTATATCCTCACGGTTGAGTGTTATCAGCTGAAGGGAGGGAATGGAAGCTGGGAGCCGGGGCCAAACATTCTGCCAGCAAGATACGGCAGCATGGCAACTAGCGATTTGAAGCTCGTTGTCCAGGAAGGAGAAAAAGCCGTCAGGGTAATTGATTTGAAATGAGTGCTGTGGCACTTATGTCCGTGGATCAATGGAATGAGATACGGAAAGAATTGAGAAGATACGAATTTTTAAAAAGAGTGGTGTTAAGATGACTGTGAGATTTATGCGTCAAAGATCGGCTTTCACTTTGGTTGAGTTGCTCGTGGTGATCGCCATTATTGGAATTCTTGTAGGGTTGTTGTTGCCTGCAGTCCAGGCTGCACGCGAAGCAGCACGTCGCATGCAGTGCTCGAATAACCTAAAGCAAATGGGGTTAGCGGTACATAACTTTGATACTGCATTCAAAAAACTTCCTTCAAGTATTCGGCCAGGAGGCTTAACTCCACTTCCTCGTATCGCAGGGTTAACCTTCCTACTGCCCTATATTGAGCAAACCAATTTATTCAATCGCTATGATCAAACAGTCAATTGGTCGCACGCGAGGAATCTGCCTGTTACCTCGCAGCGAATCCCCACTTTTATTTGTCCTTCTAATCCCGAAACGGATAGGCTAGATGGGGTGCCGGAAATTTCTCCGTGGGTTGGTGTTGTCTCAATGACAGACTATTCACCTACGATCGGAGTGGATCAGCGACTACGCTCCACTGGCTTGATTGATAACGTTGGCGTTCTAACGGGTATGCTTCCCAAGAATGGGACTCCAAAACTCCGCGATGTTACTGACGGATTGACATCAACCATTCTTTATGCGGAATCGGCAGGCCGACCCGTCTTGTACCGCGCTGGTAAACGAGTTGGGGATTTGCCGAACCAGCGCGTCAATGCGGGAGGCTGGGCCCGCCCGGCAAGCGATTTCACTTTGGATGGTTCGTCGGTAGATGGAGCCGTTTTGCCAGGGCCATGCCCACTGAATTGCACCAACGGCGAAGACTTTGGATCAACACCTTTCCCGCATCCCTACTACGGAACGGAAGGTACAGCAGAGGCTTACAGTTTCCATACAGGTGGAGCGAACTTTGCTTTTGGCGATGGCTCGGTTCAGTTCCTTTCAGCGACGATGGATATACGCGTGCTGGCGAGGTTGATTACCAGGGCCGGTGGCGAAGTCTCGCAAGGTATCGATCAGTAAGTTATGAGATCAGTCTGATGGTCGAGATGTGGCTTATGACGGTTGATTCTTAGAATATTGCTTTCAAGACAATAGCTCAGGACAACAACGCGTTAAAACCCCGATGCATCCAAGTGATGCCTTGGGGTTTTTTCGTGTAAAAATCCGAAGGCTTGCAAGTCAACTTGAACATCGTTTTAGGTTACCATACTGTTCAGAGTTTTCGCCGTTGCTTTGTTTGTGCGAATTCTTAATTTTCTAAATTATTTGATTTGGCAACGGAGTTAAAGATCAAGGAGATGTATTCCGTGGACAAAAAAATTGAGCAGACTGTACCGATGAGGAGCAGCTCCTTTTTACATCGATTTTTCGAAGTGCATTCGATACTTGTTGTTTTTACTTTTTTTTCTAGCTTGATTTTCGGATTTGCTCCGTCGGCATCCGCGAAGCAGGACAATCCTCCTAATGTGATTTTTATCGCAGTCGATGATTTGAATCATTGGGTGGGGCATTTGGGAAGAAATCCACAGACGAAGACTCCCAATATCGATAGGCTTGCTGCCAAGGGAACCTACTTTTCAAATGCTCACTGCGCTGCACCTGTGTGTAATCCATCGCGAGCGGCTTTATTGTCGGGCAAGCGACCGAGTACAACAGGAGTGTACGATAATGGCATCCCGTATAATCTGGCGATTCAATCGCAGGATTCCGTTTTTTCGCAATTCAAGAAAGCAGGTTATGAAACCCTTGCGATGGGCAAGCTTTGGCATGGTGGAGTTGGTTTTGCGGATCAATGGAGTCGCACGGGAGGAACTGAGAAAGAGAAAGTACCTGCTTCCATGATTGAGGATCGCAGTATTGCTGGAATTAAGTTTGGAATTGTCAATACAGGAGATGAAGGGATCGTTGATACTGCGACTGCTGATTTCGGAATCTCTGAACTTCAAAAGACTCATGATCGCCCATTCCTTCTCGCACTCGGCTTTCATAAACCTCATATGCCTTGGAATGTACCAAAGAAATATTACGACTTGCATCCACTAGATAAAATCGAATTACCACCTACGAAAGAGAACGATCTTGATGACGTGCCCGCCATGGGACGCGATATGGCTTTGAAGTCGGGAGATCACGAGGCCGTAGTCAAATCGGGACGTTGGAAGGAAGCGATTCAAGCTTACTTAGCGGCGATCAGCTATCTCGACGCACAAGTCGGTCGAGTGATCGATGCTCTCGAACAATCGCCTCATAAATCCAACACGATTGTTGTTTTGTGGGGAGATCATGGTTGGCATCTTGGGGAAAAACAGCATTGGCGGAAGTTTGCGTTGTGGGAGGAGGCGACTAGGGCTCCTTTGATTTGGGTTGCGCCGGGAGTAACGACTGCCGGAACGCATTGTGACAAGCCTGTCGATTTCCTTTCGCTTTATCCCACTCTCTGTGATTTGGCCAAAATCCCAATTCCAGCACATGTCGAGGGAAAGTCTATCCGATCGCTGCTACAGGATCCAAATTCGAAATGGGAGGGAATCGCGCTGACTACGTTTGGAAAAAACAATCATGCTATTCGCGATGACCGGTACCGCTACATTCGCTACGCTGATGGAACCGAAGAGTTGTACGACCATCAAAGTGATCCCTACGAATGGACGAACTTGGCAACCAAAGCGGGCTACGAATCGATTAAAAGCGAGCTTGCAAAGCACCTTCCTGCGACCAATGTAGAGCCCGCAGATAAGCCGGTTCGCAAGCATGCGAAGCAACGTTCTGCGGTCGGTAATCCCTAAGGGGGTGGTCGCAAAACCAGTGGCCTCCTAGTTTATGGAATCCTGTCGGGTGTTTAAAGGAGATCGAGGTTTCAGGATGATTTTGTCGGTAAAAGAAGGATTTTTACTCTGTCTGTATGATTGTTTGAAATGGGTTGCCATCTGCCAAGAATAAAAGAAGAGTAGATTCATTTCGACGACATTCCGCGAAAGGTTTATTCTTGCGTAGCGAATAAAATTGAGAGATAAAACTGTTAGATCGTAGCCTGAAGAACGTCGGATTAGCTTCGTGGCTAGAAAGTTTTCAGCTTAAGGGAAAAGGCAAAATGAATTTATCATTTGGAATAAAGATGCTTCTGTTGGCAGGAGTTTGTTTTAGTGGTTGGGGGATTCTCAAAGGTGAGGAGCGACCTGAGATTCAAGAAGGTAAAGTTGCAGAGACTCAGGAAGGAGCAGGAAAGGTTGTTTCGGCAGAGCGAGAAAAGCTGTACGAAAACTTTCAGAAGATGATGACCAAGGTGAAATTGGTTGGCAACTTTACAATCGAAGGGAGCGAGAAGGACGAATTGCTCAAGGATGAATATGTCGTCGAGAAGGTAAAGAAAACAGATGAGGGTGATTTCTGGGTTGTTACCGCACGCATCAAATATGGCAATGTGGATTTATCGGTGCCAGTGCCAGTTGAAGTTAAGTGGGCGGGGAAGACGCCTGTTATCACGCTGGACAACATTACGATTCCAGGGCTGGGTACTTTCTCATCACGTGTTGTTTTGGATCAAGGAAAGTATGCCGGAACCTGGACGCATGACAAGGTCGGTGGTCATATGTTTGGCAAGATCGTTCCATTGACCGATGAAGAGTTCAAGAAGTCAAGTTCCAAGGAAAAGTCAACGGAGAAGTCTTCTGAAAAGGATGCAAGCAAGTAGGCGTTTTAAAAGGCGTCAATATCTTCGAGCTTACGGGTTTATAATTTCATCAAGGCGGCTTCGACCACCAAGCCTGGTCCGAAGCCGAGCATAACGCAGTGTCCGCTGAGCCCTTTCTCTCGTAATCGTTCCAGCACAAAAAGGCTTGTCGGCGAAGACATATTGCCATGGAGGCGGAGGACCTCTCGCGAGTCCTCTGCGGTCAGTGGATCGATACCGAGTGATTCAATCACGGCGTCCATGATCTTAGGTCCGCCAGGATGAATGGCCCAGTGTGTGATGTGCTCGATGCTCAGGAAGTTCTTGGCTAGCCAAGATTTCATCCAGTGAGAGAGTTGGCTACGGATCAGCTCGGGGACTTGAGGCGAAAGGGTCATTAGAAATCCATGGTCTCCGATGTGCCAACTCATCGCATCGCGCGTGTTTGGGAAAAGATAGGAGCCGTTGGCCATCAGTTCGATAGGTCGATAGCGACTGGGGACGCCAAGCGATAGGTGGCTAGAGCGATTCAGCGGAGGGGCGATAATCATCGCAGCTGCGCCATCAGCAAAGAGCGCATTGGCAATAATCTGATCCGGTTGAAATCCATATTGGTAGTGTAAGCTGCATAGTTCAGTGGCACATACTAGGATACGGGACTGAGGTTCGGCATTGCTAATGGATCTGGCGACTCGTATTGCATTGAGAGCACCATGGCATCCCATAAAGCCGACATGAGTACGCGCGACCTGAGGCGATAAATGGAGTTGGTCAATCAAGTCGATATCGAAGCCAGGGGCTGAAAATCCTGTGCAAGAGACGGTCACTAAATGAGTGATTTCGTCGTTCTTTAATTCAGCGTTCTTGATTGCTTTACTCGATGCTTCGATTGCCAACTTCGGAGCATGCTGGCGATATTGGAGCATTCGTTCGTAGGTGGTTGGGCCAGATCGATCGGACTCTGTTGCATCTTTGTAAAAGCTTTGACGGAAAGCTAACTGCTGAGGTGTGACTGAAGAATCGTTTGTCGATACCGAATCGCTAGGATCTGTTTCAGGCTTTTCCAACAGCACACTTGAGCGGCCTTCTACTCCAGATTTTGAGTAGATCATGTTCATCCAAAATTCTTGGGTGGCATCGGGCTGATTGCGACTTCTAGCAATCTCTAAGGCTTCGGCTTGGGTTAGCGAGTACATAGGTACTGCCGTGCTGATCGCGTGGATAACCGCCGTCATAAAGATGCTTTTTGAAAAATCACTGGAATCAAACCGAATAGAGGGATGCTCAAATGTACTCACCGACAATCATTACTAACAGAGCGCGGAGGTGGGTATTTTGGTCGGTTGATTGATATTAGACACAATGTACCTTCCTATCCATGGGAATTGAGTCGCAACACTCATGGCCAAGGAACCAAATGATGGTCGCTCAAGGCACCATGCAAGGCAACGGCAGCCACTTTGACGAGATCGAATGAGAGATCGATGAAGTGTACTCCAATGTTTCTCGCAGTCGGAGTTCCATGTGTCGAGCTGATTGGCAATGAGACTACCGGCAACTGATCCGCTGGCCAGAGCCCAAGCCATACCCTCACCCGTGAATGGTTCGACGTAACCAGCAGAGTCTCCAATGGCGAGCCAGCGGTGTCCTGCCGGGACGGTGAGGTGGCGAGTCAACGCTGGGGTTCCTTGCCAGTGTGTCGAGTCGTGTGGCAAGTTGATATGTAAGCCGTAAAGTTGTAACGTCTCCTGAGCCCATTGGGTGAAGGAGCGAGAGGATTTAAGAAGCGATGGTTGAATAGCGGCAGCCAGATTAAGAATCCCCTGCTCTGCCACAACGATTCCTAGATATCCTTCCGGTCGAACGCAAAGATAGATTTTACCTAGTTCAATATTTGCATCAGGATCCAGGCAAGTTGTGCCCATTCCGATTTTCGAATGAGGAGCAACTTTCGCCGGTGGTGTTCCATCGGGAAGTTTAATTCCCGCTAGCCCCGCTGTGATGGCAATCAGTTTTGCCGTCAAGGTCCGTGTTGCTCGCCCCTGGGTAAGTTTAATTTCTCGCTGTGTCGTGGAAGATTGGCAATCATCTAAGTTGGCATGACAGTCTTGCAGTAAAGTGACTCCAAGTTTCTGAGCCTCGAGGGCGAGTTCGCAATCTAGTTTTTCTCGAGTGATAGCTCGTCCACCAGGAAGATTTAATTCGAGCTGACGTTTTCCGTTAGCGATATGAACTTTATTTAGCAACGGTGCCTGATAACGATCAAGGATGTTAGAAAATCCCAATTCATTCATTGCGGCGAGGGCATTTCCATTCAAGCACGCACCGCAGACCTTGGCTCGAGGGTAAGATTTTTTTTCGCAGAGCAGCACTCGTTTCCCATGTCTAGCAGCTGTGGTAGCAACCGCCAAGCCAGCTAATCCACCTCCAATAACGATGAGGTCCCAATGATCGTGGCATTGCATTAGCGAGAGAGTGCTGAGTTGGCCGGATTGGGGCAGATTGGGGATTCTCGAAATTACGGATTCTTTTTCCATCGAAGCATCCAACGCTGCGGCCAACAATCAAATATCTCTGCGGTTTCCATTCCTGCTTTGACTGAGATTTCACGAATCTCGGCGGTACTGAATGCACCTTGAACGGAAATAGGGCCATCATAGCGTACAACGGGAGATAACGTGATCACTCGCGAGACAATCCATGCAAGGGTCCATCCCAGATTCGATCTTTTGAGATCGCTAATCACGACACCATGTCGAGCTGATTCGGCAATTTCGTGAAGCAGTCGTTCAACTTTGTCGGTTTCTAAGTGATGTAGAAACAACGAGCTGACGATCACATCACAGTCTCGCGGTAAAGGGTCTTTAAGGACCTCGCTGACGTGAAACTCTACTCCTGTGATTTTACGTTGGACGGCGAGGCTTTGGGCTTGCGCAATAGCAAACGGACTCATGTCGACGCCGATGCCTTCGACGTTCGAATACTTTTTCCGGCAATAGGCCAGTATGTTGAGAAGAACATCTCCGCTACCGCAAGCAAGATCCAGAATGCGCAGTGTATTGGTTGTACCAGGGGGTACAATTTTCGTGATCTGTCGGCCGATCTGAGAGGCTGTTCCGCTTAAAAAATTGATACGTCGCAAGGCCGCTAGCGCCTGGGCGTGTGACCGAGGCTCTAGTCCTGGCTGATCCATTTTTTCCGGACTCAACTGCCGATCCACAATCGATACGCCTTTTGATGCATCTTTACGAAGCCATCCGCAATATCAGAGAATTGCAGGATGCCCCTTCGCTAGACGAGATAGGAAAGTTAAGACGAGAGAAGCCAATTTCCAGCGTCGTATCTTCCTGTATCCCCCCTTTATTGGCAATCACCATTTCGGAGTTAAGGGATGAATTTCAGGGAATTGGCGCGCGATGAACTCTCGTTAAAGAGTCAGAAAGAAGAGGGTTCAGTGCTAGAAAAAGAGGTTCGCTTAACTCTAGAATAGGACTCGATGGATCTCCATCCGTGTTGGAATCGCTAGGTTAAGTCGGGGATATGTTAAAGCTAGACGACCCCGCAGCCTTTCGGTCTGTTTATCTCGAACACCTTAGTCACTAGGACAATTGGTTATGAAGAAATTTTTAAGTGCTTTGCTCATGGTTCTGTTTGTTTCATCGGTGAGTGTTGCCGCTGATCCAATCAAATTGAATTCCGAGCAGTCGAAGATCGAGTTTCTTGGAAAGAAGACTGATGGCGAACATGCCGGTGGTTTTAAAAAGTTCACCGTTGAGGCTCTTGCGGACTTTGAAGATCCTTCCAAGAGCAGTCTCAAGATTGTGATCGATACAACTTCGTTATGGTCTGATGATTCCAAGTTGACCGACCATTTGAAAAACCCTGACTTCTTCGATGTCAGAAAATATCCTGAAATCAAGTTTGAATCCACAAGCATTCAACCTGAAGGAGAAACCAAGGCAAATATCATTGGCAAACTAACCATGCTCGGCAAGACAGAGGAAGTGAAGGTTCCTTGCGATGTTGAAGCGTCGGATGACAAGATTGAACTCACCGCTAAGTTTGAAATCGATCGTACCAAGTGGGGCATGACCTATGGTGTTGGTAAGGTGAACAAGGAAGTTGCGATTACTGCGAAGATGTCTTTCAAAAGATAAGCGGTAGGCTCAAGCATAGGCGTAATCTTCAACTAGGATTATGCGACCGTTTACAAAGTTTGTGATATACCCGGAGCCATTTTGGTTCCGGGTATTCTTTTTTATGGTGACGACTATGGCATTCGAAATCAATTTGCTGTTGTTCAACTTCATTTTACCGCTGCTCGTTGCCACGATCTCGCTGGCAGGAGTGAACCTACTCTGTGGGGTTCGCAAAGGAGTTTGGATTCCCATCGCTTCGATGCTTTTTTTAGTCTCTTTGATGCTTGCGATTGGTGTGAGCAATTCTGGTCAAAAATTTTTGGAACTGAGCAGCGATGATCCTTGGCGGAGATTGCCTTGGCTTGTGGTGCTGGTCGGAGCATCGGAACTACTGCTGCAAGGAGTGATCTCGCTTTGGAGTGTTAGGCAAGCGAAGTCAACTTCTGAGCGAACCGAAATCGGCGATGGAGCATTGGTTTGGTTGTTGCGGAATTCGGTATTGTTGGGTCTAGGTTGGTGGTTAGTTCCCCGTGGAGAAGCATGGAAGGATACCGCAGCAATGCAATCCATTTGGGTTTTGCTATTTGCTCAAGGTGCTCTTTGGGCTTGGTGGGGAGTGAGTAGTATCAGAAGATATTCCCGGGAATCGGTTGATGCTGTCGATATACAATCGGGCAAGGGAACATTATGGCGATTATGGATTGTGATTGGGCCTTTGCTGGTGATGGTCGCGATAGCTGGACAGTCTTTCGCTTCGCTTGCTGAGAGTTTGCTGACGTTATCAGCGATTGGTTTAGGGATGGTGATCGCAAGTTGGCGAAGTAAAAACCCGCTGGTGTCGATTTGGGGCGAGAGTGTCCTTGCTGCAGCGCTCGCTGGGGGGACGGTGATGGCGATGACTTATTCGAGCAGTTCCGTGCCGGCTTGGAGTTATTGGGTGATACTCCTAGTTCCTGTAGTGGTTACAGCGATGGATGCATTGTGGAGACTATGGCATTTGAAAATGCTTTATCGTTTGTTGTTAGCAGCAGTTGTAACGGCTTCATTATTGGCTTTCATCGTAGTCCAAGTTATCGCGAACCAACCCGCCGAGAATTGGTAAGCCAAAAGTCTCTATTTCTTTGTAAGTCATTTGATTTTCGCAGAGAGTTCGTGCAGACGCGCTTGCAGTGGTCGAGTTGTTCTCTGTATCGCGTAACGAGAGGATTTAGCGAAAATCGGCGCTACTTTCCTATGGCAAAAATAGCTGCTGCAACGACAGCATCAAAGCGACAGAAACCATAGGTAACAAGAGACCAATTGCTGCATTCGGTATATTGTCGGGCAATACAAAAGTCGTCGATTACCTCGTTGCCGAGCCTGAGGTTGGTTTCGAAGGATCGGCGTGATCGTGATCGGCATGATTGTGATCGGCATGATTGTGATCGTGGGTTTCATCTTGCGATTCGGAACTTCGATCTTTGGTGCCGGAATGATGATGCGCATGGTCGGGTTCAACAATGCCGATCATGTATGCGATCAGGATGCCAGCAAATAGAGCGCCGGAAAGTTGAAGTCGATTGTGCGAATGGAATTCCATTTCTGGCAAGAGATCGCTCAAGGCGATACATAGAAAAAGACCAGAGGAGAAAGCGAGGCAGCTACCGACAAGCCAACTTGCATCTCCGCCCGTCAATCGATAGCCCAACCAGAAGATGAGGGCACCGAGTGGACACATCAGTGAAAAAAGTGAGACCATCAAAAAGCGTTTGCGAGGTGTCCAGCTTTTCGATGAGCCCATTAGTAAGGTTATCGAGATAGCATCCAGTGGCGTGTGAAGCGCTACGGCAAGAAACGTTCCAAGACCCAGCAGACCAGTCGCATGATCTCCGCTGTGGTGAGCATCAGCTTCAACGCTTGCTGCGACTGCTAAGCCATCCAGTAGTGCATGTAAGCTGAGTCCAAACATCACACCAAGCCAGCTGATCGAACGACTCGAAGAGTGATGGTGATGGTGATGGTGGTGGTGATGTCCCGTATTGCTTTCGGGAGAGTGACTGTGTTGGTGTGGCGATGAGGAGGATGAGATCGTTTTTAGAGAGCTTGGTTGGTCGTTAGCAGATGTCGAATCGATGCTAGTAGAGGAAGGTTGGTTCGAACCGTCATTATGCTGATGCTCGTGATGTGAATGATTGTGATGATGGTGTTCGTGATGGTGATGAGAGTGGGATTCACCAAGATGATGGTCTGAACCACGGATCAGCTCCGGTGGCTCGTGCTGGTGGAAATGGAACGTTCTGAGTAAAAGAAACATGACCATCAAGCCAGCCATCATCCACATGGCCACTTGGTCGGAGCCATCGGGTCCGACTTGGGCCAGGGCATGGGGAAGCATGTGAAAGATTGAAATTCCCAGGATCAGTCCACCGACCAAGCTGATCAGAATCTGCATCCAGTTGTGGGTTAATTGAAAGACGGTTGGAATCCAGCCACCGATGAGGGCCGCACAGATGATGATCAAGGAATAGATCAAGATCACTGGTAGCGTTACGGAACCAAAGAGTCCTGGGCTATCGGCAAGTAGGGGCACAACGACAAGGTTGTTAGTCTTGTCGAAAACATCCAGAGAGAGCCACGATGGTAAAGCGTGGAAGGGGAGTAGGTTCATCAAATCAGACGGCTTCACTAACCAATCCTCAAGACCGATCGCCAGACGCGATTCTATGTGGCTGAAAAACGGTTTAGTGTACTTGGAAAGCGATCTGTGGGGAATTGCTTGAGGCTGCTTCCCCTACCCGAATCGCATGGATCCTCAGGAAAACAGCCGTTCACTCTGCCGATACCCCCCAAAGCTCCTCGGCTTGGGGGATAGAAATCTCCTCGGCAGCTTGATCGACCAGGTTGGGCTCGACGGTGGTAACCGACATGGCTGCACCAACCAGCAACGTAACCTCGCACAATTGGATCAATTGCCGAGGAATTCCGCCGCTTCTTTCATGGAGACGGACGATCGCCTGATCGGAGAAAATGAGCGGATTACCGCCTGCTCGAGCGATCGATTGTTGGATGAATTGTTCTGTTTCCGACAGCGTCCAGGCTGGGAGGTCGATCCGGAGTTGGCAACGAGCCTCGAGCAACTGCTGCATGAGACCGGTCGGAATCGTGGCAGCTGTGAGGAGGACTGTAAGTTTCGAGCCAAGTTCGATGAGCCGAAGTACATCGACAGCAATTTCGCTCATGGCAGCGTGGATGTCATCCAGAAGTAGTATTTGGCGAGTACCGCGAAGGGAGCCAGCCAATAGCCAATCTTGGATGCATTGTGAGGATGCGTTTCGGGAAGCGATAACGCCTTTGTCAGAACTCATTGGTAAGGTCGTTCCGACATGAGCGGACAAAGCCTTTGCCAGGTCGCCCAGGGTAAAGCCTGCCACGGAAATGCGAATAATCTCGGTTGAATTCGCGGCCCCGAAGTAGGCCGAATTAGATTGTAGGCGTTTCAGTAACGTGGTTTTGCCGATACCCTCGGGACCAAGAACCAGGGCCAATTGGTAGCCTCTCTGCAAGACGATACGCAAACGCGTATACGCTTCGACAACACTCGCAACAGCTTGAAAGTCTTGCGAGCCCTTTGCATTGAGAAAAGGCCAACTTTTGAATTTCCAATATTCGCGGTAATTCACGGCACCACTCACACGAACAAAGTACGTAGTACAATCCCTATGATCGTTGAAATCGTCCGAATTCTTTTGTTTCATCACTCTGAAATTCTAAAACTATGAATTTGCCTCGTTTTTTTGTGCCTCAGCTGGTGGCTTGTAGCGAGATCGAAATGCCGGAAACGGAAGCCCATCACGTGGCCAAGGTATTGCGATTGCAAGCAGGAGATGAAATCGAGCTTTTCGATGGACGAGGCAGTCGAGCTCCGGCAACGCTAACGCTGGTTTCCAAAAGTCGAGTTGCAGCGCGTGTCGGCAAGCTGGAGAAAACCGAGACTCCACGCGAAATGAGGCTTCATGTCGCAGTTTCACTTCCCAAAGGAGACCGACAAAAGTGGTTGGTAGAAAAATTAACGGAGCTCGGGGTAGATGGATTGATACCGCTGCAAACCGAAAGAGGCGTTGCGCAACCGACGGATAATGCGTTGCAGCGACTTGAGCGAGTGACTCTGGAGTCATGCAAGCAGTCGCGCCGAGATCAACTTGTGGAGATTCTTCAACCTGCGAGTCTCAGAGAAATCTTTGAGAGTCATGATGCTGCCGGGGAAAGGGTACTGCTCATCGCACATCCCTATCCAGCCGAAGGAAATGAATCGAAAAGTTATCCACAAGGGAGTGCAGCCCTGAGAACCATCAAGTGGCCACAAAAAAGTGGACATATCGTGCTGGCGATTGGCCCTGAAGGTGGTTTTACGGGAAAGGAAATCGAAGAAGCAATTGCTCAGGGATGGAATTTGTGGACGTTTGGGGATTACATTCTTAGGGTTGAAACTGCAGTGATTGTTGGATCGACTATCCTTTTAGACTTTCTTTCTTCACGCTCTGTGCTCCCCTCTTCCACAACCCCTTAGTCTCATGAGCTTGCTGCTGTGAATTCGAAAAACTCTTCCAATCGCATTATGTCGATCGATGTCCTTCGCGGCATCGCCGTATTGTTGATGATCTTTGTCAACGATGCTGCTTCGATTCAGCAAGTGTCTTGGAGGTTCAAGCATGCAGGCTCCTCAGACGATTTCATGACAATTGCGGATTATTGTTTCCCGCTTTTCTTGTTCATCGTCGGAGCATCAATTCCTTTATCGCTTCAACGTGTCGCAGATCAGAACTATTGGCTTACGGCGTATCAGATTTTCACTCGAGCTACGAGCCTACTGTTGATGGGTTTGTTGATGGTTAATGCAGACAGTTTTGGTGGAAATTGGCGCAGTGGTTTATGGTCGTTCGTGATGCTAAGTTGCCTGATCGTCGGCTGGATGGATTGGCCAAAGGGATTGGCAATTTCCGATGCTTCACAAAGTTTGATTCGTATCAGCGCTATGATCGCATTAGCGTTTTTGGCAGCGTATTATAAAAGCAATCGTGGTGAATGGCTTACAATTCAGTGGTGGGGAATTCTCGGCTTGATCGGCTGGGCCTACTTAGTCGCTGTGATTTGCTATGTGCTTTGTGGAGGTAGACCGGCAGGCTTGGTGGCGGCCGCGGCGATGTTGTTCGCGCTCTACTTAGCCGATCCATCAGAATTACTTGAGCGGATTCGCGATCGAGCATGGCTTGGGAGTCTTGGACCTTATCTGCAGGCTGGCGTAAAGATCTTATTGCGTGTTGATTCTATTGTTGATTTTAAAACGGTTATTGGGCCGCTGGGTGGATGCGCTGTTTTGGGATCGATCCTCGGTAAGCTGATCTTGGAGAGTCGATATTGCTCTGCTACCGAGACTTGTCGCAACGCTTTGTATTTAGCCGTCGGTACTTTTCTCGCTGCCGTGATTTTCGATGCTGCTTTTGGAATCAATAAAGTCAAAGCAACGCCAGCTTGGGTTTTGTACTCTGTCTCATTTGCGACGTTGAGTTGGATCATGCTTTGGGGAATCGTCGATCGTGGTGGATACAGCACCGGATTTCAGTGGTTAGCAGATATCGGCGCTAATCCACTTTTCGCCTTCTTGATGGTCCCCTGCCTTCTAGCGTTTTTCAAAGTGATCGGCTGGAATTTCTGGCAGAAATGGGGTGATCAAGCGTGGTTACATCCGTTAGCGCGTCCACTGGCGGTAACCATGATCATCAGCGCTCTGACTGCTCTGCTAAGTCGCGCTGGATGGAGAGTAAAACTTTAAGAGAATGTTATTCTAAAAAGATCAGCGAAGGCTTTTGAAATCGTGTGAAGCTACTTCGTTAGAAGTGGTATCGTTTGACGCTACCGTATCCAACCACCGGAAGTAGGATTACTGCTGGTTTGCCCTGAGTACCCAGGAGTTGAGCCGCCGTTCTGATTGTAGCCCGACTGATTATAGCCCGCCTGATTGTAGCCAGGTTGCGAGTAGCCGGGCTGAGCGTAACCAGGTTGTGTGTTGTAACCGGGTTGCGCATAGTTAGGTTGGCCATAGCCGGGTTGAGGGTTATACGCAGGTTGATTGTTGTAGACAGGCTGATTATTCGCCCAGGTTCCCTCAATGTTCTGGGCTGGTTGCTGCCAATTGCCCTGGGCGTATCCTTGGTTCCCTTGCCACTGATTTGGGGCTTGATTGGCCAGGTTTCCTTGAGAACTTGCGGGGCTAGTTGAAGGAAACACTTTCGGCCCTTGGCTTTGCCAACCGTTTTGGCTGGGCCAAGCTAGATTCCCCGAATTGGGATGAGATGGTTGTGCCATATTGTTTTGAGAATTGTTCCAAAACTGCTGTGCATTATTGTGCCACTGCTGCAGAGTTCCATCTTTGCTCAGCTGGGTGAGTTCCGAGGTAGCTTTATCCTTAATAGCCTTAGCTTTCAGACGATCGATATTTATTTTAGGATGCCCATTTTCCCAGTCGACCGTAAGAACACCGCTGATAATCATCGCGGGGATGAAGATGAGCATTAGCAATGAGCCAAGTTTAGTGTCTGCAACGCGCTGAACCGGAGCAGGCAAGCCGAGAGCTACCAAGCTGGCAATGCGCTGTGTACTGCTCTTTCTTTTCCTGCGGTATCGGCCCATGAATCTCACTTCGCTCCATCTGGTCGACTCTATCCACTTTGCTAGAGTACGACCCAACACTTTATAGCGCGCGCACAATGGCGGACAAATTTCGCGGAAAGTAGCAATTACTCGAAGTGAGAGCTAGAGCGATTTTTGTAATAATTTCAAAGGGAAAGCATCTTGCTGACCTAAGCGAAATGCTTTGCTAGCAACGACTATTTACTTTCCGAGGTTGAAAAGAGCGAGAAGAGTAGATCGGCGACTAACTCATGACCTTGTCGATTAGGATGGTTAACTTGCGACATCAAATGGGGTAACGGAGTGCCAGAAGCGACTCGCTGCCGAAAGGCTTCGTAGCTATCAACCATAGCCACCTTATGTTGAATCGCTAATTGCCGAATCATTTCTTGGAAGGAATTAAGGGGAGTCTCAGTTTTGAGAATATCTTCTGTTTGATCAGGGGTAGGAGTAAGAAGAATGACTTTGATCTTTCGCTCAGAGCATAGTGAGATCATTTTTTCTAGATTCTCGCGTGATGTTTTGAGGCCGATACCACGATCATTCAAGGCATAATCGATTAAGACGATATCGGGCTTGAGCGATAGCACATCTTGTTCGAATCGATTTACTCCGCTCGATGACGCTTCTCCTCCGATCGCCGTGACAACCATTTCAATCACGGCCGTAGGAAATAACGTTGCTAAACGCTGATGAAGTAGCGAAGGGTAGGAATCGAAGGTTCGAATTTCGGGCGTTTTGAAGTAGCCTGCGGGAACCGAATGTCCATGCGCGACGATCGTGATGCGTCGGTTTGCCGGCCAGTGAATTTTCATCTCTTCGGTCAGCCTACCGAAGTAATCCGCTGGTTGATGCGTGAGGGAACTGGACTGCGCAGAAGTGGTGCTCTCGGGTTTTTCCTGAGCTAAAGTCGAAACCGAGATCAAGGCAAGGCAACAAGTTGCGAGCAGACCAATGGCAGCAAGTTTCATAGCAAGGACCTCGCGCTGACAGGACGAAGCGACATTCCAATGAGCTCGGCGATCGAATCGACGGCCATTCGTCGTATTGGATGACTTCAACAATCGGAAAAATTATAGGCCTTGCGGTGAACGATTATTCGTGCCGCAATGCTTCGATAGGGCTCATCGAAGCGGCTCTGATTGCAGGATAAAGTCCAAAGACAACACCAACTACAACCGAGATGCCGAATGCGATAGGGATCGATTCGGGAACAATGGTCGGCGTGAGCTTCTGAACAACTTCCGGGAGAGCTTCAAACGTGTTTGGGAAGCGACTTTTGATCACATCGCGAACAAGTGAGATCGCAGGATTGCAAATGACACCTGCTAGGATACCGGTCGAGCCGCCGACAACGCTGAGCACAATTGTCTCGACGAGGAACTGACGAATGATGTCGGATCGCTTGGCACCTAGAGCGCGGCGAATACCGATCTCTCGAGTTCTTTCAGTGACGGTTGCGAGCATGATGTTCATGATGCCGATACCACCGACGACCAAGGAGATCGCAGCAACCAGACCCATGAAAATCATGAACATAAGACGCGTGGTAGCAGCTTGTTCGAGTAGTTCGAGCGGAACAACGACTGAGATGTCTTTCATTTCATCATGGCTTAGCATCGCTTGTTCTACTAGGCTTGCGGTCGATTTAACGTCATCAACAGTGCGTGTCATCAAGGTGATCTGGTTGAGTTCGAGGATCTCTCCTTCGAAGGTGCCACCACGGCGAGTCGTGATTGTGTCACCGATGCGTTGTTGCAGCGTACGAATTGGAATGTAGATGTCATTTGAAAAATCCTGGGCGGCCAAAGAACCTCCGATCGCTGCAGAGGCGTTTCGGTGTTCCAGGATCCCGATAACGGTATAGAAGTCTTTGTTCTCAGGAACATAGACGCGTTTACCGAGTGGATTTTCGTACGGGAAGAGTCGCTCGGCAACTCGGGCTGCGAGGACGCATACGGTTTCGCGACGGAAGTTTTCTGCATCGGTGATGAAGTGGCCATCCTCAACCCGCAAACGAGTCACTTCTGCGTATTCGGGAGTGCAACCGACCAAGCGTCCATCAATCTGTTGATCTTTGTATTGGAATTGCCTACGAATCTCTCGTATCGGTAACGCTGCTCGGATGGTTGGTATCGTAGAGACCAACATGTCCAATTCCGAGCGTTTCAGACCATAAGGTGTGACCCCTTGCGGCGAAAGCTTCTCGGAAGGTGGCTTGACCGAGCGGATGATGATGGTGTCTGCACCGAGGCTGGCGATTTGTCGTTGAGCCTCGAGGCTGATTCCTTCACTGATTGCCAACAACCAAATAACGCTTGCCACTCCGATGAAAATACCGAGCATGGTGAGCAATGATCGCATCGGGTGGAGCCAGAGGCTCTTGATGCCAAGCTGGAAGGTTCGATACCACATGAATAGCATGGCTTAAACCTCCGCCGGCAAGTTTCGAAAAGCATGTTCGGCCGCTTCACGACGGGATTCTTCCGAATTGAATCGATCCCACTGAACGACACCGTCCTTTAGACGCACGACCCTTTTGGCTCGTTTGGAAACTTCATCTTCGTGCGTCACTAAAATAATCGTGCGGCCTTCATCGTTGAGGCGATGAAAGAGTTGCAGGATTTCTTCAGTGGTTCGAGAATCAAGGTTACCTGTAGGTTCGTCCGCGAGAATAAAATATGGATCGTTAACAAGGCTGCGGGCAATCGCCACACGCTGCTGCTGACCACCGGAGAGTTGATTTGGGCGATGCGATAACCGTCCATCTAACCCGACCATCTTCGCAAGTTCAATGCAGCGAGCTTGTTCCTTGGCGCCCAAGCGTCCCTGATAGAAGAGAGGTACCTGGATATTTTCTACAACCGTGAGTTGCTGGATCAAATTGTAAGACTGAAAAACGAAACCTATGCGTTTTGATCGAACTTCAGCCAACTGATCGTCGCTCATTTTCGCGACGTCGTCTTCACCTAAGAGCAATTGACCTGAGGATGGTTTGTCGAGGCAACCGAGCATATTGAGCAACGTACTTTTGCCTGAACCTGAAGGCCCCATGATGGCGACGTAATCACCTTCTGGCACATCAAAGAAGACTCCGCGAAGCGCGCGCACCGTCTCACTCTTAAGGACATATTCCTTTTTAAGATCGCGTACTGCGCAGGCAAGCTTTTTTGTTGGAGTGATCATAGAGGCCTCAGCTATAGGGTGAGCGCAGATAAACTATCTTGGTCCACCACCACCGCCACCTGGAGGACCACCGCCGCCTGGGCCTCCTGCACCACCCATCATCGATTTGATTCTAGCAACTACCTTCCCCATCGCGACGGTCAATTCGGCCTTGTTGACCTTGCCATCACCGTTGGTATCCGCTTGCTTCACGGAATCTTTGAATCGAGCGTCGAGAGTATCGATTTCATCGCTGGTGAGCTCACCATCTTTGTTGGTGTCTGCTCGCTCCATGGTGGAGTCCACCATCTTGGCAGCGGAGAGTTCACCACCACCGGGACCACCTCGGCCTCCACCCTGCCCTCCCGCAGCTGGAGCGCCGCCGGGACCGCCAGCTGCTGGCGGTGCACCCTTAGCTTGTGGAGGGGAGGTCTTAGCGATCTCTTGAAGTTTCTCGCGATCATCCACCTCCTCAATTTCAGGAAGTTTCATTTTGTCGAGATGCGATCGAGGGTTCAGAACGACAACCTCTCCTTCCTTAAGTTCGTCGGCGATGGTGACCATCTTCTCATTGCTTGCACCGATCTTTACTTCGCGTGTTTCAAAATTCTCGCCATTTTTGACCAAGCAAAAGTGGTGTCCTTTGTGCTCGTAAACGGCATGTACGGGAATCTGTAATGCATCCTGAAGCTGTTCGACAAAGATACGCACTTCAGCGGTCATACCGGTACGAATCACGGGTGGAGGGTTTTGGATTTGAATGGAAGTGGCATACTCTTTGACCGAGGAGCTGAACCAACTTCCGGGCTCCGCGTACTTATTTACTTTTGTGACTTGACCAAGCAAGTCACCCTCCACTGCGTTGACACGGATTTTGCATGGCATTCCTTCGCGAACCAAAGTAATGCGAGATTCATTAATCTTAGCTTTAACTTGCATCTTGGTGGGATCAGGAAGCACGATCAATACTTGACGCTCACGGGCCAATGCTCCTGCTTCCACGACGAATTCCGAATTGCCACGGCTGCTGAATTTGTTGGCATGAACAACCTGTCCATCCGCAGGAGCGGTAATCGTGCAGAACTTGATCTGTTCCTCAAGTTCGGTCAACTTCGCCTTTTCCTCCTCAAGCGTATTGCGATCTGATCCCAACTTCGCTTTTGCTTTCTCGATGTTGCTATCGAACTGCACTAACATTTTCTCTTTGGTTAATTCATCAAGCACTTTCAATTTAGCACGCGAGGAGTCGAGTCGGTTGCGAGCGTTTTGAACTGCGAAATTTTCTGCTTCAATCTGCAGTGGTTTCAAGGTTCCTTTCGCGGCAAGTCTCTCGGCGCTGCCGAGGGATAGTTCTGCTTTGCGAAGATCTTGTTCCGCTAGGGCGATTTCGCTGAGTATGGTTTTGCGTTCGGTGAGATAGGTTCCCTGAAGGTATTCTTCTTTCGCGATTTCATCTTGTTTGACTTGCGCTTCCGATCCGATCACGGTGGCTTCCGCAGTGCTTACGACGATACGCTGGCTTTTCATTTCGGTCTGCAAAGCCGATTCGTCCAGTTCGACAACCTTATCACCGGCTTTAACGTAAGTACCTTCATCGATCACCCACAGAATAGGAATCCCGCTACCACCCTTCGATTTGACTTGGCAAACAACTTCTTGGTTCTCGCTGCTCTCGATCTCACCATCTTCCAGAACGATGTGATCAAAAGGCCCTCGCTTAACGACTTCGGTGATAAGTTCTTTGACATTGGTCGGCTTGCTGGAACCATACATGCTCCGCCAGCCGAGGGCTGTTCCTGCGATGCCGAGGATCATCAAACCGGCTATCCAGCGAGTTTTTCCGCTGCGATTGATGCGCAGTCCGTGACTTGAAAGTTCGGCTTTCAGGCTTTGCATTGAAGCGGATGACATGACAAGTCTCACAATTTGGGCGAGGAAGGACTATTAATTTCAGGCGGGCGAATTCATTGGCTTTGGGTATTAGATTCCGGCTCTTGCTTCAGATCTTTCTGGTGTCGGAAAACCGAGCGAAAGGATGTTTCCAAAGCTTGGTATGCTCAGGCCGAATCGTACGGACTGCTCATAGTGTAGTCTAACGACAACAAAATCAGAATGATCACCCTTATAAAGGAGGGTTTTTCGCGAAATCTCCCCCTTTTGAAAACACCGAAGTGGTGATTCAGTTCCGCGCCTTGTCCAACACGTAATCAAATTGAGAGTAAATCGCATTAAAAACGGGGTTTCGATCGTCTTGCATCCGTTACTTTTTGTCTGACCAGTACCCTCGAGGATCTGGTGTGTTGGGGATCGGTGGTAACGCATTCGATGGTTGTGAAATAGAGGGTGGAGAGGTTGTGGTCGGCGACTCTCCTATCAACATTCGAACTGGCGAGACAGTGACAGGAGGTTGGACGGCGTTCTCCCCCGGAGCGTTGTAGGAAGTGGTAGAAGAGTTTTGGGGAGGAGCTGCGGAAAAAATGTTTGAACCTTTCGGCTGAAGCATTGCGCCGGGAGGAGGCGGGACATTGCCGGGAATGGCGTTACCGCCTGGCAATGCATTGCCAGGCGCTGGCGGAGCCATGTTTGGAACTGGGTTATTTGGATTCTCAGTCGACTGTGGCTCAATGGGCGCTCCCTGAATCTCTTCGGGGTAAGTGCCATACGGAGCGGCTTGCATATTCGTTCCATCAAGTCCCATGCCTGCTCCGATCGTGTCGAGTCTCAGTGGACCTGGATCGACCCAAAGACCTTCTGAATCCAACTGCATCGTCCCGAGTTCTTGATCCAAGGTACGCCTTAGTACTTCGTAGTTGACCCAGACACCGAGAAATGTGTTCTGAGCGTTCAACAAATCCTGCAACGCTGAAACCGTATCGCGGGCTGCTGTCGGACCGGAAGCTTGACTGAGGGCCTCATTGATTTGGCGGATGTCTTCGTTGAGCACGATCTGCTGCGCGGCGATTCGCACCGAGTAGCGTTGCAATTCAAAGTTAACTTGGTTAGCACGAATCGTACGCAAGATCGATCGCATCAACGCCCAAATACTATCTTCGAACTGATAATAGGATCGCTTCGCTTGCTGATACTCAATTAACGCTTGGCGATAACGGTTGCGTTCTTGCAGTCGAGTGATGGGGGCATCCCACTGGAGACCGACGCGGAGACGACCTGTGTTGCTATTAATCTTCAAAGGATTCGTACTAGTATTGACAATTTCGCCACTAAAAACCACATCTAAATACGATTCAAGCTCGTCGGCAACTAATTCGATGGCTCGCCAGCTATTGACCAGCGATGCACGAGCATTCATCCAGTCACGTCGATTGCGACGAGCTACTTCGACCGCATCACGAGGTTCCAAGTCGATTTCTGGTAGCACAATGCTTTCGGTTCTTGCGCGAGCCTCGATCAATTGCAAGGCGAGAACATCTTCCGAAAGTGATGCGATGAGCGATTGGCTGGCGAGAATCGCTTTATCGCGAATATTTTGGAAATCATCTTTAGGAGTTGCTGCATTACCGGCGGGTGAGTTGAGATCCGCGATTTCCTTATCGAGCGCTGAAATTCGATCTCGATAAGTAGTGAAATTATCGCGCAGTCGATTTAGTTCAGATTGCAGTTGATTAGGTAATGCTTTGATTTCGGTATCGCTAAATAGCTGTGTGTCTAAATCGGGTTTGGGTAGCAGCGTACAAATCAATTCCTTTTCGCGTTCGTAGGCTGTCTGCAATTGCCCCAATTGCTGAGATCGTTTGGGAAGTGAATCGATAAGCCTTTGTAAATCTCCTTCGATTCTAGGAATGTCTTCTTCCAACAGTTTTCGATTGACTTCAGCAACCGGCGAGAGTTGATTGCGAAGATTATTCAAAGAGTTGGCGACCTCAGGAGAGCGTGTGATAGTTCGATAGGATTGTAGCGTTTGTGGGTCTTGTTGTTCTTGGCTAAGACCTAGCAACTCAAAATTGACGCGGCCGACTGCATCACGAATGGCGGAGGTTTCGTTGCGACGTTGTTTCAAGTCGCTGCTGATCAATTGAAATTGCGACAAAAGCGGATCTCTAAGTTCAACGCAAATGTAGGGAGGAAGTCCCAACGTCCTCTTGAACGAATCGAGGCTTTGTTCAAAGCCAGCTTTCGCATTGAGCAATTGGCTTTGAGCGGAGAAGAGGGCTTGCTGAGCTTGCGAAACCTGCAACTGCTGACGAGGAATTGTTTCCTGTGTGGCGGGAATCGTGGTCAGCAATTCGCGAAGAGTGTCTTCCAATCGCAAAAGATTATCTCGAAGTCGCGCGACATTCTCTTCTTGGTTTTGAATCTGCAATTGATCTTGTAGCAATCCAATAAAACCGCCCGCTTGCGGAACCCCACCATCGCCAGCAAAGCCGGCTCCACCACCGCCGCCTCCGGCGACTCGTCCGAATCCACCACCAAGACCGGTAAAGCCATCGAGACCCGAACCACCGAAAACACCACCACGACGGGATGGTCCGGAATCTGCGGTACGGCCTGTTACAACCTGTAGATAAAAACCTCGACGATATTGCTCGAAAGCTCGGACGTTTGCTAACAGGGTGCGTTCCGCCAAAGTTAATCGTTCTAGAATAACATCGCGCCCTGCTTGTCTTAATAAAGGTTGGATAAAAGTAAAATCCAAGAGTGTATTCGCTGACTGAGTATCGGGGCCGCTTAGTTGCCAGGTAATGGAGTTGGCAATGCCAACCACTAAGTCCGCACCCGTCGCAAAGCGTCTCTGCATTGAGAGCGGTCTAGAGCCCCGTCGAAATGGCGTAAGACCAAGGCTGGAATTATTAACACTACCCCCTACAGGATTTCCAAATTTATCTACAGAGAGACTTTTTGTCCTGTCTGCTGTGTATTGAGTTCCCCATCCGGAATAGAACTGCGTATCGAGTAAGAAGCGTTCGCTGCTAACGTCGATCGCCGACAGATACAAAGTTTCTAAGTTTTGTTGATAGTTGGGTGAATGCAATAAAGCCAAGCGAACTGCATCGTCGGCATTCAGTACTAACACGCCACGTTCGTCGAGCGGAAGAGTTGCCCACCAATCAGGACTTTCGGCCGTATTGGTTGTTCCGTTAGCTTTCCAAAGAGGATAGCCTTTTTTCCCATCGACTAGCTCCATGTAGCGATTGGAAGCGGCATCGTCTTCGGGCATTGGGGGGCGGTCAGGATTGAAAGGATCGAACATTCTGGAGCGTCGGTCCACGGCGATACGCAGAGGCATGTTGACCTCTCCCGAGTCCTGCTGCTTTTCGTCCATCAGCGCATACGCTTCTTCGTCTGCCTGATTGCGGTAATAGGCTCGATTGCAACCAGCCAGAAAAAATACCGCTACGCTAAGCAATTGCAGCCCACAAAGAATCGATGGCGCAATCGCCGAGTTTCGCCATGAAGACGCTGCCGCGTTGCGTTCGGAATGGGATTCTAGGTCGCTGAGACCGAGAACCGATTGCGAGGCTGGGGCGGAGGAGGGAATCGATTTGTGGTGAGGTTTTTTCGAACCAAGCATTCCGAAGTCATCCTTGCTTTCGGGCGTGCGGAATCACCAGTCCACTATTTCGGGGGTGTTCTTTTCCGAGAAGTGGCCCGGTGTCTCATTAATATCACTAAAATCTCTGCGATTTTGTATCTTGCGGCACCGCTATCCCATAGGTTGAGGGAGGGTCTGGAACCTGAAATTCTCCAACTGACATAACCTTGTTGGGTCATGTCGCAGTGAGAAGCTTTGCCGTGTATATCGATGGTTCGGGATAATTAGGTCGAGAACTTGATATCGATTATTCCGGATGTGCCTTGTTTGCCGTTTTTTTCGATTTGGCTCAGATTGCCCAGTCTCTTTGTGAACCTTGCCTAATCCGCAAGGCGATTGCTTGACACCCTAAAGCTCCCAACTTACCATCGAAACTGGACTTAAGTGTTGGCGATCGAATCTTTTCCCTGTTTCTGCTGCAATGTCTGGAGCCCGCGAAGGGGTTCCCTTTCAGTGCTTTTTATTCACTAGAGCTCGCCATGGATATACTTGGAATCTTATTCCTGGTTGTTTTGATTCTGTCGATCTTTGCGTTTGGCTTTTTCTTGTATAAGTCAGCGAGCAGTTGGGGTGTTTTGCATTCCTTGCTGATCAGTTTTCTTTTCTTGGAGTCGATTGCATTTCTAGTAGCATCGGCTGGAGTGTTGCAGCGTCGTGGTGGATGGGTACGACTGCATGATTCATTGGCCAAGAAAGTGGTTGATGCGGAAAAGGAATCCGTGACGTTGAAGTATGGTGACCTGACCAATCCAACGCAGGACATCACCAAATTATTCCCTTTGCAGAACGCACTAGGAAGACTGACCTTGGATCGTGGTCGTGTTTGGAACTCCGCAACTCTCGTGCAAACACAAGGTAATAACGTTCAGTTGAATTTGGGCGCTCAGCCTGCTGCCGCACCTGCTGCTGCCGATCCTGCTGCAGACCCAGCGGCTGCTGGTGGTGCTGCACCCGCAGCAGCGCCCGCCGCCGCCCCGACTGGAAATTCTCTACCGCCTAACACGGTCGTTTACGCTTTCACTGAAAAAGCAGATGAGAGTGGACGCTTGTTGCCAACAAGTTATCTAGGAGAGTTTGTGGTTGCCGACAATCAAAATGGAACGGTAACACTTACACCTACGTTGCGATCGCCACAGTATGACAAAGTGGTTGGTGAATCGAATCAGTGGTCGCTGTATGAGTTGATGCCTCTGGATTCGCATGATGCTTTTGCCGAAGTCGGTTCAGCCGCTTCCGAAGACGCCTTGTTTGGTCGCATGGATCCCGATGTATTGAACAAAATCTTTGCCGCGTTGCCGGAGTCGAATCGCCAAGCGGTGATCGACGGTTACACTCGCGATGGCCAAGCGGCTAACGACAATGATCCACCGGATGTTGTATGGGAACGCATCAAGTTTATCAAAGACTTTTCGCTCGACGTTGACAGTCTTCAGGTCAGTACAGCACTGGATGGTGGTTACTTCGATGATGATGGTCGAACCGTCGACAATCGTTTGAAGCGAGGTGAAGGTAAGGAGCGAGTCGAGTTTAAGGTTGATGATGAAATCGACTTTGTATTCTCCAAGGCCGAGGAGTTGATTCAGCAAGGCGTGGCGAAGTTGATCAAACGATACTATGTACGTTCATTGAACGATTACGATGACGGTTTCCGGTTGCTCGATCGCCACCAGTTTGATGTCACCGAGAGAATTGCTTGGCTGCAGCGCGAAACGGCTGTGTTGACCGAGGCAAATCGTATCGCAGGCGAACAGATTCAAGGGCGACAAGTTGAAATCGCCAATCTCAAGAAAGAGCAGACTCAATATGGTAAAGAGTTAGAAGTTGTAACCAATGAGGCAACACGGTTGACTGAGGAATTGGAAAAGACTCGAACCAAACTGAGCGAGTTGTTCCGAGAAGCCCAAGCGATGCATAGCAAGATTGTAGCCGAGAATGCTCGCCTGCAAGAAATCGCTGGGCCAGGTTTAGCATCTCTGGAGAATGAAAAGCCCTAGCTTGATTTCCAGTTAATTGGCTTAAGAGTCTTTTTAAAAGTGGTTTGGATCGATTGGTCCGAACCACTTTTTTTAGGACTTCTCTCGCTATGAACTACGCAATTAGTTTATGGCGATTCTGCAATGCTTGATAAACAATCTGTGCGAGTTGGTCGATAGGCTGACGACCATCGAGATGGATTTCGGGGTTCAGCGGTGGCTCGTAAGGATCCGTGATACCGGTAAAGTGGCTGATCTTTCCTGCACGAGCTAGTTTATAAAGACCTTTAGGATCTCGCTGTTCGCAAACATCCAACGGCGTGTCGACAAAGATTTCGATGAAGTCCGTTGCTGTTCCTTTTTCGCATACCCACTGACGTACGCGGTCTCGATCGCTGCGATATGGACTCACAAAGGCAGTTAGCACGATGAGACCTGCTTCGACAAGCAGTTGGCTCACCGCGCCGACGCGTCGAATATTTTCTTGTCTATCTTCTGGGGCGAACCCTAGTCCGAATCGTTGAGCGAAATTTTCACCATAGAGAGGTTCAAGGATTTGGGGAGTGGCGCAGAGTCCATGTCGGATATTGTCGCCATCGAGCAGAAAAGTTTTTTTCCCAACGCTATGTAGCAGAGATTCCAGCGCATTGGCCAGTGTGCTTTTGCCGCTGCCGCTTAGCCCTGTGAACCAAACGACGCAACCTTTCTGGGCAAGCAACGCTTGCCGTTCCGAGCGACCGATGGAATGTTGGTGCCAAACGACGTGGGGAGTTTTTTGATCCATGGAAAATCCGCGATAAAGATAGAACCTGCTTGATTGATCAATCTGAAAGTCCAGCCAGTTCGCACACCTGTGCTCGCACGACCGACTGAGGGCAACTCCAAACTAAGAAGAACAGTGCTTCGCGACACCATCGTCCGACTGGATGATCGGAACAGTAACCTGCTCCTTTCGCAGCGGCAAGTGCAGCTTGTGTCGCACGTAGGACCAAGCTGTTGGAGTGTTGTCGTAATTGATCCAAACTGATCGAAGGACGATCGCAGGCAATAGCAACTAGCTCATTCAATCGTAAGTTTAGCTCCGATTGCAGTTCTTCACTTGGCTTCAGGAAGTCGGGACGCAATGTTGATTGTTCAAGCAGATAGTCGATGGCTCGGGATGCCAGTCCCAAGGCAAGAATGGAGGTGTGGAGTCCGCCGGGGCCTGTGCTTCCCAATTTTAAGACTTGTTCGCTCGGGCCGGCTAATAGGTAATGCTCAGGAACAAAAGCGTTATGGAAATCGACGCGATCGGTGCAGCTAGCGGATAAGGCGATTAGAGGAAAGCCTTTGCCCGAAATCACGCCTGGCTGAGTCGAATCGACAGCGACGAGCACCTGCTTTTGAGTGTCAGTAACGGCTCCTACAACCAGGAGTTGCGAATGTGCCGCTCCGGTGACCCATGGTGCATAGCCGTTGAGTTGGTAGCCTGCGGAGGTACGCGTGGCGGTCAGGGGAGGATTGGTAACATGCTGCCGGCTTGTTGTTAGATGGCTGATCCCAACTGTCGTCCAAGCTGTTCCTGACAAAAGTGGGTTTTGCCATTTGTCCCAAAAATGTTTTGAGGCGTGAACTTCCAGTCGTTTGGTGGAGGCATGCCACTGAGTAAGAATAAAGGCGGTGGTTAAGCAGGCTTTGGCAATGTGAAAATAAGCCGATAATTGCGATTCTGCAGACCAACTTGTTCCACCATGTTGTTTGGAGAGAAGACCTGCTAAGACACCATGGTGGGCCAGTGACTCTAGCGACTTCGCCGGCCAGATCCCCGTCGCGTCAACCGCTGGCGAAGCACCAGCGATCTCCTCAAGCCATTGCCTGGAATCCCTGTAATCGTTAAAGATTGTTGAATCGTAATTTTCAGACATTCGTTCCCCGATAGATAAAGCTGCTGTTATATTAACTCATCCCCTTACATTCGGCATCCTCCTTTGACGGTAGGAAAGTTCCTGGAGGTTTGAGATCAAGTTGGATAGTGGCGTTCGCCGATCGCTCCCCACGGGAGTGCATTCAAGATGGATTCCCGTTTTTGATGGATCGATCTTAAAGTTGTTGTCATACCAGAACTAACTGCTAAACCCTTTTTACGGTTTGCGACAGAAGGTAAAAAGTATCCAGGAATCGCCGCAAAGTTTTCACCAGCGGTGTTTTTTGAGAGTGACTTAAGTGCCTCAGGTGATTGACGCAAATTTAATCTGCGATGTCCTCAGAAACGCGAAGCAGGAAATTAGTAGCGGTTGGAAGCAAACGAGGCTCATGCCAAGGAGGGGTCGAACAGGCGTTCGACGTTATTCTTGCAAGCCTTGCTCAGATAATTATTTACTCAAGCCATTCAAGCATCACGAAGGAAGATCATGACTCAACTTGAGACTTCGGTTCGAACGGATATCGCGAATCAGTCTGGCGGAGCTGAGGCGGGAGCAGATGTTCTGTATAACAAGTGTGTGTCGCTGTCACAAAATCTATGGTGGTGTTGGCACCCTGAAGTTGCCAATATTTTCCGTGATATCGATCCGATTCGATGGCGACAATTGGATCACAATCCAATCGCGCTGCTGAGAGAATTTACTCCGGAGCGTCTCTCGGTTCGTGCTAGCGAGATGGTTTTACATTCTCGCGTTAACTACGCCTACCGCCGCCTACAGGAATACCTCGAATCGCAGAACACTTGGGCGAGCACTCAGGCAGGCGTTCTCGGTGCTAAGCCGGTCGCGTACTTCTCTGCTGAATTTGGTATGCATGAATCGATACCGATTTATTCGGGCGGTCTCGGTGTATTGTCCGGTGACCATGTCAAAAGCGCCAGCGGCCTCGGTGTTCCATTGATCGGCATCGGTTTGTATTATTCGCAAGGCTATTTCAAACAGCATCTTGATGACGAAGGTTATCAACGCGAAGAGTACATCGAGACAAAAGTAGAAAACCTACCTATCACACCAGCGCTCGGAAAAGATGGCTTACCCATTATGGTATCCATCGATACGCGAAATGGTCGACTGGTGGCTAAAGTGTGGTTGATGAATGTAGGCCGCATCAAGCTATACCTTCTCGACTGCAACGTCGAAGGAAACAGGCCAGAGGATCGCGAGCTGACAAGTCGTCTTTATGGTGGTGACGAAAGAACACGTATCCGTCAGGAACTCGTTTTAGGCGTTGGTGGTGTCAAGGCGCTTCGAGCGCTAGGAGTCTATCCTGGGGTTTACCATCTCAATGAAGGTCACAGTGCATTCGCATCGCTGGAAGTGATCCGTGAGCGCATGCATGATGATGGACAAACCTTCGACAACGCTCTCCGAGAAGTTGCACGTTGCACGGTATTTACGACACATACTCCGGTGCCTGCTGGCCACGACCGTTTTGATGCCGCGATGATTGAAGAGCATCTTGGTCCGCTTCGCGACCATTTAGGTATCACGGCTGAACAGTTGATGGGACTCGGCCGAGTTCGTCCGGATGATCATGCTGAAACTTTTTGTATGACCGTGTTGGCATTAAAACTTTCTCGCCGAGCCAACGCTGTTAGTCAGTTGCATGGACATATTTCGCGACGTATGTGGCATACTCTGTGGCCTGATCGTACCGAAGAAGAAATTCCGATCGGACACATCACCAACGGTGTACATATCCAGAGTTGGTTAGCTTGGCAGATGGCTCAGTTATACGACCGGCACTTCCCTGCCGGTTGGCAATCAAGAATGGGTGAGCCTGAGGTTTGGCAATACATTCACAAAGTGGATGCCGGTGAGCTTTGGGAAACGCACAACGCACTTAAGAATCTCTTGATAGCCTTCGTACGTCGCCGCGTAAGCCGACAGTCGCGTCGCCGAGGTGAAAGCGATGAGATCATAGAAGCAGCTCGTAATCTGCTGGATCCCAATGCATTGACCATTGGATTTGGTCGACGATTTGCAACGTACAAGCGAGCCAACTTGTTGGTTAAGCAAGTGGATCGCATTGCTGCCCTGTTAAGCGATACTGCTCGTCCTATCCAGATCGTCTATGCAGGTAAGGCACATCCAAAGGATGAACCAGGCAAGCGATTCATCCAAGAAATCGCCAACCTAAGACATGATCCTATGTTCAAAGGTAAGATCGCTTTTGTCGAGGACTACGATATCAACGTCTGCCGTCACTTGATTCAAGGTGTGGACGTTTGGTTGAATAACCCACGTCGTCCTCTGGAAGCATCGGGTACCAGCGGTCAGAAAGTTGTTCTTAATGGTGGCCTGAATTGCTCGATTCTAGATGGATGGTGGGCAGAGGCCTACGACGGTGGAAACGGTTTCGCAATCGGTAAAGGCTACTCTCACTCCAACGATGTAATCACCGACAAACGCGATGCAGATTATCTTTACGAAGTGATCGAGGATGAAGTTATTCCAACCTTCTACGATCGCGATCGCGACGGTCTGCCACGCAAGTGGATCAAGATGATGATGAATTCGATCAGTACTTTAGCTTGGCGATTTAGTGCTCACCGAATGGTGATGGATTACACTCGTCACGCGTACGTACCTGCCGCAGGTGGATTGTCCTGCGACATGCCGTTTCACGGCTAGAATCTAGAAGCTCATTCAGAATTAAAAAAGGGTTTGCACGGTAACTAACAGAGTTACCTTGCAAACCCTGGTTTATTAAGTCGAAGCGAGTTGCAAAAAACGGTGATAGATTTTTTGCTCTACGGCTGTGGTTCCGTCATTCTCATCGGATCCAGTTCGGCTCGCAAAACGTCCTCTGGGAGGATGTTTTGTTCTAAGCAGAGTTGCCGAATCGTTTTGCCAGTAGCAAATGCTTCTTTCGCGAGCTTGGCTGCTTTCTCATATCCGATCAACGGATTAAGGCTGGTTACCATCGACAAGCTTTGTTCGACCGAAGCTTCGCAAGCCTGAGGATTCGCTTCTAAGCCTTCCATGCAGAATTCGATAAAGGCTCGCATACCGTTGGCGAGCAATTGAATGCTCTCCAAAGCTGCATGTCCCATTACTGGCATCATGATGTTGAGCTGGAAGTTTCCTCCTGCGGCTCCAGAAAGAGTCATCGTGGCATCGTTGCCGATGACGCGGGCGCAAACCTGCATAAGGCTTTCGCACATCACAGGATTGACTTTGCCAGGCATGATGGAACTTCCAGGTTGGCGATCCGGCAGAATGACCTCGAAGAATCCGCAGCGGGGACCTGAGCCGAGCCAACGAATATTGTTCGCTACATTGAATAAGGTCATCGCAATAGTCTTCAGGCTACCGTGGGCGTCAACCAAAGCATCGCGCTGCGCGTTGGCTTCAAAGTGATTTACGGCTTCGATAAATGGGATACCTGTCTTCTCAGCCAAAACAGCGGCAACGCGGTTACCAAATTCGGGATGAGTATTAATGCCGCTACCAACCGCAGTACCACCGACAGGAAGTTCGCAAACCGCTTGTAGGGCTTGGTTAGCTCTTGTAAGCGACAATTCAATTTGTCGCGCGAAGCCACCGAATTCCTGACCTAAGCGTAGTGGCGTGGCGTCCATCAAATGGGTGCGTCCGATTTTGATTACCTTGTCCCAAGCCTTAGCTTTATCTGCTAGCTGCTTGTGAAATGCGGTGAGAGCTGGAATCAGATCGCGTTGTATCTCCATCGCAACAGCAACATGGATTGCCGTGGGGAAGGTGTCGTTGGTGCTCTGACCCATGTTGACATGATCATTGGGATGGATCGGCTTGGCTTTGGCAAATCGATCTCCACCCGCTAACTCGATCGCTCGGTTAGAGATCACTTCATTGACATTCATGTTGCTGGAAGTGCCGGAGCCTGTCTGGAAGACATCGACAGGGAATTGGTCAGCGTGCTGCCCATCGGCAACTTCCAAACAAGCCTTAAGCATCACTTCGACGTCGGCTGGCTTGAGACGATTCTTTCCGCTGTCGGTAAGTTTTCCAAGATCTCGATTAGCAACACCGCAAGCGTATTTCACCAACCCCATCGCTCGGATTAGCGATGGAGGGAGGCGCCAGCCAGAGACCGGAAAATTTTCGACAGCTCGTTGCGTTTGAGCGCCGTAATAGGCCAAAGCGGGAACTTGCACATCCCCCATTGAATCATGCTCTGTACGAAATTCACTCATGAGACTCACCGTATCAAAGATCTGCGGAAATAATCGCTCAGCGAACAACATCGCCTATATTCTAGGTCTTTTCCTCTTTTTGGAAATCCTAGGTGCTTTTCTCGATTCCGCAACCTGAATAAGTCCAAGTGGATTTATAGAACTCGGGGGTATTCCATCAGCGAGCGTCTGGAACAATCTTCCAAAAGCGAGGCATTTTCTCAAAATCTTGAATTCCAGGCACTTGCCAAGACTATGGTGAGAGATTTTCAAGTCGCCCCGTCTTATTCAGGTTTCTATTGCTGAAGTGCGACATGCTCGGGCACCAGCGAAGGTGAGAATTATACAACGGACTTATTGCAGCCACTCCATTCAGGATTGGGACGTAAGTGGCAATGTGAAACCGCAGCGGCTATGGTCGAACAAGTTGGCTTGGTTAATAAAAGCAGTAAGCGGTTGGTTAGACAAAGATCCAACCAACCGCTTTAGTGATAAAGGTTATTTTCAAAACCGTATTGGAGCGGAGTGATTTAAATCATAGCTCGTAAACTTGGTTATCGAGTACGATTTGCAGCGGTGCTTCCTCATCAAGAAGAGGTTGCAGTATGTCACGATGTTTTTCAATGAGCTGAAAGTACTTTTCGCTGAATCGCTCGACGACTTCGACCGACTTTAGCTGATCCCCCGTCGCAGTTGAATCGACCCATTTTTCATCTCGCCAAAAGAAGGCTCTATCACCCGACTGTCTTACATTGGATGCAGCGTTGCTTTGGCGATTGCGGTTTGATTTGATATCGCCACCAAGTCCACCTCCAAGATCAGGTGCAGGAGGTGCAAGGGCAGCGTTTCGACCACCTCCCGCTCCAGGCAAGCTATTACCAGCTGATCTACTTTCTAAGCCAGCAGCGATTTGAGAGTCTGCTGCCGCACTTAAGTTAGAAGCTTGACCTTGCATCGACTTCAGACTGCGTTGAGCGAAGGCATCGGCACCGGACTGTTTATCGAGTCTTCGCAAGTTATCTCGAGTCATATCAAGCACGATTTCGGGCCGAATGTTGGATGTGGGCTCTTCCGCCAAGAAGGCTGTATACGGCGTAATGATCCCATATCGCTTGGAGAGTTCGACCAGTTCTTGGATGAGGTTTTCTCGGCTTCCTTCCAAATCGATTTCATCGATGATCGCAGCGACTCGGCGCGTCGCCCAGAGTGCTGCAATGTAGGAATGTTCATTGCCAGTTGATTCTTCTAACTTTGCCGCACTCGTAAACTGCAGAGACTGGCTGCCGAGTTTACCTTCGATATTCAGTGAACCATCGAAAGACTTCTGATAGCGACCGAGCAAAGTGATTTGGTCGCCAGAGAAGAGATCTTGCAATCGCGAGGGATAGATTTGACGGAATCCATCGAAAGTCGAACCATCATTCGAAATGGCTCTCCAGTGAATATCTGCTAGTGCAGCTTGACCGATGCGCAGATAAAGATTCGAAACCGCTTCCTCGACATTCTCCTGAGGAGCAACCAAAAAAGTTTGGCCAAAACAATCGCGGCTCAATTGATCCAGCAATCGACTATTCACATCGTGGCCGACACCGAAAGAAAGCACGCGTGCTCTATTCTTATTGGATGAGGTAGCATTGGCGACAATCTGCCTTGGATCTTTCACGCCAACCGTTGGTTCACCGTCACTCAAAAAAACGATGTAACTGGGGTGTTCACTTCCAGCGACGGCATGAAAGGCTGTCTCAAGTGCTAGATCGATATTGGTGCTGCCTGAAGCTTCCAGTTGACGCACAAAAGCCATTGCCGATTCGCGGTTGGTCTCGTTGGCTTCGACCAATTCATCTTTAAACGATTGAACTTGACCATCATAAACAATCACGCTGAAGTGATCTTTGCTCGACAGATTCTTGAGAACGTAGAGCAGTGCATTGCGTGCTTGCTCCATTTTCTCGCCGCGCATACTGCCTGATTTATCGAGGACGAGCACAATATTTTTAGCGGTGTCTTCCTGTTTCGTAGATGGGAAGTCTGGATGGAGCATCAAGAGAAAATAGCCATCTTCGGACGACTTGGGACGATAAGAAATGAGACTAGCTGAAACGTCGCTTTTCCTATCTTCAATCAGTAGGCGAAAGTCACCTTTGGGAAGGTAATTGGTGGATTCAAAAACCACCGAAGCATCTCCAGACGGAGAGCGTTCCATCTTGACCGAATGGGTGGGGCTGTAGATGTTTCCTAGCTTCTTGTCGCTCTTAATCCGAATGCTCAGTTTCACTTTACCGATACTGTCGCTCGTAAAGCCAGCGGCTGCCAGCGGCAAACGGAGATCCAGTTGGCCATCACGGTACGGCGCGACTTGGCTGTACTGGATCGTTACCATGCGCGAGGCACCGGGTGGAATCGGAAATACATTAGTCTTGAGCATGCCTGTTCCGATCCATTGCACCAGGGCAGGATCTTGTGAACGTCGCACATAGCTTTCGTAAATGCGTCGAGCTTCATTCACATTGAGCAGATTGCCGGGTATCTCTTTTCCATCAACCAAAAAAGTCATGCCGCTAACCGTGGCGTCGTAAGGTAACGGAATTACGGCGCTTACCTCGCTGACCTGACTTCCTCGGTTCTCAAAAGATTGATTGAGTGTCACTTGTAAGACACCATCGCGCACGACGGCGTCGACTTCCAAGGAAGCGATTCGATAAATCTGATGAATGGGGCGCGGTCGCGGAGGTGGATGGGGAACGGGATGATAGTGAAAGGGTCTTGGTAAACCAACCGCTTTGCCATCATCGACATCCGACAGCAAGATACCTTGAGCCATCGCCGGGCTGAAAGCACTGATCATTGCAAGGATAAGGCTGAAGAGAATGGCTGGTAAAAAAACGAAACGAATCAACTTCGTAAAGTGATTTTCCTGGAGACTCGTTGTCTTCATAAGGCACTTGCTCCGAATAGAAAGTCTGTGAGCGAATCGACTTTAAGCTTTAGATTTTTAATGCATTGCAGCCAAGATGGGTGGTTCTACCCCATCTTTCTGCGGTGACGTCGTTACGGGAAATAAACGAGTCTCTCACGAGACAAACGCCAAAGGAATGCCCCCGCAAAATGTTGCAAGTTCACAGCAGATCATCTAGATGCAAACGTAACAAGCTGATTAGAGGTCGTCCTGGGAGGTGTAGACAACCACTCTCGTCCAGCAGTTCCCAAAAAAAGATATTTCTTCAATTCGATGCAAGTTTGAATCGTTATTGCTGAGATTTTGCTTGCTTTTCCAGTATCAATTCAGCGGTCACGGGAAAGTGATCAGAAGGAGTGCGCCCCTCTCGCTCGGTGCGGTCGATATCTGCCTTGAGCACTTTCCAGTGCGGCGTACAAGCGATCCAGTCAATGCGAGGACCTTGGGTGTTCTTGATGGAGAAACCTGAAAAAGTTCCTTCTTCGCTCGCCGGCTCACGATGGATTATTCGAAAGGTATCACGCCAATAGCTGGCGGCTTGCGGTTGCTGTGTATCACCGGAGCTTTGAGAGGTAGTGCTCTGTGGAGGTTTACCGAAAAGGGCAACATAAGGTGCGCTATTTTCTGCGGTATTGAAATCACCGGTGATGATAGCAGGTAGATTGGGCGCCAACTCACTAGCCTTTTTCACAAGCAGTTCGGCGGATCTCAGACGAGCGAGTTGGCCGCGATGATCAAAGTGAGTATTAAGAAATAGAAGTTGTGAATGCTCTGGATCCTGGAGATCTTTAAGAATCACATAGCTTGCCATGCGAGTCAAAGATGTGTCCCAGCTCTTGCTGCCAGGTACTGCGGGAGTTTCACTTAACCAAAAATGTCCCTCGAATACTTTTTCAAAGCGCGATGTCCGAAAAAATATCGCTGTCATCTCCCCCTCATCGCCACCATGATCACGCCCTACGCCAATAGCTTGATAGCCATTTAGTTCAGCTGCGATAAAGTCCTTCTGAAAACCGAGAGTTTCTTGTGTGCCGAGCAGGTCGGGATCGTACTTGCGAATGGTATCTATCAAAAACTCGCGTCGCTTATCCCAGTGGTTGACTCCATCATTAGCTGTACCGTAACGAATGTTGAAACTCATCACTCGAATTGGTTCGGGCTCTGATTCCTGCTTAACGATGTTGACTTCGCTGACAGCAAAGCCCGACAGCAAATTTAAAAAGATGAAGGCAGCAATCGATGTAACGATTGGATTCAGCGGAGCAAAGCTTCTGAGCATGACTTGGGGCTTTATCGTTAAAGAGAAGTCGGTAGGTTGTTCCTGTTGTCGGAACTCATCATCTGAATGCTAATGGTCGCTTGGTAAGGAGTAAAGACTTTTAAGGCAAAGTCGTGGAGAGTGCTGCGATTCAACGCAGCGGCCGCAAGCGAGTATGGAACGGTTTTGGAAACGGAAAGGTGGTTTTGAGCACGGAGCACGGAGCACGAGCACGAGCACGGAGCGTCTGCACAAGCCGCAAGAAAGTAGCGAATGAAAGAGTCGTACAAAGTAAAGACTAGCCATCAACTTTGGCCCCG
>Ga0315904_10000867_pt1 | contig 48301 bp, 41 predicted proteins | sample LakEriMetagenome_6_FD_203529 | JGI IMG/M metagenome (GOLD analysis project Ga0315904, IMG submission 203529) | Freshwater fungal communities from buoy surface, Lake Erie, Ohio, United States - Buoy 12 MA120 | ecosystem: Environmental > Aquatic > Freshwater > Lake | place: USA: Lake Erie, Ohio...
TATACGGTGAGATGCAAGGTGATGCTAGAGTAGATGTCACAGTTAAAAACATTATTAATAGATCCATGAAGATATGGGGAGAATGAAAGAAGTTTATATGCAGATTATTCAAGCTAATGAAGGTGAGATTCCAGAAGAACTCACTATTGCAGATGTAGCAAGAATGAAAGAGTTAGAAATATTTAACTGGGAACAGTATGAAAGAGAACAAGAGAAAATTAGAGTATTCAGAATTAAACAAGAGAATCCAAGAGAGATTACAAAGGTTGCACAAACTAGAGAATTCTGGGAAAAAGAGCTCCGTAAAGGGCAAATCCGTGCAATCACAAAAGGTAAACAATGAAGAGGGTGATTAATTCTAGAATAACTATACTTTGTATAGGTATAATTGTAGGAATGTTTGTTGTAGGTTTGACAAAACCAACATACAAATTAGTTAGACCCATCTATACTTATGTGAAGACATCAGATTGGGGTGGAGAAACTAATCCTAGAAAAGTTGCTTATTATGAGCACCTTGCAAGAACACAACCATGAAGCATTTTATTAAATACACATTGGTATGGATAAGCCAAAACTTGTCCATACCATTTTGGATGGTAGGTCATGTGCACTTAAGTGTGAATGTCTATGAAGACATACATGAGATACTTATGTCCTTGGGTATGAATATAATTGTGGCAGTGGGATTTATTATTGACTATAAAGATTCAAGAAATGAAAGATAGAAACTGGGTAGTAATTCTACCAATATTGTTTTATGTATTAGCCGGGTTTGGTTATATCAGATGTGCATATAAGATGTTTACATGTAATTGGGAACCTGTTGGTAAAGCAGAAGCATTCTATACTATAGGTACATTTACAGGTGCCGGAGTAGTCATTGGTTACTTTGACATTGAAGACAAGTAAAACTTTGCAAAATATACCAAAAAGTGGTACAAATTGCTTTACAAAACTAAAAAGGATATGTGGTAAAAATTACCCCATATGATGAACTAACCTTTAAATCAGAATAAGATGACAGAGGATATAGGATGGGTATCTGCTTTAATTAAGTGTGACCTATGTAGTCATGAGTCATTGTCAGTACATCATGTATCTTGTGACCAATTAGAATGTAGTAATTGTGGGCATATGTCTCACTTTGAAGTAGTAGAATATTATAACTAAACAAGATGAAGATAGACAGAGAGGAATTTGACAGAAAGGCTCAACATATTTTAGATACTGTAGTAAAACCACAGGTTGAAAAGTATGAAAAAGCTAAAGCAAAAGGTAAATTTAGAAATAGAGGTAGTATTTATTTAGATAAAGAACTCCGTAGAGAAGAAGTAGCTGGTTTTACAACTGCTATATTTCTCAGTGTAGTTATTATATGTATTATTGTAGCTACTATTCAAGTAATTTTTAATATTTTATGATGGAAAATTATCCTAAATGGGTAAACAATCTTGTTTACTTTTTAGCCGGAATTGGCTTTGGTCACATATTGTTTAATGTAATATTATAGTTATGCCAGATATCAGTATGTGTTTAAATGAAGAGTGTCCACTTAAGGAGACTTGTTATAGATATAATGCTACACCAGATGAATTCTGGCAGAGTTATAGTAACTTTGAGTATGATGAGGAGACCAAGTCATGTAATTATTATTGGAAAAATGTAAAAGATGGGAAAGATAATACTAGAGTTTGACTCTGATGAGGAAAGAGATGATGCTAGAACAGCACTTGATGCTTACAAGTGGAAAGGAGCTGTGTGGGATCTTGACCAAAAACTACGTGAGATAACCAAGCATGGTTATGTTGATAAGAAAGAAGCTACTGAAGAAGAAAGAGAATTAGCTGAAAAACTTAGAAAAGACCTTAGAGAAATCTTAGAAGACTATAACTTAAATCTAGACTAATGAGTGTAAACAAGAAAGACTACAAGATTGTAGAAGAACAACATGGTTATCAGACCAAGTATGTTGTAAAGAAAAAAGTATTTTGGATTTTCTGGAAGACAGTAAAGAACAATGCAGGATTTGATATGCAGTATGACACTAAGAGAGCAGCTCAGTCATATATCAATTTCCTAAAATAACCAATTCTACAGAAGTGTTAGGAAAAGTGCAACGAATTAAGAGATTATGAGTGTTGTAGAAGAGGTTGTAAGAAAGAGTATGATTATTAGACCAAGTGGAAGGAGCACAGATTTTATTGCTCCTTCTTTTGGTCATGGCTGTTTGTATAACTGTAGTTACTGTTATATGAAGAGACATAAACCGGAAGGATTAACTGTGGCAACAAATACCATGGATATCCTGACAGAAATAAATTCACATGCATTCTTTGCTACTGTAGACAAACCAAATCAGACAGGAGATTATATTACATATGATATTTCTTGTAATGAAGACTTTGCTCTACATGCTAAGTATCATGATTGGAAGACTATCTTTAAGTTCTTTAGAGATCATCCACTTGCTATGGGTTCATTTGCTACTAAGTGTGTAAATGAAGATCTATTAGACTTTAATCCTGAAGGTAAAATCAGAATTAGATTTAGTATGATGCCTATGGAGTTACAGAAACTACTAGAACCAAATACTGCAGGTATATATGATAGACTCCGTGCTGTACGTTATTTTAGAGATGCTGGTTATGAAGTTCATTTAAACTTCAGTCCTGTTATTGTTCATGATAACTGGTTACAACACTATGAGGGATTATTTAATACTATTAGAAGTATGGCAGAAGTAGGTCGTTGGAATAATACTTCAGTTAAAGCTGAGGTAATTTTTTTAACACATAATGAAGCAAAACACTGGTACAATGTGGAACATAAACTTATGGGTGAAGAATTTCTTTGGACACCCAAGATACAAGAAGCTAAAACTTCTCAATATGGTGGTAGCAATGTCAGGTACGAGCACAAGAGAAAAGCTGATTACATACAGCAGTTCAGAGAACTTCATTATAGAATACTTCCTTGGAATACAATTAGGTATATATTTTAAGATGGAAAAAGATATTAGAAAAGAAATGGAAGAACTCTCTGCACAGATTGCAGAAGAGCATTATAACATTACAGATGGTGTAGATCAGAATCTACATTATCTATGGTATATGTACCATAAAGGTAGTAAAGCAGGTATGTTCCGGCCATTTGTATATATGGCAGAACTACAGTTGCTAAAATACATGGGTTATATAAATGATGTTGAGATAAAGAATATGATCAGAATGCTTGAGTCTGAAGACCAGGATAATCTTCATATGGTTACTTTATCTATTAAGAATTTTAGAGAACTCAGATTACAAGAGCATGGTGAGTATAGTAAGACAAATAAGGCATACTGGAATATTGCCAAGAATTATGCTTTTGAAATACTTAACCATGAAATATTCATGCAAACAATGGCAGCTAAGTAATGGCAAATGCAGTAGTAGATCACATAGTAAGAGAAATAAAATTAGAGTATACAGACATTGAAGTAAACAATCCTAGGATTATTGCAGGTTATGTGATGTACAAGTATAAATGCAGTCCTTACTTAGCTAAACAGATTGCCAAACAATTAACAGATGACAGAAAATGATTTAACAAATCTTGGCTTTAACAAAGTAGAAATCAAGGACTTAGACAGTCAGAATGGATATGATTATTTCTATTATACTTTAGAAATATTTGACAATTTAACTCTTTGCTCAGTAGACAGTGACTGTGTAAAAGATGATAACTGGTATATTACAAATCTAGAGTGGCCTGAGCAGTTTAAGCTTCAGAGTCCTCAAGAAGTACAGAGTTTTCTCCAGGCCGTTGGCTACCGGAGATAAGTTTAGCTTTTTCAGATAAAAGAGTGCTTAGTACAAGAGATGCTGCAGATTCCCAAGCTTCATCAATAGCTTGGGATAGCTGATCAAATGGCATTTTAGTAGACAAGACTTCACCTGTTCTTAGGTGAATCTTAGCTCCTGCATCAGGATTTCTTGGATTAATAAAAGATATTCTTGTTATGTGAGTAACATTTAGATGCTCAAAGTATGGGCCATCTTGATCTTGAAATTCTATTGGTAGAAACATTAGACTATTTGGTTACCTTCTATTTTGTAATTGCTAACTTGCACTAAGTTACCATTTCTTTTTAGAATAGCAAATCCATGGTTCCATTCATTTATTTCTAAATATTCTGGAGTAAGTTCACATAAGCATCCAAGGCTATATCCACGGATAGTTGTAGACTCACCTGGTCCATAAACTCTTTGTGAACTATCACTTGTTTTATGGAAGTGATTGATAAGACAGTTAGTCTTTAGTCTCATTAGAGCAGTACGGGCTGGTACTACACCACCTGCACCAGGAATCTTATCTCCATGCTCTATTAAGAAGTCACCAAAGACAACTTTAGATCTAAATGGAATAAACTGTACACCATATTCAGCTACATGTAGTAATACATCTAATCTGAATTCATCCATGTCTAATAGCTCAGATGCCTTAACTCTAAGGTATCTTTCAAATCTATTCTCATGGTTGCCTGGTATAAAGTAAATTGGAATATCTGGAAATCTAAATCTGCAGTACTCAAGGAATTGTCTACCTGCTTCTATTTCTTGTTTGAAGTGAACCATTCTTGGGTCTTTTTCATGAAATGAAAGCTGATAGAAGTCTAACATGTCTCCATTAATGAAGAGAGATTCTATCTTTTCTTCTTCCATCTTAGTAAATGCTACTTCTATAGCATCATTATCTTGGTAGGGAATGTGTACATCACCTATGACTCCTACTGAGTTACATGCGGATGGGAATATAAAAGTATCACGCTTGTTAGCATAAGACTCTGGTAGGAATTTTTCTTTCATAGTAAATTCTACTTTAAGTTCTTTTTGGAATTGTTTAGTGTATAGAATACTTCTGTTTCTATCACCCTGTTGTCCTCTATAGTATCTTACTCTACTGTATACTACTTCATAGGATTTAAAAGTTGGATGCTCAGAAAATATTTTTCTTGCAAGAGTTTTAGATGGGGAATTAGGATAGTTCTCAAGATATTCTAATATTATATCAGTATCTTTATTTCTCCTGTTTTGGTTACCTTTCTTTGATGCCATATCTATTAATAATATACTAAAAATTTAGCATATGTTTACTGTAAAACTAGTTAAACGTGACGGTAAGTTAGTTTATCCAGATGATAAATCCAAATTAAATTATCAGATTTTTCTGGACAAACTAGCTGATGGACAGCAAGTTGAAGTGTTTATGGGGCTTACATCAGATGATGGTTCTATAGCACAATTGGCTAAAGTTCATGCATGTATAAGAGAATTAGCCAAAGAATCTGGCTATACATTTGAGGAAATGAAAAAGATTATAAAGCAACATGCTGGTCTATGTTATGACGCAGGTGATGCTGAATACTGTAAGTCTTTTGCAGACTGTAGTAAAATGGAATTAGTACTAGCTATTGAAGCTTGTGTACAAATAGGTAAAGAACTTAATCTTAATCTTGGGTAGGTTCTATATAACCTTCATCTCCAGGTTCAAGAACTGTTTCTTCAGTAAATAAACCTTCTGTAGCAGCAACTCTTTCAATTTCTGCTATAATATGAATAAGAGTTTTAAAAGTTAACTCATATTCTGTAAGAGGAGTGTATATTTCCTGAGTTATTGTTTTTCTAAGAATTTCTTCTTTTTTGGCTTCATCTTTTTCTAGTTTAAACACATAGAACATAGATGCTTTAAGAAGATCATAAAAGTTCTTGCTGATCTCAATTTTGACAACAGCATCATCTTTTAATTTTTTTACCTTGATAGACATTATATTATACTTTTTAACAAATATACATGATTATGAGTAATATATTAGACATTGATGATTATAAACAAAAAATATTTAATAAACTTGAACCCAGTGGTTGGGGTAGAGTTCTTAAACCTTTTATATTTAGTTTAGAATTTGAGAAGATTCTGACTGACCTATACAATATGTCTAATAGTGGGCAGAGATTTACTCCTGTTCTTAAAGATGTGTTTAGAGCATTTGAAGAGTGCCCTTATGACGAACTAAAGGTTGTAATGGTTGGACAGGACCCATATCCTACATTAGGTGTAGCAGATGGTATTGCATTTAGTTGTAGTAGATCTCAGAAAGAGCAACCATCCTTAAGATTTATTTTAGATGAAGTTGAGAAATTATACCCCAATGGGTATGAAAGACCATTAGATCTATCAAAATGGTCCCGTCAGGGTATACTTATGCTTAATACAGCTCTTACAACTGAAGTTGGTAAGATTGGCAAGCACTATGAAATCTGGGCTCCATTTGTAGCATACATATTTGATTATCTTAAGAACTTTTGTCCCGGACTAGTTTATATCTATATGGGTAAAAAATCTCAGGAGTGGTCAGATATCTGTGGAGAAAATTGTATTAAATTTATGGTTTCACATCCTGCAAGTGCTGCTTATAATGGTAGTAAGTGGGATTCTAAAGATGTCTTTAGTAATGTACAAGAGACAGTTAAACATTTATATAACTATACAATCCACTGGTGATGCAAGAACTATTTAGTAAAATACTACAACATGGCTTAACTCCTAATGCAGTATATGTATTATACTGTATTAAAGAGAAAGTAAAATGTTCTGATTCAGTTAATTTTAGTCTTGAAGTTGTTAAACTAAAATCAGGCAATTACCTTACAGAAAATTTGGAATTGTCAGGTAATACCCTTAAATTTATACAAGAAATTGAGGGCTACTTCAAGAAATCTAAAAAGAAAACATCTAAAACCCTTATGGGTGATGAGTTTCTAGAAAACATTAAGACTTATAATGAATGCTTCCCAGCTACTAAGCTTCCAAGTGGTGTTTATGCAAGAGTTAATGTAAAGAGTCTAGAGAATGCATTCAGATGGTTCTTTGAAACATTTGATTATTCTTGGGAGGTAGTTATTCAAGCTACTGAGAAGTATGTAGAAGAGTATTCTATTAATAGATACAACTACATGCGCAACTCACAGTACTTTATTAGAAAACAGAATACAGACAAAACCTGGGATTCTACTCTAGCAACTTATTGTGACATGATTTCACAGGATGACTATGAGCCACCTGTATTTTTTAAAGAAAAGATAGTATGATTAGATTTAAATTATTCCTTATTGCATCATTAGGATCATTGGTATCCTGGTTATTTATCAAAACACTTCTTGTTGAGATGAATGTACTGCAGTTTCTAGCAATAGAATTTATAATAGGTTTCTCTCATTATGTATATAATGATATGAAGCTTAGACTTACAGAATAAATCCTTTATTATGGCAGAATTATTTAACGGTGCCCGGGCTCTGAAGCCTGTGAGTGAGAGAGATGCTCTTAGAAAAGCTATTCTTAAAATGAAAGCTAGAAGATCTGGTGAGCTAAAGTCACTCAAAAGTTCATGGCCCAAGTTTAATGATGCCTTCTGTGATGGATTGGAATGGAGAACTATCACCGTAGTTGGTGCTAGACCGGGAACAGGTAAGACTTTATTTATGGAACAGTTAATCTCTGATATTATTGAGGAGAATAAAGACCATAAGTTTAGAGTACTTAAGTTCCAGTTTGAAATGCTTGATGAGACCAATGGTATCAGAAAGCTAAGTCTGAATACAGGTTCTGATTACAATACATTAATGAGCAAGGGTGAACCCGTGGACAAAGATCTATACCAAAGATGTGTACAGTACTATGAGGATACTCAAAATACTGATGTCATAGATGTAGTATATGATCCGTGTACTGTTGATGAGATGTGTGCTACCATACATTATTATATGGAAAGGCACAAGGATGAAGACGGTAACTACACAAATGCTCTGGTTACTATTGACCACTCAGCTTTATTTAAGGTAGGAAAGGGTCAGAAGGATAAGTTTGAAGTATTATATGCTCTTGGTGAAGCCATGACATATATGAAGAAGCATTATCCTGTTGCATTTCTTATTCTAAGTCAGTTGAATAGAAACATAGATAACCCAGAGAGATCCAAAGATGGTGACTATGGTAATTATGTATTAGATTCTGATTTATTTGGAGCAGATGCTCTATTACAACATGCTGATGTAGTACTTGGTATTAATAAGCCCTCTATCAGAAAGATTAGGTTCTATGGTCCTGAAAGATTTATAGTGAATGATGAAGATCTTCTTGCATTTCACTTCTTAAAGTCTAGGAATGGAACAACTAGGTTAAGCTTCTTTAAGCTAGATAGAGAAAACATGAGAATAGTTGAGATAGAAACACCTCCGCAAGCAACAAAACTTAAATTGTAATTATGAGTAGAAAAGAAAGAGAAAGAGAATTCTTTGCTTATCATCATGATAAGTTTAGAAGAGCTCAAGTAGCTGATCCATTCTTTGTCTTAAAGACTGCCTTCTTTCAGAAAGGTAAGTATGGTAGACAAGTACAGCTATTTGAAAGTGAACTCAAAAGAGGTGAAGACATCTACATTGAGTTTATTGACATTATCAGAGATGAATCTGGTAAAGAACAGGGCATTGAACCAGCTTATGCTGACAGAGCTTTGTTTAAGTGTAAAGCTAATCCATATTATGCAGAAGAGTATGATGTGAAAGAGGGTACTAACTCTAATGGTGATAATTATCTTGCCTATACAGTACCTCTATCAGAACTTATGGTTCTTATGCCAGATGGTTCTGAGATTACACATAATCTATATGAGAAGAGAAAAGCTGAAGCTCCTAAAGAACAAGTTACACTATCTGTGTTTCCTGATTTTGAAGAGCAGTTTATTCCTAAGCTTAAAGAGAAAACAGAGGAACTATCTCTAGATCTTCCTAGTGAAGATGAGAGTATGGCTGAAATTACTATCAGAGACTTTGCTGCTATTATGTGGAAGCAACCTGTTAGTAGCAAAACATGGTTGAATGATTTAATTAAACAACAATGAGTATAGTTCTTCCAACTAAGAAAGTTAAGGCAGAAAGAGTTAATCCCAAGAGATTAATTATTTATTCTAAGCCAAAGACTGGTAAAACTACTGCATTTGCAGGACTAGAAGATAATTTAATTCTTGACTTAGAAAATGGTGCTGACTATGTAGAAGCACTTAAAGTAAAGATTGGTAGTCTTCAAGAACTACTTGATGCTGGTAAGGCTATTAAAGCTGCAGGTAACCCATATCAATATGTTACAATAGATACTGTAACTGCATTAGAAGATATGGTAGGTCCACTTGCTATTAAGCTTTACAAACAAACTAGCATGGGTAAAAACTATGATGGAGATAATGTCTTAACCCTACCAAATGGTGCCGGGTATTTATATTTAAGACAAGCTTTCTTTCAAGTTTTAGATTTTATTGATACATTAGCCCCCCATATTATTCTATCTGGTCACATTAAGGACAAGCAGGTAGATGATAAGGGAGAGATGGTTCTTTCAGCCAATATAGATTTGACTGGTAAGATTAAGTCTCTGATTTGTGCTAACGCAGATGCAATTGGGTATATGTATAGAAAAGGTAATAAGACTATTTTATCATTTAAAACAAATGAAGAAGTAACTTGCGGTGCAAGACCTGAACATTTGTGTAATGAAGAAATAGTATTAACAGAGATGAATGAATCTGGTGAGTTAGAATTTCACTGGGACAAAGTTTTTATTTAACAATTTAATTTTAAGAAAAATGGCATTAAGCACAACTGATTTGGGCAAAGAAGGCTCAGGACTAGCAAAGACAATTACACCAGGTAATCATGTATTGAAGATTAATAACATTGAGCTTGAGGATTTCAAGTTCATTCCCGGTGCATTTCATCTTATGTTACATGTGGAAACTGCACCTATTGAGGGTTTTGAAGGTTTTCTAGTTGACAAAGAAGATGAAAGCAAGGGAAGGTATCAAGGTCAGATTGGTAGAATTAAAGCAAGTCAATATGCATTTGCAGATGGTGAAACTAAATCTGGCATTAAGATTCAGAGAGATAGATCTATCTTAATTTTCTTGAGAACTTTGGCTCATACTTTACAACTTGATTCATGGTTCCTTGAGCAAGATGGTCAGCATGATACTATTGAAGACTTTGTTAAAGCATTCAACAAGACTGCAGATTTTAGAGAGAAATATCTTGAGTTCTGTGTAGCTGGTAAAGAATATGAAGGTAAAACGGGTTATACTAACTATGACTTGTGGTTACCAAAAGCTGAAGGTAAGAAATATGCATTTGGTGAAGAAGAATCTGGTGCTGTTATCAGATTTGATGAGACCAAGCATGTTAAGAAACTAGAAGTAAAAGAAGTTAAATCCTTTGGGGATGATGATGATGTGTTCTTAAAACCTAAGACATCTTCTGACTTTAGTCTAGACTAATAAATACTCTTTCGTAAAGGGGGAGTGTTAGTAATAATGTCAGACTACTTCAGGAGCCTCCCCCTTTATATTTTATTGGTTATGATTTCAACAAAGAATTTAATATCTGATTTAACAGAAGTCCCAATAGAATGGGTATTTGAGTATTATCTGAACTTAAAAGAAAAGCTTACCGGACAGAACATCAAGATGCTATCTGCATTTAATGTTAAAGATAAGGTGCCTAGCATGTTTATCTATCAAGACAGTGGTAAGTATAAGTTCAAAGATTTTTCTTCAGGATTTCAAGGTGACCATGTAGAACTTGTCAGACATCTATTTAACTATGATGTCAGATTCAAGGCAGCTAACCGGATTATAACCGATTATCAGGAGTATCTAAAACATAATGCACCTGTACAAAGGGGTCCGATACAGTTCCATGATAAGTTTAAGGTTGTAGATTTTGAGATGAGACACTGGAATACATTAGACCAAAAGTACTGGACACAATTTAAAATTAGTTCTAGTATCTTAAGTCAATATAATGTAGTTCCACTAGAGTTCTTTACAATGTCTAAGACTGAGATTGATGGTTCCATCACAAGCTATAGATTTTCTAGACCCTATGTTTATGGTTATTTCCGTAATGATGGTGAGCTCTACAAGATTTATATGCCAAAGATTCCTGAGAAAAAGTTTATTAAGATCCAGAACTATACTCAAGGTATGGATCAACTGCAGTATGATTCTAAGTATTTACTGATTGTATCTTCTCTTAAAGATCTCATGAGTTTTAAGAAGCTTGGTATTGGTAATATAGAATGCATTGCTCCAGACAGTGAGAATACAATGATTGGAGAATCTGTTATAGGTAAGCTTCAAGAGAAATATTCTAAGATACTTGTACTATTTGATAATGATGAGCCTGGTATTAAAGCTGCTCAGAGATATCATGACAAGTATGGTATCAACTTTATTAATCTTGATATGTCTAAAGATCTATCAGATTCTGTGAAAGATTATGGTATTGAAACTGTTAGAGACAAATTATTATCTTTACTAAAACAAACAGTATGAGTTGGTTATATAAAGGAGAAGTATTTACAGATAGCAAGATTCCAGAAGGAGCCGTTGGGTTTATATATGAGATGGAGGCTATCATAGATGGTAAGTCTGTTAGATATATTGGTAAGAAGAACTTCTATTCTACAACTAAGAAAAAGTTTGGAGTAAAAGCTCTTGCTAATATGGAAGACAAACGTGCAAAGAAATACACTATCCAGGTAAAAACTAACTATCAGAATTACTATAGTAGCAATAAAGTGCTACAAGATGCACATAAAAATGGTGTTCCCATTAAAAGGTTCATGGTAAGAATCTGTTTTTCTAAAACAGAACTAACATATCATGAGACTAAGTACCAATTTACAAGAGAGGTACTGGAAAAAGAAGAATATTTGAATCAAAATATTTTAGGAAGATTTTTTAAAACAAAATAGTTATGAATGAAACAATGATGACAAGCCTCCTGATTCAGTTGGCTGACCTTGGTGTGACCGGTATTAAGATAAAATATGAAGGTAGTGGAGACTCTGGTTGTATAGAAGATGTACTATATACAATGGACAAACTACCTGAAAATGAAGAAGATGCATTTGATGCAGTTAATGAATTGGAACCATGGGCTCAAGATGTAAAAGATTTAGATAAACTTGACTCAGGGTTAGCATCTGATATTGCAAATTTTGCTGAAGAAAAGATTTTAGATAGTATAGAAGATTGGTGGAACAATGAAGGTGGTTATGGTCAAATGTGTATTCTAGTACCATCTGGTAAGTATTGGATACAAAATAATGTTAGAACTACACATGTAGATGATTATTACCATACAGGTGGTTTAATTGATGAAACTTTAGACTAATGTCACATCCTGTAGAACATGCAAAATCATCAGCTAGAAAGTTTGGTGGTTCTTGGTTAGATTATCTAGAGATCCATGAGTGGTTTGATGCTACAAAGGCTTGGATTGGTCATAGTAAACACAGAATGTTCCGTCACCACAGTGAGGGTATATTTGAATGTGAGAAGATCTTTGGTCAGATCATTGAAAACTCTGATGGTAAGAAAGTGTACGTAAGATATATTGGAGAGCAGCACGTAAAAGAAGACTGTAATGGATATATTCCAAGTGCTAAAGAATGGGTTCAGAACTTAGAGAAGCCCACAGAATGGATGATTAAAACACTTAAAATTGAAGACTAATGAAACTAAGTAAAGCTGAATTAAATAATCTGATTTCTATGTTTAGCTCTAGTGACTCAGAAAATCATGTTATTGCTTTCCAAGCAATAGAGAATAGTGGTTTAACTGTACCGGAGTTAATTGTATTATATAAGTATTCTAAAAAAGATTCTACTACTTGGGGTAAACAAGCACCAAAATCTTATAAAGTACTTATACCAATTCTATCTGAGCAGATAGGATCATTATCTAGTGCAAGAGTACTAGGATTATTAACTACACATAAGGCTGAAAAGCAATTGGTTGAGCTGTTCATAGAAAACTTTGTCAGAGATCTAACAAGCATGTTGGGTCAGATAGGTTATGATATGAATCAAATAAGCATTGATGTGAAAATTAAAGATGATGGACAAAGCACAGAGTCTAAGTAAAATCAGTAAAGAACTAATGTTGAAAGAGCCCTATTATGGGTTCTTTCTCATTATGTTGAATAAAGTATGGAGAAAAGATCTCCCTACTGCAGGTGTGAGTAAGCACAATATTAATTATCAGTTGGCCATCAATGAGGAATTCTGGAATGGATTAAGTGATGATCACAAGATGGGTTTACTGAAACATGAATTACTTCATATTGCCTTTGGTCACCTTGTAAGTTTTAGTTCTTTTAGCAACAAGAAACTTGCAAATGTTGCCATGGATATGGAGATTAATCAGTATATTGATTGTTCCTGGCTTCCAGGTGGAGATTTGACTTCAGATCAATTTAATCAAATTAAAGAAACAGTAAAAGCTGAGTTAGAACAAGCTAAAGCAAATAATGCTACTCCAGAAGAATTACTTGCTATTAACAAAAAACTTCCTCCTAGAGGTATTATGATTGATGACTATGCAGATCTTAATCTAGATAGAAAAGCTGGTTGTAGATATTACTATGACCAGCTCCTCCGCCTTCAAGATGAGAAGGATAAGAATGGTACTACTGGTGATCAAGCTATGGATGATCTTCTTGATAGCATAGAAAATGGAGACATACCAGATCATTCTACATGGGAGGAGTTTGAAGATATGTCTGAAGCTGAGAAGAAACTCATAGAGAAACAAGTACAGAAAATCCTACAAGATGCTAAGGAACAGACCATTAAGAAACGTGGTAATGTTCCTGGTGAGATTGAAGGACTGATTGTTCTAGATGAAGTTGTCAAAGCTAAATTTGACTGGAAAGGATATCTTAGAAGATTCACTGGTACAAGTACTAAAATCTTTACTAAAAAGATTAGAAGAAAAGAGAACTATAGGTATGAAGATAATCCTGGTCTTAAGATCAAGATGAGACAACATATGCTATTGGCTATTGACACTTCTGGATCTGTAAGTAATGATGAACTTGCTGAGTTTATGAATGAGATACATCATATTCATAAAGCAGGAGTAGATATCACTATTGTACAATGTGATACAAGTATCCGGTCTATTGAGCCTTACAAGGGCAAGAATGATCTTAAAGTACATGGAAGAGGTGGGACTGAATTTGATCCCGTCCTAGATTACTATAATGCAAACATTGGAAAATATACAAGCCTGGTGTATTTTACTGACGGTGAATGCTATACATCTGTAAAACCAAAGAACAGAGTTCTGTGGGTTTTGTCAGAAAGATCACATATGAATGAAGACCTTCCAGGACAGGTCATTAAACTTGAATTATAAAAACAAACATTATGAATACAGTACAATTAAACGTAGATGAGTTAAAAGGTTTTATCCGTCACATGGTTAAAAACAATCAACATATTCAGTCTGAAGGAAAAGTTCCTGTGGCTATTAATATTGAAGGTGATGCTGGTCTTGGTAAGACTTCTGCAATTTTGCAGTTAGGCAAAGAACTTAATATGGAAGTAGTAAAACTTAATCTTTCACAGATTGAGGAATTAGGTGACCTTGTAGGTTTTCCTGTTAAAGAATTCTTAGTAAAGAACCAAGAAGGTAAACAAAGATGGATTACTGAAGCTCAAGTACCGGCTGCAATGAAAGCAGGCTATACTGTAGCAGATAAGAGAATGTCTCATGCTGCTCCTGAATGGATTCAGGGTAAAGGTGAGGGTGGTTTCCTAATCTTGGATGACTATACTCGTGCTGACCACAGATTCATGCAAGCTACTATGGAGATCTTGGACCGCCAAGAGTATGTATCATGGAAGCTTCCTAAGAACTGGCATGTTATATTGACTACTAATCCAGACAATGGTGACTATAATGTAACCAGTCTTGACGTAGCTCAGAAGACTAGATTTATTTCTGTTGAGATGAAGTATGATGTCAATGTATGGGCTAAGTGGGCTGAGAAAGCAAACATTGATGGTAGATGTATTAACTTCATGTTGATGCATCCAGAGCTTGTAACTCAAAGAGTTAATCCAAGATCTATTACTACATTCTTTAATGGTATTAGTTCTATTCCAAAGTTTGAAGATGAGTTACCTCTTGTTCAGATGATTGGTGAGGGTTCTGTTGGTACAGACTTCTCTAGCATGTTTACTATGTTTATCAATAACAAACTTGACAAGATGATCTCTCCAGAAGATCTACTTACTAAAGATGAAGCATATGTAAAAGGTGCTTTGTTAGCTTCTGTAGGTCAAGGAGATGATTTCCGTGCAGATTTGTCTAGTGTAATTGCAACTCGTGTAATTAACTATGCACTTACTGTAGCTGAGAAAGGATCTGTTCCTAAAGCTATGCTTGATAGACTAGCTAAAGTTACTACTGAGTTTGAAGGCTTTACAAATGACTTGAGATATTATATGGTCAAGGAGATTGTAAATGGCAACAAAGTTAAGTTCTCTGCTTTGATGGCAGATACTGCAGTAGTAAAGATGGCAATTCAGTAATTAACCAGGGGGTGTAATAGCCCCCTATATTTTTATATTATGGAGCAAATTATATTTTGTAACAGAAATGGTGATGCATTAGATGTAGAACTGCATTATGGTGTACCAGAGAATAAGAGTGAAATCTATACAGTAGGTAAAGGATATGTTCCTGCACAAGGAGATAGTATATACTTAATGCCGGGAGTTAATATTCCTAGGGTTAAGCTTAAAGATTTAGCATTAGATCTTGGAGTAAAAATAGTTAGAGATCCTGAGAGAGCTAATGTAATTATCTCTGGTAAAGCTACTATAAATAAGATTACATGTGGTCGTTGGTTACGTAGTGCAGAAATTAATCAATTTACATTATATGTTGAGTGGTTAAAAACTCACATGGGCTTTGACATGTATTATACAGATAAATATCATACTGCAGTAACAGCATGTAATCCAGATGTAATTTATATGGAGTATGGTACAGCAAATGATATGAGTTCAAAAGGATTCTCTCTAACTAGTAGTTATTCTTCTTCTGTTTATTTTGTTGAAGATGAGTATAAAGATATTCTTGACAGTATTCAGAACAAGCCAATCTTTGATGAGTCAGAGTTACTTGCTATGATCAATGGTGATGATGCAGTTACCATTACACCTGAAGTATATCAGCAACTAGTTAAGATGTTTCAGAGTTCTGACCAAGATAATCATATCATGGCTATGGAGATCATGGCAAACTCTAATTATATTGACAGTGCTTTGTATCTATTAATACTTCTTGAGCGTTATGCTCATAGAATTTCAGACTGCCACACTAAGAACCATGTAAACTTTAAGTCCATGGTGAGTTATTTTAATCTAGCAGTTAAAGAAATTGTTTGGCTTGATCCAGATAAGATTGCTAAACATCTAATAAATCTTGGTTTACTCACTAAAGATTGGACACATGTATTACTTCAAGAAGAAGCTGAATGGTTTATTAGAAACATTGCTCACAGCACAACTTTTAGTGTAAAAGAAATAGTTCCTACACCAAATGTACAAACAGCTATCAATGATTCTTATACAGGTGTTATTGAATATGCAGTAGATTCTAAAGATGTTGTTTCAGTAACTGAATCTAGTATTCTTCCAGAAAGAGAAATTGAATCTGAAGAAGAAGAAAGAGTAATAGCTGCACTTTATATGGAACAGCAAGAAGAAGATTATAATCAACTATCAGCTCCTCCAGCAGAAATAGAGCTCAGCATTGAGCCAGAAACAATTGAATCTGTAGTAGAACTTGAGCCAGAACCTGAATCAATTAACCATCAAATAGAAACTAATGAGTCCACTGACATTGACTGGTTCTGATGAACTAGAACTATTTTACAAAAACAAATTCTATTTTAGCTACAGTAGCATTAATAAGCTATTGTTCTCACCTAGAATGTTTTACAGTCATTATGTGCTCAACCAAAGAGAGGACAGTACGGACGCGCACCTGGTAGCAGGGCGCGTTCTACACTGCCTTTTGTTTGAGCCAGACAATTATGACAAGCATTTTATCAGTATGCCGGGTAAGTTCCCAACTGATAGCCAAAGAAAAATTATTGATAATATTTTCAAGTACCATTGTACAGTTGGAAATGATTCATTATCTTTGGATGATTACTCTCAAGAAATACTCTCAGAATTACTTACAGCAAATCTATATCAGTCTCTTAAAACAGATGCTCAAAGATTAGATAAAGTTCTCACAGAAGAAAACAAAGCATACTTTAATTTTCTCAAGGAAAGCCTTGATAAGACAGTAGTTGATTCAGTAACTCTTGCAAATTGTAAAGAGTCTCTGATTGAATTAAAGTCTAATCAAGCAGTTAGAACACTTTTACAACTGGATATATCAGCTGATGATAAGCACATTAAAACATTTAGTGAGCATGCAATCAAGGTTGATTTGGAATATTTACCATATGGTTTTAAAGGTATTCTAGACAATGTAGTAATAGATTATGCATCTAAGACTTTGTTTATTAATGACTTGAAGACAACAGGTAAAGACATTGCTTCTTTTCCGGAGTCTGTAGAGTATTACAAATACTGGATCCAAGCATCTATATACTACAAAATGGCTTGGTATGAGTTCTTGAGGGAGCTTGAAGATTCAGCTGAATGGAATATAATGGTAACATTCATTGTAATTGACAAGTACAATCAAGTGTATCCTTACCAAGTTAGTATGGAAACAATGGATATGTGGTTAACAAGATTTGAAGACATAGAAGATATATTAAAGTATCACTATGAAAACAGAGAATATAAACTACCATATCAATTGGCTTTAGGTAATGTAACACTTTAAATTATGCATGTACACGCACTTTATACGAAGTATTTTCAGAAGTCCAAGGTATTTATCTATCCACTCCTTGGAATTAAAAAAGGTAGTAGTGTTGTCCCAAGAGAAACTTATATTTCTTGGGGCACATTTTACAAACCTGAGGATAGAAAATTAATCTGTTTATATTATAAGAGATCAGATGTTGAGTATAAACAATTTGAAAAAGATGTTCTCTTAAAACATAATAGATTATGTGATTATGTAGAAATAGAAGATGACGGTGTAGTATTTGTATTTAATTTTTCTGATCTAGGAACAGATTGGGATCATATTATTGCAGGTAGATATAGTCAAGTAAGTGCAAAAACAAAAGAAAAGATTATTAATTTCTTTGATAAGACAAGTGGTAACTATATTTATATGTATAGTTATCTACATCCTGAAAAATTCTTTGGGAGGTATGCAGAGCTACTTGGTGTAGAAGAATCTTTCTTAAAATCTGTTGGTGAATTATGTAATAAACCAGATTTAGAAAAAGAAATGTTAATGATTGAAGTAATTGATTTGGAGAAGTCAAAAATTCTAGATTAATTTGTATAAAAATAACCAACATGGAAAAAAATATGATGCTTGTTGCCTCAGAATGGAACGGCAAACCAAGTTTTAGAACAGTGCCAATGACGGCAGATTGTCCTTATGTAGAATGTATCTTTGACCCGGAGAGCAAAGTATTTGTAATTATTTCTAAAACAAAAAGAAATACTTTACAGATGCTTCCTAAGCTTGATGAGTATGGTCAGCCTACACAAGGTACTAAAGGTGTTAAACAAGAAAGACACAAGCTTGAAGTATTTCAAGAGTACTACATTTCTGATGTAGAGTCTATTAAAAGTTTTATCAATCTTATTGCAGTTAATGCAGATTTTGATTACCTTAGCTTTATAAATGCATAGACATTTGTTTTAGAGAGCAAGGAAAGGTAGCAACGGCTGCCTTTTTTTGTGCAATTAAAAAGGGGGGACAGCTTAACTGAACATGTATATTATGAGAACACATTGGGTAATGGACTATGAAACGCTCTCTAACGCGTTTATAGCTTGCTTTGAAGCAGTAAACTCTGAAGAACAAAGAATCTTTGTAATTCATGAAAGCCAGAATGATATCCTAGAACTAGTAGAGTTTCTCCAAGAGAACATCAGTTCTGAAGAATGGCATGTAAGTTTTAATGGTCTTGGGTTTGATAGTCAGATTACTGAGTATATCTTAAGAAACAGAGACTCTATCATTCATAACAAAGGAGAAGTAATTGCTAAATGGATATATGGTAAAGCACAGAATGTAATCAGTAGACAGAATGCGGGAGAGTTTCTAGAGTTTAGTCCAAGAGATCTACAGATTAACCAGGTAGATGTATTTAAACTAAACCATTGGGATAACAATGCCAAGAGAAGTTCTCTTAAGTGGATTCAGTATACAATGGATTGGCCTAACATTATTGATATGCCTATTCATCACACTGAGACTATTGCAGCTGAACAGATTCCGGAGATTATCAGATACTGTATTAATGATGTGAAGTCTACTAAGCAGATTATGAAACTCAGTAAAGAGCAGATTGGTTTGAGAAAGACTCTCACTGATGAATATGGTATTAACTTGTTTTCTGCATCTGAGCCAAGAATTTCTAAAGAGTTGTTCCTACATTTCTTGAGTCAGAAGCTTGAGATGAAGAAGTGGGATCTTAGACAGGCTAGAACTCACAGAGCCCGGATTACAGTAAAGAATATCATTCTACCTTATATTGAATTCAAGACAGCTACATTTCAGAACTTACTAAAGAAGTTTGAAGAAGTAGTTATCTACCCTGGAGAAACAAAAGGTGGGTTCAAATATTCTGTACAGTACAAGGGGGTCAAGACTGATTATGGTCTTGGTGGTATTCATGGTGCTAGATCTACAAAGGTCTATGAGTCTAATGAGGATATGGTAATAATGACGTCTGACGTTACTAGTTTCTATCCTAACTTGGCTATTAGAAACAAGTGGGCACCGGCACATTTACCACAAGATGAATTCTGTGATTTGTATGAGTGGTTCTTTGAAGAAAGAAAGAAGATACCAAAGAAGGATCCCAAGAACTATGTATACAAGATTATCTTAAACTCAACCTATGGGTTAAGTAATGATGAGAATAGTTTCTTGTATGATCCTGAGTTTACTATGAGGATTACTATCAATGGTCAGCTTAGTCTATCTATGCTATATGAGATGATCTGTGAAGAGATCCCTAATGCAATACCACTAATGCAGAATACAGATGGTCTTGAGACAATGATCCCAAGAGAGTATGTAGATAAGTATATGGATATCTGCAAGAGATGGGAAGATATTACACAACTTCAATTAGAGCATGATACCTATAGTAAGATTATCCTGGGTGATGTAAATAATTACATTGCCATTACTGAAGATGGTAAATCTAAATGCAAGGGTAGGTTTGAATATGATAACCTGGCTCTACATAAGAATAAGAGTTTTCTTATTATACCTAAAGCAATACATGCATATTTTGTAGATGGTGTCCAGCCTGAAGATTATCTAGCACAGAACCAAAACATATTTGACTATTGTGGTGGTGTAAAAATAAAAGGTGATTGGAGTTTTTATGAACATAAGATTGTTAATGGAGAACATTCAATAGAACCTGTACAACATACTATAAGATATTTTGTATCTAATTCCGGGTCAAAGATTATTAAGAAAAATAATACTGACGGGAGAGAAATCCAGGTTGAGGCCGGGAAGTGGATGCAAACTATTATGATTGACTATACTGAAAAAGAGTTCTCTGAGTATGATATCAACTTTAAGTATTATCTAGATAATATTTATAAAGAAATCAGATCTCTAGAACCAATTAATAACCAACTAAGTTTATTTTAAGATGCCAAAGAAAATTAAAGAGTGCACTAAAGCACAATTGATTGCTGTTGATTTACCAACTCATGGAGATAGCTACACTGTTATTAGTCATGAGTCTGTAATTAATTATGTATATACAGAGCTTGCAACTGCAGGCTTTGGAGTTGTATCTGAAACATTCAGAGCAACTGCAGATGGACAGATTGCACATGGTGTACATGTACTACAATATCAATCTGATCCTGAATTATCTATGATGTTTGCATGGACTAATAGCTACAACAAACAAGTAAGGTTTAAATGTGGTGTTGGTGCATATGTAAACAATGCCGGTACATTCATGGTACACGGAGACATGGGTAGCTGGGCTAGAAAACATACTGGTACTGCAGATGAGGAGACTGTTGAAACTATCAAGGGTCAGATTAAAGATGCACAGATGTATTATGATCAGCTTAAATCTGATAAAGATGCAATGAAAGAAATTAAGATGAATAAGAGAAAACAGGCTCAACTTCTTGGTATCTTGTTTGCAGAGTATCAGATCTTAACTACTGAACAAGCAAGCATGGTTAGATCAGAAATGATGAAACCAACACATGTGTTTGAAGATACAAGTAGTCTATGGGCTTTCTATAATTATGTAACTACTGCACTACAGTCTTCACATCCTAAGACATGGATGGAAGATCAACGTGTTTTACATTATTTTATATCAAGTGTTAATAACTTTTCTAAGTCTTCAGTGCCTCAACCAGTTGTAGAAGCTGATGTAGATCCATTAACTACAAATTATGGTCAACCAGAGAATCAGCTCAATATTTTGACTGAAATTGAGAAAACAGAAGCTGAGGAACCTTCATTAGAATTAGAAGCTAAAGAAGATTTAAAAGCTTTTAAAGAAGATTTAGTTATTGAAGATTCTAATGTAGAAGAAATAGCTAATGAAGTTATAGAAGAAACAGTAATGTATACTGATCCTATGGGTAATACTTTTGAAGCACCAGTTTTTGATACTATAGAGCTCAATAGAGAAACTAAAATGTCTGTAATGATTAGTCCATGTGCAGCACATGATTTAGAAGCTGATGCATTTATGGATGCTATTGATGAAACAGTAGAAGAGGTTATATCTTTAGAACCTACTCCTGAAGACCATCAGCAGTTTGAAAAAGAACAATTAGAAACTGAAGATGATTTTGCATTTGATTTCTCAGATGATGAGGATGATAATGAAGCATTCTTCTAAGAGCCTGTTTACAGGGTTTATTAATTATCAATTAAAAAGGGGGTAGCTTAGGCTATCCCTTTTTTTTTAACTTTGGATTATGAAAAAACAGATAGAAGAAGTAGAGAAGTTCCATAATGCATTTGGACAAGAGAATGGTAAATACCCAAGACCATTAGATGAGCATGAGTTTAATCTTAGACACTCTCTTATGAAAGAAGAGAATGATGAATATCTAGAAGCATGTTATAAAAACTCATTAGTAGAAATAGCTGATGCACTTGGTGACCAGTTATATATCTTATGTGGTACAATTCTTAAGCATGGTATGCAAAATATTATAGAAGATGTATTTGATGAAATACAAGCAAGTAATATGAGTAAGCTTGGAAATGATGGTAAACCTGTTCTCCGTGAAGATGGTAAAATTTTAAAAGGTCCTGGTTACTTCAGACCAGACTTGTCTAAATTTATTGAAGTTAAGAATGGAAACTCTTAAGTGCTTTGAATGTAAAATAGAAAAGCCTCTTGAAAAGTTTGCACCAAACAGAAGAAAGTATCAGATTAAATCTAACAAAGGTCGGTGTATTATATGCAAAAAGTGTGTATTACATAATGCAATTACTAAATTATATGTAGTTAGATATAATTTTGATGAAAATAAATTTGAGATCATACGGTTCAAAGATGCTAATGAAGCTGTAGAATTTATTAATAAAGAAGAAGGGGAGTATTAACTCCCCTTTTTTTTATCTGATTATAGAAGATTTCTCAATGTTCTTAATAAGTGTTTCAGTATCTCCTGTTACACCTGAGTAACCTACAACTTTGAAAAGGTTTCTCCAGAGTTTTAATTCTCCTTCTTGTTCAAACCAATATGGTCCGGTATCTCTTTTATAATATGCAGCTGCATCTCCTGTTAAATAATCTGCTAAGTTCTGAATAATCTGAGCATATGTTTTACCTGTACTATTAAAGATAGAACCTGTACTAGTTATAAATTTAACATAATCATCAAGACCAAACTGTACACCATACATTTTAGGGATTGGTAAGAATGTAGAAGTTTCATTCATTACACCCATAGTAAGAGCAAGTATATGATTTTGTAAGAAACCATAAGTATTGAATTCATCACTATTTATGTAACCACCAGATCTTTCACTGATTTTGTCCCATCTATCTTCATCATCTTCATCATAACCAAAGACCATGGCTGCAACTAATGCTAAAGCAATGATCGTCATCATTTGTGTACCTATCTTTTTAAATGCTGCTTTTTCTTTAGCTGTCATCCAATTATAATACTGGCCTTTTGTTTTGAGAAGTTTAGCAAGAGTACTAAAGGCAGTGATATAGTAACCAAGTTCTGTTGTACCCATAGCCCAGTCATATCTGGCTTTACCAATATTACCTGGTGATGTATCCATACCAAAGTGATTAACAAACATAGGAGTAAACCATTTTCTCATAAAGAAGAACATGCGGTAGATCATATATTTATTACCTTCCGGTTGACCAAAGGTATCATAAGCACCATATAGTTTTCTAGATAAACCATGGAATCTATTTTTAATTTCATTGAACTTGTTTGCTCTAGTAATAATAAGTTCAGTTCCATCTTCTAGATCTTTAGTACTATCTATTTTATTTCTTTCTTTAAGTTTTTCTACAGTAGTACTATACATTTTAGCAATTTCTTCAAGTGTCTCACCTTTAGTGTACACGTGATCAATAGCTTTTGTACCATAGTCTGGATCAACACCATCCTTAAGTTTGATAACACCATTGGCATCAGTTTCCCAAGCATCTAAATAGTCTAAGTAGATAACTTTACCATCTGTAGTTCTTTGTTCAACTTTCTGATGCTTCATGTATCCACCAAATAACTGTAAGGCAGCTTCCATTTCTGCAGACTTTCTAAAGTCAGTTGCCCAAGAACCATTCATCAGATCTCTATAAAGTGATCTACTTACAGATTGACCTAGTTGATCTTCTGTTTTAAATACAGCATCAAAGTTTTCAATGATTTGTGCAGTAAGTGAAGGAACACCTTTTGCATAGATATCTGTTGCAGCCCATTTAATCATGGTTGTGAATGCCCAGGCCCTTGCATTTGCTAAATCTTTAAGATTAACAAATTCACCTCCTGAAGCTTCAATAACATTCTGAGCTAACTGTCCATATCTGTTTTTTAAATCTGATGGGATGTTTAATGCAAGAGAAGAGAATGAAGCTAGCTTAGAGAAGTTGCTCATTAACTTAGTCAAGAATACATACTGATTAGCATTTTGTGATAACTGCACACCATAGTATTCTCTATCAATTAGAGATCTAACTTGTTCTAATCTATTATTTCTAGCATTACGTTTACTTGCAGCTTTACCAGTTTGTTTACTAAACTTACCACTCTTAGTATTATTTCTTGGATCTTCAAGTTGTTTAAGAATAGATTGTACTCTAGGTAAACTATCAATAAGAACTTTCTGATTTTCAATTGACATAAGGTACTCACCTGTAATTTTAAGTAAGTCCATATCTACTTGATCCATTTTCAGTTTATATAAACCAGTTACAGGGACATATGCTATCTCTCTATTTAAAGGATCTGTATTTACATAAACATTTTTATCTGGATCATAGTTAGCATAACCACGGTTGAAGTCATCTTGAGCTCTACCCCATGTAGACTTTAACCATTCTTTTGTAGTACCTGCAAATCTTTTTGCTTGATCTACATACTGACCACTCTGGAATTTTTGTACAACATCACTTACACCATATCTTGGCATATCAAGATATAGTTTAGCATTCATTGCCGCACCTTCTTGGAAGTATAGATGATACTGTTTCATGTACTCAAGAAGTTCATATCTAGCACCACCTTGTTTCTTTAAATCCATGTAGTCTTTATTGATGAATCTATCATCTTTGGCACTATTTGGATTGTTAGGATTAAATGGTCTTGGTAAGAATTCACCACGGTTATTAATTACTTTACCAATATAATCTTTTCTTTCTGCACCAATTGGAATACTGCGGTACTCACTTTTTACTCTGTAGGTAGAGTGCCTTGCATTAGGCATACCTTTAATAGTAATAGTCTTTCCTGTACTTCTATCTGTAATTTCAGTTTTTAGTATCTGGTTATCATCAGATGGTAAAGAAACTGAGTATGCTACGTTTCTTTCAAACACTGTATATCTTCTCCCAAATGAATTGTATTTTACTTTGATTACATGGCTACTACCAAACCATTGGGCAAACTCATCATCAGCTTTAAGATAGTCTTTAAACTCTACAGTATTAATAAAGTCATCAACCTTGTTTGCTTCTACTGCAGGAATGTTTTGTTTTTCTAAATAGAAGTTTAATGCTTCCATGTAGTATTCAGTAGGAAGTTTAGAGTTTAATTCAGCTAGTTCTGCATATGCTCCTTCAAGTTGTGCTTGTTCTAATGTAGATAAACCATCTGACTTACGCATGTTGGTTAGTTCTACATATCTTTGCATCTGCTCAGTTGTTAAACTTTGAGAATTATTTTTTAATGCAATTACATAAGATTTTAATTCTTCTCTTTGATCTGAAGTAAGATTATCACTTCTTTCTTGATTGGCTCTAATGTCATTAATTCTTTGGTTTAAATCATTAATTTTTAACAATCTATCTGCACCTAAAGAACCTGGTATAGGCTGACCTTGTTCATCTCTATAACCATATAGTAATTCCATCATTTCTTGAAACAAAGGTGCAGTTGAATCTTCTTTACCTTTTTTCTCTTCTAGAGTTCTAATAGTATCTAATGCATTTTTTTTAGCCTCATAATATTCAGGAGCATAGATTACTTTAACATTTTGTTTAAGCCACTCATCATATGCTTCTTTGAATTCTTCTGAATCTCTTTTAAGACCTTTTGCTTCTTGTTCTAGTATAAACTCATTATATGCAGTTTCTAGTGAGCCTTCTCTTGGTACAAATTCATAGTACTTTCTTTTAGCTTCTCTATACTGTCTTAGTACAAGAGCTTTACTTAAGTCATAGATACCTTTATCTGGATCATCTACTTTAGGTGAACCATCAAAATAGTTAAGGTCAAAGAGTCTTTGGTATGCATCCCACTTAGCTTGTAAGATTGAGTATTTTTCAAATCTTTCTAGCTCATTATCAATACTGTTATTGAATGCTTGGTATTCATCCAAAGCAGTTCTCATATCTAACCATGCCTCTTTACCAACAGGAGATTCATTAAATACTTCATCTACTTTATATACTTCAGGAAGATATTCTTGCCAGAAATAGTCATTGATAAAGTCATTAAGTTCTTTTTTGGCTGCAGCTATTTCTTGTCTATCTCCTTTTTTCTCAGCTTCAGTTACATTATACTTAAGTTTGTCTAGCTCATATCTGTAGCCATTGCCAAACTCATTCATATAACTATATACTTCAAACTCTATAGGGTTACCTTTCTCATCAAAGTCTAAGATTTTATCTTTAGACATAAGCATATCTGTAAGAGCAGTAACATTAAATTTACTAAATCCTGCAGCATCAAGTAGCTCAGGCAGTTTAGTTCTAAACTCTCTAGATTTCTGAAGAGCATTCTGTTGTGCCTTTGTTCTCTGGTTCTGAATAAAGATAGCTAATCCACCTACTATAGGGTCATTAGAAGATGAGTATGATTCTAAGAATCTATTACCCCATCTTACATCAGGAGCAACTCCGGTAAGTGAGGCCTTGATTCTATTCTCATCTAGTTTAAAGAAGTTGTAGTCATCTAAGAACTTGCTTACAATTTCTATAGGAACATTCTTAGATGCCAATGCATTGATCTCATCACTAGTAAGCTCTCTCTTTATAGCAGTGTCATAGAATTCTTCAAACTCCTGGTCATTTAAATACTGTTTGATTGGCTGTATGTTTTGCTTAAGTTCATTTTCTAGGAACTCTTGCATATACTTAGTAAGGTCTAAGTAAAAATCTACATTACTGTTTTCATAGATATCAGAAATTTTCTTTTCTGCTCTTTCTATTTCTGCAGCAATGTCATTTACCAAGTTGGTCAATGCTGATCCAGTTGTGATACCTTCATTTTCAAACACCTCATTAATCTCACGGACCATTAGGTCATAAGCTTCAAGCTGTTGTTGGTACACGTTAATGAGTGCAATTCTTGATCTTGTATCATATCTTCCTTCAGATAGAATGCTAGCAAGATCACTTTTAATATTCTTTACAATCTCTAATGTAGTTTCTAAAGATGTAATATAACTTAGTGAACGGTTTTTTTCATTTTGAAGTCTTCTCTCTTCTGCAGCTATTGCATCAAGAATGATTTCTTCTTCTGTAAGATCTTTTCTTTGCTCAGCAGTAGCAGTCTGGTACGGTTTGAGTGATCTTGCTATGGTAGGCAAGAGCTCACGGGTACCTTTCTGAAAGAGTGCTTCCTGAAGAGCTTTGTATTCTTTTGATTTAGATTTGAATTTTCTTGCTCGTCTTAATAAGTCTAGCTGTGTAGAATAACTAGAGTTAATAAGTTGTTGTAAAGAAGATTCAGATATATCTTTAGAGAGTTCATCTGCTCTCTCAATAGAGAATTTACCAAACATGACCACATCTTCATTTGTAATAAGCTGGGTCTGGTAATTAAAGTCTTTAGTTAAGAGCATATCAGCCAGCTCCCCTAAAGTAGTATCTACATCCAGTTTAGATACCTCTACTTTGTTAGGAAAGATTGAGCGCAGGAGTTTTTTAAAATGATATAATAGTTCTTGTATAAAGCCTAAGAATCCTTTGCTTGATATTTCTTGGTTTACTTTGTCTACTGCAGCTTTCTGTAAGGCATGTGCTATTACTTCTTCTTTAAATAGATCTGAACCATTCTGAAGTTCTGGATATAAGGCTTGAATTCTTGCTACTAAGGCTTGTCCTTCTTCTGTTAGAGTTAATTGCTCATATAACTTTTGGAAAAGTTCTGGATTCTCTCTTCTAATTGCACCAAGTAATGGGTGTGAGAATTCATGGAGTACAGTCTCTAGATTGAAGTTATCACCTACAAAGTATGCGGTACCACCAAAAAAGAATGCAGCCTCACCATTGTAACCGATTACTCTGTTAGCAAGAATATTCTTTGCTTCTTCAGGAGTAATAAGTTGATAGTTTACTTTAAGAGATCTAGCAAGTCTATCTGCTAGAATAGATGCTACTTCTTTAGCTCTTTGTATCTGGAAACCAGATTCATTAACATCAATAATTCTTACATAAGGATCTAATTCTTTATCTGTGTAATAGTATTGATCTTCTATTTTATATGCATTTCCAGATGCTTCAAGATTTTTCCACACTGGCTCAATAATATCATTGATAGGCCCACTCTTCATTGTTAGGCCTTGATTTAGATAGTATGAACCTAACTCTTTTATTAACTCCACTTTTTGTTGTGTAGTTATAAATGAGCTACTGAGTTCAATTGGCTCCATAGTGGCAATATTACCATTAGAAATAATAAACTTACCAATAGTACCCATATTGTTTCCAATATTAACTACTTTATAATTCCCTGTATCAGATATCTCATTGATACTATATGTAGATGCTTGATTGTTATCAAAGAATATTACATTTTCATTTGGTACATATCTGTTGTAATCCCAGATGTCTTTATATCTACCAAATTTTAATTTAGCAGTAAATGTGTTCTTCCAGTTTGCTAATTGAATCTGTTTACCATCATTAGTTTTATATGAAAAAGGTTGGTTTTGATTTTGTGTAGCATAGTTTTTATATGAAAATAAATCAATAACTTTTGCTTCTACACCTTTTGCAACTTCTATATTTTTACCTACCTCATTTTGTTCTAATCTATAAGTACCAACAGTTTTACCTTTACTGTTAACTACATCATAACTTTGGATAACAATTTTACCATTGTAATCATTTGATACATAGTTCTTAATAGAATGTCCTTCTGGTGCAATAACATAACTATCTGTTACAATACCTTCCTGTTCTTCTATAATTTCTCTTACTTTAACAGCATCAGGATATACACTTAAAAATCTATCTAAGGTTTCTGATCTACTAAATGGAGATACCCAATCAATATCATGTAGTGGGTTTTCATCTGGTCTAAGAATTGTTCCTTGTTCAGATAATGCAGTTGATCCTGTAAGAATAAAACCTTGCTTACTTAATGTATCAACAATAATTTCACCAAATTTATCTTTTTGAAGAGCATCCTCAATATTAATTTGACTAACAGGCTTACCAAAAGCTCCTGGTTTATAAAGAGAACTGGTAATAAAGTTTTTGTTTTGTTGTAGAATGTTATTAGAAATAATACCAATGTTTCTATTGATCATATCAATTGGTGTATTTCTTACAATGTTAAAGAACTCAATAAGAAGTCTTTTAATTCTGTCAATGAGAGATTTAGAGTAGTTACCTTCTAATTTGTTTTGCAGATCTTTTGTAATCAGGTCCCCAATAATCTTAATATACTCTGATTTATCTAAGTTATTGTATTCTTTCTGAGCTTTAACACCAGCTAATTCAACAATGATATCTTTAACCAGTGGATTATGTTGCATCATAAAAGCAATAAACTCACCAGCTACTTCAGGTAAGTCTTTACGATCTCTAACATAAGCTACTTTAGATAAAATATCTGCAAAGCCTAACTCATCAACACCAAATTGTCTTTTTGCTTGATTGATATCTTTTACTACAATACCAAATTGATTTAAGTATGTCTCAAGTATTTTAGATAAGTCTGTTCCAGCTTTCTTTATTAGTCCTGCATTTATTGATACAGGAGCATAATTTACAATAATGTTATCACTGTAAAGTTCTATTTCTTCTGAGGTAACTTCATCTATTGGTTTACCAAAGATTTTGATTGCAACGGCAGGATTAGAAATAGCTGCATATTTAACCATGTCTTCTCCTTTAAAGTTATACTGATAACCTTCAGAAGAAACTTCATAACCACTTCTTTCATATTTATCTGCTACATCTTTTGGTACAAGAGATATAAAGTTCAATCCTGACTTAACAAGTTTTGGAATTGCCTCAGATAATAACTCTTTACTTGTAGGTGAACTATTTACTCTTGTAACAAATACAGCATTAACTGTATCCCAGTTACCAAAGATATATGTGTTCTTATAGTTATAAACTTGATAACCATTTATTAAAGATTTAAACACTTTATAGGACATTTCTTTTCCTTCACGTGCCCTACCCATAAGGTTTACATAATTCTTATATATCTTTTGAATTTTTTCTTCAGTGATATCTGGTTCTAGCTCATAGATTGTGCTAGCAATTTTAGCATCAGCAGTATTATTAAAACCTGGAGAGTTAATGTCTCTCATAAATACTGGTGGCTCTTGATCACCGTAATCTATTCCATAGTTCTCATCTCTAAGTTGATCATTTATCTCAGCTTCAATTTCTTCTCTTACAGTAACTTCTTGTACTGCATTGAATAATCCATCATTAGCAACTATGTAATAAGATTTTCTAAGATTATCTCTTAAGTATGTAGAACCTTTTAATAACTTACCTTCTCTTTGTTGCACTGAAAAAAACTTTGAACCAACAGGATCAAAGACACCATATCTATTTCTTGCAAACTCTGATAGTTTATCATTATAGATGTTAAAAGCATCCATATCTAAGATGACATTGTTATCATCAATGATACTTTTTTCTCTTAGGTCATTTATACTATTTATTTTGCTATCACAGATCATCAGATTTTACATTTAAATGGGTTGTTTTCATCATCAAAGGTGGCAAGAATTTCTGCATCACTAATACCTTGAAGTCTGTTAATGATGTCCATGACTTCTTGATACTTAGTTGAGCCAGGATTTACATATCTAAACTCTTCATACAGTCTCTTAGATAAATATACGAATAATTCTTCAGGCATAATAGCTGGATCACCATATCCAGTCTCAGCAAATGCAACAGATTTGCCATCTGCCATGTATGTCTTTATGTTTGCAATTGATTCTTCAAAAGAGTCTTTAATATTTTGGTAGCCTTCTGGTTTAGTATCAGAGAAGTTATCATTAAGTCTTCTGTCTGAAGTTACAATACCTACAGAGAAGTTAGCTTTTGTTCTAAGAGCATTCTGTCCGGAGTATACTTTAGTAGGATTTCTAGTTTCATCTGCAAGCATGTTATGAATAAAGACAAAGTCAGGATTAGATTCTGCTAGCTTAGAATAGTGAGCATTAAGTTCTGGTGTTCTTGCAAACTTACCAAGTACAGTATAGTTAAAGATTTGTGGGTTAGAGAACGATTGTTTTACACCAAATCTTAAATTACTTTGTCCAGACTTAACTAATGAGTCTATCTCATTGGTCATAAAATAGTTCTTAAAGTAGAATCTGTCTCTATTACTAAATGAGTTCTGATTTAAAAATACTTTATAGAATGCATTTAAGATTTCAGTACCTTTCTCTGGGTCATCTAAAATTTTCATAAACTCTTGAGACTCTTTTTCAATCACATCAATGAATGGATTGTAATCTACAAGACTTACAAAACTTAACTTATTTTTATTAAGACCTGATTGATAGAAAGCAATCAGTGGAAGTTTACTAAAGAACTCACTGATAACTTGATTTTCTTCAGGATCGGCTACCTTAGTAATATTTGGGTTAGCTAGATCTTTAAAGTTCTTATAGTATAGATTAGATAGAGAGTTATTATACTTTCTTTCATTTACAAATAGATTGAACCTTGTCTTTTTAGTATCAAAGTCTACTTTAAATTTCTTAAGAACATCATATCTTGTAATAAGACTTGGATTTCTTTTTAGAATATCATTTAATCTTAATGCATATGCAGTCTTCTGATTTTTAAATATCTGAATTGGGTTAAATGAATTCTCTAAAGCTCTTTCAGCTAGAAACTTCTCATAAGCTCTCCTCTTTATTTTTCCTTCTGATTCAGTAGGATATAAAGATTTCATATATTCAAAGTCTTCTGCAATGTCTGCTTTTGAAACAGGAATAAGATGTCTTAGATACTCTCTTTCAGCTACAAACTTAGTATACTCTTCTTCATTTGTGAATGTATTAATTTCTACAGGATGAAGACCTAGAGCAGTATAACTACCTTCACCTTTTGCAGTTGATGTAAATAGTCTTTTAGAATACTCTTGTGATACTTTATTAGTATCAATGTAAAGAGTAGGTTGACCTTTTTCATTTTCTTTAACATATGCACCAAAGTTTAGTTTGTCAACAATTGTCTTTGGTATAGTTGTATTTAATGCATAAGATTTATAAGCATCTTCTAGATTGTATTTTCTTAATGCATTCTGTAGAAGCATTAATATAAGATCATTTCTAAAAGTTTGAATAAATCTATCTTTATCTCCAATAGCTATATTTTTATCTGCATCAATCTTCTCCATATTAGCAATAATGTAATCAGAAATAGTTTTATGATACATTAATGGGAACATAGGTCTACTCATTGCCAGTGATAAAGAACCAATCTTAAATGAACTAATTACAGATTCATTCTCCATTTTTTCTCTAAGTGTTTGGTCAAGACTAGATAGTCCTTGTAAAGATTCTACTTTATACTCACCTTCTTCTACGGCACTAATAGTATTTTTTAGATTGGTATCTTGGTTAAAAGCAAATTTAAGTCTCTTAATACCTTCTATCTGTTGTTCAATTTCTAAGAAATGTAAGAACATTGTTTTAGATAAATCACTTTCTGCAGCTTTAGGGTCAGTTTTAAAGTCTTTTATAAGATCATACATTTCTTTTTCAGTAAATGTTTTATCTTTTCTGTCCATAAATAACCCAGTAGTTGCATTTGTTGCAGCAGCATATCTTTGAGGAGATTTAATATTACCACCAAAGAATTTTTTTAGTACTCTTTTAGATGCCTCAGATTTAAATAACTGTGGTTCTCTTGGTTTTTTACCTAATACTTCAGCAAAAGTAGATTTACCATCTCTTTGTTCTTTAACATACTCTCTAACAAGTGGTTGTGATACAAAGTAGATAGCTTCTTTAACTGGTACACCAGCTTGTAGTAGATATAATAAGATAGGTGCTACTTCATAATTACCCTGGATAAAGAAGATCCATGCATCTTTTTCTACGTCCACCCAGCCATTGATAGCTTGAGAGTACAAGTCAGCAATCTTATATATACTGTTTACATCATATCTGTTTGATAATGAGATTACCTCATCACCATCTTTATTAATAAGAGTGTTATGTTTAAGAAACAATCTCATTTCTCTTGGAGTTGCTTCTCCTCTATGCACATAATATTTAGGCATAGGTGCACCTAAAGCATTAAAGATTACATTAAATGTATTTTCAATAGCTCCAAGACCTAGGGTTCTTTTACCAATTACATTAGATTCATGTTTGTAAAGATTGTATCCTACTTCAAGTACTCTTGTTGGACTAATTAATTTTTTACCTTTTTCATCAGTCATGTAAGTAAGTGTACCATCTTCAGCAATACCATTAAGACTTCTAAACGGATCATACTTCATTACATACTGAGATAGATCATCAGAGATTTCTTTTAAGATGTATGTACTGTTAGGTCTTACAAGAGATGCATAGTTTTCTGGTAGCTCAAGTATATTTCTAATATCTTGAATAAGATCATTTTGGATAGCTTGTTTTTGTCTTTCAAAGAAGTCTGAAGTATTTTCTCCACGTTCTCTTGCTTCTATAAGAGCTTGTCTTAAATCTGCCATAGACTCAAACTCTCTTTTAACAACTTTACCATAGCCAGTTAAGTTAGGCATGAATATAGTAAGTTTATCAATGTCAAAGTCAGCTCCAGATTTAGCAACAATTTCTGGTGGGGGAACAATTAAGTTACCGGCTTCTTCTGGTAAGAAGTGATATACTTCCATGAATTCCATAGAGTTGAGACCCTGTACTGGAATACGTACACCAACCATAGTAATTGCTTTTCTGTTAGCTCCATTGTTATAATCTAACCACTCATCATCTTTAATGAGTTCATTTAGTTTATCAAGTGTACCAATTACTTTACCTTTCTTATCTTTAAGTTTAAGTAGATTTTTAAAGTCTCCTTGTAAAGCAATCATAACTTTCATAGCAGCTGTAAAGCCATCTTCTTTCTGATGATATGTAGGTAAGAAGTTTGAACCAGCATATTTTTTAACATCAGCATCAGATGCTTTATTAAATTTAGGTACAAGATTACCCAAAACACCATCATACATAGAGCTAGAAACCTGCACTAAAGGTTCACCTTTTACTTTCTGTCTAATAAGTCTCTTATTGATTATAGATAGAATAAGTTTTTCAATCTTATTTGATTCAGGATGGAATGATAAGTCATGCTTAAGTGTACCATCTGCTGTTGTATCAATAAATTCAATTAAATGATCACCTACACTATCATCTCTGTCTAAGTTAGCTCTAATTAGTTCAGCAATTTTTTCTGTGCTAGCTTTATCTGTAGGAATGTATTCATCACCTACTTGTTCATAACCAATCTCATTAAGTAGTTCTAGTTTTAATACATCACTATATTCTTCTACTCTATTAATATAATTAATAACTTTTTGGTTTGTAATACCAGAAGGATCTGTTGTTTGGATAACACCTTTTTCATATAGTCCTTCAAGAATTAATTTTCTCAACTGAGTTGAAAAGATTGATGCACCTTTATACTGAGTATTTATATTAGTAACATTTTTAAGATTCTCAGCATATATTGTATTTACTGTAAATTTTGCAGAATTTACTGTACCATCTTCATTTAAGAATTTATCTGATTTACCATCTGAAGTAATGTGAGCAACTTTTTCACCAGACTCATATGTTACATAGTCTAGTTGTTCAGTCATCATTTTTTCATGTAGCTTCTCAAGATTGGTTCCTTTTATAACAGATGGGATAAGTGGAGCTAATGAGAACTTATGGAATGATGTTAAAGCAAGACCTTCAGTTTCAATTGCACCAAAGTATTGTAGTTTACGTGAAGGGAAAAATTCAATTACTTCTCCTAAATTAACTTTTTGACCAGTTGCAATTTTTCTATATAAGTTCTCTTGCTCATTACCCCAAGCACCTTCAAGATAAGTAATCAGACGATAACTTTCAAGACTGATATAACCTTGACCGTCACCTATATTCATACCAAGATATTCTTTGGCTTCTATATCTGCTTTTTCTTCAGCATACTTTTCTTTATTCTTTATTGACTTATTGTCTTTAATTCTTTCTAAGATATCTTTTCTAAAAGTTTCTTTATACTCATTATAGTATACAGAATCTTTTTTATCATCTTGCAATACAGCAGTTTGGAATGTACCATCATATTTTCTAGCTGTCCAACCTTTAGCTTTATTAGCATCAATGTAATATCTTTTAAACTTATCACCATTAATAAAGTTCTGTATTTTTTTATCAGCACGGATACCTCTACCAGCACCACCCCAACCAGCATTACGTTTATGGAATTCTTCTTTAGCATGATTGTACTGTACAAGATCTCCGTAACCTAAAATGGTAGTTTCAAAGTTATGTATCCAAGAGTTGTATGTATAAGCTTTAGAAATTACTCTATCTACGTCTGTCTGAGACATATTAGGAGCAGAGGCCATTTGATAAAGAGCATCATCAACAAATCTAGCCTCTTGTAATCTTTCAAGGTTTTGATTTGTTTGATCATTAAAGTATCTCTTAACATCAGTAAATACTTGTTCTTTTAGTTTAGCATTTTCTGGTCTTGAAAAATAATCTAAAAGATTTTCTTCAATTGCATATAATTGATTCTTAGTATCTTCAGTAAGTACATCATCAAATGCTGTAAATACTTGTGCAGCCATTACAGTTTTTCCATCTCTGGTTTTAATTTCTCTGTTGTAACCGGTCCACTTAGAATACTTATCTTTATTTGCATTGAATCTGTTAATTCTATCATGCTCACCAGAGATATAACCTAATATAATATCAAAAGCTCTTTGTTCACCACGACCTAATGTAGATGGTCTAAAATCTTGTATATCTACATACAAGTTTTTATTTTGTCTTGGATAAGGTGTAATAATTTCTGTTGCTTGAAGACCGAGTGATAATGACTTAGAAGCATGCCTCATAAACTCCTGGATACCTTTTAACAACATAGTGTTCATTTCCTGAAGGAACTTTGTTGTTACATCTGCAGAACTAGTAGAGATACCTTCACTTCTGTTTCTTTCATCATATACTTTAGTACCTGATAATACTTGAAGTTGAATAGCATTTTCTTCTTTAGCAGCAGTATCTATTGTAATCTTTTTACCATAGTCTGCTGGATCCTTAAGATTAAAAATAGAGTTGATTATAACAGATACTTTTGAGTACGGGTTATTTTCTTCAGAAAGCCAACGCATATGTTTAAACTCACCATTAGGATCAGCTTCTGGTCTACCAGTAGCCTGCATCCAATTATCAGCTTTATTTAAAGCTAACATATTTCTAGTAGCTGTACTATCTAAGAAGTGTTCAAATACTCTATTCATTTCAGGAGTAAATGCACTGAAGTTTGAGAATGCATCAGAGTATTGATTCTGCAATGTTGCTAGCAATCTAATTCTATAGTTTATGTCAGGATCTCTAAACTGAGGAACATTTTGCTCAAACCCTTCTCTAAAGACTTTTATTGGGTCAGACCTAAATTCATCAATAGCAGCCAGAACAGTTTTATCTTTTGATTCAGAAAATGATTCAAGCTTTTTAATAAAATTGAACATTCTATCTATACCATATGTCTGGATAAAAAAGTTTTCAGACAGAATAGCTTTTATTTCAGCACTATTTTGATCTAATGTAATACCTAATACAGATAAGAATTCTATTGCTCTATCTTTATTTAGCATACCAGTTGGACCAAATTGCTTTAATACAGCTTTAAGTTCCAACATGTTTCTACCATTCTGTAAAGAAATATATGAGTTATTTACAGAACTTTCATTGATAAAGTTATTAGACCATTCTTTCATTACAGATGTAACATCTGTACTAGCATTCATTACATTAGATGTATATTTTACTGTACCATCATCATTTCTCTCACCTTCTATAGGATTAAGATTAAGTTCAGTATACTGTATTCTTGGCTTCTTAAGATCTTGCCAGAATTGTGTTTCTAGTAATGTATCTGAAAAAGATATATCTGCCCTTGTAGCAGGAAGTAAATTTAACACCTGTGTAAACTCAGGATAAGACTCACTGTATGTAATAAGTTTATTATACATATCAGCTGGAGTCATTGAGCCTTGAAGTGTTCTTGCTAATCTACTCCATACAATTCCTGGGTCTTCTAACTCAAAATAACCTAACTCATTAGGTATCATTTTTCTATTACCTTCAGAATCTACTTCAGTTTTAAATACAGATGAAAGAATCATTTCTGTATTTCTATTAAGCATGTCTCTTGCAGATGTACTATTCTCTCCACTATTATCTTTAAATACAGCTGAGCCAGCAACACTTGGTTCTTCTAACTCTACTTCTGATTCTTTAAAGATTGGGAAACGGCTATTTCTGATGTGGTATGCAACAACACCTTTATTATATTTTTTATTGTTAATTGCTTCTGCAATATCACCAAACTCATTTACAGCTCTAGATAACAAATCTATCTGACCTGTAATTTGTTGTTCTAAGAATAGATTAGGGTTTTCAAGAGTGGCATTTCTCTCTTGTACTTTAGCTAATCTTTGTTCTAATTGATCTATTCTTTTTATCCAGGCATTTTGAATACCCTCATATATTCTTACTCTTTTGCTTTTATCATTAAGTTCTTCAATGGCTCCAGAGTTAGTATCATGAGATTCACTAAAAGCTTTTATTGATGTAGCAATCATACTATCTATTGAGTTCTTAAGAACTGTAGACTCATCAATAGTAAATGTTGCATATTTTTCTGTTTCTTCAGAATCTTGAATAGTAGGTTGAGCTTGTTGTTTTTGTTGTGGGGTTATTTCAATTAACTTATTAAACCCCTCTTCAAATATTATGTTTTGTGGAATATTATGACTACTAAAAAATTTAGCTAATTCTTGAGGTGTGTATCCTGCAAGTCCAGGTACATTACTATAAGCAATTAAAAATTCAAGAGTAGGATTAGCTATAGCAGTGTCATATAATTTTTTGACAGACTCAATAATTTCATTATCTGTTCTAGACTTTTGAGCACCTGGAGTTATTACAGTAGGAAATGCATATGATTTTCCTTCTTCTCCTTCCATCATTCCTTCTCCTATACCCTTGATAGCCCATTTACCTTTTGTACCATCAGGTATAGCTGATATTTCAGATACAGATTGTTGTTTACCAAATGCTGCTCCAGCAGCTCCTTTACCATGTAATCCTTGAAGATTAGATCCAAATACAAATACTTGATCTGGTCTTAATTCAGTAATATTTCCTTTATATGTTTTTCTTTTCCCAATACCTAAAGCTTCATATACAGCATTAGATTGAGGAACAGGCTGAATAGTTTTAGATCTATTTAACTTATAGAACATTATGTTCTCCATACTTGGTGTATAGGTATCAAAGAATTCAATTGATTCTTTACTCTTACTAGGTAATGTAAGTTTATCATATAACTCTCTAACTGTAGCTAAATCAGCAACATGAAATTCAGTATCTCTAGCAGATGTTCCTCTAAATAAATTAACTAAGAAATTAAGTATTCTTCTAAATAAGTTTTTTTCTTCTTTAGTTTTAGGAATATACTTACCGGCTTTATAATCTCTAAAGCCTTCAGCTAATGCTTCTTCAATCTCAAAATAGATTTCTTCTTTAGTTAATTCTGAAAATTTACTCCATCTTGAATTACCAGATGCTTCAGCTACAGCATTATAAAGTGCTGCTTTTTGTGCTGGAGTCATAAAGAACTGGGAGAATCCATGCCATGCTTCATGGTAAATATCTAATGCAGTCCCTCCATCACCTTTAAATAATGTGATACCATATTTTGTAAACTTTGCAAAAGCAGGGGAATTTACAAGATCTGTAATAATAGTTAATGGAAGTTCTTTACCTATACGTGAGTCATTAGTATACCAATCAATAATTTCTTTTTCTTTAGCTTCAGAAATGGCATAGTTATCTCTTAGACTCTTACTTCTAAATCTTGTACCTAAATTTAATAGAGATATATCATTAATGCTATTGAAATCTTCATCATCAAAGATTTTATCTTGGGTTGGATCTACTTTACCTTTTGGAACTCCTCTATTAGAACCTTTAACTGGTTTTACTTTAACAACATCTTTGTCAGCTTCAACAGTAATACCAAATCTTTTTAAGAATCTAGTTTTATCTTTAGTGTCTTTAAAAGTTAACTTACTCTTTTTAGTAGCTGCTTTTGGTTCTCTAAAAGACCAATCAGATGTAGTAATAACTCTTGTTTTAATACCCAACTGAGATGCTGCTTTTACTACTGATTCTGAAATACCTGTTTGAGCATTGGTTACAATAGTAAAATCTTTATTAACTAGATCTTCAGATTCTAATACATTAGAAAGAATATCTAACACATGCTTGTCTAATTTAGCCTGAGTATAACCTTTTGGTTTTAGTATAGAGAAATCATCACCAGTAAAGAAAACTGTTTCTGCTTTTGTATCATTAAGTTTATCAATGATGTATTGCTTTACAGCTTTTGTATTAAGTTCAAGTCTTTTATTTATAGGAAGACCACTATATAATTCTTTTGCTAATCTTTTAACAACAGCTTCAGTATTAGATTTAAACTCTTCAGAAAGACTAATTACAGCATCAGCTGAATCTACTAAAGCTTCTGTAACATTTTTAGGATTATCATATGCAGATATTTCAAACTCTACATTATCTACAATCATGTCTGCAGCTGGCCTTTCTGTTTTTTCTTTTTGTTTTTCAATAGGAAGAATACTTTCTGGCATTGCATATCTAAGATAACCATTAAGAGCAGTTACTAATGGTAATGAATCCTTACTGAACTCAATAAGCATGTATTTTTTAATAGCATCAAAGTAGTTTATATTATTTGCTTTAATACTATCTCCTTCTATTGTATAATCAATGAATGGTTTACCTAAATATTTTCCATTATAACTAACTTTGGCACCAAAGCTTCTAGTTACATTCTTACCTTTCCATTCTACAGCTTTCTTTAAATGATTAGAGATCTGATCTCTGCTGCTTTTTACATAATTAAGATCTACAGGTTTACCTTTGATTAAAACAACCAGTTGTTCAACACCAGATGTCTCATCTATTTCTATCTTAATTTGATTTTCTTCAACTGAGTTTGATAAATAACCTTCTGCAAAGTTCTTTCTTTCTAATGCATCAAGTTCTCTACCATTTAACTTTGCTTTAGTTGTTAAAACATCTGCAATTTTTTCAGCCAGTGCTTCATCCATATTTGATCTTTGCACATAAACTGTGTTGTTTATACTTACAACTTTATCATTAGCTCTTGCTAACTGAAAAGTCATGTAACCATTTCTTTTAGATTCACGATCTGTAATATAGGTTACACCAGTAATTTCATCTTGAGTTATATCTGTGTCAGATAATGGAATATACTCAGCATTTGTGATACCAAAGCTGCCACCAATAATTGGTAAAGTATAAATTTTATCAGGGTTCTCTAAGATTGTTTTTCTTAGATTGTATAATTGACTTATTTCTTTATCCTGCTGTTCTTTTACTTCTTTTACTAATTCTTTTTTTCTTGCCTCAGTATATTTAATACCATTTACTTCAGCTTCTAAAACCATCTGATTAACAATATCTTCTGGAGAAACTAAAGCAGAACTATACTTAAGTTTATTGTTTTCTTTATATACTCTTCTTAAGTACTGGTATACTGGTACACCTTTATCAGGAGTTGTTATATTAGAATCACCATCAAAGTAAAGAATGTTACCAAAGGAGTCAGTTACAAATGCTGCTATAGAATCTTTTTCACCTTTTCTCTCATGAGCTTTTTTATCTTCTGATGTAAAGTATTGTTCATACACATTATCAGAAAGGATTGGTCTTAAATAAACATCAACACCCTGATACTCAACAGTTAAATCATCCCGGTCTTTTTTTCTAGCTTCATCTACTAATATTTTAATGACACTACCTGGAACAATTTTTTCAGTATCTTGAACATTTAATTGATCTATTGTAGCTTTAGTTGGATCTACTCTTTTAGTAGAGATACCAGTTGTAGCTGCAATTGATGTAGGTACTTGTCTACCTTTATTGAAAAGAAACATTTCATTAGGATCAGCTACTGGTATATCATAGTTAGACTTGCTAAGAGCTTTAACAGCTTTTTTAAAAGCCTTTACATCAATAACAGCTTCTGCAATATAATTTTTTACTTCATCAAGTCCTGTCTTTACATCAGCAAACTGATCTGCTAAATCAGAAACATCACTGATTGTAATGTTCTGAGTTTTAAGATAGTCTTTGATTGCCTTGTTTGACATCATTATAATACCAAGTAGTTGTGGAACTGCCTGTGCATTAATAATACCTACATCTTGAGTTTCAGGATTGGCATCAGTCATGATTTTATTAACAGAACGCATATAATCTTTAAGATTAAATGGGGCATTCTCTGCCATTCTTCTATTAAGTTTTTTATTAAGGTGACCGTATAAAATGTCAATACTAGGTTTACAAGCCATGATAATTAAATATTACAGTTTCTAGCAGCATCTGCTAATAAATCATCTTCATCTTCTTCATTGTCCAGACTGTTAAATCTGTCTGTTACTTCTTTTACTGCTATAGGATTACTGATAAAAGTATTGATATCAGCAGCTGTTTCTTCTGCTAACTTCTTAGTTTCTTCTTCAATAATGATCTCTTCTTTTGCAATAGGTTTTGAGTCCATAGATCCACGTGTAAAGTTTTCTTGTATTTCTGCAGCAGTGTAAGTTTTTTGTCTCTTATTGTCAAGATTTTTAACAGTTACTTTACCTGTCTTTTCATCAACTTTAGTAACTGCAAAATACTCACCAGCCTTATCTGTAAAGATAGGAATTTGAGAAATAAGAATGTCACCTTTAATGATATCTTTATCATCTACAATCTCTTTTGTAGTAAGGGCTTCTTTTCTTTCTTTATATAGATTTTCAACAGCTTCAGAAGATACATTTAGTGTACCTGCAATAGCATCTTTAATGAAACCATAGTATACTTCATCAATAGTATCTTGATTGGCTTTATCAAAAGCATCTTTTACTTTAGCATACCCTACAAGATTTTCATCTCTTTCTGTAGCTACAGGTTTGATTCCAAGAACTTGTTGATTGATTTCTTGAATTGATTCAGGATTTATTTCTTCTCCTGTTCCTGTCTCACCTGCTTCTCGTCCAGGAACATTCTCTGGTTGTTCTGATCCAGGCTTTGGAACAATAGATTGAGGAGCACCGGGCTGGGCTTCTGAAGTTTCTGTTTTAGGGCTAACTTGTCCATCTTTATTTAATTGTACTAATTTAACATTATTTATCAAATCACTCAAGAAAGAAAGAGCATTTTGAAATGCAGGATCTGGGTTTACAAGTGCTTGTCTTTCTAGTAACATAAATGTAGAAGATGCCCAGTCATTTATGCGGGCAAGTTCTTCCGGTGTAACAGCATCAATATCTTGTTGAAAGATCTTATTTAATGCTACAGGTGGTTCTAAAAACAACATAACCAATTCATTATATGTTTTTTCTGAACCAAATAGCATTTTAAGTTCATCTAGATCTGCTACACGTTCTTCTGTGCTATTAGATGCAAAGTTTTGGAATGCTAAAGCTTTGTTGATTACAAATACAATATCATTAACATTACTACCAGTAACAACTCTTCTTTTATTTCCTGCTACAAGTCTAGTTCTATCTCTTGTAAGTTGTTCTAACTCAAATGTTTTAGTTGCATTAGTTCTTACATAATCGTTGATAGTTTCACCTTCAGGTTGTGCTTGTCTTCTTTCTACTAACTCTTCAGAAAGTGCAATAATCTTTTCATCTAGAGCTCTAATAGCTGCTTGATTACTCATGAATGCTACACCATTGATTTGTTTTTTCTTTGGTGTTCTTTGAATCTCATAGTCTATACCATTGATAGTTACTGAATCAGTATCTAAGTTTAGATTAGTTACTCTATAGACTTTGTTGTCTACAGTAATAAGTTCTCCAAGTGTATCTATAATGCTAATAGGTGTTAAGCCTAGATCAAATAGGCTTGCATCTGGCTCTACTTGTGATTTACCCTGCTTACTAATTTCTACAATTTCTGTATCAGTTTCAATAGCATACTTACCGTCTTCGGTAAAGATTAATTTACCTTGTTTACCTTTATACATAAAAGGCTTGCTTAAATTATCTTTAAGCATAGGTGAAGTAATATCTGTTTCAGTAAGTTGTGCACCTACTGTTCCTTGTGTAGGAGTAATTGTAGGAACTACATCTTCAATAGGTACATACTTATTTACTAGATCTACAGGAGTCAGATCAATGTATGCTTTTTTATTTCCTTTAGAGTCTGCAGGAATTGCCTGAGATGCAAGTTTAGCAGTTTTTATATTACCATCAAGATCATAATCTACTTCAATTGGCAATAGAGCAATTTGTGCAGGCATGATACCTGTCATTCTATAGAATAAGTTTCTATAGATTGTTTGCTGAATAGTATAATTTAGTTTTTTACTAAACTTAGCCTCTATCTTATTGTAATTATCTTCTGCTTTTGCAATTTCTTTATCAAGCTTTTTTTGTTCTGTAGGATTTTCTGAAGCTTCTCTTTTATTTTTTAGATTATCAAGGATACCTTTACTTTCAGCTTTTTGTTCATCAACATTAAAATATTTCCAGTTTTCTTCTTTACCAGTTTTAATATCTAAGATCATATATTCTCCGGTTGTATTATTAACCATAAGAATATCCATCTCACCAGCAAGACCTCTTGGGTTACCATTCTCATCTAGTGGACCTAGTTCTTTATCAAATACTTTAATGTAATTAGCAATGAATGTGAACTCACCATCTAATGCAGTATCTCTAATTTCTGTTATTACACCTCTTGGTCCAAATAATGCTTTGTATGCAGGACTATTTTCAGTCATGCCTTCAGGCATTGTAATTGGTTCAAACTCTAAAAACTCACGGATCATTTGGTCAGTTACTGTACCTACATTACTTGCTTGTCCATAAGCAATATCTGCTAGTATAGAAAGAACGTCTCCTACTGTAACAACTACTTCTCCTTCTTGAGCATTAAGTAAATCTGTGAGTGCTATTCTAACTGCTTCAAGTTTCTTTTCTGTCTTAAACTCAAAGAACTTATTTCTCTTTTGTAGCTGTTTAACTGTTTCAATAAATGTATTTACTCTAGCTTCATTAGTAGGTTTTACATCTGAGTCAGGTTGTACAAAAGCATTAATTGCAACAAGAGCAACTGTATCATATAAACTCTTAGCTAAGAAATCTGGTTTGTTAGGAGTTATTTCTTTTTCAATATCATTAACTAACTCTGTAGCTCTTTGAGGAAACTTCTCATTTTCTGTACCTTCATCAATTACATATCCTTGTCCAGGAACTTTTGTAATCTCAGATTGTCTATCAAAGAGTTTTTCTTTTAATATTTCAGTTTGTTCTTGATACTTATCTAAAGGCTTTTGACTTCTTCTGTACTCTATATAAGCTTGTACAGCTTCAATATCTGATTTAATATTGTTTTTTACTGCAGCACTAAATGGATTACCACTTTTATCTGTACCAAGTTTTAACTTATCTTCAAAAGTAGTTCTAACTCTTTTGAGTTGTCTTAGAGTCATTTGATCTAAAGAAAGTAATTCTCCATCAAGATTAATTTTCTGATCTGTAGTTTTAAGAACCGGAACTGCAGTTATTAATTCTGCAGCTTTACCAGTAGTAACTACTTTAGTATTCATGTAGTCACTAATAAATTTACCTTGAGTCTTTAACCATTCTTTTCTAATAGCTGGTACATCATACTCTTCATAAACACCTATTCTTTCAAGATACTTGTTAAATTCTGTTTCAAGTAATCCTGCAAGCTCAGGTTGCTCATTTACTATATCATCCCATTCAGTAAGTGCATTGATCTGTACCTTTTTATTATTATTATCAAAGTCTTTAAATTCTTTTGCAGCTTCTCTTAGGTCTGCTTCTCTTTCTTTAAAGTCTTTTTCAATTGCTGCTAATGTAGTTTGATACTCTTTATATGCAGCTGTATCTTCTGGATTTGGATACGGATTTTCTTCAGTAGGTTTTTGTTCAGTAAGATCATTTACTTTCTTATCAATGATATCACCATAATAGTATCTTAAAACACCAAATGCATTAGCCTGAGCTTGGTTTATATTTGGAATAGAGTTTAGAACAGCTGTAACAGATTTGATAATTGGTTGAATTTCTTCATCTGTTAAGTTATTGAAGTTTGCTAATAATGCATCATATTCTGCTAAATCTAATATACCAGAGTTTAAAGTATTTTGCCAAGTAGTTAATGCAGTATCTACTTTTGCTGCAGTATCTACATTTTTAATTAAATCTTTAAGATTAGTAAGAGTAGATATCTGCTCTTCTATTTCTTTAATTTTAGAACCATACTCTACTTCATACTCAGCAATTTTTGCTCTAAGTTCACCATCATCATAACCAGTATCATCTTTTAATGCATTGTTATACTTAACTGTAGCAGCCTGAATTTTTTGATCTCTTTCTTTTGCTAGATCATTGATAGATTTTCTAAGATTCTCTTCTTCATCTTTACTAACTCTAGCTGACTGTGCAGTAGCAATAGCAATAAACTGTGCGTAATATTCATCATATCTTTCTGAACCTCTTGGTATTACCATTTCATTGGTAACATCTATAAAAGATTCTGGTTGATACTCTTTGTTCTTAGTCCACTTAGCAAACTCTTCTAAATCAATAAAGATACCTCTGTCTGATAAGATGTTAAGTAAAGACTGGTACTCTTTAGTTTTTGTTGCTTGTTCTACATTCTGAGCAATCATATCTCTTTTATTAAGATACATTGTCTTCATCCACTTGAAGTTTCTGTCAACATGCTCTCTATATGCAGCTGGATCACCAAGCATATTAATATACTGAAGCATTATTTTGTTTTCAGTATTTAAGTCTTCAATATCTACAAGCTTTGCAAATAAGTCATCTAATGTGCTTTTTTCTTGATCTTCTAAAGTTCTAAGTGCTTTTAGGTATTCTGTTTCTGATCCTGTAAGATCTTTTAGATATTCTACAAGAGCATCTTTATACTGGGTTTCATTTTGTTTAAGAACTTCAGTAAGTTCTTCATCTGCAGAATCAATAACTTTTTGTTGCTCTTCTGTTGGAGTTTCAGTTTCTTGACCAAACTTTCTGATCCTTTCTACCTCTTGCTTAAAGAAAATATACTTGTCTTGAGTTTCTTTATATTTTTGAAGCCTAGCAAGTTTTCTTTCTTTAGCTGTTTTTTCTGCTTGAAGCTTTGTATCTTCTACACCAGTAAGAGCATTTATTTCATTTGTTAAAACATCAATTTCTGCAGCTAAATTAGATCTATCATATAAGGCTGTTACATCTGTTTGATAAATAGGATTAGCAGCACTACTCTGTTGTGTAAGAATGTTGAATGAATTACCTAAGTTATTTAACCTACTTAGGTTTTCATCAAATGTAGCATTTAGAAAAATTACATTAAACTTTGCTACTTCCCATGCCTTATAATATAACTCTGCTTCTTCTCTTTCTTTAGTACCAAGTGCATAGTCATTTACATTGATAGGATTAGGATTTCTTGAAGACTCAAAGTTGAATCTTTTCTGAAGTTTTTTAGCTTTATCAATAATTTTATCAATTCTTTCTAAAGCTTTTTGTCCTTCACCAGGTTGAAGATTTAACACATTGGCATCTTCAATATCTTCAGGTTTCATCTGTTTGATGTCATTGAGCTTATCAATATACATATCAAATGTACCTGTGTTAAGGGCAGTAATAACACCACTTATAAATGCTGTATCTTCTGCATCTTTTGTATCTTTAACATCAGTATCTTTAGAGTTTATAGTCTTAGAGGCTAATGATTGATTACCATAGTCAAAGAATCTATCTCCAAAGAATTTTATTGGTGTATTACCATTATTTATTCTATCTGCAATAGCTTGACCATCTGTTTCTACCTTTTTTATATAGTCACCATAGGTCATCTTATTTTCATATGCATCTTTAAAGTCACTAACCTTACCGATACCATAGTTAAGAAACTTATTACCAAAGCCCATTAAGAAACCTGAACCAAATGTTTCAAGTCCTTGTGCATCTAGTTGAGATAGTATGCCTTCTTTAAATGCATGAATACCATAATCAAAGCCAGCTCTATTTGGATGATAGAAAGATTCAGTATATGCATTCTTTGTAGCTTCAGCTACAGCTTCTTGCATGTTTTCTTGAAGACCTTCTACAAGGTTACCTTTAAAATAGTTAAGTGCACCTCTCCCTAACTCTCTAGGTTTATATAAAGATCTTACAGCATTACCAAAACTATTTCTAAAAAAATCTACTTTACCTTTTCCAGGAACAAGTCTACCACCTGGAACATCTAGATCATCTAAAACTTTAAATGATCCAAATCTCATTAGGTTTGGAAATGCAATCTTATTACTATAAAATACTAATGCAGTATTTACCACACTGTCCATTAAACCAGCTTGCTCAGACTTCTGTCTGTATGCCTGCATTTCTTTTTCAGTAGGTACTTTACCTGTTCTATAATAATGATCTTTATAGAACTGATTCATCATTTCATTTTCTACAAAACCACCTTCAAGTCTACCTTCTGATAAAGCAGCATTAAGCATTCTAGCATCAAGATAAAATGCACCAAAAGTTCTCTGAGCTCTTGCTAGATTAGATAAACCTTCAGGATTTTTTAAGACAGTAGAGCCAAAATTTTTCCAGCTATGATTTATAGGGTTAATAAAGTTTACTGTTTTATTTATTGCTTGGCTATAAAATGCTCTGGCAGCATCTACATTTTTAAGATCTTTTAACCAATTAGTTGTAGTCTTAAGAAAAGAAGGTGCTGTAGCTAAACCTTCCGCAGCTTTTGAAGTTGCAGTAAATAAACCTGGAGAAACTTTTTTAAGAACAAATGCTTCTAAAGCAGCCTCAGTCATAATACCTGCAGTATAAGCAAATGACATTGCTGTATTACCTATAAATGGCATTACACCACCTTTAGTAGAGTAACCTATGTTTGATGCTTTTTGATAGTTAGCAGCAGCTCTAATGTCTTGTCCAAAGTCTCCACCACCAGCATCAAGATAACTCATGA
>Ga0315904_10000868_pt1 | contig 48279 bp, 37 predicted proteins | sample LakEriMetagenome_6_FD_203529 | JGI IMG/M metagenome (GOLD analysis project Ga0315904, IMG submission 203529) | Freshwater fungal communities from buoy surface, Lake Erie, Ohio, United States - Buoy 12 MA120 | ecosystem: Environmental > Aquatic > Freshwater > Lake | place: USA: Lake Erie, Ohio...
GCGACGACCATCATTGGCCACCTCCTTCAGGTTTCAGGCGACGCCTCGCGGCCACGGAGGGCCTCGCGATGCGTCGCGACGAAGGAGGGAAAATGCACATCCCGTGCCAATCCGTGGCACGGCCTCGCGCCCGGGGGCCGAAACCGGCCAAAACCCCGAGAAAACCAGCAGAAAAATTCCCGGAAAATTCCGAAAAGCACCGAAAAACGCCCCTGGGCCCAAATCACAGGAACGGGGGCGGAAAAACCGGCCTCACACCGCGAAAAATGCGAAAAAAACGGGGAAAAAGGCCATCTCGAGGCCTCCTCACCGCCCCGGTGACCACCTCACACCCGGGATGAGCCAATTCGCTCCGCCAGGAAGCCCAATCGCGTAAGCGATGGGGGCATGTCCGCTGCCTCCGTCGTGAAAGCCGACCGGCCGTAAGGCCGCGGGCGAACCACCTCACACCCGAGATGAGCCCGTTCGCTCCGAGGAAGCGATCTCTGCGGAGCCCCGCGCGAGGCCCCCATCGCTTACGCGATTGGGCTTCCTGAAGACATCACAGCGGTGCCCCACGCCTCACGGCGTTAGGCGTACTGAAGACACCACTGCAAGGCCCCACGCCCCTCGGCGTTGGGCGTCCTGATGACATCGCTACGGAGAGCTCGGGGCTGCCCGTGCCCGGGAGCCGGGCTCGGCGGCAAGCGAAGCCAGGATGGCGAAGCGCAGCCGGCGTGCAGAGAGCGCAGGGCAGGATGCCCGTAGCGAACGTCCGGCGATGGGCATGGGCAGTCCCGAGCGGCGCCCCACGCGAATGCCCCCATCGCTTACGCGATTGGGCTTCCTGAAGCCATCACACCGGCGCCCCGCGCGAAGGCCCCCATCGCTTACGCGATTGGGCTTCCTGAAGCCATCACAGCAAGGCCCCACGCCTCACGGCGTTGGGCTTTCTGAAGACACCACTGCGGTGCCTCGAGGAGTTGGGCTTCCTGAAGACATCCCAATGGCGAGCGAGTGGTTGCCCGCCTGCGCATCCTCGATCTACCGCGTCACCAGTGAAGATCAGTCGCCAGGGCGTCGAGCCGGGCGGCGATGCGGGCGGGAGACGTCAAGAGTCGCATGCCGTTCACGGACGACGGGTCTCGCTCCAGGCAGACGACGTGACGAAACGGCAGCCCCTGCCGGGCCGCCTGCAACGCCACGTTCGGATTGCTGTGAGTCGGGGACGGGCCGAGGGCGATCAACCGACGCTGGCCGAAAGACTCTCCGAAAGCCATCAGCAGGTGCAGCGCGCTGCCGAGACCACCGGCAACCGTACGGGCGGCTGCGAGCCGCAGGAGTTGTTCCCCAAGCGACAGCTGCTCGGGATAGACGACCCGCCATCCCGACTCTGCCAAGGCCCGCTCCAGATGCTCCTCTGCCTGGATGTGCCTCGCTTCTGGCGACAGCCGCGACCTCGACAGGTAGAGCTTTTCGCCGCGATCTGATTCGGCAAGAGCTGCCAGTTCCGCATCCACACCGTAGAGCATCGACAGCAGTCGGCGGACGCGGCCGAAATGCCGACGGGCGAGCCCGTGACGGTTCATCATCGATGGCCGGGGAATGAGGGCTTGCTGAACCCGCACGGGCTGCACGAGCGATGCGGTGCTGCACACCCGCTTCGCCGGCAACCGCAAGAGCTTGGCCAGCGCCGGGCATGACGAGGCCGCGCGGACGGGCACCACGAGCACCGATCCCGCGCCCCCGACGCCGTCGAGGCCGGCGGGATGATCGAGGATTGCCCCGAGATTACCGGTGAACTCGGTGAGCAGATGACCGAAGTGGGTCATTCCGGCGTGCGGCACGTAGACGATTTTCTCCAGGCCATGCCCGGCAGCGGCCTCGAGCGTCGCTGCATCGACGGGTTCGGGGCGACCATGCGGAAAATGGCCGAGGTCGAAGCCGCGCCGCAGAAAACTCTCGACGATCGGCTCGCCGTTGGCGTCGTAGAGCCCGTTCAACCCAGGTCGCAGCCAGACGTTTCGCCGAACGATCTCGCCGTCGGGCAGCTCGGGGATCGGAGGAAGCTGGTAGTCGGCCAGTTCCAGCACGACAGGCTCATCGAAACCGTGCGGCGTGAGCATCTGTCAGATTCTCGTGATCATGCATCGCGAGCCGGACGAGCCTCGAAAACCACGGTAATCGCACCGAGGATGGAGGAGCACGGCCCCGCAGCGCGGCTAGTAGTATTTCGTCTTCGCGATCAGGCAGGCGTCGTTCACGACCGTGACGCTCTCGATGTCGCGCCAGAACCCGAGCGCCGGGTGGTCGTGCAGACCGGCGTTTGACAGCAGCGGATGTTCGCGGCCTCGTCCGGCCACGAGGGCGGCCAGGTGGCTCAGGATGGTGTACGTGTCGGCTTCGAGGCCCTGCGACCATGGCTCCCGATTCAGGCCGAAGGACGTCTCGATGTCCTCGATGATGTACAGGCCTCCTTCCCGAACCGCTGGAAACAGGATTTCGAAGGCGAGCAGTTGGTGCCCCCACAAATGCGAGGCGTCGTCGAGGATGACGTCGTAGGCCGATGCCGCCAACTGCCGGAGAAGTTCCGTGTCTCCGAGGTCGCCAACGGTCACCGTGACGCGCTCGTTGGCCAGCGAATCGGCGGTCGGCTTCAGATCCACGACGTGAAGCCGGAAATCATCCCGCCAGAAATACTCTTCCCACAAACGGACGGATGCCCCGATGTTCCACTCGGGGCCGGCCCCCAGTTCCATCATTCGGTAGTCGGGCTTGGCGGCGTACTTTTCGAGAAAGAACTCGTACTTCCGCAGATAGTCGTGACCAACCGACCGCTCCGCAACCGACTGCCCGGGCCGCAGCCGGCTGCGACCAAGCGACGCCTTGTCGGTGTTGCAACGGATCCCGATCCTGTCCATCCGGCTCGTGAGTGGGATCGTATTCATGGGATGCACGACGCCCGCGACTGCAGCGAACAACACCTGCCTTGGTGGCACCGGGGCGGAGGATAGCCCAACTCGCGGCGCGCCGGCAATCGGAAGACTCACACCTCGACGGGGGTGGGACGACGAATCACCCCCGCGCGGTCCAGGCATCGCGGAGAGATTCGATATCTGCACGACCATAGAAGCCGCCGTAAATCGAGTCGTCCTCGAGAAGCCGGTCCGCAAGTCGGCGGACGAGCGCGGCATCGTAGAGCTTGCTGGTGTTCCGACTCTCCAGCGGCTCGGCGAGCGTCGCCGCATCTGGATCGATGACGGCGAGCGCCCGGCCGCCGGTCGAGACGAGGTCCTCATACCGAATCACGTGGTTCCGCGGCAGGAGCGAGGCATAGTGGGAGAAGTACCACTTCAGAATGATCAACTGTCGGGTAAGGCGGTCGGACTCGGTGGTAAGCTCCGACTTCAATCGGGCATCGAACGCCTCTCCATACGGCAGCCGCCCGTCGTTCACCGGCGCCTGGATCGAATGCCATGAGAGCAAGGCGGCGAGCGGATTCCGCACGACCGCATAGCAGGAATAGCGGGTCAGGAGCGTCGCGAGGGTGGCCGTGAAGAGATTCGGGTGCTTGACGACGAGCCGAAAGCCGGGCTGCAGCGACTTGCCGAAGTCCACCTCCTGATTCGCGACGATCGACGACCGCAGGCCGGCTGCAACGGGAGCCGTGTCGAACGGATTGTCGGGGACGCGGCCGTCGCGGGCCTTGCTGACCGCCGTTCCGGAGCCGAGCAGGGTCGCCCGCTGCGTCGCGTAGAAGGAATCGATCCGAGCCATGTACTCGTCCGGAAACCCCAGGCCGACAAGTTCGCCGGGATTCATGGGTTCGTGCAGGGCAACGCACTGCGGAAGCTTATTGAGTAGCGAACACGAGAGCGTCGTGCCTGACCGGGCGATCCCGGTGAGAATGATGTCCATCTCGCACCTCCTGCGTCACGCCCTCGCTGCGATCGGGCTGCGTGTCGCTAGAGGGGAGATTACACGCTGTCGAGGATGCGAAGGAACGCCAATCGCTCCGCCGCAAGGCCGTGCTTTTTCGCCTCCGCGGCGGCGGCGGCGCGCAGTGCGGCGGCCTCGCCCGGGGCTTGCGTCACCGCCGCGATGGACGCAGCGACGACATCGTCGATGGTGTATGGCGGCCGAAACGCCGTCTCCCGATCACGACAGAATCCCCGGTTCCCGATGCAGTCCGGACAGACCACGACCGCACCAGCCGCCATCGCCTCGAGAGCAGGCAGAAAAAAGCCCTCCTCGCGAGTCGGTAGCGTGACCACCACGCGGGCCCGTGACAGCCGATCCAGAAACTCCTGCCTGGGACGCAGCGTGTCGATCACCTGCACCGCCACCCCCATGCCCGAAAGCCGGGCTGCCAGCTCGGCGGCAAACCCCGGATTCTTCAGGCCGGCAACGAGCACGGGAATGTCTCGCTCGACGGCGGACGGGATGTTTTCAAGGTCGATCCCGTTCGGGATCACGTGGATGGGGCCGTTCACAGCCCCGGTGCCGGCGATGGCATCCGCAACTTCCTGACTCACGCAGATCCGCACCGCCGGCCGCACGAGAAAAGGCCGCCGGGCATCTCCCGCGTGGGCATGCCGGACGTGCTGGATCAGGTTGATGACCGGTGCCGGTGAAGGATCCGGAACGGCCTCCCAGTCGAGGCCTGCGACAAACAAGGCGGCCGCCGCGGCTGGCCGCCAGACGTCGAGGGGCGGCGGAGTGATACCGTGCCAGGGATTGTCGGGGCCGCGCAGGGAGTCCGGCGTGAAGTAGATGCGCGGCCGAAACCGGGTTGAATGCTCAGCATGTGCAAAGTAGTGCCGGACTTTGAGGTGCCCCCCGGTGAGTTCCCGGTAATCACGGCGAAAGAGCAGTACGCGATCGGCAGTGGCATGCATGGCGTCGTGTCTTCGAGAGCGAGGGCTGGCACAGGCAACGTGGAAGCCAAGGATAGTGCGTGACATCGCCGGTGTCAGCGACGAAATCGCCTCGCGAATCACGTGCAAGCTACGTGATCGTTTCGTCACGACGCGAGAGTCCTGCCGCAGTCGCCGACCCGGAAGCCGCGCCGAGCGACGTTGCCCTCGCCGAAGCGAGGCCGCGATGGTGGGCCGGGGGTATCATGAAGTTCCAAACCGATCATGCCACTCACCGCGGAAGCTACCGAGGGCCTCGCTCTCTGCCTCACGGCGGTGACTGTCGGCGTGGTGCACACGCTGCTCGGCCCCGATCACTACATGCCGTTCGTGGCAATGTCGCGGGCCGGCGACTGGTCTCTCCGAAAGACGCTCCGCGTGACGACGGGCTGTGGATTGGCCCACGTGACCGGATCGGTGGCGATCGGATTCATCGGCATCGCGCTCGGAATGGCCGTAATGCGTCTTGAAACCCTGGAGGAGTTCCGTGGTGACGTGGCCGCCTGGCTGATGATCGGCTTCGGTCTGGTCTACACGATCTGGGGCCTCGCGAAGGCCGCACGGCCGCACGACCATGCCCGCGCGCATGGCGACAGCACGGTTCATCCTCACGTCCACCCACACGATCCATCGCATCGTCGCGTACAGGGCTTACCGACGACGGCCGCGATGGCAACCCCGTTCTGGTCCCCGTGGCTGTTGTTTCTGGTATTCGCATTCGGCCCGTGCGAGCCGCTGATCCCGCTCCTGATGGTTCCGGCCGCCAGGGCGAGTTGGTGGGCGGTCGCAGCGGTCACAGTGGCCTTCACCGCGGCGACGATCCTGACGATGGCGGCCGCCGTGCTCGCCCTGAACGGCGGTGCGTCACTCCTGCCTGCCAGCGGACTGCAGCGATACGCCCATGTTATCGCCGGCGTCGCGATCCTGGCCTGTGGCGTCCTGATCACGCTGGGGCTGTGAGTGGCGAGGGCTCCATGCCAGGGGCGTCCTGTGTAAGTGCAGGCGACGCTTGGATCTCAGGCCGAGGCCGCCTCGCCCGCCCCGTACCCGCGTGGTACAACCCAACGCGTGCGGCCTTCGCGCCCGTAGCTCAGGTGGATAGAGCATGGGATTTCTAATCCGATAGAACAGGCGTACACACTTCGAAGACCCTTGGAATACCGAGGGTTTCAAGGGGCTCGAAGAACGGGACAGACCCCTTGGCGGCTGTTTTTTCGCAGCCCACCTAACAGTGCGCCTAACACCCCTGGGACTGGAGTCAGATGACAGAGCACCGAAGAATTGACCGCTTTCTTGAGTCCGCGATCAGCGAGTTCGCTGCATGGATTCGCGATTTGCCGACGACAGGTGCATTTCGCCAAATTCAGGCAAGGCCAAATGAAGGTCCGCCGCCATCTGTGAGGGGAATAGAGAAAAGCAATGTGGGTCTTTACCAAGTACGGATTCTTCAGTGCGGTGTGTGCGAGGAAGGGAAACGGCCAGTACGGACAACCGGTCGATCCGGACCGCATCATGGTTCGAGCGAGGCTTGGTTCTCACCTCGATGCCCTGCTCAAGCGATTTCCCGAACGGCTTGATGGGATTGACATTCAGGCGTTTCCAGGGACCGATTACGCCTTCCGCATCTTCGTTGCGAAGCCTGTTTGGTCAGACGTGCTGGCCGCCTTGGTAGCAGAAACCGACTACGACAACTTCAAGGCCGAAGTCGCCCTCCATCAGCGCAATGACGGCAAGGCATACGAGAAATCGCTCCACGACGTATGGGAAGTGATGTACGGGCTGCAGCAGTGAGCCGAGCTCACCGGCACGTCGGCCCGGGCGATCTGGTCCTGTACAGCCTGCTCGCACGACTGGTAGGCTCGCTGGACAACGATCTGGAAGCCCGCGTGGTCCTGAAGGAGGCTGGAATCGAGTTCAGCCTCGATGGTGCATGAGGCCGAGGCACTGGAGAAGCCGGGGAGGCCGACTTTCTTCGATACGCCGGCATGGAGTTTCAACATGGGAATGAAGTTCCTGTGGGATTGGTGGGTCGGGAGCACGGCGGCGCAGATTTCTGCGCTACCGTGAAACCGCCGTGATTTAGATATTTGGGACGGAAAAGCGACGGGCGTGGGTGCAGGGAGGCTTGGGCACCTCCACTACAGTCCACACCCGCCGCTTATGGGGTCGCTGGGAATCTTCGAGCCGGTCAGAGCCAGTAGTAGGTCACGCCGCTCGGGCCGCCTGCTTTTTGGTCTTTTTCTTCCGGGCCTTCAGCGTGCTCGTGAAGAACGGCTCGCGGCAGCCAAAGCCCAATGCGTCCCAGTCGACCGTGCCCGTTTCCGGAAGATCGACCAGCATCACGTCGAGCAGGCACTCCGGTTCGAGGCCAGAGTCTTCGGGGCCGGTCAGCACGAAGCCGCGGCGCCGAATCTCGTGGGAGTCTTCGCCGGTGACATGGGCCACGGCATTGATCAGTTCGAGGTCACTCATGACAGAGCATCTCCATGGAAAGGGGGAAACGGACAGGGAACACAGGGAAACCGGCCGCCAACGCAGCGGGCCGGGAGAAGGGAAACACGCACGGCGGCCAGAGGGGGCGACGGGGAGACGGGAGGGCCGCAGTGGAGGTGAACTCGGGCGGCGGGAACGATCAGGACTGGGGCACAACCGGCATCGGGGGCGTATATAAGGCTGCAGCGTTTACTGTGGGTTAACGACGCATGGCCAGCCGGGTGCCCGTTCGTTGACGCCCCCCACTGGAAGCCCTAGGCTCTGTGGAACTTTCGCGGGTCATCTGGCCGCGAAAGCAAGATAAGCCACTTTCTGGACCTGCTACTGCACGCACCCGTCACCGCTGTCTGCTCGACACGCTGACCTTCTTTTGCGGCAGTGCTATTTGCTCGCCATCGATTTTGCTCTGTGGCTATGCGTGCGCTAATGAAGGTCTGGGCTTGGGCAGTTCGTTCGTGCGATGGGTCGTGCGCTCGGAGATATTCGTATGCGTCGATCGAACTGGACGGTTTTCCGTGGTGTCCTCGGGGTTGCCGTTCTGCTGGCGTTGAGCGTGCCCACGAAGCCGCTCCTCGCCGACACGATCCTCAACAGCGGTACGACGACGGTCAGCACAGGGACGAATTTTGGGCAGGGTCTCTTCGTTGCCACAACTGGCACCGCCACTATGGACGTGGTCGCCGGCGGGTATGCGACCAACTCATACGCCTATCTCGGCCAAAACACCAGCGGTGTCGGCACGGTCAACGTGTCGAGCGGCACGTGGTCCAATAGCGGCAATCTCAACGTCGGCCGCAGCGGCACCGGCACGCTGAACGTGACCGGCGGCATGGTCACCAGCGATGCCGGCTATCTCGGCTTCTTCGCCGGCAGCGTTGGCACGGCCACAGTGTCCAGCGGTACGTGGAACAGTCACGTGCTAGCAGTCGGCCTTAACGGCACCGGCACTCTGAACGTGGCGGGCGGCAGCGTCACAAACTCTTGGGGCAGTATCGGCAACGACGCCGGCGGTGTCGGCACGATCAACGTGTCGAGTGGCACATGGGCCAATAGCGGCGAGCTCTTCGTTGGGCGTTATGGCACCGGCACGCTGAACGTGAACGGCGGCCGTGTCAGCAACAATACGGGCGTACTCGGCGAACGCTCTGGCAGCGTCGGCACCGTCACAGTATCGAGCGGCACGTGGGCCAATGGCGGCGATCTCTACGTCGGAGGCGACGGCACCGGCACGCTCACCATGTCAGGCGGCCTTGTGTCAGTCGGAGGTGTGCTTTCGCGGGGCACCTACGGCACCATGAATCTAAATTCTGGTGGCACGCTCCAGATCGGAGTCGGGGGAGCGGGCGGCGTGCTCGGCGTGGCCACGCTCACGAACAACGGCGCGCTCATCCTCAGCCGTTCCGATGCCTCTACCTACTCGGGCATTATCAGCGGCACGGGAGCAGTCACGACGCAGGGCGGTGGCACGCTGACGTTCGACGGCAACAACAGTTACTCGGGCGGCACGACGATCAGTGACGGCGTGCTGCAAGTCGGTGCAGGCGGAACGACTGGGTCCATCGCCGGAGACGTGGTCAACAACGCCACCCTCGTCTTCAACCGTTCCGATGCCACGACCTTCTCAGGCAGCATCAGCGGCACGGGCGCAGTCACGAAGCAGGGCGGCGGCACGCTCACGCTCGACGGGAACAATTCTTACACGGGTGGCACGATGATCATCGCGGGTACAGTTACGATTTCCGCGGGCGGTTCGATCAGTCACGACAGTGCGGGCCTCGTCATTGGGCAGGTATCCGGCGAGACCGGCACGCTGAACGTGGCCGGTGGCATCGTCACCAACGGGGCGAGCATTATCGGCAACAACCTCTTCAGCATCGGCACGGTCACGGTATCCAGCGGCACATGGGCCACGAACTACGATCTCACTGTCGGCTACGGCGTCAGCAGCACCGGCACGCTCAACGTCAGCGGCGGCAGTGTCACCAACGGCGGGCAAGGCATTATCGGCGATGACGGAAGCAACGGCACCGTCACGGTATCGAGCGGCACTTGGGTCAATAGCGGCGACCTCAAAGTCGGCGTCAACGACGGCACCGGCACGCTCACGATGGATGGCGGCCTCGTGTCGGTGGCCGGTACGCTGTCCAAAGGCACGTACGGCACGATCAATCTGAATTCTGGTGGCACGATCCAGATCGGCGTCGGCAGCACGGACGGCGTGCTCCTCGGCGGAACCGGCAGCCTCGTCAACAATGGCACGCTCGTCTTCAACCGCTCCAATGACTCGACCTACTCAGGTGTCATCAGCGGGGCTGGCGTCCTCAAGAAGCAAGGTGCCGGTACGCTAACGCTCGATGGCAACAACTCCTTCACGGGTGGCACGACGATCAGTGACGGCGTGCTGCAAGTCGGCGCAGGCCGAACGACGGGTTCCATCACCGGAAATCTGGTCAACGACGGCATGCTCATCTTCAACCGTTCCGATGCCTCTACCTACTCGGGCATTATCAGCGGCACGGGCACTATCCAGAACGCCGGCACGGGTACCATAACGCTCGCGGGCCAAACTTCATACTCAGTGCCCCTCGTCGCGACCGCGGGCCGGCTGATCGTGGGCAGCACCGCGAGCGTCAATGGCTTTTCGACGACCGGCAGCCTTGCGGCGGCTTCTGAGGCGACGCTGGAACTGAAGTCGAAGGGTCTCGCCTACATCAATGTCTTATCAACGCTCACGGGCGGAACGATTCGTGCCGCCAACGGCATCTCCCTCGGCGCATCGGCAAATGTCGCGGGTACGGGTGCAGTCTCCGGTGATCTGTCCGCCGCCTACGGGTCGGTGATCGAAGCCGACGGCGGGAAACTCACGGTGGGCAATGCTTCTTCGTACGCCGGCTTTTCGTCCGACGGGCGACTCTACACCAATGCAAGCGAGATCGAACTCCAGTCGAGGGGCCTCGCCTACGTCAACGGCGTTGCGACTCTCGCGGGCGGAACGATTCGCGCCGCCAACGGCATCTCTCTCGGTGCATCGGCAAATGTTGTGGGGACTGGTGCGATCTCCGGCGATGTGTCCGCCGCCTACGGTTCATGGATCGAGGCCGACGGAGGGAAACTCACGGTCGGTAAAACTTCGTCATACGTTGGATTTGCCTCCGACGGCCGGCTCTACACCAACGCAAACGAAGTCGAACTACTGGACCGTAACGAGTCCGTCCTCGGGTCACTCACGCAACTGGGCGATGGCTCCGCTGGCGGCACACTCCGGGCGGCCAATGGGATGCTGCTGGAACAGGGCAAAAACCTCGCTGGGCGTGGCTCGGTCTACGGTAACTTCATCAATCAGGGTCACGTCTACGGCGACGGCTCTACGGCCGGGCAGAAGATCGTCTTTGCTGCGGGTTCTACTGTGTCTGGCATCGGTTCCTTCGAGAACGTGGTGTTCGACGGCACCTACTCTCCCGGCAACTCCCCAGCGATCACAAACTTGAGCAATGGCGAGTTTTCGGCCGCTTCGTCGCTGCTCATCGAACTGGGTGGCACACAACCCGGCACGCAATACGACCGGGTAGTTGATTCCGGCGTGCTGACCTTGCTCGGTGGCACGCTCAACGTGGCTCTCTACAACGGTTTTGTGCCGTCGTATGGCAATAGTTTTGAGATTCTCCAGTACGGCCAACTCTCGGGTGACTTCGGAACCGTGAACTATCCGGCCTTGAGCGGCGGCCTGTCATGGGAGCGGACCACATCAGCCACGGCGATGACGATCACAGTCGTGCCGGAGCCCTCCACCTATGCCATCTCAGCGATTGCCACTGCGGGCCTTGCCAGCCTGATGCGGCGGCGGAAACGGCGGACGAGAGAGAGCACGGCCTGAAGCGACGAACACGCGGACAACGCTCACCTCACGCTGGGCAGGGCATCGCAAGGTGCTCTGCCCAGTGGTGTTTCTCAGGGGCCGGCCTCGTCTTCACGTCGATAGCCGCGCAGCCAACAGCCACTCCCGTTCCGCCTCCAACGCCTCCGACCTATTGCCATAAGGCCCCAACACTGGCCCATCAACAGGCCCCATATCCGCCCACCAGAACCCGTCCCTATCGGGCTCCACATGGCTCGCCCGGGTGATCTGCAACTTTCCGATCTCCCGCAGGTCCAACTCCTCGCCATACACACATCGAACGTCACCGGCAGCATTCACGACCAACTCCATCTCACTGGTCATACGGCACCTCCCACCCCGCCACGCCTGAGAATGTTCCTGCGGGGCCTATCGACGAGCATTTCTCCAACACTGGCCTGAATCTTCTCGAAGTCCCGGGCCACCATCTGCCGGACCCTGTTGGAGTCCCTGAGCGTCTGCGGCTCGATGCCCGTGATCGTCTGCTGAGCCTGTTCGACGAGGGCATCCAACTCAGGACTAGACCGAATGTTGAGCCGCCGGAACCGCTCGAAGAACTCCCGGAGGTTTTCGACGGCGGAATCCCGGAAGACCTTGGGCTGGCCGTCATGTAGGCCCGTCAGCCGTTCCGCGAGGTGAGCCGTGAGCCGCTGGAGTTCCGTCGCAAAAGCCTGCTCAGCGAGTTCGACGGCATTCTCGAAGCGTTCACGCACCCGGGCCTGCTCCGCCTGATACACGTCGGGATGCAGGGCCATGAGGTACCCGGGCGGCTCGATGGTCGGGTAGGAGACTTCGAGGTCAAACAGGCCGTCGAGCGTGGTGGGGTAGTCGCTGGCGTTGAAGAGCGTGCCGAGTCTGCGTTCTGCTTCAGTCTTGATGGTGTCGTACTGGCCGGAGAGTTCGCGGGCAGATTCTTGGAGTCGCTCGCGGTAGGTCTGCATGGTGGTCGCGAACAGGCCGAGCGAGTTCTGTGGAAGGAGCCGAATGCCAGCCTCGGGAAACGGCAGCGTGACCGTCCGCCAGTAGCCAGACGCTTCAGAGCGAACGGCAGCCACGGCACGGTAGGCGGGGTTCTTGGTGTCGAGGATCAGTTTGCTGGCCGAGAGAAGTTCCCGGTCGGCATGGAACGCTCGGGCTGCTGTCGTGCGTTGCTCCGGGGCGAGGGTCTTTCGGACGCCCAGCCACGTGAAGGAGAGTTTCACGGCCGCCATCGTGGTGCGGAGTCTTTGGGCGGCTGAGCGTTCGAGTTGGCTTGTCGGGGAGTTCGTGTTGGTGGGTTGGGTTGTGGTCCGGCTCGTGGGGTGTTGGCCGGTGTTGTGGGACGTGGTGGTTGCTGTGGACATAAAATGGTTCCTGTTTTGGTTTGTGAGGGGGGCTGGGGCCGGGGTGGTGACTCACTCTCAACGGCGGATTCGTCCCTAGATTTGCCCGATTCGTCCCAAGCGCGCCCGATTCGTCCCTACCCATGCCCGATTCGTCCCTTTTTCCGGATTTTTGTGGTTTCCATCGGATCGGCATGTAAGTTGTCGAGCGACAGACCTAGTCCTGTTCGCAGCAAAGGTTTTGCAATGTTCGCCCTTCGAAATCTCGCCGTCGTCGCCATCTGTTTCCTCGCCGCCTCGCTTCCAGTCGCCGAGGCGACCACGCTCGTCAACAACGGTGGCTTCGAAGCCCAGCCGTTCATGACGACGAATCCCTCGGGGAACACGTATCGGTACGTGCCGAGCGAGCTAAACCCCATCACCGGCTGGACATTCACGTCGACCGGAAACGGCGAGAACAGCTACCTACTCGCGGGCGGAGTCAACTACAGCCCGCCGGAAGGCTCCTATGTGCTCCGGCTTAACATCGGTGATTCAATCTCGCAGGCCATCGTGCCGCCCGGGCCGGGCAACTTCTCGGTTTCGATTGCGACGAATTTCTGGCAGATGAGCCACAGCAACCTGCTGATGACGATCGGCGGAACGGGTGTCACAATTCCGATCGGGACCAGCGGCATAACCCAGTTCACCACGTCGCTGTCGGGGGCCACGACCCTCGAGATCGGATGGCTGGCGATCCCCGGACAGGAAGCCGATGCCCTGGCGGAGGATTTCAATGGCAATGGTGTGCGTGTCGATGCGATCAGCGTCACCGCCGTCCCCGAACCCTCCACCTACGCCATGGCCCTCGCCGGTCTGGCCTGCGGCGGCTACTCGATGTGGCGACGTCGCATGCGGGCCTGACGCGATTCAGCCAAAGTGATTCCAACGCGAGGGGAGCAGGTCGCCATCACGGGCCTGCTCCCCTCTGTGTTTTGCTGGCCGCGCATGTTGGTGGCGGCTCAGGATGGAAAATCCCTCTGGCTGGTGACGGTTTTGGAGGCCTACGGCGGGCGATCAGCCACCGAGGCGACCATGGAGCCGCCTGACACGAAGAGCCAGAATCAGAGGGCGAAAATCTCGGACAAGCAGCGGGCTTCTATCGCGATGAGGGATGGGGCCGCGAGGGCTACCCCATAGGTAGATAGAAGAAGGAAGAAGAAGAGATATAGAAGAGATAGAACCGGTACAGCACTGGCGCCGATGCGGGTCGACACGAGTGCTGAACTTGGTCGGCATGGGTGCGGAGGTTGATGGGAGCGATCCGGACGGTGAGCATGACTCCGACATGCGCTTGTTGGTGTCGATGCGCGGGCCATCAAGGGCGTCACCTCGGCGGATCGACCTCGTCTCCGTTGCCCAGCACGGCCCGCCTCCAGCCCGCTGACAACCCGCTCTCACCGCTGATTCGTCCCAGCCGGTGGCGGATTCGTCCCTACCCGTGCCCGATTCGTCCCTACCCGTGCCCGATTCGTCCCTTTTTTGGTTTTGTGGCTTCTGGGCGAGCGAGTTGGCTGTAGAACCAGTTACAGTTCTGCTGGTTTCTCATCGCCATGCAAGGAGTTTGCTCATGAAGAGGTTGTCGAGTTCATTGGCTCGTCTGCCCCGCGCTGTCATTTCCACTGGCGTGGCGTCGATGCTTGGTTTGTGGGGCGTTTCCGCCCATGCCCAAGTCACCCTCGACTGGGTGACGGTGGGCGATCCGGGGAACACGGCTGACACCACGACCTACGGTGCCGTGGCCGATGCGTTTCAGATCATGAAGTACGAGTGGACCAACTCGCAGTACGTGGACTTCCTGAACGCCGTGGATGCATCGGGAACGAATCCCAACTCGGTCTACAACACCAACATGGGCAGCGACGTCCGGGGCGGGATCAGCTTTACGAGCGGTGCGTCTCCCGGCAGCAAGTACGCCGCGAAGACCGACATGGGCGACAAGCCGGTGAACTACGTGAGTTGGTGGGATGCCGCGCGTGTGGCCAACTGGCTGCAGAACGGGCAGGGATCGGGCAGCACGGAGACGGGCGCCTACACGCTCAACAACAACACGAGCGGGAATGCCCCGGCGGTGAACGTCGGCGCGCTGTTCTACCCCCCGACGGAAAACCAGTGGTACAAGGCTGCGTACTACAAGGGCGGCAGCACGAGTGCGGGCTACTGGGACTACGCTACGCAGAGCGACACGGCCCCCACGGCAGTGACTGCTGGCACGACCGGCATCGGCTCGGCGGGCAGCGCGGGCAACTTCGCCAACTACATCGACGGAGCAGACTGGAACGGTCAAAACGGCAACGTGACGACGGTCGGCACCAATGGTGGGTCGAGTGCTTACAACGCGTTTGACATGAGCGGGAACATCTGGGAGTGGAACGACCTCACGGGTGCTGCCGGCTCGACTCGTGGGGCGCGTGGCGGCTACTGGAGCAGCTTCAGCGCGTTCTCCTTGTCGTCTTCCTCCAACATCGCTATCGACCCGTCAGACGAGAGCGACGTCTACGGTTTTCGTCTCGCAAGTCCGGTTGCCGTGCCTGAGCCATCGACGTGGGTGATGGGACTGGCGGGAATTGTCTGCGGCGGCTACTTGCGATTCCGCCGTCGCAAGCAGGCCTGATACGCACCAGCCAACATGATTCCAACGCGAGGGGAGCAGGTCGCCATCACGGGCCTGCTCCCCTCGGTGTTTTAACGCCAGCCTCACTCTGCCCGCTCCGATCCTTTGAAGGGCGACCATCCGAGGGCTGCTCCTGTCATGCTGAGCCCGAGTTCTCAGTGTTCCCTTTTTGACCGTTTCTCGGGCCCCTACGGGGGTCTACTCCTGTATAAGGACCTGTAGGGGCGTTCGGCTGCCGCCTTACGCCCCCTCGAACTGCCGGTTTATTTCACAACAAATCCCCCGCTCGAACTGTTGTGAAATCAATTCCGGCCGGGCTCCCTCATGACCCGGCGGACGCGTGAGGTCCCGACAGCCCCAGATTCCCGCGAGTAGATTCCCGGCTGGTCGGCACTGAGGACCCGACCGGAAGCCCACTGGCGTAACCCCTCGATCTTGTCGCCCGCAGTGACAGCCACGGGCACGACGAGACAGCGGCCGTCGTAGTGTGCAGACTGGTAGCGGCTCCGGCTTGGAAAATCCCCTTGGATGGTGACGCTTTTCGAGAAATGGGAAGCCCGATCAGCCATCGAGGCGACCATGGAGCCGCCTGCCACGAAGAGCCGGAATCAGGAGGTGAAAATCCCGGACGGACGGTGGGCTTCTATCGGGCTGAAGGATGAGGCCGCGAGGGGTACCCCATAGGTGGATAGAAGAAAGAAGAAAAAGAGAAAGAACTATAGAAGAGAATGTACCGGTTCCGCACTTGCGCCGATGTGGGTCGACGCGAGTGCTGAACTTGGTCGGCATGGGTGCTGATGTTGATGGGAGCGATCCGGCCGCTGAGCACGACTCCGACATGCGGTTGATGGTGTCGATGCGAGGGCCATCACGAGCGTCATCTCGGCGGAGCGACCTCGGGTTCATCCTCCGACCCGGCCCGCCTCAAGCCCGCTGACGACTCGCTCTCGCCGCTGATTCGTCCCAGCCTGTGGCGGATTCGTCCCTAGATTTGCCCGATTCGTCCCTGCCCATGCCCGATTCGTCCCATTTTGGATTTTGTGGCTTCTGGGCGCGCGAGGTGGCTGTAGAACCGGTCGCGTAAGTGTCGGTTGTTGATCGCCCTGCAAGGAGTTTGCTCTTGATATCAGTCGTTCGTATGCCCCGCCTCGTCTTGTCTGTCGGTGTGGTGGCCCTGCTTGGTTCGCTGGCCGTTCCTGCTCATGCTGTCACGATCGACATGGTGACGGTGGGGAATCCGGGGAACGCCAACGACACGACCGGCTACGGCGCGGTGAACTACTCGTACCAGATCGGCAAGTACGACGTGACGATTGGCCAGTACGCGGCGTTTTTGAATGCCGTGGCCAAGACCGATACCTACTCGCTCTACAACGGGAGCATGGCAACTGACCTCAACGTCGCGGGCATTTCACGGACGGGTGTTTCAGGCTCGTACACCTACGGCGTGATCAACAACGGCGGCGACAGTAGCAACCGTCCGATCACGTACGTGAGTTGGTGGGATTCTGCCCGGTTTTCGAACTGGATGGCGAACGGCCAGCCGACGGGGGCCCAGACGAGCACGACGACGGAGAACGGTGCCTACAACGTGAACGGGGCGACGAGCGGCACTGCTCCGGCTAGAAACGTCACGAACCCAAATACGGGTGTTGCTCCGACGTTTTTCATCCCGAAAGAGAACGAGTGGTACAAGGCGGCCTACTACAGTCCGGCGCTCAACTCTGGCTCGGGCGGCTACTACACCTATGCCACGCAGAGCAACGCGGATCCGGGCAACGTTCCCGGGAGCGGGTCGAATCAGGCGAACTACTTTAACGAGAGTGTGTTCTCCGTGACGCAGGATGGTAACTATGACCCGAGCCAGAACTACCTGACGGACGTGGGCGCATTCGCGAACAGTGCTTCGTATTACGGCACGTTCGACCAGAGCGGGAACGTTTATCAGTGGAACGACCTCAATGGTACTCGCGGTTCGTCTCGTGGGCTGCGGGGTGGCAACTGGAACAACGGCTTCGCGTCCGACTTGTCGTCGTCCGACAGGATCCCGTCCGCCCCGTCGAGCGAGAACTTCGATATCGGTTTTCGTCTCGCAAGTCCGGTTGCCGTGCCCGAGCCATCGACCTCCGCCATGGCCCTCGCCGGTCTGGCCTTCGGTTGCTACACGATCCTCCGCCGTCGCAAGCAAGCCTGACGCCGCCCGTCTGACGTGATTCAACTACGAGGGGAGCAGGTCGCCATCACGGGCCTGCTCTCCTCGGTGTTTTTTCGCGGCCGCTCAATTCACCCCCAGCGCCCGTCCCGCCCTACCGCCACGCTCGCTGCCTAACGGCGAACACGCGCGCAATCAACCGGCGGTCATTGACCAGAGGCGCAGTCCATAGCCGCCTGCGCCGGCGTTTCAAGACCGAACTCTTTGGGGCATGAAGCCAACCTGATACCCTCCAATCTCCGCTCGCGTAAACCTACGCTCGCTTCTGCAGAGACTCTCCCATGTCAAAACCGCTTCACGCCGTGATCTGCTCCCTTCTCTTGGTCGGAGCGGTAAGAGCCGCACCGTTTTCGGATCTCATTTCCTTCGGTGACAGCCTCAGCGACGTCGGAAACGTCGCAGGCATCACGAAGCCCGGTGTAGCCCCACTCATTAACGGCTACTACCAGCAGACCCATTTCTCAGACAACGTGATCTGGAACGAGACGCTGGCGGCCTATTGGGGGCTTCCCGCGCGCACGCCCGGCCGTGTGGGCTACGGACCCATGGCAGCGGCCTTGTCAGGCAACACATGGGCTTGGGGCGGCTCGGAGTCGTCGGCCAACGCAGTCTCACCCTCGTGGGTTGACTACCCGATCCCGGGACTGCTCATGGAGACGTCGTCGTATCTGGCCAACTTCACGCCGAGTTCGACGACGCTCTACTCCATCTGGTCTGGTGCCGACAATCTGCTCGTCGGGAACTCCCCCAGCCCAGCGGCAGCGCAGTCGGCTGTGGATGCGGTGAAGACCGCGATGACGGACCTCGAAAATGCAGGGGCACGAAACTTCCTGATCATCAACATGCCGAAAATCGGAGATACACCATACGCACAGACGAATGGACCGACGTACATCGCCGCCGCCAATGTCTACTCCACGTCGTATAACGCCGCGATGACCAGCGCGATCGCTGACCTGCGAGCGGACCCTGCCTTTCTCGCGACGATCTACTTTGTCGACGTCTACACGCCGTTGGAGCAGGTCGTGGCATCGGTGGCTGCGACTGGGTCGTACAGTCCGGATTTCTTCGTGCCGGGTGCCCCAGTCACGATCACCAATGTCTCGGACAAGGCGCTGGACTATTTTCAGACCAACGGCACGTATCCCGACGGTTACTTTTTCTGGGACATCGTGCATCCTACGACGCAGGGGCACGCCCTCGTCGCTGGGCTGGCTCTGCAGGCCATGGCGGCCGTCCCCGAGCCCTCCGCCTACGCACTGGCCCTCGCCGGTCTAGCCTGCGGCGGCTACTCGATGTGGCGGCGGCGGAAGCGGGTCTGACACGCACTAGCCAACGTGATTGCAACAAGAGGGGAGCAGGTCGCCATCACGGGCCTGCTCCCCTCTGTGTTTTCGCGGCCAGACTCAATCAGCCCGCACCACTCCCCGCACCCGGGCGCTACCACCGCTCCCTTCTGACCGCGAATACACGCCCGCCCGATCAGCCGACAGACACCGGCCGGAAGCCCACTGGCGTAACCCTTCGATCTTGTCGCCCGCAGTCATAGCCACAGGTACGACGAGACAGCGGCCATCGTGGTGTGCAGACCGGCGTTGCACAGGCTTGGAAAACCCCTTGGCTGGCGACGATTCTGGAGGCCTACGACGGGCGATCAGCCACCGAGGCGACCGTGGAGCCGCCTGTCACGAAGAGTTGTAATCGGGGGGCGAAAATCTCGGACGAACGGGCAGACTTCTATCGGGCAGAAGTATGGAACCGCGAGGGGTACCCCATAGGTAGATAGAAAAAAGAAGAAGAGAAAGAACTATAGAAGAGAATGTACCGGTTCAGCACTAGCGCCGATGTAGGTCGACGTGAGTGCTGAACTTGGTCGGCATGGGTGCGGAGGTTGGTGACAGGGACCCGGCCGCGAGCACGACTCCGACATGCGGCTGATGGTGTCGATACGCGGGCCGACAAGGGCATCGCGTCGGCGGAGTGGCCCCGGGTTCATCCTCCGGCACGGCTCTGCTCCAGCCCGCTGACGACCCGCTCTGGCCGCTGATTCGTCCCTAGATTTGCCCGTTTCGTCCCAAGCGCGCCCGATTCGTCCCTGCCTGTGCCCGATTCGTCACTTTGCGCTCCCCGTGCATTGAAAAGCTCAAGACGGTTGCTACTTTTCAACAAGTCGAACCATTTTTTCCCGCCGTAAAGAACCCTCAGGGATAAGGATTGCCGTTATGCGTTGTCTTCTAAATGCTGTGTATCGGTGCACCACGTTGTTTGCTGTGGCAACAGCATTTTTGCTCGTTGAAACTGCATCCTTTGCAGCGAACAACAACAGCGTGACCTACGACATCACCCAAGGTGCAGGTGGGACTACCGTGGTGAACTGGACTGTGCTCGGAGGTCTGAATACCTCCGGCGTTGGATTCTATCCTGCCAACAACAGCGGCAATGGATTCAACGGATTCATCATCAACGCCAGCGGCATTTTTAATGGGTCGAATTTCACCAACAATCTTGTCCCCGCGACTTCGACTGATGGCAGTAAATTCTCTTTTAACGACAGCATAAGTTTGAGTGGCACGAGCAACGTGAACTCATTCGTTGCCATCCATTCGGGTTCCAGTGACAGTTTTGGGCTGGCAATGTCCTCAGCGTTTCCCGGGAGTAGTGACCCGAGCTATTCCTACGTCCTCAACTTCCTGAGTGGCACCGGATCGTTTGTGTTGCCCATTTCGTACAGCGCGTTTAACGTTGGCACCTACAGCCAGTTCCAACCCAGTGTCCTTGATGGCGGACCCTATGCAGGCACTTTCAGCACCACGTTGAATGTAGTCGCCGTCCCCGAGCCCTCCGCCTACGCAATGGCCCTCGCCGGTCTAGCCTGCGGCGGCTACTCGATGTTCCGCCGTCGCAAGCGAGCCTGACGCCACGAAGCCAATCTGATTCCAATACGAGGGGAGCAGGTTCCATCACGGGCCTGCTCCCCTCTGTGTTTTCACGCCAGCCTCAATCCGCCCGCACCACCCTCCGCACCCTCGCTCCACCTACTTCCGACCGCGAATACATTCCCGCCCGATCCGCCGAGAGGCACCGACCGGAAGCCCACTGGCGAAGAGCCTCGATCTTGTCGCCCGCAGTGACAGCCACGGGTACGACGTTCTGCGCGGCCTGAACAAGCGGCCGACGACTCGCTCTCGCCGCTGATTCGTCCCAGCATGCGGCGGATTCATCCCTAGATTTGCCCGATTCGTCCCTGCCTGTGCCCGATTCGTCCCTTTTAGGGTTTTGTGGCTTCGGGGCGAGCGCTGTGGCTGTAGAACCGTTCGCGGAAGTGTCGATTTTTGATCCCCGCCGATGGAGTTTGCTCGTGATGCCCTTCGCCCGTCTGCCCCGCCTCGTCTTGTCTGTCGGTGTGGCGGCCCTGCTTGGTTCATTGAACGTTCCTGCCCGCGCCGTCACGATCGACTGGGTGACGGTCGGTGATCCGGGGAACGATCCTGACACCACCGGTAGCCCAAATCCCGCTGGTGCCGTGGCCGACGCGTTCCAGATCATGAAGTTCGAGTTCACGAACCAGCAGTACACCGAGTTCCTGAACTCCGTGGCGGCGACCGATACCTACTCGCTCTACTACGCAGGCATGGGCAACAGCAACCGTGGCGGCATCACTCAAATGGGCGTGTCAGGGGCGTACACGTATGAGGTCAGGACGAACATGGGCAACAAGCCGGTAAACTTAGTGGATTGGTTTGCCGCCGCACGGGTGTCGAACTGGTTGATGAACGGTGCGACGGGCACGGCTAGCACGGAGACGGGTGCTTATACGTTGAGCGGCTCCACCAGCGGCAATGCCCCAGCAAGGAACCCGGGTGCGACGTTCTACGTTCCCACAGAAGATCAGTGGTACAAGGCTGCATACTACAAGGGCGGCAGCACGAACGCGGGCTACTGGGATTACGCTACGCAGAGCAACACGGCCCCACGGAGTGTGTCCGCGACTTCGACCGGTATTGGTTCGTCCGGGACCACGGGCAACTTCGCGAACTACAATATTGGAGCCAGCTGGAACGGCACACCAAATGGCAACGTGACGACGGTGGGCACCAATGGCAGAGCGAGTGCCTACGGTGCCTTTGACATGAGCGGCAATGTGGGCGAGTGGAACGACCTCACGGGTGCTGCGGACTCGTTTCGTGGGCTGCGGGGCGGCACCATGCTCACCGGCTCGTTCTCCTTGTCATCCTCCAGCAGAAGCAGCGCGAACGACCCATCTGGCAAGAACGTCAACAACGGGTTCCGTCTCGCCGCTCCAGTTGCCGTCCCCGAACCCTCCACCTACGCCATGGCCCTCGCCGGAATAGCCTGCGGTGGCTACTCGATGTTCCGCCGCCGCAACAGAGCCTGACTTGAGCCGCTCGCGGCAATCGTGATCTCACGCTGGGCAGGGCATCGCAAGGTGCTCTGCGGGACGAAACAACGAGGCCCTCCTTCGCAACGAGATCCGCACGAACAGGCACACGCATTTCGAAGCCCCCCCCAAAGCACCGAGGGATTTAAAGTGCTCGAAGAACGGAACAACCTCCTGCGCGGCAGTTTTTCGCGTTCCGCCTGACGGTGGGACTAACACGCCGAGGGCTGATACGGTTGGCTGTTTCGACCGAGGCCGGGGCCAACTTTCGCGGCCGAAATCGCTATGACACGGTGTTCCTAGGCAGGCTGCGAACCATTTACTGCGGCCTGCGTACGATGTTGTGGAAGGTACATCCGTCTCGATTCGGGCGTCCATAACTGGCCGCCCGGGCCAACCTCGCGAAAGCAAAGGTGGTGACTCGACCCTGCGAAGGGTCGGGAGGATGTGCGCCAGGTGCCGCGAGTAGCCAAAAATTGGCTGCTGCGGCCCTGGCGAAGCTTTCGAGGCACGCTTTTGCCGCGGCTGGAGCCGCCGCCGTGCCCTCGCGGGCCCCTTCCTTGGTGCGACCAAGGAAAGGAACTCTCCGTGCCGCTTGGATTCCCGTCTCTTCGCGTGAACCCCACAAACAGCCTCCACCATCTCTGGTGCAACAACGGCACGTGGTGGGTTCACTACACCCTGCACTTTGACCACCGCAAGCGGCGAATCCGCCGGTCGCTCAAGACCAGCGATCTCGCCGAGGCCGTGCGTCGCCGCGATGAGCTCCTCGCTGAGATCTCGATCGGGGGAGAAGTCATCGCCGACCAGCGGCAGTTTCACAGTCGCGAACTGACGGAGGTACTCGCATGAGCACCCCTTCTCGGCAACAAAGCGTGCGAGAGGTAGCGGGCACCATCCGCCACCTCGACGCCGCGAGAGCTCGGGAACTCGTCGCAGCGTTCAGCAGGCCCTGCGCGCTCGACGAACACGGCTTTGCCGGGAACGCCGAGGACGAAGTCGTGACGGGGGCTGGCGGTCGCGTGACACTCGATTGCAGGAACACCCAAGGCATTGCGGCAGAGCCGGTAGCGAACTGGAAAACGCATCTCCATGTTCACGGGTTGCTCCGCCTCCCACTGTCCGTGGCGCGGGAACTCGCCAAACACCCTGGCCACCTGTACCTCGACAACGTTGCCACGATTACGGACGCCGTGGCCTACGAGCTGAAAGAGCACACGGGGGGGTGCCTGTCGCTCGACAACCTGCGCACGATCTCGGGTCAAATGGCAGGGGTTCTTGGGGGGCACGCCGGCGACCTCTCTCTCAACGGTCTGGCCCACCTCCCGCTGAAAGTGGCACTCGGGCTTTCTCAACACTCGGCCGAGCTTCACCTCAATGGCCTCCGCGAGTTGGAGCCGCGGCCAGCGGCCGTGATCTGTCGTCACCGCGGGCACCTGCACCTCAACGGCCTGACGTCGCTCTCGGAAATAGTTGCGACACATCTGTCCCTCTTTCGCGGCAGGCTCCACCTGCACGGCCTCTCCTCGTTGTCCGACCAGGCCGCCGAGGCGCTCGGCGGTCGCATTGGCCACCTGTGCGTACCGGGCATAGCCCGACTTTCCGCTCGGCAGGCGGGTTTGCTCTCGGGGCACCACGGCGCCCTCCATTTGGGGTCCATAAGGCTTGACGACGCGACCGCGCATGCCCTCGGCCGGCATCGCGGATCCCTGTTCATTCGCCTGCCGCACGACATCCCCATTCACCGGCTCGAAGCGATCGTCCGGCACCGGGGGCCGCTGGAAGTCTCGGGGCTCACCGACCTCAACGAGGCTCAGGCGAGGGTGCTGGCCTCGCAGGCCGGGCCGCGCCATGTGCGGGGTTTGTCGTGCTTGCTCATCGACACGGTCAGCCGTCTTACTCCGGCAGTCGCAACCATCCTCGCGTCGCACAACGGAGGAGGCCTTTGCCTTACAGAGGTAAAAGACCTCAGCGCCGACGTCGCCAGAGCGCTGGTGAAGCATCCGATCCTGTCCTTGGACTCCGTCGCCGCGATATCGGACGAGGTCGCCGCCATCCTCGGCTCGCATACCGGGACGACGCTATCCCTGCGCGGACTTCGCAACGCCAGCAGTCGAGCGATTGCAATCCTGAGGGCGACGCCGAGCGTGGAACTGCCTCACCGACTCGTGACGCCCAGTGGCTCCACGACACCGTCTAGTTCGGCAAGCCCTCGCCCCGCATCGTCTGCCGGTCTTCACGGAGACGATCTGATTCGCCTGCTCCAGAAGATCGCGAGACAGGGCGAGATAGTCCTACAACAAGCCACTGATCGCGAGGACGATGCGACGTGAACACCGATCTCAAAAACGAACGCTGTGGCCTATCCAATCTGGGCCGTAGCAAAGAGAGCCCGAACATGTTCCCAACCCCCAAACCCCGAAGGAGTGCCCACTGATGACCACCAATGCCGACTCGCTCACGCTGTACCCGTACCTCAAGGATTCGTGCTGGGTTTTCGACGATGCACGCACAGACCTCAAGGAGGAGGCCTTCGTGCTGGGGGCAACCGAGATGATCACCAGGGTCGTCAACGACAAGTCGATCCCCAACGCCGAGCAGGGATTCGCGTTAACCTTCGCGGCCGTGCCTTTCGCCGGGCATGACGTCGAACTCCGGTGGCTTCGAGCCGATCCGGCGGGTGGGAACTGGTACGGCGGCGACGTGGTTGGCCAACGCATGGAGGCGTGGCTCTGCCCGGCGCTGTTGCTCTATTTCCGCGAGGCGCCACCGCGAATCTTCATTCGCTGCGACCCCTTGCCGTCAGGCGTCAATCCGATCTGGACGCCACCGCGGGGCGTGACAGGCCGGAGGTTCGTCGAGGCACCCACCATCATCGGAGATGCCGGAGCGACTCGACCGAAAGTCCCTCCACAGCGAGCGGCTCACCCGAGCGTAGGCAACTTCGGCGAAGAAGGGGCGACGCCAGTGAGGTTTTACGTCCCGACAAAGCCCACGCTGATCGAAGGGTTTCGCGCCTTCAGGCAACGCCTCGAACAAACAATAGGCCCTCTCAGCAAGGAATGGTACGAAGACGGCCCTGACCAGAGGCCCTATCTGTACAAAGATCAGCCCCATCTTCTAAAGAACGAGACCCAAGACGATGATCATTCCGAAGCGCGACAATGAGTCCGTCCCAGAGTGGATCGACCGGGTCAGGAGCATGCCTCCACTCCCCGGATACCCAGCGACTCCAGAGTGGTGGATCAAGTTGTTCCCGACCAAACAGAGGTGCAACATGACATGGTTTGAGCAACTGACCGGATGCGAGGAGGATTCCCCGGACCACGTTCGGGCGGAGCTTGAGATTGACGGCCCCCAGTTGCGGTCCCGCCGAACCGGGCAGTCGTGGTTGCACGGCCGACTTGAAACACCCACGCTCGCCGCCCTCCGCGACCGTGCGGCCAGAGCGGCGCAGACGTCGAGGCCTCTTTCAGTCCGAGAAGTGGTCGCCAACGTGCAGCACCTGCACGCTGACGAGTGCAACGCGAATGCACTTTTTCAGGTTGCATCCCAGTTCAACCTGCTGGAAATGGTGTCGCCCGACGTGACACCCGAGAGCGGCGTCGGGATCTACGAACACGATCGCACTCAGGGGCCTGCGTGTGCGATCGCGGCCGGGGCCGGCACGATCTACCGCAACTACTTCGCGCCCGTGAACGGCATGACCGGCCAGTCTGCCGAGAACCAGATCGACTGCCTTGCCGACATCGCGAGTCTGCTCGGGAACATGGGAGAGCGGTTGTGGCGGATGGTCAACGGATATGTGCTGCCCTCGGCCAAGGGCCTGAAGGAGATCAACGAGACGCTCGCCCGCCTGGATGACAACGGCCGCGATCGGATCCGACAGGCCTTACAGATCGGCCTGCACCACGACACCCAAGTGACACTCGATGGCTCAGGGCATGTCGTCTCGCAAGCCTACTGCTCTGCGTTGCCCGTGGCGTACACCGAGCACCCGCCGCGATTGTGGCAGGGCTTCGCGACGCTCGTGCTCGAGGCGTCCTATGAGGCAACGATCTGTGCGGCGATCGCCAACGCCGACCGGACTGGAAACAACACGGTGTTTCTCACGCTTCTCGGAGGCGGTGCCTTTGGCAACGAAGAGTCGTGGATCGTGAGCGCCGTGCGACGAGCCTTGTCGCTCTACCGCGATTCCGGTCTCGACGTCACCATCGTGAGTTACGGGAGATCGCAGCCATGCGTGCGGGATCTCGTGGCCGAATACGCGAGTTGACGCTTTCCTGCGGGCAGCGCGTTTTGTAGCCAGAAAGCAGGCAGGCGTTACCAGCCGGATCATCGAGCCGTTCGGCAGCATGGTCGGTTGGGCCGTGTCGAAAGCCACCTGGTACCACTCGCAAGAGAAGTCGATTATTTCACCGCGGGTGGGCACGATGTCAACGATCAGATCGTCGAGGCACCAGCGACAGACGGGTGCACCGGGGCTTGTGTCTTCGACCAGGCCGCAAGCGAGGAATCGCTCGCGCAGAGTTTCCGAATACTCCCCAAGATTGAGCGCATTGACGACGACATCCACGTCTTTCGTCTGCCGAGGGCTGCCGGCAGCCGCGGAGGTGATCAAGAGCTCGGTAACCACGCCGCCCAGGAACACGAACCGATCGAGTAGTGGAGCGAGCCGATCGACGACTCGCATGAGCATGGCGAGGTTGCCGGACACCGGATCAGCCATTGATGAGCCTCGTCAGATGCTCCTTGGCCAGATTCCGTTCGCGGGCTCGGCCACCGCGCAAGGCATCGATGAGGCTGAGGCACTCGTAGAGCTTCGAGTCTGCGCGGGCAGCGGCTGGGGCAAAGCGGTAGAGCGGCGCGAACAGCTCGCCCCGAGCCTCGCCTTCCGCGTCGGGCCAAACGGGGATCGGGTCGGTTCCGGGTTGGATGAGTTCCGAGAGGGGTGGAGCGGCGTAGGCTGTGGGCATGCCACGGGTCATGCGCCCGCGGACGGCCGGGAAGGCATAGCGGGCCCCGTGCAGCACGAACTCGAGCAGGGCGTAGCGATTCGGCTTGCGGTTTGCCAGAAGAAGCCCGGCGGCTTTGGCGCGTTTGACGGCTCCGTGAGTCTCAGACTTGCTGAGGCCCAGAGAGGCGGCGAGTTGGTCGTAGGTGAGGTCGCCGGCGACGGCGAGTTTGATCGCCACGACGAGGTCTTGGGGTTTGAGTTGCATGCGGCCAGCATATATTCGCTGTTCATGAATCGCGAACAACATTGACAACAAAGGACTTACGACCATTTTCATACGATCCTCACCCGGCTCCCGGCCGAATCTGGGCGAGGGGTTGCTCCCGGATTTCCGCGACGAGGGCCTCTACGTCGGCCTCGCTGGCGACCTCCCGGTTGGCCAGCCGAAAATCGTGGGCCCGGACCATCGGGCTGGGACCGGAACTGAGGATGCCGTCGAGTGAGGCGAGGGCGTCGTCCGTGCCCCGCCTGAGCCGGATATCGAAGGCATCCCGGAGCGCGACGAGAGTAGGTGACAGGGGCGAAGCACCTTGTGTGCCTGGTCGGCCGTGAGCGTGCTGAAACCATCGCGGCGTTTCACCGCCCGCCGGGCATGCCCGGCATTCTCTTCCTAATCTTTCAAGATTCGCTTCCGCTCCGAGGCGTAGGCCGAGCGGATCGCAGTGAGGTCGTCGGCGATCGCCACCACGTCCCGCCATGGTTGCTCGGTCGCGAGGTGCGAGGCGAATCGTTGGGCTGCAGTCTCGACGTTGGTGGCCGTGATCCCGGCCTCGGCCAACTGGGCCGCTTCATTGTGGACCATGCTGTGAGCCCCGCGAACACTGGGAGATCTGGAGCGAGATACGACTTGAGGTGCTGACCGGCATTTTGAGCAAGCGCGCTGCGATCGCGAAGTACGGGATCGGCTGGCGCACGCTGAAGAAGATGCTGGCCCACAACGAGCCGCCGGGCTATCGGCAGGCGAACCAGAGGCCGAAGCCGAAGCTGGAGCCGTTCCTGCCAGTGATCCGTTAGATTCTTGAAGACGACGGCAAGGCACCGACCAGAAGGCACGGCACCGACCAAGCAGAAGCACATCGCACACCGTATCTTCGAGCGCCTCCGTGACGAGCATGGCTACACCGGCGGCGAGACAGTGGTGAAGGATGCTGTTCGGGAGTATCGGATCAGCCACCGCAATGTGTTTCTGCCGCTTTCTCATCCTCCGGGAGAGGCCCAGGTGGACTTCGGCGAGGCGACGGTGCGGATCCGCCGCGCCTCCTGCCGATCGCCCCAAAGCTCGCCCTCTTCCTGCTGGAAACCCCCGAAGCGGCCCGGACCATGCCAGCCCAGGTGAAGGAACTGATGCGGCACGAGCCGATCGAAACCACGCTCCTCTACTACGTGGGGACCAACGCGGAGCGGACTGCCGATGCGTGCTGGGATGCGTTCGATCGGGCTGGCGGCGCCACCCCGCTACCCGTGGTACAAAATGGGGTTTCCGGGGCATGCGCCTAACAGATCGTCTAACGGTGGCGGTCCGGAGACGCAAAAACCCCCTTCGCGCCCGTAGCTCAGGTGGATAGAGCATGGGATTTCTAATCCCAGGGTCGCTGGTTCGAGTCCAGCCGGGCGTATTTTTTCCGCGGGGAAGCCCGGCCGTCACGCGGGTCCGTCGGATAAGCCGACGCGATTCCGTAAGGCAACCTCGCCCTGGCTCGCGATCAACTCGATCAGCCGCACCAGGTCCTGCCCGTGACCCAGGTCCTGCCCGTGACGTTGCCCGTGCCCGTGCACTTCCACGGCCCCATCAAACACCACCGGTCGCCTGAACGCGTCTACGAGTTGGCGTGCTCGCAATGCGTCAAGGTGCCGGATCGTGCCCGCACGATCGTAAAGCGACGGCTTTGGTGCTGGCCTCTCCATACCGATCCTCCTTGCTGTATTCAGGCTTCCAGTCCGCTGCGGTGGCCGTTGAACAGCGGAGTGGGCCCGGTTCTCAACGAGAGGATGTGGAGACCATCCAGAGGGGCGGGACCAGTTTGGGCTATTCGCCTCGGCCGCCGCTCGGGCACCAACTCGCCTTCGTTCGCAAGGCGAGCGAGCAGATCGTCTCGCCGGTGAATCGCCACATCGATCACCCGCGTGCCGAGCGACCGGCAGACGCGTCGCTTCCGGCCGCCTCCGGCGGCTTCGGCCGCAGGACGAACGTGCCTCGAAAGCTTCGCCGATCGCCACTCCGCCCCTTGCAGGGCGCGAGCCGTGATGGGCGCACATCCTCCTGACTCCCCGAGGAGTCAGGTCACCACCTTTGCTATCGCGCGGTTGGCCCGGGCGGCCAGTTCATGACGCCCGAATCGAGACGGATGCACCTTCCACGTCAAAATATACGTCGGATCTGGGCAGAGCGTTCGCCCACCCGGGGCCCCGATCATGTCATACGGGTCGGAAATCCGGGGGGCCGCCCCCTGGCGAACCGCGGCCCGTCGGGAGCCGTATGATTGACCGTCGGCGTCATCTTCCCTAGCCTGCCAGTAGGCGGGCAGGGGCTTCGGTGGAAAGCCCCGGGGAAAGCATCCCCATAGTCTTCTTTCTTGCAGGAACAGAGCGATGTTCTTCTCTCCGCAGGAGCAATCCGGACGCTCTCGATCCCGCCGCCGCCGGAATCATCTGGCCGGCGAGCGACTCGAATCGCGGGCGATGATGACCGCCTCCCCTGGCACCGAGTTCTCCCGGCCCGCCTGGCTGGCCCCGGCGACCGAACCCACCGCGTATTTTGACGTCTCCACGGGGGTGCTGCAGATCGACCCCGCAGGCCACAACCTCTCGCTCGTCAACTTCACCTACAACACCGAGGTCGTGAACATCTCCGGCACCTCCCCGGGGCCGTTCGTGTTTCCGGCGGGCACCGTCCAGAATGCCGTCTCGACGCCGGTCGAGAAAAAAACGTTTCCGGCCGGCACGTGGACCCTGTTGACGACATTTCCCGCGCGGATCGCCGGCGCCATCACGCTCGGCAACACCCCCACGCTCGCCACCAGCGGCGCGAACTCGGCCTCCACCAACGGCTGGTTCAACAAGCCGTGGAACTTCGGTGCCGTTGTCGCCCCGAACACGCTCTCGATCGCTGAGGCAAAGCGAAACTTCATCTCCATCACCACGAAGGACATCGGCTCGGGGCCCGGCCGAAACCTCTTCCAGTACACCGAGTTCGGCGTCACCGGCAGTTACTACGGCCAGGTGGTGGTCTCCGGCACGCCGGACTCACTCCTCGGCGTGGCCAGCGACGAAATCGTCGTCAGCACGTCGTCAGGCAGTTCGTTCACCACGTCCCCGCTGGCGACCCTGCCTTCCGGCACCACCTGGGTGAACACGGTCTCGGGCGACTTTGACGGCGACAAGCGGACCGACATCGCCTCGCAGGCGACGAACGGAAACTGGTGGGTGACGACAAATCCTGCCACCGGCACGGCAACGCCGCAGCAGTGGGGCTCCGTGGCGGCGTTCCAGTTCGCCACGGTCGGCGACTTCAACGGCGACAAGAAGGACGACATCGCGGTCCGCAATGAGAGCAACGGCTCGTGGCAGGTGCTGACGAGCACGGAATCGGGCTTCACCGCCTCGCGGTTCGGACGTTGGAATCCGTCCCTCTCCTGGAGCAACGTGCTGCCCGGCGACTTCAACAACGACGGCCTCACCGACATCGTCGGACAAAGGTCGGACGGGACGTGGACCGTCTCGACAAGCACCGGCACGTCCTTCTCCCCGAAGCTCTGGGCCGTGCTCTCGATTGGGCAGTTCGGTACGGTGGGCGACTACAACGCCGATGGCCGCGACGATGTTGCCGTTCGGAATCCCAAAAACGGCTCGTGGCGAGTGCTCGCCAGCAATGAAACATCGTTCACCGACCTGAAGTTCGGCAACTGGGACCCCACAGCCACCTGGAGCAACGCCCGGGCTGGTGATTTTAATGGTGACGGTCGAACCGACCTCGTCGGCCAGCGGGCGGACGGCACATGGTTCGTCTCGACGAGCACGGGCTCCGCCTTCACGACGGCGGCCTGGGCCTTGCTGCCGATCAGCCAGTTCGCGACTGTCGGCGACTTCAACGCAGACGGCCTCGACGACGTTGCCGTGCGAAATCAGGCCAACGGATCCTGGCGGGTGCTGGCGAGCAACGGCTTGGCCTTCGCATCAATGAAGTTCGGCAGTTGGCCGACCACCAAGGCCTGGTCGCGGGCGTTCGCCGCCCGCACCTGATGCGGCCACGCCTGAACCTGCCAGACGCGTCATCGGCACGAGGTCTTCGTCACTTGGCCCCCGGCAGGGCGGCTTCGATCCGCCTCGCGACCTCATCGGCGAGGATGCGCGAGCCCTGCGGCGTGTAGTGCACGTCGGCGGGCTTGCCGATCTCGGCCAGCTGCGGCGCGGCGAAGGCGTGAAGGTCGTTGATGTCGACACCTGCTTCCCGCATGACGTCCGCCGCGGCGGCGTTATAGGCCAGTTCGTCGCCGGGCACCCGCCCCTTCGCTCCCTCAGGCACCGGGGTGGTGGTGCACCAGATCAGCCTCGCACCCGTCCTTTGCAGGCGTTTCACGATCGCCCGCAGGTTGTCGCGATAGGCTTCGAGTTCCACCTGCCGATGGCCGGCCGTCGCATCCACCGAGCCGCCGGCATCATCCACGTGCTTGATGTCGTGGAGTCCGAAGTTGAAGTGGATCACGTCCCATTTCGACGTGCCGAGCCATTGGTCGATGTGCTCGAGCCCTCGCGTCGTGGGTCCGCCGTTGACGGGAATACGGTGGACGTTGGCCTTGCCCTCGAGCAGTTTCCGCGTGGGGATCGTGTAGCCCATCGAAATCGAGTCGCCGATCAGGAGAACCCGCGGCAACCCGGGAACGTCCTCGATCATTCCGAGCGCCGGGTCAGGACGCTTGGCCGGCTTTGGCGACGCGACGGCCGGAGGGGCGGCGTCCGCCCTGCCGGCCAACACGGCGGCCGGCACGAGGCAGACAACGATCAGCGCGACAACGCAAGGGACAGACCGCATCTCGTGGGCTCCTGAAGGGCGCTCGGGGCAGCACCCCACCCAGAAAGAAGTGGGCGGGAAGCAGTGGTCATCAGCGAATCGTACCCCACGGCCGCCCAACTCGCGACAGTTCGCCTTCACCCACGTGGCTGATTCCGAAACAGTTGCTGCCGGAGCCGCGACACGTCATTTCCGCTTGCCACCGCCCGCCGATCGGGCGACACTACAAGGTTCTTGGGACAGGTTTTTTGGGAACGGGAACACAGCACACGTCATGGAACCGACCGACGTCTCCGACCCGCGTTATTACCACAAGGTCGTCGATTGCCAGTGGGCCTGCCCGGCGCACACCAATGTGCCGGCCTACATTCGGCTGATCGCCCAGGGGCGATACACGGAGTCGTACCTGCTCAACCGGGAGTCGAACGTATTTCCCGGCGTGCTGGGCCGCACCTGCGACCGTCCCTGCGAGCCCGCTTGCCGCCGCGGCCGCGTCGATGAGAAGCCCGTGGCCATCTGCCGGCTCAAGCGGGTGGCCGCCGACCTCCGCGATGACATCCGGCCGTTCCTACCGAAAGCTCCCGACGTCAAGAACGGCAAGCGGGTCGCGCTGATCGGGGCCGGGCCGGCCTCGCTCACCGTGGCCAACGACCTCCTGCCGCTGGGCTACGAGGTGACGATCTTCGAGAAGAACCACGAACCGGGCGGGCTGATGCGGATCAACATCCCGTCGTTCCGCCTGCCGGCGTCGGTGCTCGACGACGAGTGCGGCTACATCATCGACATGGGCGCGGAGATGCGCTACGGCACACCCGTGACGAGCCTCAAAGCCCTGCTCGACGAGGGCTACGACGCGGTGTTCGTCGGCAGCGGCGCCCCCAAGGGCAAGGAACTCGAGATTCCGGGCCGGCACGACGCCCCCGGCCAGGTGCACTTGGGCATCGAGTGGCTCGCCAACGTCCACTTCAAGCACGTGGAGCGGATCGAGCCGCGGGTGATCATCATCGGCGTGGGCAACACCGCCATGGACTGCTGCCGCACCGCGAAGCGGCTCGGCGCCACCGACGTGAAGGTGGTGGCCCGTCGCGGCCGCAAGCACTTCAAGGCCTCGCCCTGGGAACTCGAAGACGCCGAGGAAGAGCAGGTCGAAATCATCGAGAACCACGCCCCGAAGCGGATGGTGGTCGAGAACGGCAGGCTGGTGGGGATGGAGTTCGACGTGCTGGAGTGGAGCGAGGACGCTTCCGGCCGCCAGTCGAGCACGGTGGTGAAGAACACGGTGATCCCCTGCGACGCCGTGATCCTGGCGATCGGGCAGGACAACGCCTTTCCGTGGATCGAGCGGGACGTCGGCGTCGAGTTCGACGCGAAGGGAATGCCGATCGTCGATCGCGTCACCCACCAGAGCACGCACCCGCAGGTGTTCTTCGGCGGCGACGCGGCGTGGGGCCCGCAGAACATCATCTGGGCGGTTGCCCACGGCCACCAGGCGGCGATCTCGATCGACCTGCGGTGCCACGGCCGACCTGTCACGGAACGGCCGCCCGAAGGCATGACGCTGGTGAGCGTGAAAAACGGCCTGCACAGCTGGGCCTACGACAACGACTACGATCCCTCCGTCCGGCAGGTGATGCGGCACGAGGAACTTGCCAAGCGATTCCGCGACCTGAATGTCGAGGTGGAACTCGGCTTCTCGCCCGAGCAGGTGGCGACGGAGGTGTCGCGGTGCCTCAACTGCGACATCCAGACCCACTTCGCCGCGCCGAAGTGCATCGAATGCGACGCCTGCATCGACGTCTGCCCGACGAACTGCCTGACGATCACGACCAACCACTCGTCGGAGGCCGACCTCCGTCAGCGGCTCTCGGCCCCCGCAGTCAACCTGACGCAGGAGATCTACCTCTCCGAAACCCTCCCCCAGACGAAGCGGGTGATGGTCAAGGACGAAGACGTCTGCCTGCACTGCGGCCTCTGCGCTGAACGATGCCCCACCGCGGCGTGGGACATGCGGCTTTACGATCTGATCAAGCCGGTGGCGGGCGCCGCCTGCGAGCAAGGAGACTTGGTACAGGCATGAACGGCGTCAACGATTTCGCCTTCAAGATCGGCACGGTCAACGGCACGGGTTCGGCGAGCGCCAACGGCCTCTTGATGCAGGCGATCTTCCGAATGGGGATCCCCGTCTCCGGCAAGAACATCTTCCCGTCCAACATCCAGGGGCTGCCCACCTGGTACGAGATCCGGGTCAGCAAGGACGGCTACACCGCCCGCCCGTCGGAGGTGGATCTGGTCGTGGCGCTCAATCCCGCCACCTATGCCAAGGATGTGGCCACCGTCCGCCCGGGCGGCTACCTGCTCTACGACTCCTCGTGGCCGCTGCCGAAGGAACTCGAGCGGGATGGCATCACGATCCTCGGTATCCCCTTCGGCCGGCTCTGTGTGCAGTCGTTCGAGGGCGACCGGGAGCGGACGCTGCTGCGAAACATCGCCTACGCCGGCGCCCTCACGGCGCTGCTCGGCATCGACATGCAGGTCGTCGAAACCCTCCTCGAACAGACCTATGGCAAAAAGCCGAAGTTGCTGGCGTCGAACCACACGGCGATCCGGCTCGGCCACGACTACGCCAAGGAGCATTACCCCTGCCCCCTGCCGTTCCACCTCCAGAAGATGGACGCGACGGGCGACTCGATCCTGATCGACGGCAACACGGCCTGTGCGCTCGGCGCCGTCTACGCCGGCGCGACGGTCGGCGCCTGGTATCCGATCACGCCGGCCACCTCGCTGATGGAGGGCTTCAAGGCCTTCTGTGAGAAGTATCGCGTGGACAAGGAGACGGGCGAGCGCCGCTACGCGATCCTGCAGGCCGAAGACGAGCTCGCCGCGGCGGGTATCGTGATCGGGGCCGGCTGGGCCGGGGCCCGGGCGTTCACCAACACCTCGGGCCCGGGCATCTCGCTGATGCAGGAGTTCCTGGGGCTTGCTTATTACACCGACATTCCTGCCGTGTTTTTCGACATCCAGCGGTGCGGCCCGGCCACTGGCATGCCCACGCGGACGCAGCAGGCCGACCTGATCACGATGGCCTATGCGTCGCACGGCGACACCAAGCACCCGATCCTCTTCCCGGCCAACCCGGGCGAGGCGTTCGAACTCGCGGTGCAGAGCTTCGACCTGGCCGACCGGCTGCAGACGCCCGTGTTCGTCGCGACCGACCTCGACATCGGCATGAACGACTGGATGGTAAAGCGACTCGAGTGGGACGACTCCTACCAGCCCGACCGGGGCAAGGTGCTCGACGCCGCCGGCCTCGAGAAGCTGAAGCGGTTTTCCCGCTACCTCGACGTCGATGGCGACGGCATCGCCGCCCGCACGCTCCCCGGCGTGGGCGGCAAGGGGGCCTACTTCGTCCGCGGCTCGGGGCATGACAAGCACGCCGGCTACACCGAAGACTCCGACGCCTACATGGAGGTCGTGGACCGGCTGCGACGAAAGTTCGCCCATGCCGCCACGATCGTCCCGAAGCCCGCGTTCACCCTCCAGGATGGCGCCGACATCGGCCTGGTGACGATCGGCGGCTGCGATGCCGCCGTCCGTGAGGCCGCCGATAAGCTGCGGGCTCAGGAGATCCTCGTGGACGTGATGCGGATCCGGGCCTTCCCATTCGGCGAGGAGGTCAAGGAGTTCCTCGAGGCCTACGACCGCGTGTTCGTGATCGAACAGAACCGCGACGGACAGCTGCGGTCGCTCCTGGCCATCGAACTGGGAGTTCCTCGCGACGACATGAACCCGATCCTCGATTACGGCGGCATGCCGCTGACGGCCAAGGTCGTCGTGGACGCCGTCTGCAGCCATCTGGCCGGAGTGCCCACATGACCTCGATCGCCAAGCCCCCCATCCGCCACCCCAGCCTCCGGCAGAACGGCCTCGGCCTGACCCTCCGCGACTACGAGGGCGTGATGTCGACGCTCTGCGCCGGCTGCGGCCACGACTCGGTCACCGCCGCCCTCGTGCAGGCCGCGTGGGAACTCGAACTCGAGCCGCACCGGGCCGCCAAGATGAGCGGCATCGGCTGCTCGTCGAAGACGACCGCCTACTTCATGAAGCAGTCGCACGGCTTCAACTCCGTGCACGGCCGGATGCCGTCGGTGACCACGGGCGCCGCCGCGGCCAACCGCGGGCTGACCTACATCGGCATCTCCGGCGACGGCGACTCGCTCTCGATCGGCATCGGCCAGATGGCCCATGCCATCCGCCGCAACGTGAACATGCTCTACGTGATCGAGAACAACGGCGTCTACGGCCTGACAAAGGGTCAGTTTTCGGCCTCGGCCGATGTCGGCTCGACCTCGAAGCGCGGCGAGGCGAACGAGCAGGCCCCGATCGACCCCGCGCTGCTCGCCCTCACGATCGGAGCGACGTTCGTGGCCCGGTCGTTCTCGGGCGATAAAAAGCAGCTCGTGCCGATCCTCAAGGCGGGCCTCGCCCACAAAGGGCTTGCGCTCGTCGATGTGATCTCGCCCTGCGTCACGTTCAACGACCACGAGGGTTCGACGAAGAGCTACAAGTACACCCGCGAGCACGAGATCGAGGCCGTCCACGCCGACTACGTGCCGGTGCATGCCGAGATCACGCTGCCCGACTCGGGCGACCAACTCCGCGTGGTGCACATGCACGACGGCAGCACCGTCCGGCTGCGGAGCACGGCAGCCGACTACGATCCGACCGACCGCACCTCGGCCTACGCCCACGTCCGGGCCTGCCAGCAGCGGGGCGAGATCGCCACCGGCCTGCTGTTCGTGGACGAGTCGAGCCGCGACATGCACGACCTGCTCAAGACTCCCGAGTCGCCGCTCATCGACATCCCGTTCGATCGGCTCTGCCCGGGATCCGCGGCTCTCGACGCCCTGATGGCCCGTTACCGCTGACCTCCGCGGGAACCGGCGGAGGCGGCGCAAACCCTGCCGGTTATTCGGAAAAGTCGGGATCCCTGGCCTCCGGCAGCCGAATCCTGAGTGGTGTTCCAGCCGTTTGTCGAGTTCGCCGTGCCGCGTTTCGCAACGCCCCTCCGCGCTGCCAGACGAGGCCTGCCCTCTGCCGCGGCCTTCCTCGGCCTGCTGGTCCTGACGGCCGGCCCCACGGCTGCTGAAATCATCGAGCTCGGCACCGACCGCGACGCCTTCACGCCCTCGACGCTGACGGTTCCCACCGGCAGCGTGCTGACAGAGGGATCCTACGTGTACATCGCCAACCGTGATCTGCCGCCAACCAACAGCTACCCGGAACTGCTCACCCGCATCCCAGTGGCCGACTGGCTGGAGGTGAGGTTCGGCGCGAACTACTGCGACAACGGCGGCGGCTACCTTGTGACCAACGCCGAGGGCGGTGAAGGGCGGAATAACGGAACGATCTACTACGAGTCGAGCGTGCTCTACGGCCTCAAGGCGTCCATCACCCACCAGGATGGACTGCTCCCGCAGAGCTGCTTCATCATGGAGGGTTTCACACCAACCTTCGGCGACTACTCGAGCACCGCTCCGATCGCCACGTACGCCCTCGGCTGGAAGACCGATGCCGAGTGGCGGATCGACGGAGCCATCCGCTATGTCTACGCGGAGGGACGCGAAGGCTGGTTCAACAAGTGGGCACCGTCGATCGTCCTCCGCATTCCAGCGACTGAGCGCTGGGAGGTGCATGTCGAATACTTCTCCACGTTCACCGTGGGAGCTCCCGACGATGAAACATCGCCGTTTTTCAGTCCCGGCACCCACTACATGCTCACCGACAACCTCGAGATCGGGCTCCGCGTCGGCTGGGGCATGACCCGGGATGCGGCGGCGTTCTTCTCCGACGCGGGCTTCGGCTGGCGGTGGTGACGATCAGGCGTGGATCGCCTGACCCGACACCGCGAGCGCCGCCTCCTTGAGCGCCTCGGGCAGCGTGGGATGGGCGTGGCAGACGCGGGCGATGTCCTCCGCCGTGGCCCCGAACGCCATCGCGGCTGCGGCCTCGCCGATCAGGTCGCCGGCCGACGGTCCGATGATGTGGATCCCGAGCACGCGGTCGGTCGTCGCGTCGGCCAGCACCTTCACCTTGCCCGCCGTCTCGTCGATCGTCCGCGCCCGGCCGTTGGCCCGAAACGGAAACACGCCCTTCTTGAAGGCGACGCCTGCCGCGACCAGCTGCTCCTCGGTCTTGCCGACGGCCGCAATCTCGGGATGCGTAAACACGACGGCCGGCACGAGGTCGTAGTCGACGTGCGACCACTTGCCCGCGATCCCCTCGGCACAGGCCACGCCATCCTCCTCGGCCTTGTGGGCGAGCATGGGCCCCGGGATGCAGTCGCCGATCGCCCACACGCCCGCGGCCGACGTGCGGAAGTGCTGATCCACGGGAACGAACCCACGCTGGTCGGTCGTGATGCCGACCGTCTCCAGGCCGATGCCGTCCGTCGCCGGCCGCCGGCCTGTCGCCGCCAGCACGCGGTCGCAGCGGATCGGCTCCTGCCCGGCACACTCGACGACCGCCGCGTTGCCGTCGGCCCGGGCTCGGGTGACCTTCGCACCCAGCCTGATGTCGAGCCCCTGCTTGCGGAACAGGGCGAGCGCCTCGGCGGCGATCTCCGCATCGATGCCCGCCAGGATGCGGTCGGCGTATTCCAGGACCGTGACCTTCGCCCCCAGTCGCCGCCAGACGGTGCCGAGTTCCAACCCGATGTAGCCGCCGCCGATCACCACGAGGTGGCCAGGGACCGTGTCGAACGCCAGCGCCTCGGTGCTCGTGCCCACGAACCGCCCGTCCACGTCCACGCCCGGCAGCACGATGCTGCGACTGCCGACCGCGAGGATGATCCGCGGGCTCTCGACCGTCGTCGTGGCTCCATCGGCACCGATGACCTCGGCCCGCCCGGCTCCGGCGAGTCGGCCAGCCCCGGCGTACCGGGTGATCTTGTTCTTCGCGAGCAGCGCATCGATCCCCTTGGCGAGCGTGGCGACCACGTCGTCCTTCCGCTTCATCATCGTGGCGAGGTCGAACGACACGCCCATGACGTTCACGCCGTGGCGGGCGAAATCGTGCCGGGCCTCCTCGAACTTGTGGCTCGATTCGAGCAGCGCCTTTGACGGGATGCAGCCGACCCGCAGACAGGTGCCCCCCATGCGGGGTTCCTTCTCGACGATCCCGACGTTCATTCCGAGTTGGGCGGCGCGGATGGCTGCCACGTAGCCACCAGGGCCGCCACCGATCACGAGTAGGTCATGGGGCATGGATAAAGTCCGAATGACGTCGGGGAAACCGGCGCCGCTGGACACGACGCCTGCCGGCCCAGGGAACCCTCGGCGTTCCCCCGCGGCCGGCCAAGCGGGCAGGGGCCATGAATGGCCCTGCCCGCGTGAAAACTAGACCTCGAGCATCAGGCGGGTGGGATCTTCGATGGTGTCCTTGATCCGCTTCAGGAACGTGACCGCCTCGCGGCCGTCCACGAGGCGATGGTCGTACGTGAGGGCGAGGTACATCATCGGCCGGATCACCACCTGACCGTTCAGCGCCACGGGGCGATCCTGAATCGAGTGCAGGCCGAGGATGCCGCTCTGCGGAGGATTGATGATCGGCGTCGAGAGCATGGAGCCATACACGCCGCCGTTGGAGATCGTGAACGTGCCCCCCTGGAGCTCCTCGAGCTTGAGCTTGTTCTCGGAAGCCCGACGGGCGAACTCGCCGATCGTCTGCTCGATCTGGGCAAAGGAGAGCAACTCCGCGTTGCGAATCACCGGCACGACCAGGCCCTTGCCGCCGCCCACGGCGATCCCGATATCGCAGTAGTCGCGGTAGACGATGTGCGGCTCACGGTATTCCGCATTCACCTGAGGCACCGCCCGCAGAGCCTCGACTGCCGCCCGCACGAAGAACGACATGAACCCGAGTTTCACGCCGTATCGCTCCTGAAACTGGTCCTTGAACTTCCCCCGCAGCGCCATCACGGCGGTCATGTCGCACTCGTTGAACGTCGTCAGCAGGGCGGCCTGCTGCTGGGCCTCGACGAGCCGCTCGGCGATCCGCTGGCGGATCGGACTGATGAGCTGGTACCGCTCCTCTCGGCTGCCGCCCCGTGAAACAGCCGCCGGGGGGACCACGGGCGACTTCGCCGGCGGCGCCGCGGGCTTCGCGGCCGGTGACGGAGCTGACGTGGCGGCGACGGCATCGGCCTTGCTCACCCGGCCGCCAGGACCGGTGCCACTGACCGTCTCGGCCGGGATGCCTGCCTCACCGAGGACGCGGGCGGCCGACGGCATCACCCTCGGCGGCATCACCGGGGCCGCAGGCGGCTGGACGGAACCGATCGTTGTCGTGCCCTCGGCCCGCTTGACGCCGACCGTCGGCTGCGGAGCGGCCGACGATACCGCGGCGGCCCCGACGGCGGCCGGCTCCATGTAGCCGATCACCTCGCCGACCACCGCCTTCTCACCGCTTCCCTTGAGAACCTTCGTGATCATGCCGGCGGTCGGCGAGGGCAGTTCGACGGTCGCCTTGTCGCTCTCGATCTCGACGATCGAGTCGTCGGCGGCGACGGCATCGCCCTCCCGCTTCTTCCACGTGCCGACCATCACCTCGGTGATCGACTCGCCAACCTCGGGAACCTTCAGCTCGATGGGCATGATTGTCCGCCGCCGACCGGCGGCCTCGCGGGGGATACGTCAACTGGTGAACGCGGCGGAGAGCAGTTCGTTCTGCTCCATGTCGTGGCTCTTCTTCGACCCCGTGGCGGGGCTCGCGGCGCTCTGGCGGCAGACGCCCGAGAACGGGAAGCGATCGAACAACTTCTCACCGAAGTGGATTCGCACGAACCGCCAGGCACCCATGTTCTCGGGCTCCTCCTGAACCCACACGACCGGCGTGCCCGGGGTGTAGTTCGCAAGCGCCTCCTCGAGCGCCTGACGAGGCAACGGATAGAGCTGCTCGACGCGAATGATCGCCACGTCGCGACGCCCCAGCTCCTGCCGCCGCTTCTCGAGTTCGTAGGCCACCTTACCGCTGCAGAGCAGCACCCGGTGGATGTCGCGGGGGACGGTGTCGGTGGCGTCGGCCAACACCCTCTGAAACCCGCCCTTCACGAAGTCGTCCAGCGGCGAGACGCAGGCCGGGTTCCGCAGCAGGCTCTTGGGTGTCATCACAACCAGCGGCTTCCGCCAGACGCGGAGCACCTGCCGACGGAGCAGATGGAACAGCTGGGCCGGGGTCGTCGGCTGGGCCACCTGGATGTTGTCTTTGGCACACAGCGACAGAAACCGCTCGAGGCGGGCGCTCGAGTGCTCGGGCCCCTGCCCCTCGAAGCCATGCGGCAGGAGCATGGTGATCCCCGAGAGCCGGTTCCACTTGTCCTCAGCGCTGACGATGAACTGGTCGATCACCACCTGGGCCGCGTTGACGAAGTCGCCGAACTGGGCCTCCCAGATCACGAGGCCGTCGGGGCAGTCGAGGCTGTAGCCGTACTCGAAACCGAGCACTCCGGCCTCCGAAAGCGGGCTGTTGTAGATTTCGACCGGCGCCTGGTCGGGACTGAGATGTTCGAGCGGGCAGTAGGTCTCGTCGGTGATCGCGTCGTGGATCACGGCATGCCGGTGGCTGAACGTGCCCCGCTGGCAGTCCTGGCCCGAGATGCGGATGCGGAGGCCCTGCGTGGCGATCGACGCGTAGGCCAGCGACTCGCCCGCCGACCAGTCGAGCGGCATCGCCCCCGCCGCCATCTGCACGCGATTCTCCAGAAGTTTCTTGATCTTCGCGTGGGGCTGAAAGCCTTCCGGCAGGGCCACGAGCCGCATCAGGAGGTTTTCGATGACGTCGCGGCGGATGCTCGTATCAACCTCCGCCGCATCCCGCTCGCGGCCGCCGATGTAGAGCGCCCACATGCCGCCGATGTCGTCTTTGTGGACATATTCCTCGCTCTTCGCGACCGACAGGTCGGCGGCGAGCTTGGCATGCTGCTGTTCGGCGATCTGCTTTGCTTCGTCGGCAGTCACCTCGCCGAGCTTGAGCAGCTTGTCCAGGTAGCTCTCATGCGCGCTCGGCCGCTTTTCGATCACGCGATAGAGGGCCGGCTGGGTGAACGCCGGCTCGTCGGCTTCGTTGTGGCCGCGACGGCGGAAGCAGTACATGTCGATGACGACATCCCGCTGGAACTCGCGACGGAAGTCCATCGCCAAGCCCACGACCTGCGCCACCGCCTCCGGATCCTCGCCGTTCACGTGAAAGATCGGGATCTGCAGCATCTTCGCCACGTCGGTGGCATACATGCAGCTGCGGGCCTCGCGGGGTCCGGTCGTGAACCCGATCTGGTTGTTGACGATCACGTGGAGCGTGCCGCCGACGCGGTAGGCATCGAGCTCGCTGAGGTTGAGCGTTTCCTGGATGATTCCCTCGCCGGCGAACGCGGCATCGCCGTGGATCAGGATAACCAGGCCGTTCTGCCGAGAGCGGTCGCCCGAGCGATCCTGCCGCGAACGCATCCGCCCGATGGCCACCGGATTCACGAACTCCAGGTGGCTCGGGTTGAAGCAGAGCGTGAGGTGGATCGACTTGCCGTTGGCGGCCTTGTAGTCGCTGGAATGGCCGAGGTGATACTTCACATCGCCACGGCCAACGTGAAGTTCCGGGTCCATGTCGGCGAACTCGCGGAAGATCCGCTGCGGGCTCTTCCCCATCACGTTGGCCAGCACGTTGAGCCGGCCGCGGTGGGCCATCGCCAACACGCAGTCGCGAATGTCCTGCGCGGCGGCCCGCTCGATCGCCATCTCGACCAGCGGAATCAGACTCTCCGAGCCCTCCAGCGAGAAACTCTTCGCCCCAAGGAACCGCTTCTGGATGAACTCCTCGAACACCGCCGCGTTGGTCATCTGCCGGTAGATCCGCAGCTGCTGGCGGCGGTCGAGCTGGATCCGGTTCTCACAGCCCTCCATCCGGACCTGCAGCCACTGCCGGACCCGAAGGTCGTCCATGTGCATGAACTGCACGCCGATCGACCGGCAGTAGGTGTTGCGAAGCCGCTTGATGATCTGCCGCAGCGACATCGACTGCGGTCCCTCGATCGTGTCGGTCGAGAAGGACCGGTCCATGTCCTCCTCGGTGAGGTGGTAGAAGTTGGGATCGAGCTCGGGAAGCCCAGGCCGTGGCCGGCCGAGCGGATCGATCTCGGCCATCAGGTGCCCGCGAACGCGGTACGCGCGGACGAGTTGATCGACGCGATCCTGGAGGAAGGCCACCCGCTCCTCGCCTGCGGTGCCCGTTGCCACGGGCGGCAGGGGCAGCGGCATCGCCTCGCCGGCCGGGGCGGCGGCAAGCTTCACGTCGCCGTTGGCGATCGCCACCGCATGGGCCGTCGCGATACCGTCGGGGGTGACGAGCTTCGATGTGGGGGGAAACGCCGTCGCGGCGGGACGAATCGCCGGCTGGGCCGCGAGCGTCGGCGCGGCCGCCTGCCCGCTGGTCGGCACGGCCCGACCGTTTCGCAGCCCTTCGAAGTACACCCGCCAGTCGGCTGGGACGCTCGCGGGATCTTCCTGATAGCGTTCGAAGAGCTCTTCAAGAAACGCGAGGCTGGCGGTCCCGGCCGAGTCGATACTGTCGATGGTGCTCACGGATGGATCGAGGCCCGCCGCAGTTTGGCGGGCACGGTAAAGGCGGGAAGTGGGAGGGTTTTCTGACGCGCGATCACATGGCCAGCAGGAGCCGGCCCGGGCTCTCCAGGTAACCGATGATCTCGTTGAGGAACCGGGCGGCCATGGCGCCGTCGATGACCCGGTGGTCGTATGAGAGCGACAGCGGCATCATCAGCCGCGGCTCGATCTTGTCGTCGTGGACGACCGGCATCTTCCGCGAGCGGCCCAGCAACAGGATAGCCACCTCGGGCCAGTTGATGATGGGGGTCGAATACGCACCGCCAACGGCCCCGAGGTTGCTGATCGTGAACGTACCGCCGCGAAGATCCTCGATCCCGTACTGGGCGTTCTTCGCCTTTTCCGCAGTGTCGGCCACCGCCTGGGCGACCTGCGGAATCGACAGCTGGTCGCAGTCGCGGAGCACCGGCACCACGAGCCCCCTCGGCGTGTCAACGGCGAGGCCGACGTTCACATAATCCCGGTAGATGATCTCGCCCTTCTCGATGTCGATCGTGGCGTTGATCGCCGGATGCTGTCGGAGCGACAGGCTCACCGCCTTGATCACGAACGAGAGGGCTGTGAGCTTGAGGTTGTTCTTGGCATATTCAGCGGCACTCGCCTTTCGCAGCACCTCGAGTTCGGTGACGTCGGCGTCGTCGAAGTTGGTGAGGTGCGGAATCGTCTGCACGCTACGGACCATGTTGGCCGCGATCGTCTTTCGCATCCGCGACATCTGCTCGCGACGGATCGGCCCCCAGTCGTCCCGCTCGGTGGCGGTCGATTCGGGCCGCGGCCGGCCGGCCGGCGCGGCGCTGGCGTGACGCACGGCCGCGATCACGTCCTCGCGAACGATCCGCCCCGCGGGACCCGTGCCCCTGACACGGGCAAGATCGACGCCGAGTTCGCGGGCGAGGCGACGGACGGCCGGACCGGCTGGCTCGACGGCGGCGACCGCGGCGACGGCTGGCGGCTCCTCGACGGCGACGGCAGCCGCCTTGGGCGCGGCTTGCGGCGCCGCGGTCACGATGGGAGCGGCCGCAACGGGAGCAGAAACGGCGGCAGCGGGCTTCGCCGCAGCAGCCGGCGGCGCTGCCGACTCAACGGCCTTGGGCGGGGGAGCCGCCGGCTTGGCGGGTGCGGCGCCGGGGGCGTCGAGCATCACCAGCGGTTGACCCACCTTTACGGTGTCGCCCTTCTTGACGAGCACCTTCGCCACCAGTCCGCCCGGCGGACAGGGCACTTCGATGACCGCCTTGTCGGTCTCGACCTCGAGCAGTGCCTGCCCCGGCTTCACCACGTCGCCCTCGGACACGAAGACCGTGACGACGTCGCCGGAGGCGATGTTCTCGCCGAGATCGGGGAGCTTGAATTCGGTGGCCATGGCTCGTTCCGCGGAAGGTGTTGGAGTGGTGGGGATGGTGAACGACAGGAAATCGAGACGAACGACAGCGGATCAGGCCGAAGCCGGATCGACCTTGGCGGGATCGACGCCGAGCCGCTTGATCGCCTCGGCGACGACGTGCGTGCCGACCGCGCCCGCGGCCGCCAGCCGTGACAGGGCGCCGACCGCGATGCACTCGGCATCGACCTCGAAGTGGCGACGAAGCCGGGCGCGGAGTTCGCTGCGGCCGAAGCCGTCGGTGCCGAGCACGAACAGGCCGCCTGGGATCCACGGGTCGAGTTGCTCGGGAACGGCCCGGACGTGGTCGCTGGCGGCGACGTACACGCCGTCGGTGCCGGCGAGCGTGGCCTCAAGGTAGCTGACCTTGGGAGGGGCCTCGGGGTGGAGCATGCTCCAGCGGCGGCACTCCTGGGCCTCGCGGCGGAGCTCCTTCCAGCTGGTCACGCTCCAGACGGTGCTCGCCACGCCCCAGTGCTCGGCCAGCAGGTCGGCCGCCCGCAGGACCTCGCGGAGGATCGTGCCTGACCCAAACAGGTTGACGCGGGGAAGCTTCGCCGCGACCGGCTTGCCCGTGGCGGGCACGTCCTTGAGCCGGTACATGCCCTTGAGAATGCCCTCCTCACAGCCGGCGGGCATGTGGGGCATCTCGTAGTTCTCGTTGTAGACCGTGATGTAATAGATCCAGTCCTCACCCTTGGCATACATCCGGTCCATGCCGTCGAGCATGATCACCGTCGTCTCGTAGACGAAGGCCGGGTCGTAGGCCTTCACGGTCGGGTAGGCCATCGCGAACAGGTGGCTGTGGCCGTCCTGATGCTGGAGCCCTTCGCCATTGAGCGTGGTGCGGCCCGCCGTGCCGCCGAGCAGGAAGCCCTTGGCGCGGCAGTCGCAGGCGGCCCAGATCAGGTCGCCGATCCGCTGGAAGCCGAACATCGAGTAGTAGATGAAGATCGGGATCATCGGCACCCCGTGGCTGGCATAGGCCGTGCCAGCGGCGACGAAGCTCGACATGCTGCCCGCTTCCGTAATCCCCTCCTCGAGAATCTGGCCGTCCTTGGCCTCGCGGTAGTAGAGGAGCTGGTCGGAGTCGACCGGCTCGTAGAGCTGGCCCGTGTGGGCGTAGATCCCGCACTGCTTGAAGAGCGGATCCATGCCGAACGTCCGCGACTCATCGGGCACGATCGGCACGATGTACTTGCCGACCGACTTGTCCTTGAGCAGCGACGCCATCAGCGTGACCGCGCCGGTGGTCGTCGAGACCTCGCGGCCGGCACTCTTCTCGATGAACGAGCGATACTCGTCGAGGGTAGGCGTCTTGAGCTTCGGCGACTCGAGCGGACGGGTCGGCACGTAGCCGCCGAGGGCCTCGCGCCGCTCGCGGAGGTAGCGAATCTCCTCGGAATCCTCCGGTGGACGGTAGAACGGCGCCTTCGCCACCTCGTCGTCGGAAATCGGGATGCCAAACCGCGAGCGGAAGGCCCGCAGTTCCTCCTCGTTGAGCTTCTTCTGCTGGTGCGTGACGTTGCGGCCCTCGCCCACCTCTCCGAGACCGTAGCCCTTGATCGTCTTGGCGATGATCACGGTCGGCTTGCCGTGGCACTTCATGGCCGCGGCGTAGGCCGCGTAGACCTTCTCCGGGTCATGCCCGCCGCGGCGGAGCTTCTTGAGCTTTTCGTCGGAGAGGTTCGTCACCATCTCGGCCAGCTGCGGATCGGCCCCGAAGAAGTGCTCCCGGATGTAGCCGCCGGGCATGACGATGTACTTCTGGTACTGGCCGTCCACCACCTCGTTCATCCGCTTGACGAGCAGGCCCTTGTCGTCCTTCGCGAGGAGCGGATCCCATTCGTCGCCCCAGATCACCTTGATCACGTTCCAGCCCGCGCCGCGGAAGCAGCCCTCGAGCTCCTGGATGATCTTGCCGTTGCCGCGCACCGGGCCGTCGAGCCGCTGGAGGTTGCAGTTGATCACGAACACGAGGTTGTCGAGCTTCTCGCGGGCCGCCAAGGAGATCGCGCCGAGCGTCTCGGGCTCGTCGGTCTCGCCATCGCCGATGAAGCACCAGACGTGCTGCCCGCTCGTGTCCTTGATGCCGCGGTCCTGCAGGTACTTGTTGAATCGCGCCTGGTAGATCGCCATCAGCGGCCCCAGGCCCATCGACACGGTCGGGAACTCCCAGAACCCGGGCATCAGCCAGGGATGCGGATAACTCGACAGGCCGCCCCCCTCGGCGAGCTCGCGCCGGAAGTTTTCCAGCTGCTTCTCGTTGATGCGGCCCTCCAGAAACGCCCGCGAATAGATGCCCGGAGAGGCGTGGCCCTGGAAGTAGACCTGGTCGCCGGAGTAGTTGTCGCCGCGGCCGCGGATGAAATGGTTCATTGCCACCTCGACGAGCGTGGCCGACGAGGCGAAAGTGGAGATGTGGCCGCCGATGCTCTTGTCTTCGCGATTGGCGCGGACCACCATCGCCATCGCGTTCCAGCGGATGATGCTCTTGATCCGCCGCTCGATCTCGCGGTTGCCGGGGAAGGCCGGCTGCTTCTCGACCGGGATCGTGTTGATGTAGGGGGTGGTGGCCGAGAACGGAATCGGCACGCCGAGCCGATAGGCCTCCTGCTCGATCGCCTGCAGCAGGTAGGCGGCCCGGTCGCCCCCGCGGCTGTTGATCACGTACCGCAGTGAATCGAGCCACTCCCGGGTCTCGGTCGGGTCGGCGTCGACCGCCGACACCCCGTCGACCACCTCGGGCTGGCCGGTCGCGTTGTCACCCATCTGGCCGATCGACATCGGGGCGTGGGCACCTCTCGGGAGCCGGGAGCCTCCGGCGAGAATGTCGTCGGCCGCCTCGGTGGCGGAATGATCGCTGGAGTTGGCCATGCGCGGCTCCGGGAATTTGCGGGGGACTTTTCAGATTATTCGGGTCGTAGTGGGGGCGTCTAGGGCGATTGCCCTGCCCCCGGAACCACGTCCATCCCCGCCGCAAAAACCGCTCGGGGGCCGCGGCTACTCGGCCCGGGGCCTGTAGATTTCGGTAGCCAGCCCGAAATAGTTCTCGGCGCTGAAGGCCATCGTCTCGCCCAGGGTCGGGTGGGGGTGGATCGCCTCCATCAGGTCGCGGGCCGAACAGCCCATTTCGATCGCGAGCACCCCTTCGGCGATCAGTTCGCCCGCCCCCGGGCCGACGATCCCGACCCCCAGGACGGTGTCGGTCTCCGGATCGACGAGCATTTTGGTCAGGCCGTCGGTGCGACCCAGCGCGTGGGCTCGTCCGCTGGCAGCCCAGGGATACTTGCTGACCTCGACGACTCGGCCGGTCGCGGCAACCTCGTTCTCCGTCA
>Ga0315904_10000871_pt1 | contig 48175 bp, 36 predicted proteins | sample LakEriMetagenome_6_FD_203529 | JGI IMG/M metagenome (GOLD analysis project Ga0315904, IMG submission 203529) | Freshwater fungal communities from buoy surface, Lake Erie, Ohio, United States - Buoy 12 MA120 | ecosystem: Environmental > Aquatic > Freshwater > Lake | place: USA: Lake Erie, Ohio...
CTCAAGTAAGTATCATCAAAGAGCAATTCCAATCCGAAAAATCCAATTTTGAAAAACAATTAGCCGCGAGCAGCGCAGAAAAAGAAACCATTCGAAACGAGAAAGACAGTCTAGCCATTCAACTTTCAAAAAAAGAAGTTGACTTTGAAAATCTTTGGGAACGCAACAAAGAACAAAAAGAAGAAGTAGAAAAACTTCAGGAAAAATTCACCAAAGAATTTGAAAATCTAGCCAATAAAATTCTTGAAGAAAAATCGAACAAGTTTACGGAGCAGAACAAAGAAAACATGAAAAACATCTTGTCGCCATTGCAAGATAAGATTCAATTGTTTGAGAAAAAGGTTGAAGACACACACAAAGAAAGTATTGATTACCATGCGGCTTTACGTCAACAAATTTTAGGCTTACGCGAAATGAATGAGCAAATGAGTAAAGAGACTATCAATCTTACTAAAGCGCTCAAAGGGGATAGTAAAATGCAAGGGAATTGGGGAGAACTGGTATTGGAACGCGTTTTAGAAAAATCAGGATTAGAAAAAGACCGGGAATATTATGTACAACAATCGCATACTAACACTGACGGTCAAAGAGTTTTTCCTGATGTGGTGATTAATTTACCCGATGGCAAAAAGATGATTGTCGACTCTAAAGTTTCCTTGACTGCTTATGAGAAATATATAAATGAAGAAGATGATGCTTTAAAAAACAGTTATTTAAAAGAACATGTGACTTCCATAAAACGCCATGTGGAACAATTGGGGGAAAAGAATTATCAAGATTTGTATCAAATAGAGAGTCCCGATTTTATGTTGCTTTTTATTCCTATTGAACCTGCTTTTGCCATTGCGCTAAACGAAGATCTAACACTCTACAATAAGGCATTTGAGAAAAATATTGTTATCGTCACCCCTTCTACCTTATTGGCTACTTTGCGCACTATTGACAGCATGTGGACCAACCAAAAACAGCAAGAAAATGCTTTAGAAATAGCACGTCAAGCTGGAGCCTTGTATGATAAATTCGAAGGATTTGTAGCTGATTTGGTCAAAGTTGGAAATAAAATAAAAGATTCCAAAACTGAGTATGACAATGCTATGAACAAATTGGTAGAAGGTAAAGGCAATCTGATAAACAGTGTTGAAAGACTGAAAAAAATGGGAGCCAAAGCTAAAAAATCGCTACCCGAAAACATACTAAAACGTTCTGGTGCAGATGAAAACGAACTTTTAAATTAATAATAATGAGAAAAATAGCAGGTTATTTTGTAATGATAATTCTTTTAGGAATTACTGCTTATTTTACTTTTGCCTATTACGCTACCTATAGTGAGGGTGTTCGTGCAGGTGAATTGATAAAATTAAGCCACAAAGGAATTCTCTTTAAAACTTGGGAAGGTGAAATTAGTCGTGGCATTTCAGGTTCGCATATATTTACTTTTTCAGTTTTAGATAGTGACCAAAAAGTAATTGACGATTTAAATGAGTTGCAAGGACAATATGTAAAAGTTACTTATAAAGAAAGATACAAAACTTTTCCTTGGTGGGGAGAAAGCAAGTATTTTGTTATAAAAGTCGAAAAAGAAAATTCACCTTTTAATTTTAGATAATGAGTTTGGATTTTAAAACCGTAGACGAATCAAAAATTACCATTTCGCAACTCATGTTGCCTTCCCATTCCAACTTCAATGGAAAAATTCATGGTGGTTATATTTTATCTTTGATGGATCAAATTGCCTTTGCTTGTGCTTCAAAATACTCTGGTACTTATTGCGTAACGGCATCTGTCGACACTGTAGATTTCTTGAATCCTATTGAAATTGGCGAATTGGTTACCCTAAAAGCCTCCGTGAATTATGTTGGAAAAACATCTATGGTCATTGGCATCCGTGTCGATTCTGAAAACATTCAAAATGGAGAAGTAAAACATTGCAATTCTTCCTATTTTACTATGGTTGCCAAAGACAAAGAAGGAAATTCGGTAGCCGTTCCTGGTTTAATACTTTCCAACTTAGAAGATACCAGACGTTTTTACAATAGCATCAAGAGAATTTCTAATAAAAAAGAAAGAGACAAACACGAGGGAACTCTAGATTATTCTTCCGTTGAACTACTGGAAGAAATCAAGAAATACAATGTCAAAATTGCTTTTGAATAGCGCTTCAACTGAAAAATAATTCCTTTATCGATATTATTAATTGTATCGAATATTCATACTATTTTTTGCCTAACTTTAATGAGAATCTAAGACATTTCAAGATGAAAAGGTACATTATATGTAGTCTTTTGTTCTTGACAACATTCGTGTTCGCTCAGAACAAAATGAATACTAGAAAAGGTAAAATTGTTTTTGAAGCATCAATTCCTTCTTTTGAAGAAATTCGTGCTACAAATGAAAATGTTTCTTGTGTGTTACTCACAAAAACAGGAGAACTAAGTAGTGTTGCGCTTATAAAAAATTTCCGCTTCAAACTGTTACTCATGGAAGAGCATTTCAACACCAATTATATGGAAAGTAATGACTATCCGAAAGCAACCTTTAAAGGATATATTCAAGGATTTAACCTCAACATTATAGGTATCTCTTCAAAAAAATTTGAGTTGAATGGCAAATTAGAAATTCGTGGAAAAACGAAACCAATTCATACGAGTGCGTTTTTGAGAAAAATTGATGACCGATTAGAAATCATTGCAGAATTTAAAATCAATATCGACGATTTTAACATTGTAATTCCTGAAATTATAAATTCAAAAATATCAAAAACCGTAACCGTGTATACTGAATTCTTGGTTAAATAATTTATTCAAGGTGCACTAGTTGATATGAATTTAATTTATCCAAATGCAAGATTGTTTTAGTCTTATCTTCATTTTCTGAATACATTAAATCAAATTTTGCTCCATAAATAAGCTCTTTAAAAGTATAGGAAGTAGAAGTAGCAACTGTGGTGCTGAACATATCATCAAAAGTTTTTACAAACACTAAAATTTCACCCTCAACATTTTCAAAATCTTCTTTTGTAAATTGAAATAAAGGACTTTTCTCATTAATAGGATGAACCAAAGTCCAGCTTAGCGTCAACAAATTTATTTTGTGAAATTCTAAATCCAAAGAATAAAATTTATTTACCTCTTTTCCATTCTCCTCTACACTCATCCCTAAGGTTATTTTAGCCTCAGCATCTGTAAAATTAGTATTCTTGTATGGAGTCATTCGCAACATTAGAGCCTTACCTTCTTTGTAGGGTGCAATAAGCGCATTGTGAGAAAATTTTAAAAAAGCAGTTGGTTTACTAAATCTTCCAAAAAATAGTCCAGTTGCAATGGCGAAACTCAATAAACCTATCAAAGCTTCGACAGCAGACAAGGCACTGGTTAAAAATCCGTTAGGACTGATATGCCCGTAACCAACGGTAGTAAAAGTTTGAGCACTAAAAAAATAAGCTTTACCAAACTTCACCCATTCGGAACCGTTTTGGTCTATTCCGTTGAGATATTCAATTCCAATTCCGTAATAAATAGTGGCAAAAACAAAATTAATAAGAACGTAAAACAGCAACAGAACAGTCATAAACTTCCATCTTGGCAAACCAATCATAGTATGATACCAACTTATTCTGTTGATAAATCCGATGCCACGTTTTTCGATATTTGCCGAACCGTCTTTATTTACAAAACGACCACCGTAACTACTTGCGTTGGTTCCAAAACCTGTATTAATCTCGGCTTTGGCTTTAGAATTTATTTTTTTTAATAACGACATAAAACTATTGCTTTACTATCTTTTTAATTGTTGCACCAAAATCATCATAAACAGTAACTAGATAAACTCCACCAGTATACGATTCTAAATCAATACTAACTTTATTTGATTTTTGTTTAGCGCTATAAACTACAGTTCCCAAAACATTCAGAATTTTTATCTCTTTAATGATTGTATCGGAATCAATGGCTAAAAGATTCCCAACTGGATTAGGATAAATGGACAATTTTGAAGAATTAGAATAAGAAGTAGTTGATAAAAATTCTCCTGTTGAAGCTACCCAACTCGAAGCCAAATTATTATCCAGTGCCGTACTGATTAACTGTAAATAATTCCCGCTTCCATCTGCATCAGGCCATGGTGATTTATCAAAATATTCCACTGTATCAATTATATTACCCATACCATCGGCCAAAACTAATTTCTCTGAACTATTAGATAAATTGCGGGTAAACTGTCCAAATGGTGCAAACCCATATTTGGAAGCAAAAACGGTTGAATTGCTCGCCAAATAGATACTTTTGTTGGCCATCAAAGTCGAATTTGCAGGGAAATTATAGGTAACTCCCAATTCTTTAAAATATATTCCTGTAAGGTTTACAGTGGTTGTACCCGTGTTTTTAATTTCAATAAACTCTAAATCATTACTCTCAGTAAAATTAGATGAAGTTGCAGGATTATAATTGATTTTAGTAATCACTAGCGGTGGAACCACAACGGAATTACAAGCAGAAAACGAACCCAAATTACTAGTTATCCAAGCAATTCTGGTGGACAAAAATGACTTCAATTTGGTGATCTCAATTGAAAATTCTGAGACTGTGCCCCATTTCTGATTTTCTCTGTAAGCTGCTTCACTTATTGTATCTACAGTTTCGTCTATAAACGCAGTTATACTAGAGTAATTCAAAGGCTGTCCGCTTTGTAGGAGTGCATTCCATCTTTTAGACATGTAACATTTGTACGTAGGATTGTTAAACAAATCCGCCCAAAATTTTGCCCCATCATTTCCACCATCTGAAAACTGCCAAATATCCGGTTTACTTCTAACATCCCATCCTGGCAAGTCGTTATTGTACGTCAAATTGAAATCCCAAATAGGGCCTGCTCTTAATTTTCCGTTTCTATCCTTATGAAAATAAGTGCTAAACTGGTATCCATCAGCATTTGAAGCCAATTCATTGGAAATCATAAAGTCGACAAAAGTGGGCACATCTATCACAGAAGGAAAGCCGTTACTATAACTGGTATTATTAGCATTTGCCGTGCTGGCTAAACTAAAAAACTGTCCTTTTATATATGTATTTTGCTGAGAGGTAACCTCTTCGGGCTTTGGCAAATCGTGAATAAATTCTGGTGACCAAGAGTAGGAAGGCATGGTCCAAGCTACAGGATCACCACCAGTAGTTTTATCTGCCTTAGTGATGTAACCACCCGTAACATTTGGAAGGGTGTTGTCCGTGGTTTCCATTTTTACAATATCAACCCTATTGGAGTCGGCCTTAATTTTTTCTTGTAGCAAATACAAACCTCTATATTCATTGTTTATTATCACTTCACAAAAAACAGTTCTTGGGGCATAATTTCCCATTTGTCTCGATAAATTATAGGACAAATAATCTCGAACAAGCGATGGATCAAACGCCAATGAATTCAAAATCCAATCATTTTCCTTCGGCATTCCCAAAAGACTTACACTATTATTAGTCAAATTATCCGCCTCTAAAGTAGTCAATCCGTAGGGCTTTTTAGGCAAGCCTTGAGAGGAAGAACCTCTTATCTCTATACTAATTCTTCCATCATAATTTAAAAATTCAGCGGTATTTCTATCGCTATAAAAATTCCTGCTTCCATCAGGTCGCTGAATAATTTTCATACTTGCCCCAACTCTTGTGTTGTCTCTTATTTCAAAAGGCTGATTATTATTAGGATTTTTATCGGTGGAGATACTAACAATAGGCAGATTACTACTTGTTAATGTTTGAGCTTATACAGAAAAAATGGAAATCGAAAGAAGTACTAAAGTAATTTTAGAAATCATTATCCAATTAACAGCTGAGGCTCTACTCATTACAAATTTATTTTTCTCAAATATAGATATAAGAGACTAATAAAAAAATGGCTTTTAAGATAACTTTGTTATATTGTATCTTTGAAATCAAAATAATCCCGTCGCATTCAAAGTGCATCAAATTAAAAAGTTTGATTGAGTAGACAACCCAAAGTATAAAAACTAATGCAAATACCTGAGAAGAAAAGCCTGTTAGACAAAAGCATCACCACCAGAGAACTCATCTTTTTGTTAGCATTTGTGTTGTGTCTCTCGCCTTTCATTACACCGCCAATTGGCTTGTTGATGGGCTTGGTCATTGCACAATTCATTGGGCATCCCTATTTGCATCTCAACCACAAAGCCACCCACCTTTTACTTCAATTTTCGGTTGTGGGATTGGCTTTTGGGATGAATGTAAGCAGTGCCATGAAAGCCGGCAAAGAAGGCCTTCTTTTCACCATTGTCTCCATTATAAGTACACTAGCTATAGGCTATTTTATGGGTAAGTTAATGAAAATCGACAAACGAACTTCCTATCTCATCTCGACGGGAACAGCCATTTGTGGCGGAAGTGCCATAGCCGCCATATCGCCAGTTATTAAAGCCGAAGAAAAACAAATTTCCGTTGCACTCGGAACCATCTTTATACTCAATTCCATTGCTCTATTTTTATTTCCTATTATAGGTCATGCCTTAGAGTTGTCACAAACTCAGTTTGGGCTTTGGTCAGCCATTGCCATTCATGATACCAGTTCGGTAGTAGGAGCTGCCAATAAATTTGGTCCACAAGCTCTGGAAGTAGCCACCACTGTAAAACTCGCACGAGCCCTTTGGATTATTCCCGTAGCATTACTCTCAACCATACTTTTCAAAAACAAAGGCAGCAGAATCAAAATTCCTTATTTCATTGGGCTTTTCATTATAGCTATGATTGCCAACACCTATAGCCCCTTGGTGCAGCAATACAGCCACTACCTCACCGCCATGGCAAAATCAGGCTTGACGCTGACCCTTTTTCTCATTGGCTGCGGTTTGTCACAAAAAGTCTTGCGCTCTGTGGGCTATAAACCTCTGGTGCAAGGCATCGCGCTTTGGATATTCATTTCATTAGCTTCGTTGTGGGCAGTAACTACTTTTTCTGTGTAGATTGAGACCCTACTGTAAATCTAAAATCAACTACATTCATTGAATAGCAAAGCTTTACCACAAAAGGAATAAGTATCAAACAAAAAAGAAAACAAGATAATAATTGGCAATTATAAATTGTTTGAATACATTTGGTCATTAAGACAAATACCACTCCGCTCACTATGTCTCTAATAAATAGTTACATCAGTATAGCAGATTCGTAGTTCGGAAAAAATACATTAAAAATGAAAAAAATTATCATTACAGTAGTATTGTTTGCCTATTTCATAGGATTTACACAAAACAGTGCACCCGCAACATATTATAATGGTTTTAACTGGACCTTAAATGGAACGGCTCTCAAAACTGCTTTAGCCACAAAAATCACAACTACACACACCCGATTATTAGAATATTTTGAAACTGAAAATGCCATTCAAGTTGTGGATAGAGACCCCGCCGATGCAATCAATGTTTTCCTAATTTATGGTTTTAGCAACTCTATTTGCACCTACACCAGCGAAACAGACTATGGTGTTTTTCCTAACTGGAGCGAACACAGAAAAAGACACAGAGAAGCAGACCAACCTGGCTCACCCCCATTATCAGAATGTGTATGGAACAGAGAACATATTTACGCTTTAAGTCTAGGAACACCCGATTTAGTGACTGGAACACCAGGCCCTGGTACTGATGCCCATCATGTGAGAGCCGCTGATGTAGACAGAAATGCGTTAAGAGGAAGCAGAAAATATGCTGCCGGTTCAGGCAACTCCGCCATTGTGGGTGCAAATTGGTATCCCGGCGATGAATGGAAAGGAGATATTGCTCGAATGATGATGTATATGTATCTACGCTACCCTACTCAGTGTTTACCCACAAACGTTGGAACAGGTGCCGTTGTTACTACCGATACCAATATGATTCAGCTATTCTTACAATGGAATGCAGAAGATCCAGTTTCACAGTACGAAGACAACAGAAATACCTATTTAGGCAATGCCTCCAATTTTTACGGACAAGGCAACAGAAATCCATTTATTGACAACCCCTATTTAGCAACACGTATTTGGGGTGGCCCTGCGGCACAAAACAGATGGCCTACAGTCTTAGGCAATAAGAATTTTGAATATGAAAGTTCCATCGCTATTTTCCCAAATCCTACAATTGACAATGGTGTAACAATTAATTCGAGTATCCCTTGGAATGAAATCGTAATCACCAACCTCAACGGGCAAGTGACCAACAGAATTCATAAACCTCAGTTTATAAACGACCAAATCCAAATTAGTGGTTTGAACAGAGGATTCTATTTCATTACCCTAAACAATGATGAGGCGACAGTTACTAAAAAACTAATTGTAAACTCACGATAGTAAAACTTACAATCCGTACCCACACACCCCTACTTCTTCCATACTAATTTTATTATATTTGAAAATACAAATAAGTACAAACGATTATAAATGGTTGTAAGTATTTGTATTTGGAACATGCGCTAATTTATAAGTTAGCAGTAATTTTTTAAAGACAGACGAAAGTAAATGACAGACAGAAAATCAACATATGACTCTTTGAAGACAAAAATGAAAAATGCTGGTTTTCATTTTGAAAAAGAGCAAAAGCCACACCTTCAGAAAAGAAAAGAATCCGAACTTGTTTTTGTTCACCCGGAACTCATAAATAAATTTGAACAAAACGGAATAAAAGTAAATGCGAATAAATTTTACATTAAACCCCTTACAGACGAGCCCAATTGTGAAATTGGACTTGTGACAGGTATATCTTCACCACTCCATAAACAGGCTGAATTTATTAAACCCAATACCACCGACTCCAATAAAGACACGCCTGCTTGGACAAATAAAGAAGGAGATTCAACTTTAGACATTCTTTTGAATCAAATAAAATTATACTTAAAAGCATCTTCAACGTCCGAAGACAAAAACATAAGTACATATCTTTTCACATGGAATCCTCAAAAATGGAATTGGACTGATTTGCAAGAAAGCATTGACCATCTCGATAATGTTGGCTATGTAGTTAGACGTTGGAGTTGTGGCAACTCAAAAAGCATTAAAAAAGGAGACAGAGTTTTTCTCGTACGACTTGGCGAAGAACCAAGAGGAATAATGGGAAGTGGCTATGCCAAATCTTCATATTATGTTGCACCGCATTGGGACGGGACACAAGGAAAAATAGCAAACTATATTGACATTGAATTTGATATACTCATCAACCCTGAAAAAAAAATCCTATTTGATAAAATTGATTTGGATAAAGTAGACCCAAATAAAATTCAACAATGGTTTCCACAACAAAGTGGAATATCAATAAAGCAAGAAATTCTTTCGTTATTAGAATCTAATTGGTTTGACTTCATCAGAGATAACAAATACATCGGAAATGGTTTTATTTCAAATGATGTTGTTTCAGACGAGACAGAATCTTTCATGGAAGGAAAATCAAAAGAAGTTACACAGACACGCTACGAAAGAAATCCCCAGGCAAGGAAAACATGTCTAAGACATCATGGATACTCTTGTCAAATATGCGAATTTAATTTTGAAAAGACATTTGGTGAAATCGGAAAAGGCTTTATTCATGTCCATCACATTAATGCCATCGCAGGAATTGGAAAAGAATATGAAATTGATCCGAAAAACGATTTGATTCCTGTCTGTCCTAACTGCCATGCAATGATTCATTCAAAAAGACCTGCATTTACAATAGACGAAATAAAAGCAAAAATAAAAACTACTGCTAACAGCACATTTGCGGATATGGCGGGTTGAGAGGTAATTGAAACATTTTGCTTCAAATAATCATTGGTGGTAAAATTAAATATACTGCTACTAAGTCCGCCACATCGCAAATCTGCAAACCGTTAGTAATAAGTTTTAGACAAAACAATTAAACACCTCAATTCCCCTCACCAAGCAAATCCTTTCACACAACACACTGAAAACACTACAAAATTGTAAAAAAGCATACCATGTATAGCATACCAATCCAAATAAAATGATTCTGTATAGTTTTTATATCATCTAAAAAAAACAAAACTGATATTTTATTACTAATTTTAAAACGTAGAAATCAAATGAAATAAATGAGTATCTTAACAACGCGTATTCGAAAATAGTTTTTTATGAAAATTTTCCATGTCAGTGCCGAATGTTATCCTGCCGCAAAGGTGGGCGGACTTGCAGATGTTGTTGGCTCATTACCAAAATACCTCAACCGTTTAGGACATCATACCGCTGTTGTACTCCCGCATTACGCCATGCCTTTTTTTGAGGAAAACACCTTCGAAAAAACCTATGAAGGAATACTCCAACTGGGTGGATTTGAGTTTTCATTTGAAGTTTTAAAAGAACAAACCAATCAACTAGGCTTTGAACTCTACACCATTGCCATTACAGAACTTTTTGACAGACCCAAAATATATGCTTACGAAGACGACACAGAACGTTTTTTGAGCTTTCAAATTGCTTTTTTAAACTGGATCGCTGCAACCAAACAAAAACCAGACATTATTCACTGTCACGATCATCATACGGCATTGATTCCGTTTATGGCACAAAATTGTTTGGCATACAACAGTCTAAAAAACACACCCACGATTCTCACTATTCACAGTGCACAATACCAAGGCGCATTCGGTGCCGAAAAAATAACCTATCTCCCCGAATTTGATGAGACTAAATCAGGGCTTTTAGAATGGAATGGTATGATAAATCCTCTTGCCTCTGCTGTAAAATGTGCTTGGAAAATAACAACCGTTTCGCCAAGTTATCTTGACGAAATTATTGGTTATGCTAGTGGTTTAGAAAATTTATTGCGCTTCGAACGTGAAAAATCGGTTGGGATACTCAACGGCATTGATACCGAAGTTTGGAATCCTACTAGTGACCCGATGATTCATTACAACTACAACACTAGCAGTTTTGAATTGGGCAAAAACAAAAACAAAGAATTTTTGTGTGAGCAATTCAATCTCAATTCCGAGAAACCGCTATTTGTTTTCATCGGAAGATTTGTTCCTGAAAAAGGAGCCGATTTGCTTACGGAAGCTTGCAGCACTGCCTTGAATCAAAACGCAGGCGAAATCAATATTTTAATTATAGGCTCAGGAAATCCTGAAATAGAAAGAAGTCTGCAAGGTTTGAAAAACTTCTATTTCGGCAACTATAATTACTACATTGGATATGATGAAAAGCTATCTCATCTTGCCTATGCCGCTGCCGATTTCCTTATAATGCCATCAAGAGTAGAACCCTGCGGATTGAACCAAATGTATGCCCTACGTTACGGAACCATTCCCATCGTGAGAAGAGTTGGAGGCCTGAAAGATACCGTTCTCGACATGGGCGACGGTGGATTTGGAATTTGCCACGATCAGACAAGCATATATGACATCAATCATTCCATAAAACGAGCCATTGAATTGTTCCATAATCCAAAAAAAATGAATTCACTCATAAAAGTAGGAATGGGAATTGACCATTCATGGCATTCCGTAGCAGAAAAATACACAACATTATACAAAACCTTAATACAATAAAAATATGAAAAAGAGTACTTTAGCCATCATTCTCGGAGGTGGACAAGGATCAAGATTAGCGCCACTTACAGAAAGTCGTTCCAAACCGGCGGTGCCCATTGCAGGGAAATATAGATTGGTAGATATTCCAATATCCAATTGTATTAATTCAGATATTTCAAGAATGTTTGTTTTAACGCAGTTCAATTCCGCCTCTCTGAATCAGCATATCAAAAACACCTATCATTTTAGCCATTTCAGCACCGCCTTTGTTGATATTTTAGCTGCTGAGCAAACTCCTGATAATCCAACTTGGTTTCAAGGAACAGCAGATGCTGTAAGACAGTGTATGCAACATTTTATGAATCATAATTTTGATTATGCTTTGATTCTGTCTGGTGATCAATTGTACCAGATGAATTTTAATGAAATGATAAAAGAACACGAAAAAAGTGGCGCTTCCATTTCTATTGCTACCCTACCTGTAACAGCAAAAGAAGCTTCAGAATTTGGTATCTTAAAAACCGATTCTGAAAATTTCATCAGTTCGTTTATTGAAAAACCCGCACCTGAATTACTTCCCGACTGGACATCCGAAGTTAGTGATGAAATGAAGGCTGAAGGCAAACATTACTTGGCTTCTATGGGTATTTATATCTTCAACAGAGAGTTACTAGTAGAATTAATGTCCAATCCTGATACAAAAGATTTTGGAAAAGAAATTATTCCTCAAGCCATAGGAAAACACAAAATACTTAGTTACCAATACGAAGGCTATTGGACGGATATTGGAAATATTGATTCCTTCTTTGAAGCCAATTTGGGCTTGACAGACGATATTCCAAAATTTAATCTGTTTGACAATTCCAGTAAGATTTATACCAGGGCTAGGGTTTTACCTCCTTCAAAAATTACTGGCGCCTCCACTTTTGATAAATCAATCGTAACTGAAGGTTGCATAATCAACGGCTGTAAGGTAGAACATTCCGTGATTGGAATTAGAAGTAGAATTGGTTATGGTTCAACGATTACGAATTCTTACTTGATGGGTAATGATTTCTACCAAAATTTAGATGAAATCAGAACCAATATCGAGCGTAATATTATTAATATAGGAATTGGTGAACGTTGCTTTATCAATAATACTATTGTTGATAAAAACTGTAGAATTGGAAATGATGTTACTCTGAACGGAGGCAAACATTTAGAAAATACCAATACTAAACTGTACACCGTTAAAGATGGAATAATTGTAGTGAAAAAAGGCGCAACCCTTCCCGATGGTTTCAGTGTGAAATAAAAATCAACGCCATAAAAAAATCCCAATAACACGAGCTATTGGGATTTTTTTATTTTAAGAGTGAATGCTATTACTTCACATCCATTAATTCTACATCAAAAACCAAAGTAGCATTAGGTGGAATTACTCCTCCAGCACCTCTCGAGCCGTAACCCAAATGCGATGGAATTACAAATCGAGCTTTATCGCCTACTTGTAACAACTCAATGCCTTCATCCCAACCTTCAATTACATGACCCATTCCTAAAGGGAATTCAATTGGTTTTTTTCTAGCATAAGAAGAATCAAAAACTTTTCCATCTTCTAATTGCCCAGAGTAATGAACAGAAACTGTTCTTCCTTTCTCTGCTTTTTTTCCGTTACCTCTTTGTATGAATTGATACCGTAGACCGCTTTCTGTTTTTTCAAATCCAGCAGCTAATTTTTCCATTTTTGCTTCAGCAGTAGCACGTTCAGCAGCCTCTCGTTTCGCGCGAGAACCTTCAAAAACTCTAAATGCTTCAATAGCATTCCATTTTTGAGCTTCATCTCCTACTCTAACAATCTCCAAACTTTCGATAATGTCTCCTTGAACAATTTCGTTAACAATATCTTGTCCTTCCACTACCTGACCAAAAACCGTGTGTTTGTTATCTAACCATGAGGTAGGAACATGAGTGATGAAAAACTGAGAGCCGTTACTTCCAGGTCCAGAATTTGCCATAGACAATACTCCTGGCTTATCATGTTTTAACGTTGGATGAAACTCATCATCAAATTTATATCCTGGATCTCCAGTTCCGGTTCCTTGTGGACATCCACCTTGAATCATAAAATCTGGAATTACTCTATGAAATTTTAATCCGTCATAGAATTTATTCCCTTGAGGTTTCACTTTATTTTCAAGATTTCCCTCAGCAAGACCTACAAAATTTCCAACTGTTCCTGGGGTTAAATCGTGAGTTAGTTTTACTAAAATAGTACCTTTTGTGGTATTAAATTTAGCATATATTCCGTTTTCCATTTGCGTATATTTTTAATGAGGTGCAAAATTACAAAATAATTTTCAAAAAGAGTACTGGGTTATTCATTGATTCAGCTATTGGGTAAGTCAGAAACTTTGTACCTTTGAAACCTTGAAACTTATAAAAATGCGCATAGATATTATTACTGTTCTTCCTGAATTACTAAGAAGTCCTTTTGAAGCTTCCATAATGAAACGCTCTATTGACAAAGGTTTAGTTGAAGTTCATATCCATAATTTACGAGATTACACTACCAACAAACAAAAAAGTGTGGATGACTATCCTTTTGGTGGCGGTGCTGGAATGGTCATGACCATTCAACCGATAGACGCTTGTATTTCACATCTAAAAAGTGAAAGAACCTATGACGAAATCATCTACATGACTCCAGATGGCGAAACATTGAATCAAAAGATGGCAAATACCATTTCTATGCATGAAAACATCATCATTCTTTGCGGACATTATAAAGGAGTGGATCAAAGAGTTCGTGATCATTTTATAACCAAAGAAATTTCTATCGGTGATTATGTTTTGAGCGGAGGTGAATTAGGTGCTTTAGTATTGTCTGATGCCATCATACGTTTAATTCCTGGTGTTCTGAGTGACGAAACTTCAGCTTTGACAGATAGTTTTCAAGACAATTTATTATCAGGGCCTGTCTACACTCGACCAGCAGATTATAAAGGTTGGAAGGTTCCAGAAGTATTGACTAGCGGGAATTTTGCCAAAATTGATAAATGGAACGATGATATGGCCTACGAACACACTAAAAAAAGAAGACCTGATTTGCTTGGGGAATAGTTTGCAGTCACGGTTTTCAGTTTTCAGTGTGGAAATAAAAAAAGTTTACAGTCGCAGTTTGCAGTATTGAAATAAATAAAACCCTTTTTACTGTACTACGAAACTGAAAACTGCGACTGCGACTGAATACTACAACCTAAATTTAATACTTAAAAATAAAATTTGTGAATTAATATAAAAAATGTAAATTTGCACCCACATTTGACCAACCTCTGGCGAAAACCGTGAATGTTGCTCGAATTCAAAACCATAATTAATATACTATCATGGCAGATTTAATGAAATTCGTTCAAGACGAGTTTGTAGCTAGAAAAGATTTCCCTGATTTCGGAGCTGGTGATACTATCACTGTTTACTACGAAATTAAAGAGGGCGAAAAAACAAGAACTCAGTTTTTTAAAGGAGTTGTTATTCAAAGAAGAGGTTCTGGAAATACAGAAACTTTTACTATCCGTAAAATGTCAGGTTCAGTTGGTGTAGAGCGTATCTTCCCAGTTAACTTGCCTGCTTTGCAAAAAATTGAAATCAACAAAAAAGGTCATGTTCGTAGAGCTAGAATTTTCTACTTTAGAGAACTTACTGGTAAAAAAGCAAAAATTAGAGATAAAAGAAGATAATCAATTGTCTCTCAATCATAAAAAGTTCCAACGTAATGTTGGAATTTTTTTTTAATAACGTTTCATAAAATTATATTTTATACAATTTAAAACTGTAAAAACAGCAATATGATAATTTAAGTTAAACTTATGAAAACAAAAGGCTAACGATTATTTTTTTACGAATACGTTTTATTATATTTGCGCTCAATATTTTATAAAAAACAAACCTCATAACTATAGCATGGCAAAAATTAAAGTAGTTAATCCAGTTGTTGAATTGGATGGAGATGAAATGACACGAATCATTTGGTCATTCATTAAAGAAAAATTAATTCTTCCTTATTTAGAATTAGACATTAAATATTATGATTTGGGAATCGAAAGCCGTGAAGCTACTAAGGACCAAATCACAATTGATTCGGCTGAAGCCATCAAAAAATATAATGTAGGTATTAAATGTGCTACAATTACTCCAGACGAAGAACGTGTTAAAGAATTTAACCTTTCTAAAATGTGGAAATCCCCTAATGGAACCATTCGTAATATTGTTGGAGGAACTGTTTTCCGCGAACCAATTATCATGAGCAATGTGCCTCGTTATGTTCAAGGATGGACTAAACCAATCGTTATTGGTCGTCATGCTTTTGGGGATCAATACAAAGCGACTGACACTGTAATTAAAGGAAAAGGGAAACTTACCATGACATTTGTTTCTGATGAAGGTGAAACACAAACTTGGGAAGTGTATGATTTTAAAGGTGACGGCGTTGCAATGTCTATGTACAATACAGACGAAAGCATTTACGGATTTGCCCATTCTTCTTTTCAAATGGCACTGACAAAAAAATGGCCTCTATACCTTTCTACAAAAAATACGATTTTGAAAGCGTATGACGGTCGTTTCAAAGATATTTTTGAAGAAGTATACCAAGGACATTACAAAGCTGAATTTGAAAAATTGGGTATTACCTACGAACATCGATTGATTGACGACATGGTAGCATCGGCTATGAAATGGAGCGGTGGATTTGTTTGGGCATGTAAAAACTATGATGGTGATGTTCAGTCTGATACTGTTGCTCAAGGATTTGGTTCTTTGGGTTTAATGACTTCTGTATTGGTGACTCCAGACGGGAAGACTGTTGAAGCGGAAGCAGCACACGGAACAGTTACTCGTCACTACAGAGAACATCAAAAAGGAAAAGCGACTTCTACTAACCCAATTGCCTCTATTTTTGCTTGGACAAGAGGATTAGAGCATAGAGGTAAATTAGATGGCAATCAAGCATTAATTGATTTCTGTTTAACACTAGAACAAGTATGTATCGATACGGTAGAAAGTGGAAAAATGACTAAAGATTTAGCAATGCTTGTTAAACCTGAAGGGTTAACTGCTGCAGACTATTTAACCACTGAAGGTTTCTTAGCCGCTATAAAAGAAAACTTGGATGCTAAACTAGCATAATCTTTTCAAATAGAAAGTATAAGGAAGACAATTGGAAACAATTGTCTTTTTTTATGGTCGTTAATAAAACCATAACAAAATCTAAATCTATCTTAAAAAAAGCCAAAAAAAACATGATTAACGGTAACAAACTCTACTTTTGTCAGACTTAAAGTAACAGTAAAAAGTTCAACTCTATCTATGATTTTTAAAAACCACTATTTCATTGTTTGTACCTTTCTATTTTTTATGAGTAGTGTATTTTCCCAAGCACCCATTGACAGTGAACAAACAAAACAAAAATTTACATTAAGCGGAACAGTTACTGATGCAAAAAGTAACGAAACATTAATTGGTGTAAATATTTTTATTCCGGAATTAAAAACTGGAATTACTACAAATGAATATGGATTTTATTCCATTACCATTCCGCGAGGAACCTATAAAATTCAATTGAGCTACATTGGTTATAAAAGTCTGGAAAACAGCATTACTCTTGACAAAAACACTAAAATCAATTTTGCTATTTTTAATAATGAAGAACAACTACAAGAAGTCGTCATTACCGATTCTAGAAAAGCGACCGACATTCGCAAGGCAGAAATGAGTGTCAACAAGCTATCTATATCAACTATCAAAAAAATGCCTGTTGTACTTGGTGAAGTCGATGTTTTAAAATCACTTCTACTACTTCCTGGTGTAACTAATGCTGGCGAAGGAGCATCTGGCTTCAACGTTCGGGGTGGCGGTGCCGATCAAAATTTAATTCTTCTTGATGAAGCAACCATTTTCAATTCCTCACATGTTTTCGGATTTTTCTCCGTATTTAATCCCGATGCAATTAAAGATTTAAAGTTATACAAAGGTGGAATTCCCGCGCGTTTTGGCGGCCGAGCTTCCTCCGTATTGGATATTTATCAAAAAGATGGAAACAGTAATGATTTGCATATGAATGGAGGTATTGGTTTAATTTCGAGTCGATTATTGGCAGAGGGTCCAATTGTAAAAAACAAAGGTTCCTTCCTGATTGGTGGACGAGCATCTTATGCACATCTATTTCTAAAACTATCAGAAGATCAAAAAAATAATGCTGCTTATTTTTATGATTTGAATGCTAAATTCAGCTACAAATTAAATCCAAATAACAACTTATATTTGTCTAGTTACTTTGGTAGAGACGTCTTTAGCTTAAACAAAAGTTTTACGAACATTTATGGCAATTCCACTTTAAATCTAAGATGGAATCATCTATTTTCAGATAAATTATTCTCGAATTTGTCACTCATTTACAGCGATTATTACTACGGTTTAGACCTAGATTTTGTTGGGTTCGAATGGGATTCTGGCATCAAGAATTACAACATAAAGTACGATTTCAAAAACTATATTTCAGATCACTTCAAATTAAATTTTGGGGTTAATGCTATTTACTATGATTTCAATCCTGGAACGATTAAACCTTCGGATGAAAATTCAGGTATTAATTTTGATCAATTAGAAAAAAAGAAAGCCTTTGAACCTGCATTATACATTGATGCCGAACAAGAGCTTTCAAAAAAATTGTCACTAACATATGGGTTGCGCTACAGTTTATTCTATCGATTGGGTCAGTCAAACGTAAACATTTATGAAAATGACAATCCTGTCCTTTTCAATTCACAACTTCAGATTTATGAAAAAGCCACGCCTATCAGCTCTAAATTTTATAGCAAAAACAAAACCATTGCCAATTTCGATAATCTAGAACCCAGAGCAGCAATGGCTTATCAACTCAATGAAAACCAATCTGTAAAAATGAGTTACAACAGAATGGTGCAATACTTACAGCTCATTTCCAATACCTCATCGCCAACACCACTAGATGTTTGGACTCCAAGCGACAACTTTATAAAACCTCAAATTGCAGATCAGATTGCCATAGGGTATTTCAAGAATTTTCATGACGATATGTATTCTATTGAAGTAGAAACCTATTATAAAAAAGTAAAGAACAGACTCGATTACATTGATGGCGCCAACTTAATTGCTAATGATGCTATAGAGCAAATCATCTTAAATGGCCGACTAAGATCCTACGGATTAGAATTGATGCTTCGAAAAAATGAAGGAAAATTCAATGGCTGGTTATCCTATACACTATCAAAATCTGAACAACAAACTCCTGGTAGAACTACTGAAGAAACTGGAATAAATAATGGAGAATGGTACCATTCGGCTTATGACAAACTTCATAATGTTGCTGTTACTGGAAACTACAATTTGAACAAAAAATGGAGCTTTGGGGCTAATTTTATTTTGCAATCAGGACAGCCCGTTACCTACCCTAATGGACAGTATCATTACCTTGATATTTCGGTTCCTAGCTACGGATTACGAAATGAGAATCGATTACCTGCTTACCATCATTTGGATGTTTCGGCTACATTAACACCTCACAAAAACGATAAGCGCAACTGGAAAACAGAATGGGTTTTTAGTATTTATAACCTTTATAATAGACAAAATGCGGCTGCTATTAATTTTAGACAAAACGCCGACACAGGAATTAATGAAGCGGTGAGAACTTCTATTTTTGGGATGGTTCCTGCTGTTAGTTATAACTTTAAATTTTAAATGGTCATGAAAAAAATATATTTAGTATCACTACTTTTAGTAAGCCTATTCTTTATCAGTTGTGAAGAAGTAGTTGATGTTGATTTAAATACTGCACCGCCAAAACTAGTTATTGAAGCCGCAATTAATTGGAAAAAAGGAACCTCAGGAAACGAACAAAAAATTAAATTGACTACAACTTCTGATTATTTCAGTACTACAATTCCAAAAGTATCAGGAGCAACTGTTTTTATTACAAATAGCGAAAATATAGTTTTTAATTTTATAGAAAAGCCAAATACTGGTGAATATGTTTGTAGCAACTTTGCACCCATTCTAAACGAAGTCTATACATTGACAGTCATTCACAAAGGAGAAACCTATACTGCCCAAGAAAAATTACTAGCTGTGGCATCCATTGAGAGTATTGTACAAAATAATGAAGGTGGATTTACAGGAAAAGACATCGAAATTAAATCATTTTACAGTGACCCAGCTAATGTCAACAACTACTATTTGTACAAGTACAAATATTCTTCTCAAGTAAAATTAGATTATTATGTAGATGAAGACACTTATTTTCAAGGAAATACGTTTTTTAGCTTATCGCAAAACAGTGATTTAAAAGTAGGCGATGAAATTGAAGTTACTCATTTTGGCATATCTAAAGCGTATTACAGCTATCTAAGTGTACTTTTAAATATTGCAGGAAATAATGGAGGCGGTCCTTTTCAATCGCCACCTGCAACAGTGAGAGGAAATATCATCAACACTACAAATTCGTCAAATTATGCGCTTGGATATTTTAGTTTGAGTGAAACGGATACTAAAAATTACATCATTCAATAAGTATAAATTTTCTATTAACGATTAAGAGGCATGAATCCTTATCTTTACCGTTTATAATTTCATACCATTATGTCTTCTCATCATATCGTTCGCGACGACCAAGAACCCGCTTTAATTATTGCTAACGGTGCTTCCTGTAATGAGGAGCTATTAGGTCAATTATTAGAATGGTCTCCCCTAGTTGTAGTGCTAGATTCTGCAATAGAAAGAGTAATTGATTTGAATATTAAAGTGGATGTGGTTTTAGGCGATTTTGATAGAGATTTTAATCCGTATGAATTTTTGAAATCGCAACAGCCCATCGAAATTGTTCATGCTCCAGACCAAAACAAAACCGATTTAGAAAAAGCGTTTGATTATCTCATTGAAAGAAATATTCCTGCTGTAAATGTGGTTTGGGCAACCGGAAAACGTGCCGATCATACCATCACTAACTTAACTACTATTGTCAGATACAGAAACCTACTTAAAATTGTAATTCTGGACAATCATTCCAAAGTATTTGTATTGCCAAAAAAATTCGAGAAATGGTATCCTGCCAAAACAATTATTTCTTTAATACCGATTGGACATGTTACAGGAATTCATTCTGAAAATTTATTCTATCCCTTAAAAGATGATAGCCTCACTATTGGCTACAGAACTGGAAGTAGTAATCACGTTGTACAAGATGGAATGGTGAAAATTGAACACCAAGATGGCGATTTACTGATGATGGAGTGTTTCGACTAAATTATTCTTTAACGATAATTATTGTTGCTTTGAAACCTGTCGCCAAATTCCATTGATTGGCAGAAACCAATTGTCCTTTATCATCATACACTTGAAATTCAGCTGTATTAGGTCCTGAATAGCCTTGATTTAAAGCTTCAAAATCTATTTTGTTAAACCCTTTTTCTAATCCTAACTCAAGACCTTTAAAACTTCCTTCGAGAAAAACTCTGGAAACAACCTCTTTATCATTTACTAAAACTCTAATTTCATCACCATCGACTTCTCCAAAATCCCTATAACTAATTTTTACATAAGCTGATTTGGTTCGGAAATCACCCAAATATTGGTCTTTCCTAAACATTTTTGATTCATCCTCACCTGATTTTCTGTTCAGCTTTTCTTTGTAAATATCTCCGGGATTTTTAAAATCGTTTGGGTTGGTAAACTGTAAGGTATTGGTTTCCAATATAGATTTAGAGGAAGTAACCTCTGGAGTAGTATGCAGTTTAAAAACAGAAGGCGAAGGAGTTGTTGGTGGCAACGTTAGACTAGGTCCTATGGGAGCAAACGAACCCGACTTGTTCAAAAACTCACTTTGAGCACTACTTTTTAAAGAAAAACCAATGAGTATAAAAATTGAGAATATCCATCTCATAGAATGCACTTTTTTTATTTCAAAAAACTTATCTAACGGGAGATAAATTTACAATTGATAAAATTAATGTATTTACCAAAAAGCCAATGCATTTTATCATTTTTTTATCATAGTAAAAAACTGTGTTTGGTTATCTTTTGGCTTTTCGTAATTGATGCTCTTCTTTTTCCACTTTCTCTTTCAACTCTTCAATACGCCTTTGTTGTTTAGCTTTATCCTTCTCAAATTTTTCAATATCATTTGGAGACAGTTTGCCTTTGGCTAGCTTTTTATTGTGTTTCTCCGAATCGTTTTGCAAATCCTTTTCAGCATCTTTCAATCGGTCTTTGGCTTTGGCAAGATCGTCTTCAGCATCATTAATTTTGTCTTTTTGTTTCTGTTGGGCTTGTTGTTCCTTCTCAAATTTATCTTGCTGTTTTTCTAACCTTTCTTGATTACGCTCTACTTCTTTTTTAGCATCTTCGACCTCTTTTTGGGCTCTTTCTCGCTCTTTCAATACTTTTTCTGCCTCTTTTTGGGCTTTTTTCTCCGCTTTTTCAGCGGCTTTTTGAGCAGCTATAATTTCTGCGGCACTGGCAGTAGCTGTAGCGGCAACAGGAAGAACTCCGTTGGTTTCATTTTCCATATCCTTAATGGTCTTTTCACTATTTACAATAGAATCTGTAACTTGATTTGTTGCTCCTTCGGGTTTAATTTCTTGGGAAAAAGAAATTTGGAAAAAACCCAATACAATGAATGTGAAAAATAATTTTGTTTTCATGATTTATACATTAAGGGTTACTTAATTCCTGTTCAAGTTTAAAATTCATTATAAATGTAAAAAAATAAACTAGCATTAGCGTCAATTATAAGATATAATTAAGGTAAAACGCCAACAAAAAAGTACTTTTATACTTTTATTGTCGTTATCCATTTTATTCCAAGCAATTAATTCTATGACAAATCCAAAAATTAAAATTACAAAAAGCGAAATCCTTTCTGACAATTGGTACACCCTTCGCAAAATAACTTACGACTATCAAAAAAAAGATGGCACATGGGAAACCCAATACCGTGAAGCCTACGACAGAGGAAACGGCGCAACCATTTTACTGTATAACAAACCCAATCAAACGGTAATTTTAACAAGACAATTGCGCATTCCAACCTATTTGAACGGAAACGAAACCGGAATGATGATTGAAGCCTGTGCTGGACTTCTCGACACCGAAAATGCGGAAGATTGCATCAAGAGAGAAACCGAAGAAGAAACAGGTTATCAAATAAACGAAGTGCGAAAAATTTTTGAAGTCTATATGTCGCCGGGTTCTGTGACGGAAATCATTCATTTTTTTGTGGGTGAATATGCTAAAGAAATGAAGGTCAACGAAGGTGGCGGTCTCGATGAAGAGCAAGAGAACATTGAAGTTCTAGAAATACCTTTCGAAAAAGCCCTTCAAATGATTTCCACTGGCGAAATAAAAGATGCCAAAACCATTATGCTTTTGCAATATGCTACAATCCATAATTTAGTAGTATAATTGTTAAAGCTAAGAACATTTAAAATCAAAGACCAACCTAAAAAACTAAAATTATGGCACTCATCAATCCTCACATTAACTTCAACGGAAATGCCGAAGAAGCTTTTACGTTTTACAAATCCGTATTTGGCGGAGAGTTTGCCATGATTATGCGTTTCAAAGATATGGCAAGCCCAGAATTTCCAGTAGCAGATCATGAAGCCAACAAAATAATGCATATTGCGTTGCCTATTGGTCAAAATGTTCTAATGGCCAATGACGTTCCCGAAAGTATGGGGAGAACAAACGAAAACGAAAACCGATCTAAAATAGCCATTAGCGCAGAAAGTCGTGAGGAAGCCGACCAATTATTTAACGGACTTTCAGCCGGTGGAATTGTTGAAATGCCTATGGAAGACAGTCCTTGGGGTTCCTATTTTGGGATGTTTAGAGATAAATACGGCATAGAATGGATGATAGATTTTGACCCAAAATACAAGGGAAAACTATAAGCGAAATCCAGGACTTATCAAACCCTATATGGGGTTTACCCCACTAGAACTCATCCAAAATACATCAACAAATCTATCTTGATTCTTTATCATTTAATGCAGTAACTTTCTTTTTTTTTGAAAAAATTATCACAACATCATTTTATTGAATTCCTTTGTACCTTTGCCGCTCTCAATCTCTGCACCTAATTCATGAATTTTCAAGTAGTATCCGATTATCAACCCAAAGGCGATCAACCACAGGCTATTGAAAAATTAGCCAAAGGTATTATTGACGGTGAAAAATACCAGACGCTGATGGGAGTTACAGGTTCTGGAAAAACATTCACTGTCGCGAATGTAATTCAAGAAGTGCAACGACCTACTTTAGTGTTAGCACATAACAAAACCTTGGCTGCCCAATTGTATTCGGAGTTCAAACAATTTTTTCCGAATAATGCCGTAGAATATTTTGTTTCCTATTACGATTATTACCAGCCCGAAGCTTTTATGCCCGTTACGGGAGTTTTCATCGAAAAAGATTTGTCTATCAATGATGAATTGGAAAAAATGAGAATGAGTACCACCGCCTCTCTGCTTTCTGGGCGTCGAGATATATTGGTTGTCGCATCGGTTTCTTGTTTGTATGGAATTGGAAATCCTATAGAATTTCAGAAAAATGTCATCCCAATAGAAAAAGGGCAAATCATTTCCCGAACCAAATTGTTACACCAGTTAGTACAAAGTTTGTATTCTAGAACCGAAATGGATTTTAATCCCGGTAGTTTCAGAATTAAAGGCGATACAGTAGATGTTTATCCAAGCTATGCCGATGATGCGTATAGAATTCATTTCTTTGGTGATGAAATAGAGGAAATCGAACGTTTTGATGTCAAGAATTCTCAGGTGATAGAAACATTTGAAAAGCTAACGATTTATCCTGCCAACATGTTTGTGACTTCGCCCGATGTATTGCAAAATGCCATTTGGGAAATCCAACAGGATTTGGTCAAACAAGTCGATTATTTCAAAGAAATAGGAAAGCATCTCGAGGCGAAACGTTTGGAAGAACGCACGAATTTCGATTTGGAAATGATTCGCGAATTGGGCTATTGCTCTGGTATTGAAAATTATTCTCGCTACCTTGACGGTCGTTTACCAGGTACGAGACCTTTCTGTTTGATTGATTATTTTCCGAAAGACTTTTTGATGGTAGTGGATGAAAGCCATGTCACCTTATCCCAAGTTCATGCTATGTATGGTGGTGATAGAAGCCGAAAAGAAAACTTGGTAGAATACGGTTTTCGATTGCCTGCTGCTATGGACAACCGCCCTTTGAAGTTTGAAGAATTTGAAGCCATGCAAAACCAAGTGATTTATGTATCGGCAACACCGGCTGATTACGAGTTGCAAAAAACAGATGGCGTGTATGTAGAACAGATTATTCGTCCAACAGGATTGATTGACCCCATTATAGAAATACGACCAAGTCTCAATCAAATCGACGATTTAATTGAAGAAATTCAACAACGAGCAGAAATTGACGAACGTGTTTTGGTTACCACATTGACCAAAAGAATGGCGGAAGAGTTGGCTAAATACCTAACAAAAGTGAGTATTCGTTGTCGCTATATCCACTCAGAAGTGGACACACTGGAGCGGATTGAGATTATGCAAGATTTGCGAAAAGGGATTTTTGATGTTTTGATTGGGGTAAACTTACTTCGTGAAGGACTGGACTTGCCTGAAGTTTCCCTTGTCGCTATTCTTGATGCGGACAAGGAGGGTTTTTTGAGAAGTCACCGTTCGCTCACACAAACCATTGGTCGTGCGGCGCGAAACCTAAACGGAAAAGCCATCATGTATGCGGATAAAATTACCGTCAGCATGCAAAAAACGATTGATGAAACCAATTATCGTAGAACCAAGCAAATTAATTTTAACGTAGAAAATAATATTGTTCCTCAAGCATTAAATAAGAAAATCGAAAGTGCTTTTACTAAAAATCCTCTGGTAGATTATGAACTAGGATACTCCACTCCTATTGCAGCAGAGCCTGAAACAGAATATTTATCTAAACCCGAAATTGAAAAACGCATTCGTGAAAAACGAAAAGCTATGGAAAAAGCAGCAAAAGACTTAGACTTTATGCAGGCGGCAAAACTGAGAGATGAAATCAAAGTATTACAAAATAAAATAGCATAAAAAAACGCACTTTAAAGTGCGTTTTTTTTATTAAGCAATTTCTATTAATCGCTTTGGTTTAGGCAAAGCTTCTTCTTTTTTTGGCAAGGTTACATGCAATACTCCATCTTCATATGAGGCATTGATTGAATCCAAATTCACCGTTTCTGGAAGTGTAAAAGATCTCCTAAAAGAGCTGTAATTGAATTCCTTGCGAGTATATTTTCCTTCAGCATCTTTTTCATTCGATTCTGATCGTTCTTCCGAAGAAATTGTCAACACGTTGCGATCAATTTCAACATTAAAATCTTCTTTTTTCTTACCTGGGGCGGCTAATTCAATTCCGAAAACAGTATCCGTTTCTTTAATGTTTACTGCAGGTACGTTAGAACCAAAATTTTGAACACCACCTAACCAATCTGGTTTGAACATCTCATCAATAATTGATGGAAAAATAACATTGTTGTTTCTTTTTATAACATTCATGATAATTAAAATTTTAAGTTAAACATTCATAAATTTAAATGCTGTAAAACAAAAAATATACCGAGCCTTAAAAAAGTCAAAATGACAACTTCATTCACTTTGAAAAAGTCATTTTGACATTTCTTTTGAAAAATTTAAGAATTTTAAATGACTAATTTTCACTATTTATATTTCAACAATCAGTTGTTTTGCTCCTTAAAAACACTTAATAAAAAATCTGCCGAAATGATATTTGAAGGAGCTACTTCCATGGCTTTTAAAATGCGCTTCGTGGCAAAAGGATTTAATCCCATATTGATGCCTATTTCATGAATAGCCGTTTTTTCACGTTCATGCATTATGCCATCACAATGCATCAATAAGGCTAATCTATAAAATTGTTTGATGCGTTCAAATTCAGATTTCATGGCAAAAGTGGGCAATTCCTGATGAAACAAATCATCAAAATCAGCTTTGCTAATTTTTAATTCCGTAGCTATTAGTATTAAAAAGTCATATTCTCGTTGGTGCAAACGTCCATCAACAACAGAAAATGCAATCATCTCCAGTAATAAGCTTATTTTTTCTTCCTGAGTATTCATGAAATTCTTATTTTTAGCTAAAATATTGTTTTAAAAGTAATTCCCAAAATTCTTGTTATGATTCAAAAAATTGTATTGTTCATTTTACTATTTCTTTCGGTTTTTGAAGTTATTGCTCAAGAAAGTACCGCATCAAAACAAGTATCTTCCTTTACTATTGATGCGCCACAATTAGAAGGCAAAAAAAAAATTTGGTTGTATTTGCCAATAAATTATCAAACTTCTACAAAAAAATATCCTGTTATCTACATGCACGATGCTCAAAATCTATTTGATGCTAAAACATCTTATATTGGTGAATGGAATGTTGATGAAAAATTGGATAGCTTAAATGCTCAGGTTATCGTAGTCGGCATTGAGCATGGGAATGAAAAAAGATTAGAAGAATTAACTCCTTACAAAAATGAAAAATATGGTGGTGGAAAAGCCGATACTTATCTCGAGTTTATTGTCAAAACCCTAAAACCTGAAGTTGATAAAAAATACCGCACAAAAACGAATGCCAAAAACACCATGATTATGGGAAGTTCTTTAGGCGGATTGACCTCTTTTTATGCCATTTTGAAATATCCTGAAGTTTTTGGAAAAGCAGGAGTTTTTTCGCCTGCCTTTTGGATTAATAGAAAAGAAATTTTTGAATTTACAGAAAGTGTAAAAAAACTAAAAACTAAAATCTATTTCCTCTGTGGTGACAATGAAGGCGATGCAGATATGATTGCGGACCTCAACAAAATTGAACATATTGTAAACACCAAACGTTGCGATTGCATGAAGCTTAACAAAAAAGTAATCATTAAAGGCGGACAACACAATGAAAAATTATGGAGAGATAGTTTTGTAAAAGCGTATCTTTGGCTACTCTAAATTAGATTTGTATAGTGTAGCGTTGTATATTATAAACTGAATTACAACTAACTAATACCATTATACATTTTACACTTTAACATTATACAATAATAAAATGAACAACAACGATATTTTCAAAAAACTTAGAGTAGCTTTAATGCTTCGTGATGACCAAATAATAGAAATCTTAGGATTAGTGGATTTTAGAATGTCTAAAGGCGAAATCGGTAACTTTTTTCGCAATCAAGACCATCCCAATTATATGGAATGTGGAGACCAAGTATTGCGTAATTTCTTAAATGGTTTAGTAATACATTTACGAGGAACAAAAGAAAATCCCAAAAACCCTAACGATGTGATTGCTATCCATCGAGCAGAAGCAAAACCAAAAGAATTTAAAAAAACGGCAACGACAAATAAACCTAAAACAGAGTTTAAACCTAAGACTGATTTTAAAAAGACTGAACGGAGTGGAGACAAACCAGCTTCCAATTCAAAAAATAAAAAAACAGCTCCTAAAATTCAGGTGGTTGAAAAAGTGAAATTCAATAACGGAAAAAACAAAAAATCCTGAACTTAAATTCAGGATTTTTGTTTAATCTATCCTTTTGTCTACAATATAACGTGGACGCTGTTTGACTTCTGAGTATATTTTGCCAATATATTCGCCAATAATTCCGAAACAAAACAACTGAATACCACCCAAGAAATACATAGGCAACACTGTTGACAACCAACCAGGAACTACATCGCCTGTGTAGATTGCAGCAATTGCATACACGCTCAAAAGCACGCAAACAAAAAAGATAATAAATCCTATAGCACTTACCAATTTAAGTGGATAATTACTGAATGAGGTAATACCGTTCCAGGCGAATGAAAGCATTTTCCGCAATGGATATTTGGATTCACCAGCAAAGCGTTCCAATCTATTGTAATATATAATTTCTTTGTTGAAACCCATAGAGGGTATAATCCCTCTAAGAAATAGATTGACTTCGTTAAAATCAGAAAGAGCTTTAATCACTCTATTGCTGCACAATCTATAATCGGCATGATCATCAATAACATTGGTTTTCATTTTCTTCATTAAAAAATAAAAAAACAATGCTGTATTTCTTTTAAAAAAAGTATCAGAAACTCTTGCTTTTCTCACACCATAAACAATATCCGCTCCTGATTTATATTTCTCAATCATTTCTTCAATAATGCTGATATCGTCCTGCAAATCAGCATCAATTGAAATTAATGCATCTGTATCTTCATTGAAAGTGAGTAAACCCGCTAAAAGAGCTTTTTGATGTCCTACATTTCCAGCTAATTTTAGTCCTTTAATGTGCTTGTTTTGATGTGCCTTTTCTTCAATAATTTTCCAAGTAGCATCTTTACTTCCGTCGTCTACAAAGGCTACAAAGCTTTTATTGGAAATGATTTCCTTGTTTACTAAATGTTCTATTAAATCCTGCAGTTGACGAGTTGTTTCATTCAAAACTTGTTCCTCATTGTAGCAAGGTGAAATTATTCCAATTGTGGGTTTTAGATTTACACTCATACTGTAATAGAATTTGAAACAGGAAACATAAAAGCGGTCATTTTATTTACATTTTTCTGTATCCATTGAATTCGATACAAACCCGCAGCACTCATTAAATAGAGTGCCACTCGCGAAGGAAAAATATATCTAGGTTCCATATAAGTTAATCCATGAAAAATAAGCAAGGAAAGTACGATTCCCCAAAATATCCAGTAGCGAATTAATTCTTTTTCTTTGAATACAAAAATTAATGCTCCAGCTAAAATAATTAAATTAACACAATTAATTATAAACATGAACATCCAATATCCGAATGCGCCTTTGAACGGTCCCATACTGAAGTTTTCTGGTTGAATACTATTAATGAAATAAAGATGTCCGTAACCACATTTAATTAAAAACTGTCTTGTAAACCAAAAAGGATGTCGTACAGCATCATCTACCAAAAACTCCTTGTAAACTTCACTATAGGAACGATTTGTAGTTTTCATATCAACTGATAGATGTTGAATACTTTTTTTCCAATCATTAAAATCTTTACTATCTGGCCTTGTAGAAGTGCTCCAATAACGAAAATCAAAAGGTTCTTCTCTAAATTGAAATCGTCCTTCATGCATAACATAATACAAAAGTGTATCTTGATTAGTAGCTGATTTATTTCCGGTAATGTTTTTTGTCAATTGCAAAATACAAAACCCTAAAACTCCTACACTCAAAAAAGTAATTCCCATTTTCTTACCATATATTGAGAAAAACGATTTATTTCTGAAAAAAGAATACAGAATCACTACAAAACCCAAACCTAAAAGTAACATTGCATTTGGTCTATTTAATATTAAAAATAGAATTCCAAGTGTCATTATAACCCAACCTAATTTTTTTCTTGGTTGATTGTATGCAATTGTCCAACCATATAGTGCTAGAGTTACTGAAAAAAAAGCGGGAGCTTCTGCCAGTATTCCCAAGGAATAGTAACAATGTATTGGAAAAATAAAAAAAAGCAAAATACTCAAAAGACCTATTTCTTTGGAAAAGAAACTACTTCCTATTCTAAAAATGAGGAGTAAACTTATAGTAATGATAATTGAAGTAAATATGACGCCATATACCCACAATTGATTGTCAGTTGCTTCTGAAGGTGCTAATAAATATACTGGAGTGTAAAAAATAATTGGTCCTGGAGCAGCGGTAATTGCAACTTTGTTGAAAGAAACTTTTCCTTTTATAAATAACGCTAAATTCTTTGATTCCTCATGAAAAGTAATATCCCCAAAAGGTTTTGCTTTAAAGGGTAAACTCAAAACAATCAGCATCATTATCATCGAGACAAATACAATTGTTAGATCTATCCTTTTGGTCAAAAAATCGATTTTATTCATTATCTAAACAGAAATAGGGTTGTTTTAATTATTGGCTAAAATACTAAAAAATACAGATGAAACTTTTCAACTTAAAATTTAAAACTTTGAGGTTAACTCAACCTATAACAAACAAAAAATCCTGAACTTTCATTCAGGATTTTATTATCATATAAGATTTATAGATACTTATTATTTCAAAGCTACTTTAACTTGGTCTGCAGCTTCTTGGAATTCTACTGCTGATAAAATTGGCATTCCTGAATTATCAATTAATTCCTTAGCAATCTCTGCATTGGTTCCTTGTAAACGAACAATAATTGGTACTTTTATAGCGTCTCCCATATTTTTATATGCATCTACAACACCCTGAGCAACTCGATCACAACGAACGATTCCTCCAAAAATATTGATCAAAATAGCTTTTACATTTGGATCCTTAAGAATAATTCTGAAAGCTAACTCCACACGTTTTGCATCGGCAGTTCCACCAACATCCAGGAAATTTGCAGGTTCGAAACCAGCATATTTAATTAAATCCATCGTTGCCATTGCAAGACCCGCTCCATTTACCATACAACCCACAGTTCCGTCGAGATCTACGTAATTTAAACCTGCCTCTTTAGCTTCTACTTCAATTGGATTCTCTTCACGCACATCACGCATCTCAGCCAATTTAGGATGTCTGTATAAAGCATTGTCATCCAAATTTACTTTGGCATCAACAGCTATAATTTTATTATCAGATGTTTTCAAAACGGGATTGATTTCGAACATCGATGCATCTGAACCAATGTAAGCATCGTACAAAGCAGTTACAAATTGCGTCATTTCTTTAAAAGCATTCCCAGAAAGTCCAAGATTGAATGCAATTCTCCTTGCTTGGAAACCTAATAAACCTGTAGTAGGATCTACTTCTTCTGTAAAAATCAAGTGTGGTGTATGCTCTGCTACTTCCTCAATATCCATTCCTCCTTCAGTAGAATACATAATCATGTTGCGCCCTCTACTTCTATTTAAAAGAACCGACATGTAAAATTCTGAAGTCTCACTTTCTCCTGGATAATATACATCTTCGGCCACTAAAACCTTATGAACTTTTTTTCCTTCAGCAGAAGTTTGAGGTGTAATCAATTGCATACCAATAATTTGCTCGGCTAACTCTTCTACTTGTTGTAAATTTTTGGCAAGTTTTACTCCTCCACCTTTCCCTCTTCCTCCTGCATGAACTTGTGCTTTTATAACGTGCCAACCTGTTCCTGTTTCAGCAGTTAATTTTTTTGCAGCAGCAATAGCTTCTATAGGGTTATTGGCTACATAACCTCTTTGAACTTTAACACCATAGCTGGCTAATATTTCTTTTCCTTGATATTCGTGTATATCCATGTTTGAAGTTTTTTGACTTTTTTTAAAGTGCCACAAAAATAAGAAAATTAAGATTAACAGAAATTATTTTTTCTATTATTATGTTGTAAATTTATTGAGTAATGAATACGAAAAATAGTAATATCAAAATTAATCACTAATTTGTTAAATTTTTATAACTGAATCAATACGTCTCAAAATTATATGTTTCAAGCTTCGTTTTGTTGTCATTTTTTATCAATTACACAATTCACGCTTATTAAACTATCATTATCGTTTTTTTTTATAGCCAATATTGTCATTATTGCAAAAATTGACCATTTAAGACTTTAAAATTCATTATATGTTACTAAATATTTAATTTTGTAAAAAATTATTAAGAATGAAAATAGAAGAACAAGGCCTTTATTTGCCAGAATTTGAACACGATAACTGTGGTGCAGGTTTTATTTGCAATTTGAATGGAATTAAGTCTAATGATATTATTCACAAAGCACTTGATATCTTAATAAAATTAGAGCACCGTGGAGCCGTTAGCTCTGATGGTAGAACAGGAGATGGTGCGGGAATTCTTTTTGATATCCCACATGATTTTTTTAAAAAAGTTTGTGATTTTGAATTACCTGAACCAAGAGAATATGGAGTAGGAATGGTTTTTTTACCTAAATCAAAAAACCAAATTGATTTTTGTAAAACTACTTTTGAAACGGCGCTTAAAAATCAAAATTTACAACTTTTAGGTTGGAGAGATGTTCCTGTAGATGTTTCTAATTTAGGGCAAATTGCTGCTGAAAAAGAACCAACCATCAAGCAAGTTTTCGTTGGTAAAAATGGCTTAGACCTAACAGAGCAACAATTCAACGCCAAAATGTTTGCAGCAAGAAAAATCGCAGAACAAGAGGTTATTAAATCTCGAATTTCTGAAAGCCACCGTTTTTATTTTTCTAGTTTTTCTACTACTACCATAATATACAAAGGATTGTTGATGCCAGAAGACATCAGCAGATATTATACTGATTTATTGGATACCGATTTGGTAACACGATTGGCTCTTGTGCATCAACGATTCTCGACCAATACTTTCCCTTCTTGGGAATTGGCTCAACCTTTTAGATACATGTGTCACAATGGTGAAATTAATACCCTTCGTGGTAACATCAACAGAATGCGTGCTAGAGAAGAATTGATGAAAAGTGATGTTTTTGGTGATGATATCAAAAAATTATTCCCAATTGTATTGGAAGGCAAATCCGATTCGGCTTCCATGGATATGGTTGTTGAATTATTATTAATGACTGGTCGTTCATTACCTGAAGCAATGATGATGGTAGTACCTGAAGCTTGGGAAAAACATCAAACCATGTCCGAAGACAAAAAAGCGTTTTATGAATACAATGCCTGCATCATGGAACCATGGGATGGACCTGCTTCTATACCGTTTACAGATGGGAACGTAATTGGTGCTCTATTAGACAGAAACGGTTTACGTCCTTCAAGATATACCCTTACAAAAAGTGGATTCGTAATTATGTCCTCTGAAATTGGTGTTTTAGATGTTAACCCTGAAGATGTAGTACAGCACGGTCGACTAGAGCCTGGAAAAATGTTCTTGGTTGATATGAATGAAGGACGAATTATAGAGGATGATGAAGTAAAAAACTCTGTTGTTACCAAACGTCCCTACAAAAAATGGTTGGATGAGAACTTGTTGCAATTGGCCAAAATTCCATACACCGACAATGCAATTCCAACTGAAAATGTAGATTTCGAAACCAGACAACGTTTGTTTGGTTACACCATCGAAGATTTAAAAACAATTATAGACCCTATGGGTTCTAGTGGAGCTGAGGCGATAAGCTCAATGGGTAACGATACACCGCTTGCTGTTTTATCAGATCAACCACAACTTTTGTATAATTATTTCAAACAATTATTTGCTCAAGTTACCAACCCTCCTTTAGATGGTATTCGTGAAGAAATAATTACTGACATTAGTTTAGCCATTGGTGGTGATTATAACATTTTTGATATAGTTCCTGAACATTGTAAAAAATTAAAAATTCAAAATCCAGTAATCTCTAATGAAGATTTAGATAAAATAAGAAATATTAATCATGCTGATTTTAAATCTGTTACTATTTCTACCTTATACGAAATTAAGAAAGGGGTTAATGGCCTTGAACGAGCGCTTGAAAAATGTGTTCAAGCAACTTTCAAAGCTGTTTCAGAAGAGGGATGTAATATTGTTATCCTTTCCGATAGAGGTGTTAGTGAAAAAATGGCGCCAATTCCAATGTTGTTAGCTTGTTCATACATCCATCATTCTTTAAATATTTTAAAGGCGCGTTCAAAATTTGGAATCATCATTGAATCTGCTGAGCCAAGAGAACCACATCATTTTGCCTTATTGTTTGGATATGGAGCTAGTGCAATAAATCCTTATATGGTTAACGAAATTATTTACGACCAAGTAAACCAAGGCTTTATAACTAATGTGAATGCCGATTATGCCATTAAAAATTTCAACAAAGCTATAGCTAAAGGAATTATCAAAATCATGAATAAAATCGGTATCTCTACCTTACATTCCTACAGAGCTGCACAAATATTCGAGATTTTAGGTTTGAACAAAACATTTACATCTAAATATTTCCCTTACACTCCATCCCGAATTGAAGGAATCGGTCTAATGGAAATTGAAAAAGAAGTTAAGAAGAGACACCAAAAAGCATTTCCAAATGCAAAAGTGGCGAGTTTATTACCACTAGAAATAGGTGGAATTTATAGATGGAGACGAAACGGAGAAAAACACATGTTTAATCCAACCACTATATCAAAATTGCAACAAGCTGTTCGATTGAACAGTCCTGAAAGTTATAAAGAATACTCCGATATGGTTAACAATCAGAGTAAAAATCTAATGACTATCAGAGGATTATTTGAATTTAACAATCTAGACCCAATATCTATTGATGAAGTAGAGCCTTGGACCGAAATTGTAAAAAAATTCAAAACAGGAGCCATGTCCTACGGTTCTATTAGTCAAGAAGCTCATGAAAATTTAGCTATTGCCATGAACCGAATTGGTGGAAAAAGCAACTCTGGAGAAGGTGGAGAAGACAAAAGACGTTTCCAAAAAGAATTGAATGGAGATTCAAGAAACAGTGCGATCAAACAAGTAGCTTCTGGTCGATTTGGAGTTTCTATCAACTACTTGACGAATGCCAAGGAAATCCAAATTAAAATGGCTCAAGGAGCAAAACCTGGTGAAGGTGGTCAGCTTCCTGGAGAAAAAGTAGTGCCGTGGATTGCAGATACCAGAAATTCAACTCCTTATGTTGGATTAATTTCTCCTCCTCCACATCACGATATTTACTCTATTGAGGATTTATCACAATTGATATTTGATTTAAAAAATGCCAATCGCGAAGCGCGAATCAATGTAAAATTAGTTTCAGAAGTAGGAGTTGGAACCATTGCGGCAGGTGTTGCTAAAGCAAAAGCCGATGTAATCCTGATTTCAGGATACGATGGTGGAACAGGTGCTGCTCCATTAACCTCTTTACAACATACTGGAATTCCATGGGAACTTGGATTAGCAGAAGCACAACAAACCTTAATCTTAAATGATTTAAGAAGTCGTGTAGTTTTAGAATGTGATGGACAGTTAAAAACAGGTCGTGACGTAGCTATTGCAGCTCTATTAGGTGCTGAAGAATTTGGTTTTGCAACAGCTCCATTAGTAGCATCCGGTTGCATCATGATGAGAGCATGCCACCTAAATACGTGTCCAGTTGGTATTGCAACTCAAGATCCTGAATTAAGAAAAAATTTCAAAGGAACACCTGAACATGTAATTAACTTCATGTATTTCATAGCAGAAGAATTAAGAGCAATTATGGCTCAGTTAGGATTCAGAACCTTGAAAGAAATGGTAGGACAATCTCAAAAATTGAATGTAAATAAAGCTATTGAACACTACAAAGCAAGTGGATTAGATTTGTCAACTATTTTATATAAACCAGAGAAAGCTAAAACCGTTCCTAATCATAATACCACAACTCAGGATCACGCTCTTGAAAATGTACTTGATTTTGATATCATTAAAGCGGCAATTCCTTCTATTTACAGAAAAGAAAGAACAAGAGTTACCTTTAAAATTAAAAATACAGATCGCTCTGTGGGTGCTATTTTAAGTAACGAAATTTCAAAAATATATGGAGATCAAGGACTTCCAGAAGATACTATCCTAGTTGATTTTGAAGGTTCTGCTGGACAAAGTTTCGGAGCTTTTGCTACTAATGGATTGTCATTTAAAATTCATGGAAATTGTAATGACTATTTAGGAAAAGGACTTTCAGGTGGAAAATTGATTATAAAAGTTCCTCCTACTGCTACTTTCAAACCAGAAGAAAATATCATTATTGGTAACGTTGCTCTATATGGTGCTATCACTGGAGAGGCTTATATCAATGGTATGGCGGGTGAACGTTTTTGTGTAAGAAATTCTGGAGCAACTGCTGTTGTAGAAGGTGTCGGTGACCATGGATGTGAATATATGACTGGTGGAACTGTGGTAATACTTGGAAAAACTGGAAGAAATTTTGCCGCAGGTATGAGTGGAGGTGTCGCTTACGTATATGACACAGCCAAAAAATTTGATGCAACATTATGCAATATGGAAATGGTTGCTTTTGATCCATTGGAAGAAGAAGATATCACCAAGTTAAAGCGTTTAGTAAAAAATCATTCAATGTATACTAACAGCCCTTTAGCAAAAAGAATTTTAGCCGATTGGGATAATAATGTAAAACATTTCGTGAAAGTAATGCCAACAGATTACAAAAAAGCATTGAAACGATTAGCAGAAGAAAAGCAAATAGAAGAACTTATAGCACAATAGTTATGGGAAAGATAGGTGGATTTAAAGAATATATTAGAACTGACGAAGAAAATGTAGCTGTTCTAGAACGTGTCAAAAATTATAATGAATTTACAATTCCTTTATCAAAAGATAAAATAAAAGAGCAAGGTTCTCGATGTATGGATTGTGGAATTCCATTTTGCCATAGCGGATGTCCATTAGGGAATTTAATTCCTGATTTTAATGATATGGTGCATCAAGAAGAATGGCAAAGTGCCCTAGAAATTTTACAATCGACAAACAATTTCCCTGAATTTACAGGTCGCTTATGCCCAGCTCCATGTGAAAAATCATGTGTACTTGGTATTATTGCTGAACCTGTAGCTATCGAAAATATCGAAAAAAGCATCATTGAAAGAGGTTTTGCTGAAGGTTGGATAAAACCTCAACCTCCGCAAACTAGAACAGGAAAAACTGTTGCTGTAGTAGGATCAGGACCAGCTGGATTAGCAGCAGCACAACAATTGAATCGTGCTGGACATACTGTTACCGTTTTTGAGAGAGATAATGCCATTGGTGGATTATTACGTTACGGAATTCCAAATTTTAAATTGGAAAAAGCCATTATCGATAGACGTATTGCGATTTTAGAAGCTGAAGGAATTACTTTTAAAACGAATGTGAATGTTGGAGTAAACTTTAGCGTGGACGAATTAAAAGCCTTCGATTCAATCGTTTTGTGCGGTGGTGCTACTGAAAGAAGAAGTTTACCAACAAAAGGTATCGATAGCAAAGGTGTAGTTCAAGCCATGGATTTTCTATCACAACAAACAAAAGTTTTGTACGGAGAAAAAATCGATAACCAAGTAAAAGCTACAGGCAAAAACGTAATTGTTATTGGTGGTGGAGATACTGGTTCTGATTGTGTGGGTACTTCAAACCGTCACGGTGCAAAATCGGTTACCAATTTTGAAATCTTACCTAAACCACCTGTTGGTAGAAGTGAGTCTACTCCTTGGCCTTTTTGGCCTTTACAACTCAAAACATCTTCATCACATGAAGAGGGTTGCGATAGAAATTGGTTAATCAATACCAAAGAGTTTATTGCCAATGAAAAAGGTGAACTTACTGGTTTAAAAACAGTTGAAGTCGAATGGAAAATGAAACCTGGGCAAAGACCTGAACTTATAGAAAAACCTGGAACTGAAAAAATTTGGCCTTGTGAATTGGCGCTATTAGCCCTAGGGTTTACTGGACCTGAAAAGACTTTAAGTGAGCAATTAGGACTTGAAATAGATGCCAGAAACAACTACAAAGCAAATAATTATCAAACAAACGTACCTAATATCTTTACCGCTGGAGATATGCGTAGAGGACAATCCTTAATTGTTTGGGCTATTTCTGAAGGTCGTGAGGCTGCAAGACAGGTAGATTTATATTTGATGGGTTATTCCAATCTACCTACAAAAGGTAATGGGGATTTACCTAGTTTATAAAAAATTAATACATTAAATATAAGCCCTTAAAACTATTTTTAAGGGCTTTTCTATATTCTCTACTCTCACTTTACTAATCATTAAAGTATTTATTAAACTGTGAAAGAAATATAGCTTGAACAATCAAAAGTTATATATGTAACAAATTGTTACATTTTGTTAGTTTTCATTATTTTCTTTGATGTGACGCTTTTGTATGATAAATTTGCATAAAATTTAGCGAAATGCAACCAAAAGACTTAGTACAATTAGCAGAACAATTCGGTAATCCGTTATATGTTTATGATGCCGAGAAAATACAATCCCAATACCATCGTTTAAAAGGTGCTTTCTCAAAAGTAGAGCGCCTTAGAATCAATTATGCCGTAAAAGCATTATCTAACTTGGCTATTTTACAATTGCTAAGACAAATGGGGTCAAATCTTGACACCGTTTCCATTCAGGAGGTACAACTGGGTTTACATGCTGGCTTTCAGCCACAACAAATCATTTATACCCCAAATGGAGTTTCTTTTGAAGAGATAGAAGAGGTAGCGCAATTAGGAGTACAAATCAATATTGATAATCTTTCGGTTTTAGAACATTTTGGAACCAAACATCCAAATGTTCCCGTTTGCATTCGTATCAATCCACATGTTATGGCGGGTGGGAATTCTAATATTTCTGTTGGTCATATTGATAGTAAATTTGGTATCTCAATCCACCAAATGCCTCATATCCTCCGTATAGTGGAAAATACTAAAATGCATATCAACGGTATCCATATGCATACTGGATCAGATATTTTGGATATTGAAGTTTTCCTTTATGCCGCAGAAATCCTTTTTGATGCTGCTAAGAATTTCAAAAATCTTGATTTCCTTGATTTTGGTAGTGGTTTTAAAGTTCCCTACAAAAAAGGAGATATTGAAACTGACATTGAAGAATTAGGAAAAAAATTATCTAAACGATTTTTAGCTTTCGAAAAAGAATACGGTCGGGAATTAACATTAGCTTTCGAGCCTGGAAAATTTCTAGTAAGTGAAGCTGGTTTTTTCTTGGCTAAAGTAAATGTAGTGAAACAAACTACTTCAACAGTATTCGCAGGTATTGATAGCGGATTCAACCATTTGATACGTCCTATGTTTTATGGTTCGCAACATCATATAGAAAATATTTCTAATCCAAAAGGGAAAGAACGCTTTTATACAGTTGTAGGTTATATATGTGAAACTGACACCTTTGCCAATAATCGTAGAATTGCTGAAATTAATGAAGGAGATATATTGTGTTTTAGAAATGCTGGAGCTTACTGTTTTTCGATGTCATCCAACTACAATTCTCGATATAAACCAGCGGAAGTTTTATGGAAAGATGGTAAAGGAATTTTAATTCGTGAACGCGAAACGTTTGAAGACTTACTAAAAAATCAAATTATGCTACCTATTGAAGCAGAAGCTTTAATTTCATAAACTATATTCACTAAACAAAAACAACTGCAACAAAAATCCCAAAACCTTTTTAAGTTTTGGGATTTTCAATTTTAAACAAATTTGCTAATAAAAACTTTATCCACATTACTTGTCTAATACTTCCGTTAAAACATTAGCTTCTGTTCCATTAGTAAAAGGAATTTTAAGCAATTGAGACAATGTAGGGGCGATTTCGGTAATTACCTTTCTATCGTGAGATTCTCCAACTTTGATGTTCCAACCGTAGAAAATACATGGAACATGTGTATCATAGCTGTAAGGTGTTCCATGTGAAGTACCAGTCCCTTGATACTCTATATATCCGGGCTTGTCAAGTACCACTAAGTCTCCATCCTGAGTTACATCATATCCGTTTGCAATGACGTTTAAGTAAAAATCATTCCCAGATGAAGCTAAAATTTCTTCCTCTGTGTATACTCTCTTCACCTGTTCTTGAGTCATTAAAAAATCTTTGAAGGCAGTTTTTACTTTATCCAACTCTAATCCTTTATTTTTAATAATTTCCTTATTAAAATAAAGATTAAAACTAGAATAATTCAGTATCAAATCTTCTCCAAATGTATCTACAGAAAACTTCCTTAATGCTTTTCTTATTTCTTTAGGCTCTACACTTTTCACATTCAATTTATGATCTTTCAAAAAAGTAACATTCTCAGCTCCGGCATGGTCAGCAGTTAGAAAAACAAGACAATTGCCCTTCCCTACTGTTTTATCAAGATAAACTAGAAAATCAGATAGGGTTTGATCTAATCGTAAATAAGTATCCTGCAATTCTATGGATCGTGGTCCTAAAATATGCCCAATATAATCTGTGGAAGAAAAACTTACTGCAAGAAAATCGGTGATATCATCTTTGCCCAACTCTTCTTTTTCTATAGCTTTCATGGCAAAATCTGCCAAAAGATTATTGCCAAATGGTGTAGAACGTATGATCCCTGCATCATTTTTTTCGTACATTTCTTTTAAATTATATGGAAAAACTGGTGCTGTACTATTGTATAATTTTCCTTCATACGGATTATCATCTGGTAAGCTTTCATCATAAGTTGCTAGGGGTTTAAACAAATCCCATCCTTTATTGATATAAGGCATGAAGCGCTTTTCCTGATTGAATTCGGAAACCCAATTTGGTAATGCTGAACCATAAAAAGTACTTGAGATGAAGGCTCCTGTTTTACTGTACCAAAAAGCCCAATTCGCAAAGTGCCCTGCTGGTAAAATAGCTCCACGATCTTTAATACTTACTCCAATCACCTTTCCTTTGAAGTTTGTTGCCATTCGCAATTCGTCTGTAATTGTGGTAGTTTGTAAATTTTTAGGCGACATCTTGCCTTCTTTATCTTTTCCATCTCCCAAAGTACTTACTGAGTCGTCATCAGTACAATACATTTCTTTGCCTAATCTTCTACTGAACCATTCATTGCCAACTATTCCATGAACCGAGGGTGTAGTTCCTGTATAAATGGAGGCATGTCCGGGAGCGGTATACGTAGGCATGTAATTATAATGCATGTTGTGAAATGTATATCCACCGTTTAATAATCGCTTAAAACCAGTTTCTGAAAAATCATTTTGAAAACGGTATAAATACTCCATTTTCATTTGATCGACTACAATTCCAACAACCAATTTTGGATGCTCTTGAGCGTAATTTACATAGAAGGAAACACAAGCAAAATAGATAAAAAACTTTTTCATAAAAACACTTTAATTTATATAAATCAAGACAAAATGGTTGTAAAGATAATCGAAATAATGTGATTTAGATTTGTATTACTGAGCTTTAACGTAGTTGTATTAAATTAAAAATGCCACTTTAAAAGTGGCATTTTTATTATTTTAAGATTATGAATTCACATCGTCTGTTGATAGAATGTTCTTGTTCTGTACAGACTTTTGTTTTACCACATTTAATTAGAGGAACCGATTCTCCAAAACCTCTGGAACGCAATCTCTTACGCTTAATACCATTCTTTACTAAATACTCTAATGATGAAGCAGCTCTTTTATTCGAAAGCATTAAATTATAAGTATCAGAAGCACGCGAATCGGTATGTGCATCAATTTCGATTTCCATAACTGGATATTTATTCAATAAATCTACTAGTACATTTAATATCCTAGCGGCATCCTCTTTAATATCCCATTTATTTAGATCAAAATAAATATTTTCAAGTACAATTTGGACTTTTCCATCTTGACGTTTTGTTATAATCTCCTCAGCATCGTCATAGCACTCCATAAATAGCTCTATAGTATATCGGAGTTTTCCATCTTCATTAGTAACAAATTCTTCGCTATGAGGAATATAAAAATCTTTTACCGCTTCAATTCTATACTTCTTGTTAGGTTCTGTACTAAAAACATAGTCAGCATCAGCTCCAACAACCATTTGACCTATTAGTATGTTATTTTCATCATATAACGCTACTAAAGTTCCAGGTAAAGGACTTTGTGTGTTTTTATCCTTTACTTCGCCCTCAACTACAAATCGATTTTCGTTTTCTGTTCTTGTAAAACTGTATAAATTATCTCCGCCTTTACGGTTAGATGACAAGTATCCTTTATTCTTCTTTTCATCAACAACATAGGCAAAATCGTCAAGATTGCTATTTATTGTTTCACCTAGATTAAGTGGTTTTGCAAAAACACCATCGTACGATTTACTCATAAAAATATCCAATCCTCCCATTCCTTGATGCCCGTCAGAGGCGAAATATAAAATCGTTCCGTCATCTGATATAAAAGGAAACTGTTCTCTGTGAATGGTGTTTACAGCTTTACCTAAATTTTGAGGTTGTCCAAAAGTTCCATCTTCATTGACATCTACCACAAAAATATCAAACGAACCTAATGTTCCCGGCATATCACTTGAAAAATATAATTTTTTCCCATCCTTGCTGAGAACTGGGTGCTCCGTTGAATAGGTATCACTGCAAAATGGAAGTTCTTTAATGTTAGTCCATTTTCCATCTATAAATTCTGCTTTGAAAATTTTGATAACTGCAATTTTTTCATCGCCTATCTTTACCTTTTTATCATTGGTACGATTAAAATACATAATGCGACCATCGGTACTAAAAGTAGCTGAACTTTCATGTGTTTTGGTATTTATTTCTTTTGGAAAAGGTTCGACATTTGCCAATAGCCCTTTATCGCTAACATTAGCGCTAAATAAATCTAAATAGGGTTTGTCATTCCATCCAAATGACTTGGATTCTGAATTTCTCAATGAAGCAAATGCTACTTTATCTCCATAAAACGACATCCCAAAATCTCCATTGGTTATATTCTTAGACATCGATTGTATTTCATAATTGTAAGGAACATTCGTAACGAGATTTGCAATAAACTTAGGTGTACTTATCTCATATTTCAAATACTCTCCCATTATAGCATCTGCCTTTGTATAATCTGCAGTTCCTAGTAAAGAATGTGCGTATTTAAAATAATATTCTGGGGCTACACTATCCTTATAGGATAAAAATAATTTCCCATATACACGAACGGCATCAATCATTTGAGAATTATTATAATAACAATCTCCTAAATTTTGCAATATCACCTGACTTTCCTTTAACTGCTCATACATCTCTGCAGCTTTAACGTAAGATCTTTTTTCAAATAATGCATTTGCTTTTTTCTCAGTTGCTTTTTGGGCAAATAAGGTGAAACTAAAACAAAATATAAAAAGTATATAAAAGTATTTTCTCATTTTTTTCGCTATTAGAAGAACCTTGGTGATTTTTCAAACCCTTTTGATGATAAACTTGATGTATCTAAATCAAATAGTAAAAATATTTCATGTGTTCCTGAATTGTACCTTCCTAAATTGGATAAAGTATAGTCATAAGAATACCCTACACGCAAATTTGGCATGACATAGAAATTTACTAATCCGCTAACTGAATCATCAAATCGATAGCCTGCACCTAATTCGAATTTATTATTTATCAAGAAATTAGTTGTCACATCTATAGATAAAGGAGCTCCAGAGACTGCTTTAGTCATAAAAGCAGGTTTAAATTTCAAATTTGAGCTCAAATCGAATACATAACCTCCAGTGAAAAAATAATGTATTTCTTCAACTCCAGTAGTTTTAATTCCGTTTTTGCTATTGATGTGCTTTGTAGTTAATAAATTTGGTGCTGACAAACCTAGATAATAATTCTCTCCAAAGAAAAATGTTCCAACACCTATATTTGGGAAAATCTCATTGATATTATTTTCAAAGGCAAAATCGAAATCAGGGTCAGTAAATTGAAATCCATTAAAATTAGTATTGAAAAATGTTGCCCCCCCTTTTATCCCAAATGATAGTTTATTCTTTTCAGAAACAGGTAATACATAGGCAAAATCTACGTAGATGTTATTTTCATTCACAACATCTCCAATAGCGTCATTTATAAATGATACGCCCATCTCGACTCTTTTAGCAATGGGCGAATGAGCAAACAAGGTTGCTGTTTTTGGTGCACCGACGGCTCCAACCCATTGTGTTCTATACAATCCGCCCAGGTTAATAACACCTGAATTGTCCGTTGCATAAGCTGGGTTTATCACGTTCATATTATACATGTACTGCGTATATTGTGGATCTTGTTGCGCTTTTACTAGAGTAGAAACTAGAAAAATGCCTATGAGAACAAAATAATATTTAAAATTTCTTTTTTTCATCTTGTATTTCATTTATCTACTTAAATAAAGTCGGCCTTGTTTTGGTTTTGTCGTGCCATCATTAAATTCTAAAATATAGAAATATACTCCAACTGGAACTTTAGAATCTCCAAATTTAATTCCTCCTTGTGTAGTAGTACCATCCCAATTTGGGGTATTTCTATTTCCTTTGTAAAGAATAGCTCCATATCTATTATAAATTTCTAATCTGTAATTTGGATATTTATTCTCTATATTCTTTATAACAAATTCGTCGTTTACTTTATCGCCATTTGGTGAAAAACCATCAGGGATTAAAACATCATCACATTTATTCAAATCAACAATTACTTCTAAGCGAATTATACTCTCACAACCAGAAGTGGAACGTACGACCCCGTAATAGGTATTCCCGTCTTCCAATAAATCTGCATCATTTAGTGCTTGCCCACCAGTTGGAACATCATACCATACGATAGTTCCAGAAGTAGTAACATTAGCAGATAAATCAGCAATAGTTGGATTATCAGCATCACAAAATTCATTACCTTTTGTCACAATCTCAGGAGTTTCAAGTTCAGTAACGACAAAAGTAAATGGATTGATAGCACTTGCCGATGCCCCACACTGACTAACATTTGAAGTAAGCTGAGTAACTGTAATGGTTACATTTCCAGAAGTATTTAGATCAGTTGCTGGTATAATGAAACTTCCTCTACCATTAACGAAAGTAACTGATGAAGAAGAGGTTGAACTATTTGCACCCGATAATTGGTAGTTTATAGTATATATTCCGTCACTTAAATTAATAGCTCCTGTTATAAATACTTCATTAGAAAAATTCAAACAAGCTGATGCTGCGTTGATTGTAGCTCCTGATACATCTGGAATTGGAAATACTTGAAAAGCAGCAGAAGCATCTTCACTCAAGTTATTACATCCAGAAGTAAGGTTTGTAATTGAAGTAATTGTAAAATTATAATCCCGAGCATTTGTAAAATAAGAAGCAGGAACCGTAAACTGTCCTGAACCATCGGCTATAGTCACGGTACCAGAATTCCCAATCGTTGGTGTAGCATTTGGAATACTATAGGCAAACTGATAATTACCGTCTACCAATCCGGCAGTTGCTCCCGAGATAACCACTTTTAATGAACCTCCAATACAAATGTCATCTATAACAATATTCTTGCCTTCCAAATTTGGACTTGGTTTCAAAATAAAATCGGCACTCACATTAGGGTTAATAAGAGTGATACAAGTTGTTGTTATATTAGTTATGCTTAAGAAAGTTACTCTAGTAGTACCTATATTTGGAATATCTGTAGCATTGATAGTAAAAGTTCCAGAACCATTAACAATATTTACATTGGCATTTTGATTGGCTAAAACATTCGCTAATGATAAATTATAATTAATAGTATAGTTACCATCAACCATATTAGACAATGTAACCGTCACATTATTTCCCTTACAATTAGATGAAGAAACGGCAATATTAGCAGCAGCTAAAACCGGATTAGTAAGTATCGTGAATTGCACTGTCTCACTATCTGATCCACATGAATTTGTAATAGTATAGGTATAGCTATAAGTATTAGGACTCAATTTTGAAACGTCTATAGGATTTGAAATCGTCTGATTATTGACATCTGTCCAAACTCCTCCTATTTGATTCCCAGAAAGTAAGGTGAACAAATTAAAATTTCCTGCTGAATTACATACATTTTGTGTTCCTACAAAAGTTCCAGCATTAGCAATTGGATCAACTTTTACTGTTACTGTTGCGGTATCATCATCACAAGGCTGATTTCCTTCAAAAGTGTACGTATAAACTCCTGCATTATCAACAGCCGGATTAAATACTCCTGTACCACTTGCTAGAGGTGGCGACCATGTTCCTCCTACTTGTGGAGTACCTCCCAAACTTAGAAACAAATCTTTAGGCGCATTGATTGTACAAAAAGTAATATTTCCTGATACTCCTGCATCTGGGCCAGGTACAATAGTAACCGTTACATCTGCTGAATCTGGATTACAAAATGGATTACCAACTGTATAAGTATAAACTCCAGCTTTGTCTATTGCTGGATTAAATATTCCCGATCCACTCGCTAGTGCCGGTGACCAAGTTCCGCCTGCTTGTGGTGTTCCTCCAAGAAAAGTAAATAAATCCTTGGAATCAACATTAGAACAAATACTAGCCGCTGCATTTTCGCCAGCATCTGGAAGAGGATTAACCGTTACAGTTACTGTCGCTGTATCGTTTGAACAAGGCTCAGTTCCGCTAAAAGCATAAGTATATACTCCTGATTTATCAATTACTGGGTTAAAAACTCCTGTTCCACTTGCTAAAGCTGGTGACCAGGTACCGCCAACTTGAGGAGTTCCTCCTAAACTTAAAAACAAATCTTTTGGTGCACTATCCAAACAAAATGTAGCTGTTCCTGAATTTCCAGCATTCAATCCTGGAGTGATTGTAATTGTTACAGTCGCAGAAGTATTTAAACATGGAGCCGTACCTCCGACATTATAAGTGTAAATTCCTGCTGAATCTTTAGTAGGATCAAATATCCCTGTTCCACTAATTAAAGCTGGTGACCAAGTCCCACCTGATTGAGGAGTGCCACCCAAAAGAGTTAATAAATCAACACTATCAGCATTTGAACACAAATCTACCTGTGTATTGGTTCCCGCATTTGCAGCTGGCGTAATGGTTACTGTAACTAAAGCAGTATCATTGACACAAGGTGGAGTTCCTGCAACTGTGTAAACATAAGAACCAGCAGTATCAAGCAATGGATTAAAAACTCCAGTACCACTAGCTAAAGTTGGAGACCATGTCCCGCCAGGCTGTGCATTAGAACCTAATAACAAAAATAAATCTTGTGGTGTACTTTCGCTACAAATTGACAAACTTGCATTACTTCCCGCTACGGGAGGTTGAGTCACAGTGGATGTTGTTGATGCTGAAAGTAATTGAGTACAACTTGGAGGATTAGCTAAAGTAACACTTACTAACGTAAACGTTGAAGTAACATTTAAAGAAGTATTCAAAACAGCGCTACCTGATGCTCCAATTGCTATTGTCTGATTATTTCCTCCATTAATAATATATGTTACAATTGAATTTGGGGTACCGGTAAAAGTAATAGCAGTATTTGTACCTAAACATACGGTTGGACTTGAAGTAACAGTAGCAGTTGGCAATGGATTGATAGCTATTGTCACAGATTCAGTTAATGGTTTGCTACAACTCGGAACACCTGAATCCTTAACATTAACTAAATCGTATACTGTCGTATCCGTTATTGTTGAATTGATTATTGCAATACCATTGGTGTCCAAAACAATTGTTTCTTCGTTACCTTTATTGACTTTATAAACAACTGTAGCGTTTGGGGTTCCAGTTATAGTAATTATAGCATTAGACCCTGAACATACATTTGTATCGGCTGTAATTGTAGCTGTTGGCAACGGCAATACTGTAATTGTAATCGTTCCTGTTTGAGGATTACTGCATCCTGGAGAACCAGCGGTCGCAATATCTACCAAAGAAATTACTGTTGTTGATGTGTAAGAATTGCTCAGAATTGCTGAACCTAAATTATCTAAAATAATTGTTTGATTAGTTCCTCCATTTACAGTATAAGTAACTGTAGCATTTGGGGTACCAGTAAAAGTTATTGATGCGTTATCTCCAGAACAAATTATTTGATTAACTCCAATAGTAACTGTTGGAAGCGGTTCAACATTTATAGTAATATCACCAGATTGAGGCTGACTACAGCTAGAATTTCCAGATAAAGCAGCACTAACCAAAGTAAAAGTTGTGGTAACAACATAATTATTTACGATAGATGCAGAACCTGAATCATCCAGAGTTATAGTCTGATTGC
>Ga0315904_10000874_pt1 | contig 48103 bp, 48 predicted proteins | sample LakEriMetagenome_6_FD_203529 | JGI IMG/M metagenome (GOLD analysis project Ga0315904, IMG submission 203529) | Freshwater fungal communities from buoy surface, Lake Erie, Ohio, United States - Buoy 12 MA120 | ecosystem: Environmental > Aquatic > Freshwater > Lake | place: USA: Lake Erie, Ohio...
GCCCATCCTCAATAATCGCCTCAACTAATATCGCGCCCACTGTATCTCCTGCCCCAACCGTATCTGCCACCACTACTTTTTTGGCATCTACCGCTACCTTTTCATTTTTTCGATATCCAGTTAAGCCTTTATCACCAAATGTAACTACAACTAACTCTGGGCCCATTGAAAGCCATTTATTTGCTACCAGATCTAACTCAACACCTGGATATAGCCAGTAAATATCATCATCACTTACCTTTACCGAAGATGAGATTGATACCCATCTTTCTACCTGCTTTACATACTCAGCCCGATCACTCATTACCGCAGGCCTTATATTGGGATCAAATACAATTGGTGAAATCTTTGCTACCTGTTTAGCCCACTCAAATAAAACACTCGCTGCCGGCTCTATTGCAGTAACTAATGTGCCAATATGAAGTAGAGATGGTTTATTTGCAACTGGATCTGGTAGCCAGGTGGCAGAAAAATCAAAGGTGGCCGTCCCCTCTATTACAAACTCATAAGAGGCCCCACCTGCTTTATTTAAGGAAACAATCGCTAAACAGGTTGGCTTATCGGAAAACTTAACAAAATCTAGTAATACACCATCTTTGTGTAATTGCTTAAGTGCCATTTGGCCATACTTATCAGTTGATATGCCATCAATAAATTGGGTATCAATACCAAGCTTTGCTAATGCCTTTGCAGTATTTGCAGGGCCCCCACCAACTACCGCCTTGCGCTCTGTGCCATCTGGAATTAAATCAATTAATACCTCACCACAAACCCAAACCTGATTACTCAAAGTAATTCACCCTTGCGAGCTAGAAACTCAGTTAATACCTCAACCCCTAATAAATGGTCCTCTACCTGTGGCAATCCACTAATTAACAAAACTCCAACAAAGCCCTCACCTTTTGTAATTAACGGCAATCCACCACCATGAATAGCATGGGTCTCATCTAATAAATTATTCTCTTTATGCCAATCAACTCCTCTTTCTTCAGCACTTACCCGTTCATAAATAGTTGAGTGGTGTTTAAGCATCACAACTCTTGCCTTGCGATCTATCCACCACTGGTTCTCACTTGTAGATCCAGGCAGGGCTGCATGATAAATAATCCAATCACCAATTCTTACCTCAACTGCAATGGGCAGTCCTCTCTGAGTGCCAAATGATTTAGCGATCTCACCTATCTCCATTGCATCTGCCAGATCTAATTTAGGCAGCGTAAGTAAGAGCTCCTCTTGTAATAGCCCAGAGGTAGTAAATCCACCAGTAGTACTCATAGCCCTATTCTATAGCGCACATTTCCCCTAAATGAGTTGTAGAGTATGGGGTATATGTCTGCCAAAAAAATCAATTTTTATACAATAACTGGTTTGAATCGAAATTATATTCAACTTTTACTGCTCCTGATTCAGCAATCACTCACTATCAGGTACAAGAGAAGTGTGATTGGTATCGGCTGGACTCTACTAAATCCAATGCTTACAAGTTTTATTCTATGGATAGTTTTTTCTTTTTTATTTGCTGGTAAGTTACAATCTGGACAGCAATTTGCACCATATTTAATGGCAGGTGTATTATTGAATTCATTTTTTCAGCTTGGATTATTACAATCTGCAAATTCTATATCAGGAAATAAGAATATTCTCACAAAAGTTTCGGTCCCTTCTCGAATATTTGCTTTTGCGGCGGCCCTTGCAGCATTCATAAATTTCATTATTGGCCTAATACCACTCACAATTGTTGTTTATATCTCTGGTCAAAATATTGAATGGACTTTTCCCATAGTATTTCTTGTCGGATTACTCCTTGCGTTTTTTGTCGCAGGAATTGGCTTATTTCTATCCATCATATTTATCAGGTTTGAAGATACTGTAAATATTGTGAATGCTCTACTGCTAATGCTAGCTGCGTTAACACCAATTTTTTATCCAGTTGATATTTTATCAAAACCTGTAAAATTCTTAGTGAACTTAAATCCGTTAACAAGTTTCCTTGATATTTTCCGATGGAGTTTCTCTGACAATGCTACAGTAACCTACGCTGATTTTTTGTATGTGGTAATCATTAGTTTTACTTCATTTATATTAGGAAACTACTTTTTTAAAAAGCACTGGCCTAAGACGATTGCTATGCTCTGATTATGATAATTAGTGTAAAAAATGTTTCTTTTTTTTATCGTGTTCTTAACAAAAAACATAATTCAATAAAGGGTTTATTCAAAGATTTTATAAAGGGAAAAATCTCTATAGAGAATTATATGGCATTAGACGGTATCGATTTTGAAGTTAAACGTGGGCAAGTACTTGCAATAATTGGTAGGAATGGTGCCGGTAAGTCAACTTTATTAAAAATCCTGGCGGGGGTTATGTCCCCATCGAATGGTGAACTTTCAATAGATGGTCAAATAGCTCCTATGATTGAACTTGGTGCAGGGTTTAATACAGAACTAACCGGTAGAGAAAATATTTTATTTTATGCGTCTTTACTGGGACGAGATCTCAAAGATGTAAGGTTGAGGGTTGCGGAGATTGCTGAGTGGGCAGAATTAAGAGATAAACTTGATTATCAGCTTAGAACTTATTCTACAGGAATGATTGCCAGACTTGCTTTTGCGGTAGCGACCGATCAAATGCCAGACATATTATTAATTGATGAAGTGTTAAGTGTCGGTGATGAAGCTTTTACAATCAAATCTAGGGCGAGAATAACAGAAATGATTGATTCTAATTGTACTGTAATCATAGTGTCTCATGACTTAGATTTGGTAGTTGAATTGGCCGATGAAGTGATCTGGCTTGAAAAAGGTAAAATTCTCATGAGTGGCAAACCTGCGGAGGTAACAACCGCGTATAAGTCTTCCGGAATCTAAATTGAAAGTTATACATTTAATTGCCAGACTAAATTTTGGTGGAACTTCTAAGTATTTATTTTCTTTAAATGAAGGGTTAAATAGTTCAGGTATTGACTCAATACTAGCTGCAGGATATGTCCAAAATGGAGAGGTAGAGGATCCTAGATTTAAGTCTTTAAAGCTCGTAAGAATTGAAAATTTAGGCAGAAAGATCGCGCCGCTAAATGATCTGAAAGCCGCTAAGTGCCTGCGAACAGTTATTTTAAAAACTAAGCCAGATGTTATTCATACTCACACATTTAAGGCAGGACTTTTAGTAAGGGTGCAAAGAAATAAGATTGAGAAGCAGTTAGGAAGAAAATTAATGTTTGTTCACACTTTTCATGGTCATCTTTTTGATGATCCAGAGTTTAAAGGATTTAAAGCAGTAATTATAAAATCAATTGAAAAAAAATTATCTAAACGTAGTGATGTAATAATTACCGTTGGTGAGAATGTAAAAACAGATCTGAATGAAAAGGAAATTTTTGGCAAATATGAAACTATTTCAATTCCACCGTGTGTCATACCATTAAATCTTATTAGCAAAAAGGCTGCTTTACAAAGATATGGTATTAAAGATCAAAATAAAGTTAGGGTGCTCTGGCTTGCAAGAGTTACTGGGGTAAAAAATCCGCAGAAAGTAATTGATATTGCAAAGAGATTGCCTGATTTAGAATTTTATATGGCCGGAGGAGGTGATTTACTAGAAAGAATAAAAAAACAAGCACCCAGTAATTTGAAGGTTTTAGGGTGGCAGGATGCTAAATCTATATTACCTATTGCAGATATTTTCTTATCGACAAGTGAAAATGAGGGTATGCCTATTGCCTTAATAGAGGCTCAGCTTGCATCAATTCCAGTTGTTGCAACAAACGTTGGGTCCGTATCTGAAGTGATACTTCACAATAAAAGTGGAATTATTTGTAGTAAGTCAAATGATGAGTTGGTAGCTGCTATTAAAAAGTTATCTCTGAGTAAAACTCTACGTACTAGATTTGGTAAAGCTGGTAGATCTCATGCGTTAAAAAGCTTTTCTGAAAAAAACTTAGTCTCTGCCCATAAAAATCTTTACTTAAAGCTAAAGTAATAATTACAGTTGGTGGGCACCATTAATTGTGCCAGTGCAATCAAAGATAATTGCCGCAGAGTTAATCACCTTATTCATCTCTAAATTGCTGTGAGCAACTGCTACAACAATTAAATCGAAGGCATTTGGGGCAAGTGCTGTACTTGTCTTTCCTTCAAACTCTTTAACAATCTCATCATGAAAAGAGACTAAAGCACCCTTCTTTTCAAGCTCCTGCCACAAAACAATGGCTGGGCTTTGGCGCATATCTGTTACATTAGGCTTATAGGAGATACCAACAATACAAATCTTTTTATTAGATATATCTCCACCCAATAGGCCCTCTGACCTTTTTAATATATAAAGTGTCATCTGATGGTTTACTAAATTGGCTTGTCTAATAAATTGTGCGGAGGCACCAACACTCTCAGCCTTTTGAGCAAGATATATTGGATCAATTGGTATGCAGTGTCCACCAACGCCAAGGCTTGGGTTAAATTTCATAAAACCAAATGGTTTAGTAGCAGCAGCCTTTATCACCTCATTGGCAGATATGCCCAGCTTTTCTGTTATCTGAGCTAGCTCATTTACTAGGGCAATGTTTACTTGTCTAAAGGTATTTTCAAATAACTTAGCACTCTCAGCCACCTCAGGAGATGAAACAAGCATTACCTCATCACAAATTGATTTATAAAACTCATAAGCTGCCTTACTTGATTGATCATCAATACCAGCAATAACTCTTGGTGTATTTTTAATACTCCATTTTGTATTTGCTGGATCTATTCGCTCAGGGGCTGCTGCATATAAGAACTTTGCCTTATTACTTTTTTCTATCTCAGTAATTACTATCTCGCGTAATGTGCCTGGGTATGAGGTGGATTCATTTATTATTAGAGCCCCAGTTGATGCAGATCTGGCAATAAGCTGAGAAGCGTTAATTAAGAAGGATAAATCTGGCAGATTTTTTTCATCCAGTGGGGTAGGAACTGCGATTATGTAAGCCTCTTGATCTTTAATATCTGCTTCATTATTTGTTGGTAGGTAATTTTTTAGCTCACCTTTTGCCTTTATCTCAGCAATAAGTTTTGGATTTACATCTAAACCAATTACGGAGTGTCCTGCTTTGGTAGCAGCAAGAGATAGCGCGTGGCCAACGTATCCTTGGCCGATAATTGCAATCTTCACTTGGATAGATTACCCAAGTCGTTTCACTCCTTGCCAACTAGATGTAACAATCTCAGTTAAAGATGCAACCGGCTGCCAACCTAAGACCTGCTTAGCCTTATCTATTGATGCACATAGTGAGGCTGGGTCGCCTGGCCTAGCTGGGCCAAATATCTTATTTAAAGGGTGCCCCACCACCTTCTGGATTTCATCTACTACCTCAAGTACTGAGTAGCCAGCTCCTGAGCCCAAATTAATCACTTGATTCTCACCCCTTTTAAAACTTTCTAATGCAAGTAGGTGGGCATGGGCTAGATCAAGCACATGTAAATAATCTCGAACACAACTGCCATCCTTTGTTTGCCACTTATCTCCATATATTTCGATATCGCAGTTCAATGTATTTTGTGAAATTTTCTTCATTATTCTTGGTATCAAATGCGTCTCATCTTTGTGATTTTCAACTAGTAAATCACCCATATTGTTCTTATAACTTCCTGCAACATTAAAGTATCTAAAAGTAATACCAGCAAAGCCTCTTCTACAAAAATCAGAGATATATTCCTCAGCTGCAAGCTTGCTTTGTCCATATGGATTAACTGGATTAGTCGGCGCACCTTCTCGAATCGGCTGTATTTTAGAATCTCCATAGACAGCAGCAGTTGATGAGAAAATTATCTGATTTACTTGCGCAGATTTCATAGCATTAAGTAGCACCTGCATTCCTTCAGTATTCTCCCGGTGATAGAGCTCTGGCTCAAGTAATGACTCCTGCACTAAAGATTTAGCAGCACACGCAATCACAGTAGTGATTCCAGATAGAGCTGTAAGTAATGAAGCTTTATCTAAAACACTAGCTTTTATAAATCTAGCCCTCTTATCTACTACCTGTTCATTTCCAGTTGATAGATCATCAAGCACTACCACGTCATAATTATGATCTAAAAGATATGCGGTAAGAATTGATCCGATATAACCGGCGCCACCAGTAATTAATATTTTAGATTTCACTTAGATCCTAGTTGCTAAAAATATACCACAGAGCGCAAAAAGCATTGAGCAGATCGTTAGTATTGATAATACTTTAGTCTCACTGAGTCCCATATTTAATAGTAGGTGGGAAAGGTGATCTCGCCCTCCTTGAAACGGCGATTTTCTGCGAACTAATCTGGTTATTACTACCTGCACAATATCAATTACTGGAATTGCTAGAAGTAGTACTGGTACAAGCACTCTAACTATTTCAGATGAATTATTAACATCTATTCTAATCGAAATAGCAGCGAGTAAAAAGCCTAAATACAAAGCACCTGCATCTCCTAAATAAATTGAAGCAGGAGGTTTATTCCAAAACAAAAAACCAAAGCAGGCACCTAAGATAGCCAAACAAAGCGCTGCTACCAAGTATTGTTCGTTAAGATAACTTAAGACGAAAAGTGATATTGAGATTACTGAACTTAAAATTGTGGCAAGGCCATCCATATTATCCATAAAATTTAAAGCATTAATAATAACCACGACCCAAAGTGTTGTAGTAGCCCCATTTAGCCACGGATTCACAAATAATTTAACACCTGTATCTGATAAATAAAGCATTATTGAAGTAATAATTGCTACCCCACTTTGAGATATAAATCTTGGCAATGGTTGTAGCTGATATAAATCATCGAGTAAACCAATAAAGGCAATTACTAGAGATGGAATTATTAAGCCTAGAAATAACTGATTCTTAAATTCAGTTGGAATTGATGTAAAAACTACAAGAAGGGAACTTAAAGTTATAGGCATTGCTACAGCTAAACCACCAAGATATGCAACAGGAAATGCTTGAAGCTTTCTGCCGCCTGGATAATCTAATAATTTAGCTCCTTGTGCTATCTTTCTAAAAATAGGTGTCGTTAGGAATGCAAAAATTGCAACTGTGATGAGTAATAAAAAATATTGAATCAAATTAAGTTTCATTAGTTCACCATTGAATTAGCAACTTCTAGAATGACCTCATCTAAGCTTTTCTTTGGTTGCCAGCCAACGATCTTGCTTATTTTTGATATGTCAGGTACTCGCCTTTGTGGCTCTTCAAAATTATCACCGAAGACCTCGAAGTGTTTTTTATAAAGAATCTTTGAATCAGATTTTGTTAAGTTGATAACTTTTTTAGCAAGATCTACTATTGAGATTTCATTTGGAGAACCAATATTAAAGGCGTGTCCAATACTTTTATTCGAGGCCATTAAAAGATCTATTGCTACAACTACATCAGTTACAGAACAAAATGATCTAGTTTGTGTGCCATCTCCATAAACAGTAAGGGGTTCATTACCTATAGCGGACCTAACAAATCGCGGTAGAACCATGCCATAGACGCCACTCTGGCGCGGACCAACAGTATTAAAAAATCTTGCGATAGTCACTGGAAATGATTCATGTTTACACAATTCAAATGCAAAGAGTTCATCTAATGCCTTTGCCTCGGAATAACTCCACCTGGCGACCTCGGGTGAGCCCAAAACTCGATCTGAACTCTCCGAAAGAGGCATGACTGAATTTTTCCCGTATATTTCTGAGCTCGAAGCGAGGAGAGTTCTAACTCCAAATTTTGAAGCTTGATAAAGGACATTTTCAGTACCTTGAAGATTAACCTCAAGGGCTATTAGGGGTTGATTATTTATTTTCTCTACCCCAAGTGATGCAGCTAAATGATAACAATTTGATACTTTGCCCATTAATTTTTTAACTAATCTCTTGTTTAATATTGAGCCATCCACTATCTCAATGCTCTTAGCCAGGTGCGATTTTCTTAAATGATTAAGATTTGAACCATAAGAATTATCTAGGACTATTACTTGTTCACCCTTTATTAATAGATGATCAACTAGGTGTGAACCTATAAATCCACATCCTCCAGTAACTAAAGTCTTCACAATCAAAGCATATCGGAAATTTTGTTTTTTACTATTACTCACAATATCTAACACAAAGACCTAATGTTCTAATTGTATTTAAAAACAAATATAGAACAGTTCAAGAGTAATTGTATATAAAAAAGATTTATGCTTAAAAGTTACTTTAGCCCTGGATTGAGCGGATCCAATTCTCGCAACTTTTGAATAACTTTTTCTAACTCCTCTGGTGAAGAATTTGGTAAACGTCCTAGGGCCAACCACGCCTCAAAGTTATTTGGATTTAATTTAATTGCCTCAAGTGCTAACTCTCGTGATTGGACAAGAAAGCCGGCTATTCGTAAATCTTCAGAGATTAAAACTATACGTTTAACACTCTGTGGCCATTGAGTAATATTTTTATAAATCTTGGAGTAATCTTTGGAATCTACTGCACTTCTAAATTGAGCATCAACTATAATTTGTGGGAGTACAATTATTAATCCAAGTAAAAACCCAGAAAACTGTAAGATTCGAGGATATTCATTTTTTATAATTCTTTCTTGTAATTTATTATCTCTAGTATTAATTTCATATCCAATTATTAAACCAGAAAATACCCAGCCCCATATTGCAATTCCTATGTTATTCATTGAAATTAAAGATTGTGCAAGGTATGCCACCCAACAAGAAAATACTCCACTAAGGGCTAAATCATTTGCCTTTGATCTTTGCATTATTTTCAATATTGATCTAAAAGTGTAAAAAATTAAAGTCAAATAAATAAATAAGAGTGGGAAACCCCCCGCTGTCGAAATATCAAGAAAAACATTGTGAGCTGAATCAACCACTGCATCGGGTATTGGGCGTAACGCTGCATCTAAATCCTTGTACGACCTATAATTATCCCTGAATCCGTCAAATCCAACACCGAGTAAAGGATTGTCTAACGTCATGTTCCAGCCAGCTCGCCAAAAATCACCTCGGTATGTTATAGATGATTTATATATAAAAGGAGACCATGGACTTATTTGCAACATGTCAGATATGATAGAGATTGCTCCTATTATAATTACCAATAAATAAAAGTTTTTAAATCTACTAAGTATTTCTGAACTTCTCAAGAAAAAATAGACCACAATTGAAGCGCCTATCAGTAAAACCAAAAAACCTTGTCGTGATTGTGTTAGATAAATTATATAAATTGCAATTATAATAAAACTTATATAAAGTCCTGATAGGAATTTGTTCCTTATATTTATAAGCGCTAAAGCTGCTGTGGCACTTATCCCCATAAAAGATGATTGAAAATTTGGGTTTCCAAAAAAACCAATTATTCTATTATATGAATTAATCCAACTAATTCCTTCTAGGCCTAAAAATTGGATTAAGCCATAAATGGCGGAGAGACTGCCACAACAAACTAATGCATTTAGAACTTTAAAGTTCAAATTACTTGAACTAACGACCACTGCTGCTAGAAAAATAGTTAAGAAGGAAATATATGCGAGTAATCCTGTTTGTCGTCCTGTCACGCCATAAAACATTTCTGTCTTATTTGAAGATAAAAGAAAACCTAGAATTGACCAAATTAAGAATCCGAGAGCTATAAAGAGTACAGGTTTATTACTTCTTAAAAATAAAGTAGACCGATTCAAAATCATTATTACTATCAAGCCTGAAGAAAAAGTAACGAGACTAGCCAATTTTGGAATATTTAAGGGATCGTAAGAGATCCATGGAGTAATTACTAATGAGGTCACTACCAACGCCCAAATAAGGGTAAATCTAATAAGGCTATCTACTTTAAGCACTCTCAAATCATACATCTTGGATGTTTAAATGCTTGTGGGCGAGACCTTGACTACAGGTCTCGCCCACAAACTTGCGCTTAGATAGAAGTTATCTCTTTAGAATCAACTTCTGTAGTGCCTGAATTTGTTTATTAATTGAAGCAATTAATGAAACAATTGATTTAAGCACATCGGCGTTAGTTACAGTTGCAGTTGCTGATTTGATTGTAAATCCTGCCGTAACAGGACCAACTCCTGCAGCTGCTCCAGTGGTATTAACTGTTGGGAAACTGATGGAGTTTGTGTAAGATCCTTCAGTTTGTCCTGCAATGTACTTGTACGCAATTTTGCCATTTGTCGTACGAGTGTCATCACCTGCATGAGCTGCGCCCACTTTTGCTTGACCGGAGTCTGTGATTACTGCAGCTGCATGAGTAGCATTATCAGATGTTGATGTTAGTGAATCAGCAGCCGCTCTTCCATCTACATCAGTAAAGGACACGGTTAATGTCATTACTTCTCCTGGAGCATATGTTGCCTTGTCGTAGGATGCTGTATATCTGTAAGCAATCTTTGAACAAGTAACATCAAGCATATTTGAAGTTATAACTGTTCCATCAGTATTAGTGTACTGAGCAGCAACTTTTGCTGAGCCACTTAAAGATGGGCAAGTAAATGTGACTACTCCGATACGACCAGTTGAGGATGTTGGTGCTGTAGATAAGGACAAGGTGCTTGATAGACCTGTTCCAAGCGCTGAGGTAGCGAATCTAGATGCTGGTGTTGCCGTATTATCAATTGACAAGTTGTTTCCAGCTGAATCTTGAAACACTATCGTTGCAGTGTTAGGACCACCAGAGTCTGAGTTTCCATTTAAACCATTGTATGGAGCACTCAAGGTGATCTTACTTACCACACCTCTAAATGTGAATGATTTTGTTGCGATTGTAACTCCACCATATTGAACAGTTACGACAGTTGAAAGTGGCGCAGTGCTTGGTGCGATTACGGATAGTACTGTGTTATCTGGAGCTGATGTGTAGAAGTCGGTTGAACCTACAGGACTTCCAGATGAGTTTGCAGCAGTAATATCTACAAGTGCACCATTGGTGGCTTGAGCTGTTAAAAGCCCAGCAGATAATGCAGTTCCGTACGCGTCTCGAGCACGGATATTTGCAGTAGCTGTAACATTATTATTATAAGTACCAATTCCAGAAGTTGCAACATCTGAAGTTAGACTTAAATTGGCGGTTGTATGGTCTGTAGAGTAGTAAACCCCACTGGTTAATGCACTAACAACTCCGGCAGCAGATGCTGTGGCGATGGTAACGTTAATTTGACCATATAAAGTTCCTGTAGTAGTTCCATTGATTATATCAGAAGCAGAACCTGAACCTGCAACATTTAACTTCACAATCATTGAAGTTGAACCAGTAGATGGCTGAATTGCAACTGCAAAGTTAGAACCAGATGCAATTACATTGGCACCAGCTGCTGCAGCTGTGAGACCAGAGTTGATTGCTTCAGAGTTCTGTGTATTTACAATTCGACCACCTGTCACCGAAATCATGGCAACATTTGTTGTGGATTGTGAAGTATACACAACTAGAGTTCCAGTATTTAGCAAAGTTGCAGTCTGAGTAGTATCGGCCTTGCGAGTTCCGGCAATATCACCAGTTGCAAGTAAACCAACAGAGCTGAGAGCTGAAACTGTATTGCTAAGAACAGCTACACCTGAAGTGTTAGTTGTAGTAGCTATATTTAATGTTTGGGCACCGGCAGATGGAGAAGCCGTTCCAGGTGCCTCGTTGGAAAGTGCAGCATTTGAAGCTGGAGCTGAAACTACAGACAGAAAACCTGCTGTAAGTGCAGTCACCGCAACAAGTGCTATGCGTTGCTTAATTGTCTTTGTAGACATTTATTTCCTTTCGTTAGTCGAGTTAGGGAATTTCCCTATCTCGGCTCGAAGATCTTTCGACCTTCTAATTCTGTTTCCTTATGGCACACACGTGTAATGCCGCAAGAAGACAGAAATTTATTTACTCAGTGGGTACCGGCCCACCATCTGTTTGATCTAATACCGCGAGCATTAGCGCCACAGTCTCAAGTTGCGCAACAGATAAAGTCATATGATCTGCATACTCATCTATTGAAATGCTGTTAGCATTATTTACAACTACATCAACCACATCTTCACTAGCTGGCTCAGTAGGTATTGAGACTGCAGGTAGGTCTTGATCATTTGAAAACTGAGAGGCAGTAGTAGTAATAGTGGTATTTGATTCATTACCAGTTAGGGAGTTTAGACCTAGGAATGCGGTTAGTACCAAGATGAATGTAAGTGCAATCTTTGATGATTTACCAGCGAGCTCTGCTGCCTTCTTATATGTTGTAGATAAAAGATCTAATGCGGTTAGGCCACGTGCTTCATCAATAATAAGTTCAGATAGAACCTTACGAAGGGAAGCACGAGCACGAGAAACTGTGTGACGAACAGCAGACTCTTTAATGCCAAGCTCTTTTGCAATCTCAGCAGTTGAACGACCTTCAACCTCCCACATCACCAGCGCAGCACGCTCTGCTGGAGATAATAGGGATAATGCTTGACGAATGATTGCGGCATCTTCGGCAGCTGAGATCTCAACTGAGTGATCGCCTGATACCTGCCAGGTTGACTCTACCTCTGCGGTTGCATCATCTAGTGCGACAAGATTTGGTCGGCGATTTTCTGCCCTAAATAGATCAATGCATAGATTTTCAATTGTGCGGTGCAGGTAGGAAAGAGCATGATCATCACTTGACAGCTCAGGGGCCGCTAGCATGAACTTAACTAGTGCCTCTTGAGTGATCTCTTCAGCTTTTGCCTTATCTTTAACAATCCGATTGGCATGGGCAATAAGCTCGGCTCGGTTTTGTGTGTAGAAGGATGAAAATTGGGCAACGCTCCATGATGCAGGAGTTGAAGACTCAACTGCCTTGGATTTCTTGGCTTTAAATGCCATTTTGTTTTGCCCCTTGTTAACCGGTTTTGTCTTACAGAGTCAACCGTCGCTGCCTCTACTCACCTCTACGCATTAGGTCCTTATTTGTCGCGATTTATGGACAAATCGGACATTTTGATAGTTTTGTGGGCCCTGTCGGGATCGAACCGACGACCCACAGATTAAAAGTCTGTTGCTCTACCGACTGAGCTAAAGGCCCTAAACAGTCAATGACTAATAACGCCAAATCGTTGAATTGTTGAGCGAAGTGTATCATCTTATATAGACAAGCTCATTATTTGCTACGTTTGAAATAGATTAGGTAGTGATAAGTAATTGATTTTAAACATTAAAATTGGAAAACTGAAGACTGGCTCATAGATTAGTAAGTGGTTCATTATCAAAATTAATATAGACTTTACAGGTGGATGTGAAAATAGTCGTTCCTGTTTGGGGTCAAAATTATGTAGACACATTTCTTAAATTGTCCCTTCCGACCCAACTCAGTCCATTAAATATACCTAAGATCTCAAAAAAACATAAAGTAATTTATGTTATTTACACAACAAGGAAAGATAAAAAATTTATAGAATCTTCGGATATATTTATTCGATTGTCAAAGTATGCAAATATTGAATTTAGTTTTGTTAATAATATATTTAATAAAAAAGTATATACTTTATACAGAAAAATTCATTATATAGAACTTAAAAAATCTTCAAAAAAAGATGAATGTGTTTTTTTATTTAATTCTGATATGATCATGTCAGATCAATTTATGTACAGAGCAATAAAAATAATGAAAACTCATAAAGTTATTAATGTTTTTTGCCCTAGAACTTTGGAAGAACCAATCAAAAAATTTTATGCAAATAACGCTAATTCGAATTATCACTTAAAAATTACTGCACAGACCTTAAATAAACTTTGGTTTCAAAATTGTCATCCATTAATGAAGTACCATTTCTTACCAAAAAAAAATAAGGAGCAAATTCTTCCAGCTACTTTTATTTGGCAACCTAAAAAAAATGTTGTCTATGTTAGAAGTTTTCATTTACACCCTGTTTTAGTTTACCCAAAAAATAAAAAAATTAATAAATTTCGCACAACTATTGATGCTGGCCCAATATATCATATATTTAATTCATGGGAGATTTACACGGAAAAATCCAACAAAGACTTATTTATAATAGAACTATCTCCAAAACAAAGATATTATAACGGTGCTGGATATGTTAATTTAGCTAATACGTATGTAGGTTATTTTCAACTGCAGGATCGATTTAATTTCAAAAATTTCGAGTCTGAGATCGTAGTAGGTGACTTATCGTTAGCTGAAATAAAGAAGTTAAGGCAGGTCTCTGACCAATTTATTGCCACAATACTCTTAAAATACCTCTATTCAAATACTATTAAATATACTGAGTTATTAAAAGTATTTAACTATATAGTAAGATTTATATATAGTAAACGAAACCTGTTTCCAAATTTTTTATTTATTTTTATGCAGAAAATTTACAGAAAAATTATAAAAACTGTATTTAAGTCATCTATAGATTACAAAGACTATGTTCGTTTTGACTCGTAATATTCAGGTATAAAAATTATTAATTTTTTAACTTGATTCTACAACTTTATGAAATAAATTAGATTCCTTTTGATTTTTGTTAAATTGTTCAAGTTTTCTATGGATACCTGTGTTAATCAAGTAGCGAAGAGAATAAGGTCTAAATTTTATAAAGATACCCAAGATTAATATATTTTTGTATAATTTTCTTGAATAATTGAATTTATTCATTAGATTATTAAGAAGTCGGAAATGCTTATTCGAAATTAAGTTTGTCTGGTCAAGGCTTGATTTTTCTATTACAAAACGATAATAAGTAAAATCTAGTCGAGAAGAGAATTTTTTCCAATAAAAAGTAGGAAATTCTTTAGAAGTAGAGATTTCATTTTTTAAAACCATTTTGATTGAAGAGAACTTTTGAAAATTTTTAAACATTCCTCTTGATACTCCATGATTAGACACATTCCACTTCACACCCACATACTTCAAGAATACACAGCCCTCAGTTAAAGCTATTTTCTTCGCAAGAACTGAATCGGAAAAACCTTCCAGGAGAGGTTTTGCAGTCTCATAACTTTGAAGCATATTTGTTCGATAAATACAGGTCCCTGTCAGAATCCAATTATCTGTATATTTAAATTTTTTATTTACTTTTTTTGGGGTAAGATAGCCTGAAATTTGTTGTGGTCTTGCAACGGGACGATAACTTTCTTTTTTATCTATTCCTTCATTAACGAGCACTTCAGCGCAACTAAATGGAGCATTTGGGAACAATTGTAGATACGCAATACTTAACTCAAATAAATTTGGGTAAGTTTCATCATCTGCTGCTGCAAAGTAAACAAATTCACTTTTAACTTGTTTTAATCCAATACTATAGCAAATTGTAGGTCCTAAATTTCGTTCATTAAGAATCAAATAAATATTTTTAAACTTTGATCTTAAATTCTGTAGAATGTTAACACTATTATCAGTAGAACTATCGTCGATGATAAAAATTTTTGTCGCCAAAAATTTTTGTTTATTCAAACAATTTATTGCATTGGAAATAAGGTGGCCCTGGTTATAGTTTGCAATAACAACATCAATGCTCATTTGAATATCAACTTTCTCTTACTTCTTCTAATTTTGTAATCCCAAAATCTAATTCACAAAGGCTACTAAAATTATTGGCCTATAAGCTCGCATGAAACGCTCTATTATACCTAGTTTGGCGTTAAGAGTAAGATGGTTTCTGCGGAAAGGTCTAGATGAATATAAGTTTGACTCCTTTTTTAATATCCATGGGTGCTAGGTAAACATGTCTAACGTAGCCGCTGCAATTCTGATTAACGAGGATCTAAAAGTATTATTGCAGTTAAGAGATAACAAATTGTTATTAAGATCTGCAGGTTTATGGTCATTGCCAGGGGGGCAAATTGAGAAACTAGAATCCCCTGAAGATGCTGTAAGGAGAGAAGTATTTGAAGAGACAAATATATCTAATTGGTCTCCAAAATTTCTAATGACTTTAAATGACGTGTTTGAACCAGGTCCATCTGTTACTGTTCACATTTTTACTGACCAGATCTTCCCGCCTTATTCAATACTTTTAGGTGAGGGACAAAAACTTAAATTCTTCGATAAAGAAGAGTTAGTCAACTTAAAAATGAACCAATATCTAGATCTTGTTATTAATTATGCTTATTTGGCTTTAAATAATAATTATTTATAAATTTACTAATTTACTCATGCACCACTGTAACATATTTTATCTGTTTCAATAAAGATTTTTAAAAAACTATATCGCAGATTCAAAATTCAGATATTATAAATTAACTAAATAATTCCCTAGCAATAACTAAGTCACTGTAAGTATCTATTTCACACCATCTTCCCCTAAATCCTATTCCATAAACATTTCCTCCCTTCTTAATAAATCCGTTCAAAAACTCAGTAATTGATAAGTTATTCACTTTTGTTATTTTTTCTTGATTAATATAATCTAGTAAATCGATCCAACCTTTAGGTGTAATTTTTAAAATACCCATATACTGGCCTTCAATTTCGGATAAAATCAAAGGTTTTTCGCCTATATCGTATATACGACCATCTGAATGGATTTTGAAACTTTCTAGGTCGTCTAATGGTTCAGAATTTCTCATTCTCCAATATCGCAAGAAATTAAGATCATACAAAATAGAAATATCATAATTTGATTTTTCAATCAATCTGATGGCCTTCTTTTCAAATATGATATCGCTATATGAAATTAAAGTTGTATATAGATTTGTATTTTCAAGTCCAATCAGTAGAGAGGTCAAGATATTTGAATTATACCAACTACTATTGTAGATGTTTTTTACATTTTTATATTTTGAAAATTTATTAGAACCAAATCCAGTCACAACATTAATATTTTGATAGCCCAAACTTTGATAGATTTCTAGTTGATGTTCAAAGCAGTTAGTAGTTCCAATTTTTAACAAAGTTTTTGGCACTTCTTGCGTATGTTTGCCAAGCCTAGAACCACGTCCCGCAGCAAGAATTATAATTTTAGTTAGCGAATTATCCATGAAACAGTTTTATTAGTCTCGCATCTAATTCCAAATTTCGAGTCACGGATCTTTCAGGATGCCACATACATCCTTCCCAAGGTAAATTTTTGTGAGCGACTGACTCTATCAAGTTATCATTTGAAAACGAAGTGACTCGAAATTGATCAGGTAACTTACTAATTGTTAAATTATGGAAGCACTTTACACTTCCATTAATATCTCCTGACAAATCAATTGTTGCATTTATGTGATTCAGGCAATTAATAAGTTGACCGCCTTCATGTATGACAATTCTCTCGAGCCCCCGACAAATAGAAAATACAGGAAAACGTTTCAGTTTAGCTTTACTTAAGACCTTGTCCTCTAAGCGGTATCTGGTGTCAACTTTGAATGGGTCACCCCCTCCTGATAATAAAAAGCCTTTTATCTCATGATTTTGCAACCAGGAGTCAAATTCTAAATCAGTATTTGATGAACCAAAGTAACTAGGAATTGGAACTATACTCAGATTTAACTCAATAAAATATGGAGAAAGAGTAATCTCTAAAGCATCATATGTGTCATTGCTATTAAGTACTAAATGTCTTTGGGTGACTCCTATGTTAATCATGAAATTATTGTTATCAATCTATTCGCACAATCTAGTCGAACCCTACTTGAGCCACTTAACTCATTAAACTTCTTTAGTCCTACACCTATTGCACAAGGTAACCCAAATTCTCTAGCTCGAACTGCCATGTGACTATTTGCACCACCAAAAGCTGTAATTAAACCTTGAATTTTTCTTGTAAAAATCCAATCATAGCCCGGATCTGCTTGTTCAATCAGCACAATCGTGTCCTCTATGTTTTTCTGTTGAGAAATAATAGCTAAATCAGCTTCAACGCAATCATGTCCTATGAAATTTATAATGCTTTCACTAATTTCAAATAGATAAACATCTTTTGGTTTTTTAATTAATGGTGGGAGCCATAAGAGTTTACAAATGTCATATTCATCACGATTTTGTTTGATTATATTTGAAAAATATGGTTTCAGAACTGGTGCAGATAAATAAGCGGTCTTTAGAGAATTATAATTCAAAAAGGAAAGTTCCTCACGAGTGATATCTAGATCTTTACCCAGTTCAGAAATAATATCTAAAGCAGAACTTAAATTGTGAGAAAAATTTAACTTACTGCTCTCTCTTAACTCAATTGTTTTGATCATATATTCAAAAACTATTTCTGGTTTTAAATCTATTCCAATAGTTTTTAAGTGAAATCCAATTTTCTTGAAATCAACCCCAATCTCATATAAACTAGAATTTAAATTTAACTTATCTTTTATAACTTTGCTTTTTGGGGTATCAAAGTAGAAGTCTGGCATGTCTTTATATGAAAGTTGAGTTATGTCGTAGGTTCCTGGTCTTAAATGTCCAAATTTTTGATAAAATTCTTTTTGGTTATTATTTGTAAAAAGTTTAAGAAAATCACTTGCCACAGTTTTGGTGGTTTGAAGAATCAAGTTTCTTTGATCTGATGAAATCAATTTTTGGTCTTCAAATGATTTTAATAGTTGTGTCGATATAAAAGCAGCTCTAGCTAAACCACCGAACGGTAATGTTCCATATCTTTTACAATCTTCTATTAGCCAATAAATTTTACCTAACGGATCAAGGTCCGAATTTAGAATTTTTTCCCTTCGTCCACTCAATTTATCGATTCTATTCATATCATTAGTCCATATAGGTGATAAATTAGAAAATACATTCTGAGTAATTTTTTGTAATGAATTTCTAAATGCTTTTATTTCTATTTCATTTAGGCCCATGGATTTTAGTGAATCGGCTCGAAGATCAAAGTCTAATGTTAAGCAGGAATCTACTATTTCAAACTCAACTTTATCATGAAGACTTGGATGATCACTTAGTTTTTCTAAATATCCGTTTACTAATTTCTGAGCAATTCCTTCATCTAGATTTTCAGGTATAAAGGAATTAAAAGAAGTTCTCACATCGATATAAGGTTGTCCACCAAGATCGATCATTAATGGAAAACTTCTTAAATTACGATAACCATAATTATGTCTTTGATATGCCCACATCCCATCGGTAATCAACTCTCGATATAAGGATAAAGCAAGTGGCTTCGGTCTGATTCCTATTATTTCGGCAGGATTCCAATCCGGCATTACACCCAGAATTGTAGTTTTCCCCGCCAAGAAAGGGTGCTCTTGGAAAATTCCACCTAACTTCTCTTCTAATACCGACAGGTAACGTTCCGTCTGTTCACTCCCTGATGAAATCCGGATCTTTTCGATACCAGCAATTGCCCTAACTTGCAACACGAATGGTTTGGCTTGATCTTGAGTAAAGGCAAATTCAATATCTAATTTGTCGGTTTGAAAGACTTTTTCCAATTCATCTACCATCATTCCGATTAAATTTATAGAAGGATCCTTTGACATTCGATACGAATCCCTCCAGTAGATGACTAATCTTGATTCGTTAGATCTCCCTGATGTTACTAAGGTTGTATTTGAATGGTTTGTGTACTCAACGATCCTATAATGATTATTCGTATCTCTGTCGTACGTCATAACTACACCACTTCTTGTGACATTTTCTAACATTGGTTGCACAATTACTTCATCATTAGGATTTGGTATTTTGCTCGAATTAAAAACCTTCTGAATTGAATCTTTTACAGCATCTCTCTTTACATGTAGTAATGTCAAAAAAGCTCCGGCATTTGATGCTATTAAAGTATCTTCGACTGAAAAGCTGGAACGAATTGCGAAATTGTTCGTACTTTTGAATTTTTTATTTAAGATTAAATCTAGGAATTTAGTTTCATTTGAGTCGAAATATTCGCGCGTAAGAACAAGGACTGGTAAAACACTTGAATACTCCAGTTTATCGAATAAATATTCAAGAGTCTTACCTTTTGAGCTAAGCATAAGAAATTAATCCTTCAATGTTGCCACCCAGGAACGAGTGACATTCGAGACCGTTACAGTTGCTTCACCATTAATTAAATTTCTAACTTTCTCTATAAACTTCAAAAATTTAAGCTCACCTAATGCAACTTGGATATCATTTACAGACTGCCATAATTTAATATAATCGTTTGACGAGATAGTCCTTCTAGATTCATTTTCGCTATATTGTACATCAGTAAAAAAATTTGATCTGCTAAGAGTTTCGGATAGTTTTTCGCAGAATGGGGAATAACCAGAAGATTTTCTAACGTATTCGGGTAAGAGCTCCTTCAAAATTAAATTTACCTCATGTTCAAGTCCAGATTTGCTAATTTTTCGAGGATTCCATAGAGCAATAAACTTACCACCAGGTTTCACTACTCTAGAAAATTCCTTCAGCGCTTGAACCGTATTTGCCCAATGAAAAGATGAGGCCATACTTAAGATATCTACACTCGCATTTTTTAAATTTGTATTCTCGGCTGATCCATCTATCCAGATGATGTTATTATTTTCAGAATGTCTGATTCCTTGATTTCGAATCTCTAAATTTGGTTCAACTGCGAATATTGTTTTTACACCGTAATCTCTAATCTGCCTAGAAAAGATACCCGTACCGGCTCCAACATCAGCGAAAGTTACTTGACTTGAGACATCCTTAGGAAATACAGACACCAAAAAATCTAGGGAATAACCTGGCCTCGTCGCGGCATAGTTGCCTGCTAAATTACTAAAATTACCAAATTTCATTGATTAGCTAACCATTTTATTTGTAATAAAATTAATTCAACGTTATTCTTCAAAGAGCCACTATCAAAATTTTGTTTGTATATCAAATCAGGATCAATTGGTTTATCGTATTCTAAACCAATTCCTACTACATTATGTCCAGACTTTGTCGAATAAACTTGTTTGTTATTTCTTTTCTGTACATTTTGAATTTCAGCATCGATAAATACCTCAAAATAATTATAAATATTGGTTTTGTTCCAGTAATGTATCTCTTGAAACAATGAAATTGTAGATACGATAACATTATGTCCTTGTGATGAAATTAAGGATGCTAATTTCGAGTATTTCTTAGCCAAATTGAGTCTAGAAGTTCGGTCATACTTTTGCTCATCTGTAAAAATGAGTCTCAATTCATCCCCGTCCAAGTGGACCCATTTATGCTGAGGAGTTTGTGCAATTACCTCTTTGGAAAAAGTAGTTTTTCCTGAGCCTGACAAACCCGTTACCCATAAAACTCCCACTATTTTCCCCAAACTTATTTTATCTGACTTCAGTATACTAATGATGTACAAATATTTGATAATATTGTAAAAGTTTTTCACAACCTTTTCAATATCAGACGTACTGAATCAAATTTTGAGGATATTTACTGGAATTTATTTGAAAGAAGTGATACAACCATTCAACAGGATTTAAATCAAGATTTTCATCTAAATCAGGTCATTACAGAGGAAAAAATCTTTTATAAATTCGAACGCATACCCCTTAATGGTGGAGCCAATGTTAACGATACATTTAAAGAAAGTGCTTTAGGGGATATTCTGCAAATTCCAGGTTACGAACAGGTTTGGACTGATCCACGAACTCCACGGCCGTTTACTCCCCTACCCTCCAAAATGATTGCTTCTGCACATTATCTGAATGGAACAAAAATTATTTGTGGTTTGCCAATTAAATCATTTTCCTTCATTAGAGACCCTAGAAAACTATTGATTTCAACATTTCAAGATGATATACAGCTTTCGAGCGAAGGGAGTCTGGTTAAAATTTGGAAACGGATGGAGAAAAAACTTCATAAAATTCACAAAGAATTTAAGCATGCAAGTAACCAACTTTATGAACTGGCAACTCCAAATTCGGAAAAAAATACCCCTATGTACACGGGAAACCAGCACCGATAAAAAATTTGAAAATATAAGAGATACTAAACCATCTGAACTCAAGAATAAGGTTGAAGAAAGACTGAATAAAGATTTGATTTTTATCGGGATTTGTGAAAATTTTAGTGAATCTCTAATTATGTTATATGAAAAGTTGGGAATTAATAAAATAAAATTATGGACACCTGGCTTACTCTCATATAAGAAGCTAAATTTCGAAGAAGCCCCAGAGACTGTTCAAGAATTGATTTTGAGTTTATGCCAGGAAGAAATGGAATTTTATAGACAACAAAAAAATCATTTAAGCAGGTTAATCAGTGAGTCTTCTAACCAACAGGTGGTCTCCTCGTATCTGCTAGAAAACAAGAGATCAGATTTAAAATTTATTCAGGGAGTAAAACAAAGACTAGAACTCGCTAGCGCCGTCAATGGCTTAGATAATTTACGTTTAACTGAAGAAATCTCATATTTTTCTTGCGTAAATCAGCATATAGAAAAAATTATAAATGACCATAAATTATTGGTAAAATAGACAATAAATTTTATGGTCTATACAAAAATCTGGGAAATAACCTATTCATGATTTATAGTTTTTGGGCCATAAATACGACAGTTGTATAAGGTATTTCGAGTGAAACTAAATTAAGTTTTCTTATTATCTCAGTAATATCCTTGATTATTAGGCTAAATTTATCACCAGATTGTCGAGCCAATGTTGCATGAGAGCTCCAAGCACTAATAAATTTTTCTGAAGAGACATTATGAATAGTCTTTTCTTGAAAACTCTCAATATTACAAAATAGCTTTGATTGATCAATGATTTTAGTCTGATCTTGGCGTCTAGTTCCATATGAATATTCAGGAACATGTGATCTGATCGTTTTTTCGATTTCTATTTGTAATGGGTCTTCTAAATCTCTAAGGTTCCACATACAGGCAAAATAACCATGAGTTTTTAGTATTCTACTAGCCTCTTTTAATGCTAATTCCTGATTGCAAACATTAAATGACGAACCGAATGTTACTAAATCATATTCATTAGATTTCATAGCTGTTGCCTCAGCCACCCCCTCGTACCAAGTCACATTCCTGAAGTTGTTTAGTGATTGAATGCCCAATTCCCGCATATTATTATTAGGTTCAACTGCATCAATGACTAATGCAGCTGGCGCAAGTAATTTTGTTAAATGGCCCAGTCCTGCACCAATATCGCAAATTTTAGGTTTCGAAACAACTTGCGACAAAATTCTATTAACAGCAGAAGTTGAGTAGTCAACCCTGTCTACATATGCTCCAGCTAAATTTGAATAATCCCATTCAGTTTTCACCACGTAAGTGTATCAAACGCTGACGTGTCTCTTAAGTTTAAAATCCAACTTTAATCTGAATGGTTCTCAATTTAAGTAATCTTAGTGTGGTATAGTATCAAATGATAAACATGGAAAAAGTTACTTCAATAAATCTCGGCAAATACTCTGATAAGACCATTTCACACGTTTCTATAGTTTATGACGGCGGTAGAAGTGGATCAGTCTTCTTGCAAAGTTTGCTAGACGGCCATTCTCAGATTATAACTTTTCCAAGCACATTGCTCATTGGAGGATTAACAGGAATTCATTTTGATAATTTTTTTCATAAAAATATTGATAGTAGTCCAAAGCAGATTGCAATTAATTTTACGAAAGATTATAAGACAGCATTTGATTCGAACTATGATTCGACTGCAACGCGACTGAATAAATTAGGAAATAAGCAAAACGAAAGAATAGAAGTTAATGAAAACTTGTTTATTGATTCTTTTATTGAGTACTTTAAAGATGAAGTAGAAAAATCTTACTCGAATATTTTTAACATTGCACATCTAGCATGGGCTTATGCCCAAGGAAGAAGTTTAGAAAAGGATATTAAAATTGTGCACGCCTTACATACGCCAGAGGATAAAATGAAAATGTATTGTAAAAATTTTCCAAATTCGCAACATTTGGTATGTGTAAGAGACCCTATAGTATCACATAATAGTAGATTTATACATCATATTAAAAGACACAAATTGAATAATGAAAATAGCGACTTTTTTCAAAGCATTGAAAATCTTAATTATCCATTTAATATGACAAAGGATCTATTATTCGCCTTTAAAACTATAGAGAGATACACAAATTTTCCAAATGTTAGAGCTGTTCGTAATGAAGATCTGCATTGCAACCCTGAAAGAACTATTAGAAACTTATGTAAATTCTTAAAAATAGAATTTGAGCCAAAACTATTAGAATCAACTTTTTTTGGATTAAAGCATTGGGGAGATGACACAATAGAACCTAGGAATGGATTTTCTAAAAATTTCAATGCAGAATTCAAAATTTCAAGCTCAAGCTTCAATATGAATGATGTATCTTTGATTGAGGATTTAATCGAAAGTAGAATATTCCATTTTGGATATCGCAGATTAACTTTGAAAAAAAGTGTTTCAAAGAAAAGAATAAACAGGATAACAGAGTGGGAAAAAATATCATTAATTTCGATTCTTGGCCCAAAATCTTTTATCGCAAACTTAGCTATCAATTCGCGATTTTTAGGCAGTATTTTTCATAGAGTTTTTATACTTTTAATGTGTATAGGGGCTAAAAGAACTACGGCAAAAATCTTGATTATCTGGGTGAAATATGTAAATTTGAGAACTAAATTAATGAAATCTTATGTTACTGAGAATCTGAATAAGCCAGAATTAAAATTTGAATTAATTTGATTTTTTATGAGCGCAATTCATATACCTGACTCATATTTTCAAGTTCGTTTCTGTATTTCTTTGCCCAAGTTACCATTTCTACAACGCCTTCGTTCAAAGATACTTTAGGCTGCCAGCTTAAATCACGAGTAATCTTTGAATTGTCGAGCCAATATCTAGAATCTTCTGTTTTTCGTCCTTCTGTGATTTTAGCAAATGAGTTAAACTCCACATCTGAGGCCCTCGCAATCATTTCAACGATATTTCTTATGGAGGTTGACGATTCTGTCCCAGCATTATAGATTTCACCAAGTGGTGCTTCAGTAATTATTTTATAAATTGCATCAGCCATATCTCTCGCATGAAGAAATGATTTTTCTGCGACTCCGCCACCCTCGAGTGGAAAAGATACTCCCTTGAGTGCACAGTATGCAGCTCTCGGCATAACCCTGTACAACTGTTGACCTGGAGCGTAGGCATTTGATGGTCTGATGATATTCATTGGAAATTGAATACTTTCAAAATAGGTTTTTAAGTGTAAATCACCTGCAAGTTTTGAAACTGCATATGGGCTCGTAGGGTTTGGAGCATCAGTTTCTTTAGATGGACCATTTACGGAAGGTCCGTAAACTTCAGAGCTACCGATTTGCATCCAGTGCTTGAAGTAATCTCTATCTCGAATTAGTTCTGTAATTTTTGCTAGGGCTATTATGTTTGTATCATAATAGCGATAAGAATCTGTCCAGGAAGTTGCATATGCTAATGCAGCAAAATTTATTATACATTCTGGTTGCTCTTGATCAAAAATTCGCATAAGAATATCTGGTTCATGCAACATGTGAGCTTGGTAATATTTATACCTAGGGTCATTATTACCTACTCCAAGTGAGTAAACTTCTGGTTTTTTGGGATTTCTTCCAATACATATTAAGCGTTCTAAAGAATTATCTTCTAATAGATATTTCGCCATATGAACACCGAAAACACCATCTCCACCGAGAATTGCAAACCTTTTAAACTTTCTCATACTTTTCACTTCCAATCTATTTTATTAACTGACTTTCCAAAATGAATAATCACCAGTGTAGCCTGCTTTTTTGAATAGTTTTTCCCATTCTGAAGTTTGCAATAGAGTGACGGCCGTCAATACCCAAGATTTTAGTTCCCGTTCTTCCTCAAGTGTATCCCATCCATCAACTACTATGTATGAATACTTCTTTTTGACTCTTTCTATTTCCTGAATTGATTTAATGCATCCTTGCACATCTAGATTATGTATGGTATTGATTGATATCACTAAATCAAAACTTTTATCAGCAAAGGGTAAATTCAAACAATTTGCTACCTTGAGTTGATTCCTAACCAATTCATGAGAGTTTTCTATAGCATAATTTGAAATATCTATTCCTGCAACTTTTAAACTTGGGATTGCCTTTAAAAAATCTACTAGCATGAATCCTTTACCACAACCAACATCTAGGATAGAACTACTTTCATTTAAATTATATCTTTCTATAAAAAGCTTAACTGTTTCCGTCCAATATTTTGGGTTATAACTAAATCCACCATAACCATATTTACGATCGCCATCAAAGAATTCTTTACCGAATTTTTTAGCAATCAATTTATCAGATTCTGTTGGGTTATATCGCTCACTAAGACGATTGGCAGCCTTAGGGTACTTGTACATTAAGTCTAAGAAGTTTGCGCTCATAGGAATCTATCTTGTTAAAAAGGTCCAACTAGTCCCTGTGGTGGAATATCAAATGGACCGCTACCTTTCAGTGATTTAATTTCATCGCGGGTTAACTCCATTTTGAATGATGCTGCTATTTTGGTAGCTATTTCAGCAGGACCTGCATAGTACTGTTGACTCAATCCAGGAGCTGATGGAACAGGAATATCAGGAAACCCTATTCTTATTGGTTTGCTTGAAATTGATTCCCATAGCTCTTCAAATGCGGAAGTAATTATTTCTCCAGATACTCCAAAACTCAAATGACCAGTATCTACAACAACTAACCTTGTAGTTTTAGCAACACTTTCAAAAATTAGCTTCTTGTCCCAAGGTTGGATCGATCTCATATCTATAACTTCGCATGACAATCCCTTTGTTTCTAAAAATCTTGCCGCTAGGAGTGAATCTATAACTGAATATGAATTTGCAACGATAGTTACATCTTTACCGGCTTTAGAAATTCTAGCCTTACCAATTTGGTACTCAGTAAATGGTTGACTAACTTCACTACTTATTCCATGCAGCCATCTATGTTCAATATAGATTACTGGATTTCCATCAGCAATTCCTCCAACTATCATATCCCCGGCATCTTGTGGTGTGGTCGGCATGACAACTTTTAAACCTGGAATATGAGAAAACATTGATTGCAAACTCTGACCATGTGTTGGTCCCTGACCCCAGCCGCGTCCAACAACCATTCTGATTAAGAATGGTAGATTGGATTTACCGCCCGAGTTAAAGAACCACTTAGCAGCTTGATTAACCATCTGTTCAAAAGCGGTTAATGTGAAGTCAAGTCTATGGTGAACTAATATTGGTCTATACCCCATAGCTGCCATGCCAATTGATACTCCCGTTAAAGTATTTTCGGATAGAGGGGCATCCATGACTCTTTGGCTACCAAACTCATCTACGAGTCCAAGATTTGTTCCAAACATACCTTTTGGATCACTTGAACCTAAACCTAGAATAAAAGTTTTATCGTCATTGGTTAGCACTTGTTTTTGGGCCAGTCTAATAGCTTCAACATAGGTCATGTTACTAATCATTTTTTGACCAAAACATGGTATTTTCTAATGAGTAGTTTGCACTTGGCTCAATTTTTGCATCTTGAATGAGTTGAGAAATATCAAGCTTAATTGTCTCATCCATGATTGTAAACTCATTGTTAGTAAACTTTTTTTCTTGAATTAACTTTTTTAGAATAATACTAATCGGATCTCTGTTTATAAAATTCTCAACATCACTTGGATCTCGGTAATTTAGGTCGTCATCAAAATTTGGTCCACAATGTTCTAGAAGTCTATATGTACTAAACTCTATAAAGGCTGGCTTGGACTTAGTTAGGATGTAATTTCTTGCCTCTTTCGTCACCTCTACAACTTCTAAAATACTATCCCCATTACCCTTATAGGTTTTAATTCCATGACTGCTTGCTAAGTCAGTAATTGTACGATTTATTGGTTGTCTTTGTGAAAGTGGTGTGAAAATTGAGTATTCATTATTTTCGCAAATTGTGAGTAAGGGAAGATTATGTAGTGATGCAAAATTAAGAGTTTCATGAAAACTACCTGATTCTGCAGCCGCATCTCCAATATAAGCCACAGTTAATGATTCGAGTTTCCCCCAGCTTTGAGACATTGCCACTCCAGCAGCAATTGGCATTGAACTTCCAACAATTGGTATCCCGGCCAAAAAACCTGCTTTAAGATCAGTAAGGTGCATCGAACCACCGCGACCTAAACAACATCCAGACTCCTTGCCGTAAAGTTCGGCTATAAAGGACTTTAGATCTCCACCTTTTGCTATGTAGTGAGCATGGCTTCTGTGATTCGAAACAATCCAGTCTTTTCTAGTTAAATTAGCTGAAACTCCGACAGCAATTGCCTCTTGTCCAATTGAAAAATGAACCGGGCATCTCATTTCTTGTTTTGGATATTCATCAACCAAGGCCTCTTCAATTCTTCTAATAAGTAGCATTCCGTAGAGTAAGGAGACTTCGTTATTAGGCTCTATTACCTGTGAAATCATAAACGCTTTCCTTGATAAAATGCATGGATAAGATGAGAAACATAATCTAATTGATTTGAGTTTAAGTATTGATGAATTGGAATTGTTAACAAATTTCCAGCTTGTTTTTCTGCAACTGGTAAACTTCGCTTATTCAGACCTAGTTTTTGTGCCGCAGGTTGTAAATGCAATGGAATTGGATAATGAATCTTTGCTTCCACACCATTTTGTATCAAATATTTTATTAGATTATCCCTATCTGCTACTAAAATCATATATAATGAGAAAGTCTCTAAATTATGGTTCCATCGTTCTGGAATTTGTATAAAATCATCTAAATCATTGAGTAAATTGTCTAAATAAGAGGCGTTTTTATTCCTTATTTTTATAAACTCATCTACATAATCTAAAAAATATTCTGCTATGACCGCCTGTAGTGGCTGAATTCGCATATTCAGACCCCAGAACTCAATCTCATTTCTATTAGTCATTCCGTGGTTCCTAAATTTTTTCATCCAAAGATATAGTGATTCATTATTTGTAACTACCATTCCGCCATCACCTGCAACATTTAAAGACTTTAAGGGATGCATACTATAGGCACCAAGATCCCCAAAGGTACCTGGACTTTTACTATTGAATTTACCGCCTATTGCCATGCACGCATCTTCAATTACGGACAAGTTGTGCTCAATTGCAAGTTCACTAATTTCTAACATATCTGGGGAAGCTCCCGCCCAATGGACAGGCAATATCGCCTTAGTTTTTTTGGTTATGAGTTTTTTAACCTCTGCGATCTCCATTTGATATCGACTATCTACATCAGTGAATACTGGTGTAGCACCGACTGCTACGATGGCGCCAGTTGTTGCATAGAAACTATTGCAAGGCGTAATTACTTCATCACCGGGATTTATACCTGCGGCTTTCAAGGATAAAACTAATGCATCAGTACCATTATTCGTTGCTAAACAGAATTTTGAGCCAATATATGAAGCAAATTTATTTTCAAAATTTTCTACAAAAGGGCCAAGAGTGAATTCACCAGATTGCAAAACTGGCTTCCATAAATCAAAGAACTTTTCATGGTTACTAAATTGTTCAGGTAAATAATTGTAAGGAACCTCTAACTTCATTTTATTTAATTCCATAGAACTTGAGAATTAAACTAACAACTTGCTCTTGATGTTGAGTTGGCATACCTGGGTATAGAGGCAAACTTAAAATTTCATTGGACAATTTCTCAACAACAGGGAAACTACCTTTTTTATAATTTAAATATCTCGCAGCAGGTTGTAAATGGATTGGAATTGGATAGTGTATGAGAGCCTCTACCCCATTGGTATTCAAATACTCCTTTAGTTTATCCCGACGGTCAGATCTAATAACATAAGTTTGATAAACATGTTTTTCGTTCTTACTTTCAGTTGGAGTATCAACTACTTCAGACAAATTTTTGTTAAAAAATTCCGCGATGCGTCTCCTTTCATTTGTCCAGGCATCAAGTTGGGGAAGTTGTACTGATAAAAATGCAGCTTGCATTTCGTCTAGCCTGCAATTTAATCCCCATTGTGCGCAAGTGCTCCTATCTTGTAATCCATGATTCTTTAACATGTTGAGCTCTGTTATGACATCTATCTTGCTACTTGTAACAATGCCAGCATCGCCAAATGCGTGCAAATTCTTCAATGGATGAAAACTAAAACTTGCAACATCACCAAAACTTCCTGCCTTCTTACCGTCAAGTTCTGCACCGACAGATTGAGCTGAATCTTCAATAATCAACAAATTATTTGCTTTAGCGATATTAGTAATATCGTTCATTCTTGCGATTCTTCCAGTTAAGTGAACAGGGACAATTGCCTTAGTATTTTCAGTAATGGCAGATTCAATTAAATCTGGATCAATATTAAAGTCAAGTTTTGTATCTACAAATACAGGTTTAGCACCGACCTGAGCTATTGCTGAAGCTGTCGCAATAAACGAATTTGGGGCTGTGATTACTTCATCGCCCGGACCAATACCCAAGGCTCTAAAGATTAAGTGAAGGCTGCAAGTACCATTTGCCAATCCGGCTGCATATTTGGTTCCGCAATAGTCGGCAAATTCTTTTTCAAATAATTTTACTTCTTCCCCTAAAACAAATCTGCCACTATCTAAAACACGCTCAAAAGCATTTGTTAGTTCTACTTTAGAAGATTTTGTAGTTGGCCCGAAGTCAACATAAGGTATTTTATAGGACAATTATGGCCTCTCCTGATTGAACGCCAATATCACAATACCCTATTTTTCCATGAATTTAAACCTTCCTCTAGCTCATGTAATGCAAAATCGGGAAACAGTTCATATATTTTATCGTTTCTGAAGTGCTTTTCAATAATCTCTCCTTCTGACCCTAAATTATCAATTTCAGTTTCAGGGCTAAAAATATCCTTGCACAAGTTTGCAACTTCTAAAAACGAATATGATCTACCAGAGACTACATTTAGTTTACCAACTAAATTATTTTTTAGGCTTTCGATAATTAAATTAACTACATCGTCAATAAAAATATGATCCCTTAAATTTAACCCATCCCCAAAAACTTTAACTGCCTCTGAATTTTTGATTTGATTTACAAATCGATTTGGGCCATAACCATTATGTGTATCTCCAGGTCCATATACTGCACAAACTCGTAAGATAGCAAGTTTTTTTACATTAGAACTTTCAAATACGATTTCTCTAGATAATTGAGCAAGTCCGTGAAAAGAATTTGGATAACAAGAAGATTCTTCGGTAAAGACTCCACTTCTATCTCCATAAACTGAATCCGAACTAATCAAAATCACTTGTTTAACTTGTACTTTCTCCATTGATTTACAAAATGTTTCAGCCATAGTTATTGATTTTATAACATCACTAACTCCTCTCGATGGAGCTATAGCTGAAGTGAAAACAACTTGATCTCCTGCGTTTAATGTGTTATTCAACTTATCTGAAGTTGAATTATCTAATAGATCAAACTCTTCTTTTGGAAGGCCCAGACAATTAATTCCTATTCGTGTAAGCTGATTAACTAATGCACTCCCAATAAAACCATTGCATCCAACTACAACGACTCTCTCTGGCACCATCTGAATATTCACATTAAATCCTTTTCCTAGTTATTTTGCTCGCCGATGGTTAAATACTTAATACCAAGTGATTTACAAAATTCTTTATCCAAAACTTTAAATGGGTCAATGATTATTTTACCTGAGAATTTTCTTAATTCATCCGAGTTAGCGTATTGCTTATATTGAATCCATGGCGTTAGTACTAACAATAAGTCAGCTTTTTCAAGAATTATCTCTGGGTTTTTAACTAATTCAAGCAATGTATTTTTAGCACTTAGAGTCTGAACCACAGGATCATGAGCATAGATATAAAAACTAGATGGGAGTTGATTAATAATCTCTAAAGACGGAGAATTCTTGATTGAATTTGTATTTTCTTTATACGCTAGCCCCCAAATACCAACTGACATTTTTCCCATAGTTAAAACACCCAGTTGATTTAATTTCCTAATGACCCATGATTTATGGTGCGAGTTAGAATTTATGATCGATTGAATAATCTCAGGCTTTAATCCATTCGAAAGAGCAATTTCAGAAATCGTATTAAGGTCTCTTTCAATATTTCCACCAGAAATTCCGAGACCTGGACGTAAATATCTACTCGCTCCTATTCGCTTATCGAGCTTTAGTGCGGATACGATATCAGTCCAGTTTCCACCGGAAACTTCACATATTTCAGCTAATGTATTAGACAATGATACATCGGTGGCAAGGAAAGCATTTATTGATATTTTTGTGAACTCAGCACTTTCATAGTCAAAAACAAGTATTGGGCAATTATAAGCATCTAGAATACGTTTTAAACTAGGATTAAGTCCTGTTTTATTATTAAAACTACCCATAATAATTCTTTCGGGAAATCTTGATCTTTTAATTGCGTCTCCAAAAATTAATGTTTCAACTTGGTAATAAAGTTGGTTGCTAATTTGGCTAGAAATAGCTCTAGTAAATCCTGGATTAACTTGGCTCAAGATTACGATACATGCATTTTTTGTTAATGCACTGATTCTAAGTGCTGACTCCTTTATCAACTTTGTATTACTTTTGCCAAATTCATCTGTAGGAACATCGTCTGATACATAAATAACTTCACACTGCTTTAGATCATCAAAATTGCTTGTAAAAGTTTGATTCATACTAGCTAATTTTAAAAAATCATCTAATTCAGGTTCATTTATGGACGTTTTTAGAGATTTTAAGTCATCTACAGTCGATTTATTGGATTCAAAACAAATAGTTTTGAATCCAAGGGTGCTTAATACAGTTGAAGTAACTAATCCTAAGTGACTCAACCCTACAAAACCGACTATTGGTAACTCCGCTGGGCTAGTTTTATGCACTTTGACCATACGCTAATTCTAGATTTTTAGATATCCACTCATCTTTTTTTAAATTAGTTTGCTGCCTTGAATCAATTTGACTTAGAAAAAAATTATACTCGGCATCCCAAGTTGGATCGCCCTCATTTTCGACATACTCAATTTCATCCGGTACGCCACTTGGTAATTTTCTCGTCCTGTGGATTAAAACTGATTGGCCCCATTTACGAAGGCCATTTAAGTGTAGACTGCCTTTAGAACCCACAATATCGCAGGTAAAAGTGTTTTTCCATGAGCACAAACTCATTTCTAAATTAAACTGAATACCTGACATTTCAAAAAGGATGTTGGCGGAGTCGGGAGATTTATTCTCAAATCTCGATACATTAGATAAAACGTTACTTATCGTCGATGCACTAAACCAGTAGTCGATTACATCAAATAAATGGGAGCCAAGATCTAAAATCACCCCGGAGCCTTCGTCACGCCAATTTGATTCTTTCACTAATTTGGCCGTACCGTTACCGTAAAATAATTTACAAGAATAGATATTTCCAAGCACTTTATCTTTAAGAATAGAATTAATACGTTGAAAGTGTGTTTCGAATCTATGGTTATATGCAGTATAAAGAAAACAGTTATTAGAGTTAGCAATTCGCTCTAGTTCAGCATATTTGATGATTGGATTTAATGATAAAGGCTTTTCTACCATTACGTGTTTTTTGTTTTCTAGTGCAAACTTAATCAATTCATACTTATACTCATCCGGGGTTGAAAGAATTACAGCATCATATATTTGTAACGAAACGTCCTGTAGGTGTTTATAATCTGCCTTAGGATTTATTGGGTCTACTATTGCGACCACGCTATCTTCAGCATGTACAAATCTTTTGTTACCTTGCACTCCTAATCCAACTACGATAATTCTCATTAAAGTCTCACTGGTTAAGTATTTGACTCTATAATTTTTTGAATACTGCTTAACTTGTTTTTTACTTCACCTACGCCAATTGGAATGTTTCCATCATGTTCACATTCACAGCCGGCTGCAATATTTCCAATAATACTTGCAATTATCGGGTTACTAGTACTTAGCATTGCTAGAGTTGAATAAGCTATAAGAGCATCCCCAGCACCTACAGGGTCCACAACGTGTTGAGCAAAACTATCCATAACTATGAAACTATCGAGAGATTCATGATTACTGTTTAAGCAAGTTAAGATACCTCGTTCTCCGAGTTTTAAAATTAGCAAGCCAGCTTCACAATTATCATATAACTGACTAGCTAATGGTCGAATCCCTGAATCTTGATCGGCTAATGCAAATCTAGCCTCGCGCTCATTTGGAGTTATCAAATCGAAACCTTTAAAGTCCATGATATTACCCCAGCGACTTGCGACCTGACTATCGGCTACTTTAAAAATTCCTGATGGGATGGAATTAATCAACGGCTTTATAGTTCTCTTGTTAAAAATACCATGCCGAAAATCACTAAATATTATTGCATCAGATTTAGTTTCAGCAATCCCAGAAATCACTTCATTTAAAATTTCATCACTTATGGATGAATTATCTAAATTATCTATTTTTAACAGACGGTAACTTCCTACAACTACTGCATTTTTATTTGTAGTTGGCCGATTTTTGTCAATTATAATTTGACTTTTGATTCCAGATTCTTTTATCTTTTCAATAGTAAACTTACCCAAATCGTCACCACCAACTACTGATGTAAACTTTACATTAGCACCAGCAGCTTTGAGGTGTTCTGCAACAATTCCAGCACCACCTAAAACATCTTTTTTAGATTCGAACTTAACGCTCATAGTAGGTGTTTTTGTTTGGCCACCAATCATTTCACAATTTGTATAACTATCTATAATTGTGTCACCCACAACATGAACATTAAACTCTTTAAATCTATCCAAAGCTTTATTTAAATCATCAAAGGTTATTGAATTGCGAGACATTAGCATAATAAGTTTTTCTATTTTAAGTTCTGGGGGAGAAAGGTTGATTAGATTACTTGATGAATAAACGATATCTCCAGGTGTAAAAATTACCTCACCACCATATTCCCGAACTACCTGAATTTCTTCTTTAGTTTTTTCAAAAGACTCAACATTTGGAGAGTACTCGTAACCTTTTGCGAACAAATCTGGCTGAATAATCTTCAAGTTATTAATCGGAGTTTGAAATTCATCAATAACTACATAATCTACAATCTCAAAAGCTGCAAGGTTAACTGCGCGGAGATCCTGTGGAACGTGCGGCCTGTAGGTACCTTTATTTATGAAATGATCTGCAGTAATACTTGCAACTAATACAGGAGCCTTACCTTTAGCGTATATTAAATGTCTTATATGTCCTGGATGAACAATATCAAAAACGCCATGACACATAATGACTTTTCTATCTCTTGGAATTTCTCCAATTATTTCTTTAATTTCTGACGGAGTTTTTATCTTATGCTTATATCTATCAGATAAATTGAAATCCATTTTTTACTCAGACTTTTCTTGAATTCTTGAAGAATCCATAAATTCAAACCATTTTTTTGTGGCCTCACTAATATTGGCCTCATCCCAAAGTGGAGCCGAAGCCCAATCATTAATTTGCTCTACCATCTGCTTAACCCCTACTTCAAAACTTACTTTTGGGGACCAATTCAGTAATCTCGTGATTTTACTAATATCTGCGTATGTCACTTCAGGCTCACCCGGTCTCTTTGGTATGTACGTAACCTTACCTCCTAACAATTCAACTAGGTGATTAATTGAAACAGGATTTCCTGCGCCAACATTAAACCTCTCACCTGAAATACTCGTCTCTGCCGCTAAAAGAAATGCGTTTGCTACGTCCGAGACGTGGACAAAGTCTCTTGACTGGTTACCATCCCCTACAACAGTGAATGGTTTTGCGGACAATTTTTGCTTTAAAAAAACCCCAAATACTGCCCCGTAAGCGCCCGTAGTTTTTACTCGTGGGCCGTAAGCATTAAAGATACAAATTGAGTTTACGGGCAATTTATAGACTTTATGCCAATGGAAGGCTGACATCTCACCTAGATATTTGGAAAAAGCATATGGGTAAAGTGGATTTATTGGTGAATTTTCAGTTGTTGGAGTTTCGGCTAGTCCGTAACATGATGAGGATGCAGCATAAATAAATTTTTTTACCTGATTAATTCTTGCCGCTTCTAAAATTCTTACTGTGCCTTGAACGTTTGTGTTGAAGTACTCTTTAGGTTTTTCGATCGAAGGAACTATATCTCCAATACCAGCTAAATGAAATACATATGAAATATTTCTGAAGATTTCTGAGTTTGGTTCAATTTCTAAAATATCTTGATTAAGGAAGGAAAAAGAATTATTCGAAAAATGAGAAACTATATTTTTTTCATCTCCGCCACTTAGATTATCAATTACTCTGACTTCATGCCCTTTTGTAAGAAGTAGATCTACTAAATGACTTCCAATAAAACCTGCACCGCCCGTTACAACAGAAATTGGGGCTTTCATTTAATTTGTAGGCGCTTTAAACGTCGAACATTATAAAATATATCATTATTAGTATCTATAACTTTTTCATTCTTAAACGCATGACATAAGTCCAATACGGCATCTTCAACAGTGAATCGCGGGACAAAATTTAATGCATTTTTAATCTTGTCCGAATTGATATGGTATGAACGATTATCATTTGAAGAAGTCGTCTCTATTTTAATTTCAGCTTTATCAGGGAATTGTTTTCCAACTATATCTTTAACAATTATAGAAATTTGATTAATTGTTAAATTCTGATTCCCAACATTGAAAATCTGATCTGCTACTTTAGAATCTTCAGACTCTAATAAAAGTTGGACAACGTCACAGTAGTCTTGAATATGTAGATTTGGTCTCATTTGTGACCCGCCGTAAACGGTAATTAGCCCATTACTAATTGCTAAATTTGTTAATATGTTGACTGACAAATCTAAACGCAGTCTTGGCGAGTAACCACAAACTGTAGCCGGCCTAAAGACTACTCCTATAAAATCTTTAGACGTGTGCTTAAATAACAACGGTTCGCACATTCCCTTGTACTTGTTATAAAGAGTTAGTGGGACTAATGGATGATCCTCAGTTACATTAGGTTGATCTGAAACTCCATAAACTGAACTCGATGAAGCATAAATAAATCGTTTAACGCCTGCTTCTTTTGCAGCTTTAACCATTGGCTCAAATGCATTGAAATTCACACTTGTAGACAATTCTTCATCCAACTCAAAGCTAGCATCATTAGAAATACATGCAAGATTGATAACCGCATCTTGCCCAATTACTGCTTTAGCGAAGCTCTGGACATCCCTAATATCACCTTCAATAATTTTTAACCGTTGGTTATCTTTTGGAAGAAAATCTGAAGTAAAATACAACGTATCGTAAACTGTTACTTCGTATCCAGAATTTAGTAACTGAGGTACCAACCTACTGCCACAGTATCCTGCACCACCGGTGATCAAAACTTTTCCGAATTTAATCATCTCAATATTATACATTAATTTGAACTTTTCGGACCTTTTTGTGAATCAATGAAACGCTCACTGCGCACAATATGAATTTATTGTTGACCTGCTCTACAAAATTCTGCAACATACCTACCAAATGGCACTGAGCAAGTCCATCCTGGAGAAACAGCATTTAGTATATGAACTGAATTTAGAAATTTAACAACTTTAAAATCTTGTTCTAGTTTACCTGTTGGAATGTGAACTAATTGAGCTCTTATGCCAGGTGGCTTTTTGGACCATTTTTTTACTGTTCCAGCAAGTGGTACCAACTGCTGTGATTCCTTAACAATTATAGACTCAAATAATTTCGGCATTTCTGATCTAACCATATCTGTCATGCTATGGGCATTCCCTTTTATAAGTGATCCCGTACCAATTATTGTTTGATACAAATCTGACAGTGACCAACCATTTGTTAAGGAATACTGCTCCCTTCCAATTGTTGGAATAGCGGTTGGACCTATTTTTATCTTGCCATCTGTTGTTAAGGTAAAGTGAACTCCAAGAAATGGATTGATTGGATGTGGCACTGGATAAACTAAGGTTCTCAAAGGTAAATTTGACTCATTGGTTACTCGATATACTCCCATAAACGGAACCATGGCATAATCCAGTCCCACTCCAACATTGCGCGCTATTCGGTCAGATTGAGCACCCGCCGCATTTATAAAAAACTTCGCAGAAAAATTTCCAGATGTATCTATTAATTCTGAGTTATGTTTTTTTAAAGATACTTTAAATCCTGTCACTATTCTCCCGCCACGTGATTCAAACTCTGACTTCATTGCATTGAGTATTGATATGGGATCTGATACGGCTGTCGTTGGCGACCATATGAATTGTTCGAAAGTGACCGCAAGTGGTTCAAAGTCTCTTAAGTACTTGGATTCTAATAACTCTATATCAATTCCGTTCTTCACTCCTCTATTAAATAATTCTCCCAATCTTTGACTTTCTAATTCATTTCTAACAACAACTACTTTTCCAATCTGTCTAACCGGAATATCGTGTTTCATCGCTAGTTTTTTTAACTCTGCATTTCCTTCCTTGCAGAATTTTGCCTTTAAGGAGTCGGGTGAGTAATAAAAACCTGCATGAATCACCCCTGAATTTCTTCCTGACGCATGCTTACCAATCTCTAATTCTTTTTCAGCAATTAGAATTTTTAGTCTAGGATTTTCTTCAAGTAATGCGATGCCAGTGGCGACACCAATTGCGCCTGCGCCAATAATTAAATAATCAGATAAAAACTTAGTGTTTTTCATAGTCTAACCCTATACCTAAACATTTAAATGTATGATTATCTCCTCGGAGAATGGACATTTATGCCATTCAATTAATGAAAGAGCTAACTATGGAATTTATAGATGCATATGTAAATGAAGTTAGTAAAATCTGTGAACAATTAGATAAAAGTAAAATTAATGAAATGCTATTGCAATTAGTTGATCTTAAAAAGCGAAATGGAAGATTATTTGTTCTGGGTGTTGGAGGTAGCGCTGGAAATGCGAGTCATGCAGTTAATGACTTTAGAAAACTAGCTGGTATAGAATCCTACGCTCCGACAGATAACATAAGTGAAGTCACTGCGAGAACTAATGACGAAGGATGGGAAACTGTATTTGAAGCATATCTAAAAGTGAGTAATTTAAATGACAAAGATTGTTTGTTGATACTTTCTGTCGGTGGTGGGGATTTAAACAAAAAAGTAAGTGTTAATTTATGTAGAGCAATTGATTTTGCTAAGTTAAGAAAAGTTAAAATCTTAGGAATCACGGGAAAAGAAAACGGTCATACGCATGTCAATGCTGATGTTTGTTTGGTTATTCCACAGGTAAATTTATTGAACATCACACCACATTCTGAGGCATTCCAAGCTATTATCTGGCATCTTTTAGTTTCTCACCCCAAACTAAAAGTAAACTCGACTAAATGGTGAAGTCCTAAGTTGAATCGTGCAGTTTTTTTAGATAGAGATGGTGTTGTAAACTTAGCGTACACAAGAAGTGGTAAGCCTTACCCACCCAAAGATTTAAATCAATTGGTAATTCTTACAGGTGTTGAGGAATCTATAAAAAAATTAAAAAAGTTTGGCTTTTCGGTTGTAATTATCACAAATCAACCTGATATCTCTAATGGAAATTCAAGTAATGAAATAGTTAATGCTTTACATAAAGAAATATCATTACTTACTGGAATTGAACACTTTTATATTTGTCCACATGTTGAAGCCGATAATTGCCGATGTAGAAAACCAAAGCCGGGTTTACTTTTGGAAGCGGCTAAAGAGTTAAATATAGACTTAAGGAAAAGTTACATGGTTGGAGATCGTTGGCGGGATGTAGAGGCAGGTCAAAACGCAGGGTGCAAAAACTTTTTTATAGACTATAACTACAGCGAAAAAAGGCCTATTGAACCTTTTGTGACTGTATCATCTCTATTACATGCCGTAGGGCTAATCTTAGGAGAAAAATAATGACCGCTGAATTATCTTCACTGAAAGTAAAGCTATTTTCAGACGGAGCAAATAAAGATGCGATGATTGAAATGGCAAGTAAGCCATATATTAAAGGGCTTACTACTAACCCAACACTAATGAGAAAAGCGGGTGTGCAAAACTACCGCTTATTTGCACAAGAGATATTGGCTGAGATTAGAGATAAGCCAATTTCATTTGAAGTTTTCAGTGATGATTTAACTGAAATGAAAAGCCAGGCCTTGGAAATAGCGAGCTGGGCTGAAAATGTTTATGTAAAAGTTCCAATCACAAATTCTGTAGGTGTGCCTACTACTGAAGTTATATCTTATTTATCCTCTAATAACGTTAAACTTAATATAACTGCAATTTTAACCTCACCTCAAGTCGCTGAAGTTGTATCTGCACTAAATCCGAAAATATCTAATTATATTTCTGTTTTTGCTGGGAGAATCGCTGATACTGGTGTTGATCCAATCCCAATGATGAAAGATTGTTTGAAAATTATTGAAGTGAATCCAATGAGTGAATTAATCTGGGCAAGTCCTCGTGAATTACTAAATATTTTTCAGGCAGATGAAATTGGATGCCACATAATTACTGCAACTTCAGACATTTTGAGCAAATTAAATTTGATTGGAAAAGACTTAACAACGTATTCGCTTGAGACTGTAAAAATGTTCAGAAATGACGCAGTACAAAGCGGTTTTGAAATCGACAAAGCTTAAATACTCAGAATTGGTGTATCTTCATTTCATAAAAGCTGACTTGGCTAATCTATCGCATATTGCTACTGCAATATCGTCACCAACCGGTGGTACTACAAATACGTTTGATAGTTTTTTGCTATCAGCAAGGCGCAAACCCTGATATAAAGTTCTTGCATACTCTTGATTACTCGCTGGAGAGGTCAATCTAATTGCACCTTCAGGTGTTGGAAAATTAGAAAGTGCTATAAATCCATCACCTGTTTTTGGTGTACCCGAAAGATAAACTCGCGCGTTGGGAGAATAGTGTGATTCCAATAAGCCCGATGCCTTTATTTGAATTCTTGCTAGCTTCGTTTCTACTTCTATTGAAAGATCTAATACATTATTGATCATTGAAGCTGTAATACCTCCTGGCCTTAAAATTAGTGGGTCACTTTTAGTACAAGCAATAATGGTTGACTCAACTCCAACTATGGATGATCCGCCATCTAAAATTAGATCTTTTGCAACTAAATATTCAGATAATTCGTCCATTACATCTTCAGCGCAGGTTGGTGATACCTTTCCGAATCTATTTGCGCTCGGGGCTGCAATTCCGTTACCACCTAAAGATTCAAACTCTCTTAAGAGTTGATTAGCTAAAGTATTGGAAGGAACACGTATTGCAACTGTGTCTTGACCACCTGTAATGAAATCTTTTGCTAATTCAGTTCTTTTTAACACTAATGTCATTGGTCCTGGCCAAAAGGCTCTGGCGAGTTTTATTGCATACTCTGGTATTTCACAAGCCCATTTATCTAATAGCTGCATAGATGATATATGAACAATGAGTGGATGATCTGTTGGTCTGCCCTTAACTTCATAAATTCTGGCTACGGCTTTTTCATTTGTGGCATCCGCGCCTAGGCCATAAACAGTCTCGGTTGGAAATGCCACCAAGTACCCCTGTTTTAGGGCAAGCGCTGCATCCTTAATGATTGATGCTGTGCAATTGGAAATTACGGCCATAGGGATAATTGTCGCACTTAAATTATCTATTGGTTTTTACGCCTATTCACTTACTTAGTTTTGCCCTACTTAATTGACCCGATACCCTTACCTCTTCCACTGTCCCCATCGTCTAGTGGCCTAGGACGTCGCCCTTTCACGGCGTTAACACGGGTTCAAATCCCGTTGGGGACGCAAAGGTGAGTTGAGAAGTAATTTTCAACTCGCTTTAAAAGCTGGCCCAGTAGCGCAGTTGGTTAGCGCGCCGCCCTGTCACGGCGGAGGTCGCGGGTTCAAGTCCCGTCTGGGTCGCGATTTATTTTTAATCTCTTTATGTTTTTCTCTCTACTGTTTTTCAGAGGCAAAACCATCAAGAGTAGAAAATAAATTTGATTGGCTTGGTAGCTCAGTTGGTACGAGCGAACGACTGAAAATCGTTAGGTCGCCGGTTCGATCCCGGCCCAAGCCACTTTTTTTAAGAATAATCTCTTAATTAGGTTTATATTTAGATTATTACTTTGAAGAATTTACGAAGGGTCATTTAATTGATGCAAAATGTAATATCTTTGGTTAAAAGATATGGATCGATGTGGCGGTGGGCAATTGTTGGCATTATTACCTTCGTTATTGATTATCTGATCTTTATTGGGATGTACTCGGTAATTACCTCAGTACTTGTTGCAAATTTTTTTGCTGGATTATTCTCGATAACATTTAACTACCTTGCTCATTACTTTTGGTCATTTAAAAGTGAGGCTGACCATGGTAAATCTGGTAGTAAATACTTTATAAACCTTGTCATCTTCTGGAGCTTAGGAACATTACTTTTAAAAGGTTTGATTACTGCCGGTATTGATCCAAAGATTGCAAAGCTAATTCCAATTCCTTTTATCGCACCCCTTAGCTTTTTATCTTTAAAGTTTTTTGTCTTTAAGAAAAAACCTTAGTTAAGAGGTCATCTAAGACTAGGCTGAGCCTGCTTTTCTTCTATGCATCTTTGGGGCTGCCCCTCCTGTTTGACCTGCGCCAACCTTAGAGCCACTGGTAGGTCCTGATGATTTGCCGGTGTTCTGCCCTTTTTGTTTTTTAGCCAGCGCTGCCAACATCTTCTCCTTTGGATCATTACCACTCTTCTTATCTACAGCTTTATCAGTTGATTCTTTACTCACTGTAATTTTCTACCTCTCACTTTAATTACTCTCATTGGTTGGTATCACTTGAATTTGGTGTATCAGGTGAAATTGATTTAAGTAGGGATTTAACCTCAGACTCTTTATACCTTCTATGCCCACCTAAGGTTTTAATTGAGGTTAATTTGCCAGCCTTTGCCCACCTAGTAACCGTCTTTGGATCTACTCTAAATAATGCTGCCACCTCAGATGGGGTGAGCAGATTTTCTTGGGAGGAAGGAGAGAGTGAGTAATTGTTTTGGCTCAATTTACTTCCTCCTACTTCTGATTAATTCACTACTTGATATAGATTCCTAGTTATAGAAGAGAAAAGTGATGTCCACTTTAACCATTATAAACCCTATTGCTACATATACCCTAAGTATCCCGTTACTTTAATCCTTTGAGCAAGTATTAAGTACAAATAGGCATAGATATCTTGGTAGCGACCTCTTTAAGTTGCCGACTCTAAGGCTGCCACCTTGCGCCAACGAGAGACCAGCCGTTCATACCCTTTGCCAGCTAACGCGCCATCTCCTGAAGCAAGCCCGGCAATAGATGTATTCACATCCTCAATTGATGTGTCAGCAGATAATCCTGGCTCACCATTTTGGATAAGTAGATTATCTAAATAGGTAGCAAGACCGCCGTAATCTAATTCAACAATGGATGAGTTATCAAAGATTTCAAGCCATGAAATTAACTCTGCAATCTCACCCTCAACCGGCCCTGATCCAAATGCGCCAAGTACTGCCTCGTGGGTAAAGCGTGCTCTAGTTTTTGCATTGTTAATTGATGTGCGAAGGATGGTGAAGGCACCATCCTCATTTTCGCCCCGTAATCTCTCATCTGGCTGAAATAAAGCAAACCAGCGGGGCGGAATACTCCAGGTGGAGGTGAGAATATGTGAAACCTTATCTTCGATCTCAATAGCTGAGCTCTTTATTGAATCCTCAATACTTTGGGGGATAAAAAACTTAATTAATGGGGCAGGAAGTGAGTACTTAAAATCATCTAACGCGCTCCAACATCTAGTGGTGGTCGACCATGGGGCGATATATCTTTTGCCCTCATGCTCTAAAAGGTGGGCTCCATCTGGTTTGGCATTTGGTGCCTCACTTTTTATCACCCGAGTTAGCGCCCGCTTTTGTTCATCCCAGCCGGTAGGAGAGGTAATTAAAAGATGGGTCCATCTTTGTTGATCTAGTATGTCAAAGCTATCAAGGGGTTCATAGATTCTTAGGCTTGCAACATATGGGGTTGGGCGCATAAGTAAACCGTACTACTAAATTGGCTTTCAAAGATTACCTATATATAAAATATTTAATTTCGATAATGGTACATAAAATGATTATTACCGATAAGGGATAAAGAAAGTACGATCAGTTACTACTTATAATCCTCATCTAGGTAGGAATCATTATCTTGATTACCTTTTTTTTCAGGAGCCTCACCATGGAGCTCTTTTGCTAATCGCTCTAGATCCATATCTTGATTTGAGTACTTAAGATCTCTGGCAACCTTTGTTTGCTTGGCTTTTGATCGGCCACGTCCCATGGGTGGGCCTCCTTCACGCTTGCGCCTATAGATTTTCTGTTGATAGGAAGAAAGATTATCTAATCAACCCCTAGTTACGCCAAAATATTTCAAATCTCCCGTATGGGCTTACTTAAAGGTGAGTGAGAAAATTTGAGAAAGATCACTAAATTGGCCTGAGGCCTGAATCTGACCTGATTGGGCTAGAGAGCTCCAGAGCGTGGGATCTTGGGCCAATTGGATTAGCACTTGCGCGCTCATTTCGACCTGGTTGGCCGGTGTTCCTCGCCGGTGGTTTACCCCGGCCACACATTGGATCGCGCCATATAAAGGAATCCGTAATTCAACAGAGCTTCCTGGCGCAGCTTTTTTGATTGCCTCTAAGATCTTTTTTACCTGTAAGGCGGTAGCAGGATCTTTCTTAGCTGAATCTTTTTGCATTAAACACTTAAGCCAACGAGATTACTTAAGGTGATCAGTATTAATGAAGATTGTGTTTATAGGTGGGTGTAAGTATTAAAACTTACTTACCCTTCTTACACAAAGTATTTTTCATAGCAGCTTCACCATCGGTGATAGTTTTAACTAAGCTATCAAGCTCTTTTTGCTCATTTCCACCTAAAGCTGTTCCTAACTCAGTAAGTGTTTTATAGCCATAGATATTTGCTTGCAACAGCATCATCTCTTCTGTCTCTCTAGCTTGAGCTAGAAGGCTTCCAGCCTGCTTACAAGTACTTAGCATCCAGGTTAATTTTGTTGGTGTTACATATGGATTTTTACCACAGACATAATTCTTACTTCCCACCTTGGTCTTTAGCCCTGCTTTTTTGCAAGCAACACCATTTTTAACGGTGGCAGCATTTGAGGTGGTAACAAAGGAGGTAGTGGCCAAGAAAAGGCCTAGGGTAGTTGCTAATACTGCACTCTTTAATTTACGTGAGCTCTTAACCATTTTATCCATCTCCTTATAAATCATGTTTGTTTACTGAAAAATCACTCTTGGTGATTGATATGGCTCCTACCATACCCCAATTTAAGTGAGCCTTAAAGTGGTCTTTTGGTATTACTTTCTACGGCCAAGATTATGGCTAAAACCTGCCCACGTGCCCCTAAAATCCATAGTTTTTACTGTGAATATCAACCCTCAGGGTAATACGGTGGTAAGTCAAAGGTGGTCAGATTAAATCAGTGATTGCAGATCAACCTTTGATACTTGCCCATTGGTTATCTGCTTGATCGCATCTGCTACCTCTTGTGATTGCGCAAGGGCGCTGCCCGCAAAGGCGGCTGGATCTTTAATCAAATTATTTAATTCATTAATTGATAATGGAAAATCTTTTTCACTAGCTAGGGCGTTAAAGAAATTACTTGCCGTAGTGGTTGTGGCATGTTTTTTAATTACCTCATGGGCGACCTCTCTACCCATACCTTTTTTAACTAGCTCAGTTAAGATCTGAGAGGTGGCTAAAAATGGTAGCTGCTCTGCTAACTCTTTGTTGATATTCTCTTCATAGATACCAAACTCATTAAGAACAGTCATAAAGGTGTGAAGTAAGCCATCGATTGTGTAGAAGGCATCTGGGATCACAACTCTTCTAACTACAGAGCAAGAGACATCCCCTTCATTCCATTGATCCCCAGCTAAATCAGCTGCCATAGTTGCGTATCCTCGAAGTAAAACCATCATGCCATTTATTCGCTCCGAGGATCTGGCATTCATCTTATGTGGCATAGCAGATGAGCCAACCTGACCTGATTTAAATCCTTCACTTACCAAACCAAAACCAGACATCAATCTTATTGTAGTTGCCATAGAGCTTGGGGCGGATGCAATCTGTAATAACTTAGATACCACCTCAAAATCAATTGATCTTGGATAGATCTGGCCAACACTACTTAATGTGTTTTCAAAGCCATACTCTTTAGCAAGTTTTTCCTCTAACTTATTTAAATCCTTAATTGAGCCAAGGGTAGCAATCTGATCCTGTCCTGTGCCAACTGGTCCCCTTAAGCCACGAAGTGGCAGGCGCGCTATTAACTCCTCCAGGGATGCAAGTGAAAATAAAAGCTCTTGAGCACATGTGGCAAATCTTTTACCTAAGGTAGTTACCTGGGCGGCCACATTATGGCTTCTGCCAACCATATATGTTTTTTCATACTTAGTAATACTTTTTTCAAGTAAGAATAATGTTTCTAAAGTTCTTTTTCTAACCAAATTAAGGCCATCTTTGATAGCAATCAACTCAATATTCTCAGTTAGATCCCGGCTGGTAAGTCCAATATGAATCTTTTCAAAACCAGCGAGTGAGTTGAACTCCTCAATCCGAGCCTTAACATCATGCCTATTGGCACGCTCACGTTTTTCAATTGAGGCTAGATCTACTTTTTCCATTACCTTTTCGTAAGAGGCAATTTCACTATTGGTAATTGATAAGCCACCTGCTTTTTGTAATCTTAAGATAGTTATCCAAAACTTACGCTCTGCAATAATCTTATTTACTGGATCAAAGATTGCCACCATCTCCTTTGTGGCATATCTATTTGCTAACACATTAGGAGTTACAGATGGTGTCATACTCATTTGATTAAATCCCTAACCACGATAGTTTCATCTCTGCCTGGACCTACCCCAATCGCACTAATTGGAGCTCCTGATACCTTTTCTAAAAACTTTACATACTCCTTAGCATTATTTGGTAGATCCTCTACTGATTTTGCCTTAGAAATGTTCTCTTTCCATCCTGGCAGGTACTCATAGATTGGCTTTGCATGGTGAAAATCAGTTTGAGATGCTGGTAGCTCCTCAACTCTTACCCCATCCACCTCATACGCCACACATACTGGAATCCTCTCCCAACCAGTTAAGACATCTAGCTTTGTTAAGAAGAAATCAGTTAAACCATTTACTCTTACCGCATACCTAGCAATCGGGGCATCAAACCAACCACATCTTCGATTGCGTCCAGTTGTAACACCAACCTCACCGCCAATTTTTCTAAGTGCATCCCCGTCTGCGTCAAATAACTCTGTTGGAAATGGGCCGCTACCAACTCTGGTTGTGTAAGCCTTAAGGATGCCAATTACCCGGGTGATCTTTGTTGGACCAATTCCTGAGCCAGTTGAAGCTCCACCTGCAGTTGGATTAGAGGAGGTAACGAAGGGATATGTGCCATGATCAACATCTAATAATGTTCCTTGACTGCCCTCTAGTAAAACATTTTTTCCACTCTTTAAAGCTTGATCTAATAGCAAAGCGGTATCTGCAACATATGGTTTTAAAACTTGGGCATACCCTAAGTACTCATCTAATACCTCATCAACCGTTATGCCCTTGCGGTTAAACACCTTGATCAGGATTTGGTTTTTATCATGCAGCGCTGCCTCAATTTTTTGTCTTAAGATCGATGGATCAAATAGATCTTGTACTCTAATTCCAATTCGATTTATCTTATCGGCATAAGCAGGTCCTATCCCACGGCCAGTGGTGCCAATCTTTGACTTACCTAAAAATCTCTCACTCACCTTGTCAATGGTTCGATGGTATGGGGTAATTAAGTGGGCATTAGTTGAGATCTTAAGTTTTGAGGTATCAATGCCTCGCTCATTTAATCCTTTTATTTCAGTTAATAGCACAGCTGGATCGATCACCACACCATTACCAATTACTGGAATTACATTTGGGGACAAGATGCCAGATGGCAGTAGGTGGAGTGCGTACTTTTGATCTCCTATTACAACCGTGTGACCGGCGTTATTGCCACCTTGATACCTGACAACATAATCAACTCGATCTCCTAAAAGATCGGTGGCTTTGCCTTTACCCTCATCTCCCCATTGGGCGCCCAATAAAACTATCGCAGGCATGGTGTGCTCTTTAAAATATTTTGGTTATCAGAATTTTTTATAAGAGTAACTACTTTGATACTGCTGATCATCTGCTCACACTCTGCAGAGTCAATCATCATCTTCTCCCATTTTTTAAGCCTTGGATTAATCAGCCACAACGCTGATGTAATCTATTCTCTTTTTTGCGGGATTACGGCTA